>Ga0105054_10002083_pt1 | contig 32175 bp, 46 predicted proteins | sample BON02_FD_78091 | JGI IMG/M metagenome (GOLD analysis project Ga0105054, IMG submission 78091) | Freshwater microbial communities from Lake Bonney liftoff mats and glacier meltwater in Antarctica - BON-02 (megahit assembly) | ecosystem: Environmental > Aquatic > Freshwater > Ice > Glacier...
TCAACGTTGAACTGATCGCCCCAATCGCCATGGAAGAAAACTTGCGCTTCGCAATTCGCGAAGGCGGCCGCACCGTCGGCGCAGGCGTCGTAAGCAAAATCCTCGCGTAAGCGAGAATAAGGCGCGGTCGGGGTATTCCCCCCGACTGCGATAGTTTGAAACCTGCCAGCCCAAGAGGCGACCCAATGCAGAGTCAGAATATCCGCATCCGGCTGAAAGCCTTCGATTACCGCGTGCTTGATGCAAGCACCGCGGAGATTGTTTCGACCGCAAAACGGACCGGTGCACGTGTGCGCGGCCCAATTCCGCTGCCGAACAAAATCGAAAAATTCACCGTACTGCGCGGCCCGCACATCGATAAGAAGTCGCGCGAGCAGTTTGAAATCCGGACGCATAAGCGTCTCCTCGATATCGTCGATCCGACACCCCAGACCGTGGACGCGCTTATGAAGCTCGACCTCGCCGCCGGTGTCGACGTCGAAATCAAACTCTAAGGAGCAAAAACATGCGTTCTGGAGTGATTGCAAAAAAACTGGGCATGACCCGGTTGTTCATGGAGGATGGCCGCCAAGTTCCGGTGACTGTTCTTCAAATGGAAAACGTGCAGGTCGTCGCGCAGCGCACCGCCGATAAGGATGGCTATTCGGCCGTTCAACTCGGCGCGGGTAATGCAAAAGCGAAACGTACAAGCCAAGCTATGCGCGGGCATTTTGCCGCCGCTAACGTGGCCCCGAAGCGGAAGGTCGCGGAATTCCGTGTTAGCCCTGATAATCTTATCGAGATTGGCGCCGAAATCACTGCTGACCACTACCTTCCCGGTCAGTTTGTGGATATCGCCGGCACCTCGATGGGTAAGGGCTTTGCGGGTGCAATGAAGCGTCACAACTTTAGCGGGCTTCGTGCCACGCATGGTGTTTCGGTTTCGCATCGTTCGCATGGTTCTACGGGTCAGTGTCAAGACCCTGGTAAAGTGTTTAAGGGCAAGAAAATGGCTGGCCATATGGGCGCTGTTCGCGTGACCACACAAAACCTGCAGATCGTGCGCACTGATGCCGATCGTGGGCTAGTTATGGTTAAAGGCGCGGTTCCGGGCACCAAAGGTGGTTGGGTTACGATCAAGGATGCGGTTAAGAAAGCTGCACCCGAAGGTTTGCCAACGCCAGCTGCGATCCGTGCCTCGGCAGTAATTGCTGCCCCGGTTGAAGCCCCCGAAGGAGGCGCTGAAGAATGAAGGCCGATGTCATCCAACTAGATGCCAAGAAAGCCGGGTCGATTGACCTGTCTGACGACATCTTCGCGCTGGAACCACGTGTAGACATTCTGCACCGCGTTGTGCGCTATCAGCTGGCCAAACGCCAGGCAGGCACCCATTCGGTGCTTGGCCGGTCCGAAGTTAGCTATTCGACCAAGAAAATCTATCGCCAGAAAGGCACTGGTGGGGCCCGTCACGGTTCTCGCAAAGCGCCAATCTTCCGCAAAGGTGGTGTCTACAAAGGCCCAACTCCGCGTAGCCATGCGATTGAACTGCCCAAAAAGATCCGCGCTATGGGTCTTAAGCATGCTCTTTCAGCCAAGGCTGGCGCAGGCGAATTGGTGGTTTTGGATGCAGCGACATTGTCGTCGGGCAAAACCAAAGATCTGGCCATGATCATTAAGTCGTTGGGCTGGACCAAGGTTCTGTTCATTGATGGCGCTGATCTGGACGAAGGTTTTGTTCAAGCGGCCCGTAATATTGACGGTGTAAATATCCTACCGTCGATGGGTGCGAATGTTTATGACATTCTGAAATCCAACACGCTGGTGCTGACCAAGGCCGGTGTGGAAGCTCTGGAGGCGCGTCTGAAATGACCACGAAAGCCGAACTTTATGACGTGATCCGCAAACCGATCATCACGGAAAAAGCGACGATGGCATCGGAATACAACGCTGTTGTGTTCGAAGTTGCCATGGACGCCAACAAACCGATGATCAAAGAAGCGGTCGAGACCTTGTTCAACGTCAAAGTCAAAGCGGTGAATACCACCGTGACCAAAGGCAAGGTCAAGCGCTTCAAAGGCAAGCTTGGTGTCCGTAAGGATGTTAAAAAAGCCTATGTAACGCTGGAAGCTGGGAACACCATCGACGTTTCTACCGGCCTTTGATAGAAGACCTCGAATCACGGCCCCGCCAACGGGGCCGTGTTGCATTTCCTGAACCGGGCTCGTTTGGGCCCACAAGCACACGGAAGACAGCAAGATGGCATTGAAGTCGTATAAACCGACAACGCCTGGCCAGCGCGGACTGGTTCTGATCGACCGTTCGGAGCTTTGGAAAGGTCGCCCGGTCAAAGCCCTCACTGAGGGTTTGTCCAAAAATGGCGGACGGAACAATACCGGGCGGATCACCATGCGTCGCAAAGGCGGCGGCGCGAAACGCCTGTATCGCATCGTGGATTTCAAACGTCGTAAGTTTGATATGCCCGCGATTGTCGAGCGGATTGAATATGACCCCAATCGGACTGCGTTTATTGCGCTGATCCGGTATGACGATGGTGAAGCGGCCTATATCTTGGCCCCTCAGCGTTTGGCACTTGGGGATACGGTTGTTGCTGCGGCCAAGGCCGACGTGAAACCTGGTAACGCAATGCCGTTCACCGGCATGCCGATCGGCACAATCGTTCACAACATCGAACTGAAGCAGGGCAAAGGTGGTCAGTTGGCCCGTGCTGCAGGCACATATGCCCAGTTCGTTGGTCGTGATGGCGGCTATGCACAGATCCGTCTTTCATCAGGCGAGCTGCGCTTGGTGCGTCAAGAATGTATGGCCACCGTTGGTGCCGTATCAAACCCTGATCACAGCAACCAAAACCTTGGTAAAGCTGGCCGTAATCGCCATAAAGGCATCCGCCCATCCGTGCGCGGTGTCGCTATGAACCCGATCGACCACCCCCATGGTGGTGGTGAAGGCCGGACATCCGGTGGCCGCCACCCCGTTACCCCTTGGGGCAAAGGTACCAAGGGCAACAAAACCCGCACCAATAAAGCGACTGACAAGTATATCTTGCGCTCGCGTAATGCGAAGAAGGGTCGGTAATCATGGCACGTTCTATTTGGAAAGGCCCGTTTGTCGAGGGCTACCTGCTGAAGAAAGCCGAAAAATCGCGCGAATCTGGCCGCAACGAAGTGATCAAGACGTGGTCGCGCCGTTCGACAATTCTGCCGCAATTTGTTGGCCTGACCTTTGGCGTTTATAACGGCAAGAAACATATTCCGGTCAACGTGACCGAAGATATGATCGGCCAGAAATTCGGTGAATATTCCCCGACGCGCACGTTTTACGGGCATGCCGCGGACAAAAAAGCGAAGCGGAAGTAGACCATGGGACAAGATAAAAACCCCCGCCGTGCCGCGGATAATGAAGCAATGGCTGTTCTGCGTATGTTGCGCGGTTCCGGGCAGAAGCTGAATGAAGTTGCGCAGATGATCCGCAATAAACCAGTTGATAAGGCTTTGGCCGATCTGACCTTCTCCAAGCGCCGTATCGCAATTGACGTGAAAAAGTGCCTGCAGTCGGCGATTGCAAATGCTGAAAACAACCACGGTTTGGATGTTGATGAACTGGTTGTCGCCGAAGCCTATGTCGGCAAAAACTTGGTTATGAAGCGTGGGCGTCCGCGCGCACGTGGCCGTTACGGCAAAATTTTGAAGCCGTTCAGCCAGCTGACGATCAAGGTTCGCCAGAATGCAGCCGTTGAGGAGCAAGCGTAATGGGACATAAGATTAACCCAATCGGTCTGCGCCTGCAGATAAACCGTACCTGGGACAGCCGCTGGTTTGCAAACACGAAAGACTTCGGGCAGTTGCTGCACGAAGATTTGGCGATCCGTGCTTACGTCAAGAAAAACTGTGCGCAGGCCGGTATTTCCCGCGTGATCATTGAACGTCCGCATCGCAAGTGCCGCGTTACAATCCATGCTGCCCGCCCTGGCGTTGTTATCGGTAAAAAAGGCGCTGATATTGAGACTTTGCGCAAGCAGTTGTCACAGTTCACACCTTCGGAAATGCATCTCAACATCGTTGAAGTGCGCAAGCCCGAGATTGATGCAGCCTTGGTGGCCGAGAATATCGCCCAGCAGCTTGAACGTCGTGTGTCGTTCCGCCGTGCGGTGAAACGCTCCATTCAGAGCGCAATGCGTATGGGTGCCCTTGGTATCCGTGTTGAGGTTGCCGGCCGTCTTGGTGGCGCTGAAATCGCGCGTACCGAATGGGCTGCCGAAGGCCGCGTTCCACGCCATACATTGCGTGCCGATATTGATTATGCGCTGGCTGAAAGCCTGACCGCTTATGGCATCATTGGTGTCAAGGTCTGGATCTTCAAAGGCGAGATCATGGAGCACGACCCGCAGGCACGTGATCGTCGCCAGTCCGAAATGCAAGAGGGTGGTCCGCGTTCTCAGCAGCGTCGCTGAGGACCGGATCTCTTGAAGGAGAGAAAAGATGCTCCAACCAAAACGCACTAAATTCCGTAAGCAATTCAAAGGCCGTATCCACGGTGAAGCGAAGGGCGGATCGGATCTGAACTTTGGCCATTACGGGCTTAAAGCAACCGAACCTGAGCGTGTAACAGCGCGCCAGATCGAATCGGCACGTCGCGCACTCACACGTCACATGAAACGTCAGGGCCGTGTCTGGATCCGGATATTCCCGGATGTACCAGTCACAGCCAAACCCATCGAAGTGCGCATGGGTAAGGGTAAAGGCTCGGTTGACCGTTGGGTCGCCAAGGTAAAACCTGGTCGTGTTATGTTTGAAATTGATGGCGTGGCAGAAGATGTCGCCCGTGAGGCACTGCGCCTTGCAGCGATGAAACTGCCGATCAAATGCCGCTTTATCACCCGCGAAGACTGGTAAAGCACCACAATCAACCAAAGACCCCGCCATTCGTTTGGCGGGGATTTTTTCTGGCCAAAAGCCAGGGACCCGAAAACCCATCCGAATTTGGCGACCTAGTGGCCATCACTGGCTGGATTGATATTGAAAATAAGGCTTGCTAAGCAGGGGTATCCCCCCTATACGGCCAGCTTCGCCACATACTCCATCGGAATCAGGGTGACCTTGTGGCCCTCCGGTGATGTTGAAAAGGACTAACGTGCCATGAATGCCGCCGAAATGCGTGATAAAACACCGGACCAGCTGCGCGAGCAGTTGGAAACCTTGAAGAAAGAGTCGTTTAACCTGCGTTTCCAGCAGGCAACCGGCCAGATGGAAAATACCGCACGAGTCAAAACGGTTCGCCGTGATGCCGCCCGTGTAAAAACCATTTTGAATGAAAAAGCCGCTGCTGCGGCTGCTGAATAAGGGTGAGTTAGATGCCACGTCGTATCCTTCAGGGCACAGTGACCAGCGATAAATCCGAACAGACCATCACGGTTCTGGTCGAAAGCCGCTTCACCCACCCGCTGTTTAAAAAAGTTGTGCGTAAATCAAAAAAATATCATGCGCATGATGCTAAGAACGAATTCAAAATTGGTGACCAAGTTCGCATACGCGAATGCGCACCAATTTCGAAAACGAAACGTTGGGAAGTTTTCGCCGAGTAATCGGGGCTTTTCAATTTAATCGAAACCGTGGGGCCATTTCTGCAGAAGGTCTCTACAGGTCGGGAGTTACATTATGATCCAGATGCAGACCAATCTGGATGTAGCTGACAATAGCGGCGCTCGCCGTGTTCAGTGCATCAAGGTTTTGGGCGGTTCGCACCGTCGGTATGCTTCAGTTGGCGACATCATTGTGGTGTCAGTCAAAGAAGCCATCCCGCGTGGCAAAGTGAAGAAGGGTGACGTGCGTAAAGCCGTCGTCGTTCGCACCGCTAAAGCAGTTCGTCGTGAAGACGGAACTTCTATTCGTTTTGATGGCAATGCCGCCGTCATCCTGAACAATCAGGGTGAGCCCGTTGGCACGCGTATTTTTGGCCCAGTCGTTCGTGAATTGCGCGCCAAAAACTTCATGAAAATCATCTCGCTTGCGCCGGAGGTGCTGTAATGGCTGCTAAACTCCGCAAAGGTGACAAGGTTGTCGTGCTGACAGGCAAGGACAAGGGCCGCGAAGGTGAAATCGCCGCTGTAATGCCAAAAGACGGCAAAGCACTGGTAACTGGCATCAACGAAGTTGTGCGCCACACCAAACAAAGCCAAACAAGCCAAGGCGGCCGCGTCAAAAAAGAAGCGCCGATTGATTTGTCCAACATTGCGCTGATCGACCCCAAAGACGGTGGTCCGACCCGCGTTGGTTTCCGCATGGAAGGCGACAAAAAAGTTCGCTTTGCCAAGAAATCGGGGGAAGTGATCAATGGCTGATTACAAACCACGCCTTAAAGCGCAATACGAAACAACCATTCGTGCTGCCCTGAAAGAAGAGTTCGGCTATAAGAACGACATGCAGATCCCGCGTTTGGACAAAATCGTCCTGAACATGGGTGTTGGTGCCGCTGTTGCCGATAGCAAAAAAATTCGCGGTGCTGAGGCCGATATGATGGCAATTGCTGGTCAAAAGCCAATTATCACCAAGGCCCGCAACTCGATCGCTGGTTTCAAAGTGCGCGAAGATATGCCGCTGGGTGTCAAAGTGACCCTGCGTGGCGCGCGCATGTATGAATTCTTGGATCGTTTGATCAACATCGCAATGCCACGTATCCGCGACTTTCGCGGCGTGAAAGGCAATGCATTTGACGGCCGTGGCAACTATGCCATGGGGCTGAAAGAGCATTTGGTTTTCCCGGAAATCGACTTTGATAAAGTTGAAGACATGCGCGGGATGGATATTGTCATGGCGACCACCGCCAAGACTGACGCAGAAGCCAAGGCGCTGTTGAAGCAATTCAACATGCCCTTCATCAACTGATCACGGGAGAGAAAAGATGGCAAAAGTATCTATGATCAATCGTGAGAAGCGTCGTCAGGCTTTAGTGGACAAATACGCCACTAAACGTGCCGAGCTTAAAGCGATTGCGTCCAATCAGGCATTGCCCATGGAAGAGCGTTTTAAAGCGCGTCTCAAATTGGCTGACCTGCCGCGCAACTCTTCGGCCACGCGCCTGCACAATCGGTGCTTGGTGTCGGGTCGCCCGAAAGCCTATTACCGCAAACTGAAAATGTCGCGTATTGCGCTTCGTGATTATGCATCACGTGGTGAAATTCCGGGCATGGTCAAGTCGAGCTGGTAAGGGAGGGAATGAAATGACGATGATGAACGATCCTGTCGGCGATATGCTGACACGTATCCGCAACGCGCAGATGCGTAGCCGTTCAACCACCCGCACCCCAGCGTCGAAATTGCGCAAATGGGTTTTGGATGTGTTGGCAGCGGAAGGCTATATCCGCGGCTATGAGGAAGTTTCCTCGGCCGAGGGCCGCCCCGAATTTGAAGTTTCGCTGAAATACTTCGATGGCGTTCCGGTTATCCGGGAACTTAAGCGCATATCGAAGCCAGGCCGCCGCGTTTATGCAGGTGCGTCTGAAATCCCACTGGTCCGTCAGGGCCTTGGGGTGGCGATTGTGTCGACATCGCAAGGTGTCATGTCTGATGCGCAGGCGCGCCAAGCCAATATTGGCGGCGAAGTCCTGTGCACAATCTTCTAGGGGGGTTCTGATGTCTCGTATCGGTAAAAAGCCCGTAGCACTGCCAAGCGGTGTATCCGCTTCGTTGAGCGGCCAGAAGATCGAAGTGAAGGGGCCAAAAGGCACCCGTCATTTTCAGGCGACTGATGATGTGACAATCACAGTTGATGGTGCGGCCGTGACGGTTAAACCTCGCGGCACGTCTAAGCGTGCACGTCAGCAGTGGGGCATGTCCCGCAGCCAGATTGAAAACCTTGTGACCGGTGTAACAATTGGCTTCAAGAAAGAGCTAGAGATCAACGGCGTTGGTTATCGTGCTGCGCTACAGGGTAACACCCTGAAGCTTGCACTTGGCTACAGCCATGATGTCGATTTCGCTATCCCTGCGGGCGTCACAGTGACCTGCCCGAAACCGACGGAAGTTATCGTCGAAGGGATTGATCAACAACTCGTCGGCCAAGTCGCGGCAAATATCCGCGAATGGCGCAAGCCCGAGCCCTATAAAGGCAAAGGCATCAAATACAAAGACGAGTATATCTTCCGCAAGGAAGGCAAGAAGAAATAAGGATGCGATAGATGGCGAACAGCAAAAGAGACTTGTTCCTAAAACGCCGCCTGCGCGTCCGGAACAAATTGCGTGCGACGGCCGATGGCCGCCCACGCCTATCAGTGCACCGTTCTTCCAAGAACATTTCGGTGCAGTTGATCGACGATGCACAGGGTGTGACATTGGCTTCGGCCTCGTCACTCGAAAAAGAACTGGGTGTGGTCGGCAAAAACAACGTCGAGGCCGCCGCGAAAATTGGCGCCGCGATTGCCGAACGCGCCAAAGCCAAGGGCGTCGAAGTGGTCTATTTCGACCGTGGTGGGTTTCTCTTTCATGGGAAGGTTAAGGCTTTGGCCGATGCTGCCCGTGAAGGTGGCCTGAAATTCTAAGAGGAGCACGATAATGGCAAGAGAAGATAATCGCCGGGATCGTCGCGACCGCGAAGAAACCCCGGAATTCGCTGACCGCCTCGTGGCGATCAACCGTGTTAGCAAAACTGTAAAAGGCGGTAAACGCTTTGGTTTTGCCGCGCTGGTGGTTGTTGGCGATCAGAAAGGCCGCGTTGGCTATGGCAAGGGTAAAGCAAAAGAAGTGCCCGAAGCTATCCGCAAGGCAACCGAACAGGCGAAACGCAAAATGATCCGCGTTCCGCTGCGTGAGGGCCGAACCTTGCACCATGATATCGAGGGCCGTCATGGCGCTGGTAAAGTGGTTATGCGTACAGCCCCCGCCGGTACTGGCATCATCGCCGGTGGCCCGATGCGTGCTGTGTTTGAAATGTTGGGCCTGCAGGATGTGGTTGCAAAATCAACCGGTTCGCAGAACCCATATAACATGATCCGCGCCACGATTGATGGTTTGGAAAAGGAAACCAGCCCCCGTCTGATCGCGCAGCGTCGCGGTAAGAAAGTGGCTGACGTCCTGACCCGTGGTCAGCAGGGTGCTTCGGCCCCTGAAGCCGCGCCAGAAGTTGCGGAGGCTTAAATCATGGTAAAAGCGAAAAAAACCATCGTAGTTAGGCAGATTGGTTCGCCAATTCGCCGCCCGGCTGATCAGCGCGCAACGCTGGTGGGCCTGGGCCTGAATAAGATGCACAAAACCCGTGAACTGGAAGACACACCTTCCGTACGCGGCATGATTAACAAAATCCCCCATATGGTGGAAATTGTCGAAGAAAAAGGCTAAGGCCTGCGGGTGGGCCTGATGGCCCACCCATTCATTTGTAACGCCGTGTTTGCCCACTCCGTCGCTGGAGGGTAGTTCCGGCACAGGAGAAGCGACATGAAACTTCACGAACTGCACGATAATGACGGTGCATCAAAAACCAAAAAGCGCAAAGCGCGCGGCCCTGGCTCTGGCAAGGGTAAAACTGCTGGCCGTGGTATCAAAGGCCAAAAATCCCGTTCGGGTGTGGCAATTGGTGGCTACGAGGGCGGCCAGATGCCTTTGTATCAGCGCCTACCAAAACGCGGTTTCAACAAGCCAAATGCAAAGCATTTCGCCGTTGTGAACTTGGCCATCCTGCAAAAATTTATTGATGCGGGCAAAATTGACGCAACAGCTTCGATCACCGAAGATTTGTTGGTGGAAAGCGGCCTTGTGCGGCGCAAGTTAGACGGTGTTCGCTTGCTTGCTAAGGGCGAAATCAAAGTGAAACTCGACATTTCGGTGACCGGTGCCTCTAAGGCTGCGGTTGAAGCAGTTGAGAAAGCTGGCGGCAAAGTGAACCTGCCCGCCTAGCATACGGCGCACCATGCCTTGCAGGCAGCGTCTGTAAGGCTTACATCGTGAGAAGCATTTATGCGCCGTCAGCCTTAAATCGGGGTTTGACGGCGCAATCATGGGAGAGCCTGAATGGCATCTGCAGCAGAACAAATGGCCTCAAATATGAGCTGGGGCTCCTTTGGCAAGGCTAAGGAACTACAAAGCCGCATCCTGTTTGCGATCGGATTGCTGATTGTATATCGAATCGGCACATTCATTCCGGTGCCCGGCATTGACGCGGTTCAACTGGCGAGCTTCTTTGAAACCCAGCAATCTGGCATTGGTGGCATCCTGAACATGTTTACCGGTGGTGCGGTGTCGCGTATGGCGATTTTTGCACTCGGCATCATGCCCTATATTTCTGCCTCAATTATTGTGCAGCTTCTGGGTTCGATGATTCCGGCTTGGGAACAATTGAAAAAAGAAGGCGAGCAGGGCCGCAAAAAGCTAAACCAATACACACGCTTCGGCACCGTACTTCTGGCGATTTTCCAGTCATACGCCATTGCGCGTGGCATTGAGAGCCAAGGCCTTGCTGTTGAACCCGGACTATTCTTTCAAGCTTCATGCATGATTACCCTCGTTGGCGGCACATTGTTCCTTATGTGGTTGGGTGAGCAGATCACCGCGCGCGGTATTGGTAACGGTATTTCGTTGATCATCTTCGTAGGTATCGTGGCCGAACTTCCCGCTGCATTGGCGCAGTTCTTTGCGTCTGGCCGCTCAGGCCAAATTTCGACACCGGTTATCTTGGCGGTGATTGTGATGATCGTGGGGGTTATGGCGCTTGTGGTATTTGTGGAACGCGCGTTGCGCAAAATCCATATTCAATACCCACGACGCCAAGTTGGGCAAAAAATGTATGGTGGTGAATCAAGCCATCTACCAATCAAACTGAACCCGTCAGGCGTTATCCCGGCAATTTTTGCAACCTCGCTGCTATTGCTGCCTACAACAGCCAGCACCTTTAGCACCACTGGCACAGGATTCTGGGCAGCTTTGGCCGCCTATATGGGCCCTGGCCAGCCGCTGCACCTGTTCTTTTATGCAGCGATGATTGTGTTCTTTGCCTATTTCTACACCGCCAACGTGGCCTTCAAAACTGAAGACGTTGCAGAAAACCTGAAAAAACAGGGTGGCTTTGTTCCGGGCATTCGTCCTGGTGTAAAAACTGCACAGTATTTGGATTATGTCGTTGTGCGTATTCTTGTGCTCGGTTCAGGCTACCTTGCGGCAGTTTGTCTCTTGCCTGAAATTTTACGTTCACAATTCTCAATTCCGTTCTATTTTGGCGGCACGTCGTTGTTGATTGTGGTTTCGGTTACTATGGACACGATTACGCAAATTCAGTCGCATCTGCTGGCACACCAGTATGAGGACCTGATTGAGAAGTCGAAAATCCGCGGTAAAAACCGCAACAAAGCAAGGACAACGCCTCGATGAATATTATCCTGCTTGGGCCACCGGGTGCCGGTAAAGGCACACAATCTCACAAATTGGTGGCTGAGCGGGGTATGGTGCAATTGTCTACCGGTGATATGCTAAGGGCGGCTCGCACGTCCGGCACAGCAATGGGCAAGCAAGTCGCCGCTGTTATGGATGCAGGTGAGTTGGTAACGGACGAAGTTGTTATCGGTCTCATTGCTGAACAGCTCGACACAAACCCTGCGGATACTTCATTTATCTTTGATGGCTTCCCTCGCACGCTTGTGCAGGCTGATGCACTCGGCGCGTTGCTGGTCAGTAAGGGCCTTAAGCTAGACCATGTGATCGAAATGCGCATTGATGATGATGCGCTGGTATCACGTATCACTGGCCGGTTCACTTGTTCCAAATGTGGCGCAGTGTATCACGAAGCCACCAAGCGCCCAGCCAAAGACGATGTCTGTGATTCTTGCGGCAAAGTGCACGGCTTTACCCGCCGCAAAGATGACAATGAAGAAAGCCTGCGCACCCGCCTATTGGCCTATTACCGCGATACCTCGCCGCTGATTGGCTATTACTACGCCAAAGGCCTGCTCGCCCGCGTTGACGGCTTGGGTGAAATTGATGCTGTGGCTGCGGAAATGGGTGAGATCTTAGCGCGCTAATATTCTGCTTTTAGCCTTGACGCTGAGCGCTTGGTTTCTATAATCCGCGCTTCTTCTGCATCGCAGAGAATCAAAGGTTGCGCCCAGTCTGGTTGCAGTCCTTTCGGCCCCGGAAGCGGGGTGGCCTGCCGAGCCCAGGTTTGGCGGGTTATGTTGTGAAAAAAGGTTCCGGTGTTACGGAACCGCAAACGAAAGAACGGAGAGCCGATTTGGCACGTATCGCCGGGGTCAACATCCCCACCAATAAACGAGTGCATATCGCACTAACTTACATTCACGGAATCGGCCTGAAATCGGCCCAAGACATTTGCAGCGCTGTGGGTCTTACCCAAGATCGACGTGTGAATGATTTGACGGACGCTGAAGTCCTGTCGATCCGTGAGCATATTGATGGCAATCTGATGGTAGAAGGCGACCTTCGCCGCGATACCCAGATGAACATTAAGCGCCTGATGGACCTTGGTTGCTATCGTGGCCTTCGCCACCGTCGCCGCCTGCCAGTTCGTGGCCAGCGCACGCATACCAATGCGCGCACCCGTAAGGGTAAAGCTGTCGCCATCGCCGGCAAGAAGAAATAGGGGGTAGGGCACATGGCACGCGAAAAAGTTCGTACGAAGCGTAAAGAACGCAAAAATATCTCCTCTGGTGTTGCGCATATCAATTCCAGCTTCAACAATACCAAGATCCTGATCTCCGATGCCCAAGGCAACGCGATTTCATGGTCTTCGGCGGGCACGATGGGCTTCAAAGGCTCGCGTAAATCGACGCCTTATGCCGCACAGATGGCTGCTGAAGATGCTGGTAAAAAAGCACAGGAACACGGCATGAAGACGCTTGAAGTTCAGGTGCAAGGCCCCGGTTCGGGCCGTGAATCTGCGCTGCGCGCCTTAGCTGCGGTTGGTCTGACGATTAGCTCAATCCGCGATGTAACGCCGATGGCCCATAACGGTTGCCGTCCGCCGAAACGCCGCCGCGTTTAATCAAGTTATTTTTCGCTCGGCCTGCAATTATTGCGGGCCGGGTGCATATTTACCTCGGGCGTTAACACCCATCGGATCGGGTGCTAACATGAATGGAGGCCAACGATGATCCACAAGAATTGGCAAGCACTTATTCGTCCACAGCAGTTGGACATTCGCGCAGGCGCCGACCCTAAACGCATTGCGACCGCTGTTGCAGAACCGCTTGAGCGCGGCTTTGGCCTTACGCTCGGCAACGCTTTGCGCCGCGTACTCATGTCTAGCCTGCAAGGCGCGGCGATTACTTCGGTGCAGATTGATAACGTGCTGCATGAGTTCAGCTCAGTTGCTGGTGTGCGTGAAGATGTTACCGACATCGTGCTGAACCTCAAAGGCGTGTCCATCAAGATGGAAGTCGAAGGCCCGAAGCGCGTTGCAATTAATGCGACTGGCCCCGGTGTTGTAACGGCTGGTGACATCGCTGAAACCAACGGCATTGAAGTTCTGAATAAAGACCATGTGATCTGCCACCTTGATGATGGCGCAAGCCTGTTCATGGAACTGACAGTCAACACGGGCAAAGGTTATGTCGCAGCTGAAAAACTGCGCCCCGAAGAAGCGCCAATTGGCCTGATTTCGGTCGATGCGCTGTTTTCGCCGGTCAAACGTTGCTCGTACAAGGTTGAGCCAACGCGCGAAGGCCAAGTGCTGGATTATGACAAGTTAACCCTGACCGTTGAAACCGATGGTTCGATCACGCCAGATGATGCAATCGCCTATGGCGCGCGTATTTTGCAAGATCAGCTTTCGGTCTTCGTCAACTTTGATGAGCCTGAAGCCGCTGGCCGCGCTGATGATGAGGACGAGTTGGAATTCAACCCGCTCCTGCTCAAGAAAGTGGACGAGTTGGAATTGTCGGTGCGTTCGGCAAACTGCCTGAAAAACGACAATATCGTCTATATTGGCGATCTAATTCAGAAAACCGAAGCCGAGATGCTTCGCACGCCGAATTTCGGCCGCAAATCTCTGAACGAGATCAAAGAAGTGCTGACAGCCATGGGCCTGCATTTGGGCATGGATATCGTCGATTGGCCGCCAGATAACATTGAAGATCTGGCCAAGAAATTCGAAGACCACTTTTAGGTTTTCAGCGGGGGCGGGCGACCGCCCCCAAACGACCGGGCATTCCGCCCCAAGGAGAGTGGCGTACACGTAGCGCTGCCGGACAAAGTATAAAGCACTGTTAGGAAACATAAAATGAACCATGGTAACGGCTACCGCCGCCTCAACCGCACCCACGAACACCGCAAAGCGATGTTCTCGAATATGGCCAACTCGTTGATCGAGCATGAGCAGATTAAAACCACCCTGCCCAAAGCCAAAGAGATGCAGCGCATCATCGACAAGCTGATCACACTTGGCAAACGTGGCGATTTGCACGCCCGCCGTCAGGCGATTGCACAGTTGAAACAAGAGGCACCCGTTGCCAAATTGTTTGGCACACTTGGCCCACGTTACGCCGAGCGTAGCGGTGGTTATAGCCGCGTGATGAAAGCCGGTTTCCGTTATGGCGACATGGCCCCAATGGCGATTATCGAATTGGTTGACCGTGACCCGGCTGCCAAAGGCGCCGGCGACAAAGCCCGCTACGCCGAAGAAATGGCCACTGGCGACGACGAATAAACAGCCCCGCTATTCAGTAAAAACCCCGGATCGCTGATCCGGGGTTTTTTGTTTTTTGGCGCGTGGTAGACTTGCCGTGAAGGAGAACTTATGGCGGGCTATTCGGGCAAACCACTTTGGCAAAAACTGGGCATCAAGGTTGATTGCCGCCTATGCTTAATAGCCCCGCCTGACCATGCGCATACCTTGCTGGGTGGCGCTCCGAATTGGGTGGATGTTGTGGGCGGTGCCGAAATTGTCTGGTTATTTGCCCGAGACTTAATTGATATTGCTAAGCTTGTCCCAGAAGCCTTTGCGCGACTGGGAACCGGTGACAGGTTGTGGGTAAGTTGGCCCAAGAAGTCATCAATGCTGTTTGTAGACCTGACCGAGGACGACCTGCGCCACCTGATCCTGCCCACCGGTAGGGTTGATGTGAAAGTTTGTGCCGTTGATGCCGATTGGTCGGTGCTTAAATTTTTGAAACGGTGCGCCCATGGCTGACTTGTTTAACCAAACCCCAACCCCAAGCAATGCGCCGCGCCCCTTGGCTGACCGTTTGCGCCCAGCCAAACTGGCTGAGGTAATTGGGCAGGTGCATTTGCTGGGCAAGGGCGGTAGCCTGCGCACCATGTTGGATGGCGGCAATTTGCCATCGCTCGTTTTTTGGGGCCCGCCCGGCGTCGGTAAAACCACAATCGCCCGGTTATTGGCGGCTGAAACCAACCTACATTTCGTTCAAATCAGCGCCATTTTTACCGGCATGCCCGAGTTGCGCAAAGTGTTTGAATCCGCCCGCCTGCGCCGGCAAAACGGCAAAGGCACTTTGCTGTTTGTGGATGAAATTCATCGGTTCAATAAAGCCCAACAAGACGGGTTTTTACCGCATATGGAAGATGGCACCATTCTGCTGGTGGGTGCTACAACCGAAAATCCAAGCTTTGAGTTGAATGCTGCGCTGTTGTCACGCGCACAGGTTTTGGTGCTGAACCGGTTGGAACTGGCGGAACTAGAACAGCTTGCGGCGCGGGCTGAAAAGGACATGAACCGGGCGTTACCGCTGAAATCGGCGGCGCGCAGCCAGTTATTGGACATGGCCGATGGTGATGGCCGTGCATTGCTAAACCTGATGGAACAGGTGTTCACATGGAAAGATGTGGCCGGGCCAGAGGAAATGGCCAAGCGTCTTGCGCGCCGTGCCCCGAAATATGATAAATCGGGTGATGAGCATTATAACCTGATTTCTGCCTTGCATAAATCGGTGCGCGGGTCGGACCCGGATGCCGCGCTATATTGGCTGGCCCGGATGTTAACCGGCGGTGAAGACCCGCGCTATTTGGCCCGGCGCATCACCCGCATGGCGGTTGAAGATATTGGCCTTGCTGACCCCGCCGCACAACGCCAATGTTTGGATGCGTGGGAAACCTATGAACGCCTTGGCAGCCCAGAGGGGGAACTCGCATTGGCGCAGGCAGTGCTGTATTTAGCGCTCGCCCCCAAATCTAACGCTGGTTATGCAGCCTATAAGAATGCGATGTCGGCAGCTAAGGAATTTGGGTCAGAGCCACCGCCAAAACATGTGCTCAACGCGCCAACAAAGCTGATGAAAGAGCAAGGTTACGGCGCAGGATATGAATATGACCATGATGCTGAGGCTGGGTTTTCGGGCCAAAACTATTTCCCTGAAACCATGAAACGCGGGATTTACTACTTGCCCGTCGAACGCGGCCATGAACGCGAGCTAAAAAAGCGACTTGACTATTTTTCCAAGCTGCGCGGCCAACGTAGTAAGGGCTAAAGCGGGGCGGGGGCTTGCCTTTTGCCCACCAATTGGCGATGCAGGCGGCAACAAAGGAACATATAATGAATTTTCTAATTGTGGCCGCAGGCGGTGCGCTGGGCGCAACGGGCCGCTATGGCACCGGGCTTTTGGCAACGCGCTGGTTTGGCACATATTTCCCCTTCGGCACGCTCGGCGTGAATGTGCTCGGCAGCTTTCTGATGGGTATGGCCGTTATCGCGCTTGCGTCGCGCTCGGGGCAAACACCCCGCGCCGCACTATTTTTGATGACCGGCCTACTTGGCGGCTTCACCACATTCTCGGCCTTTTCGCTTGATGCAATAACCCTGTTTGAAAAAGGTCGCATTGCCGCTGCCGGGGTTTATGTTGGCGGCTCGGTTGCGCTATCAATCGGCGCCTTGGTTCTGGGGGCGTTGTTGATGCGGGCATTACCATGAGCGGTGTTCAGCATATGGTGGTTGAAGATGATGGGCAGGAGATGCGCCTTGACCGATGGTTTCGCAAACATTTCCCACATATCAGCCAAATCAAAATTGAAAAACTGTGTCGTAAGGGCGAAATCCGAGTTGATGGCGGGCGGGTAAAACCTGCGACGCGCCTAGCCGCTGGGCAGGATGTGCGTGTGCCACCGCTGCCAGAACCCGAAGAAAACGCCACCCCGCGTGAGGTTATTCTTAGCGATGAAGACATCAAAATCATCCAAGATGCGGTGCTGTTTAAGGATGAGCACCTGATCGTGCTCAACAAACCGGCTGGCGTTGCCACGCAAGGTGGCACCGGGCAAACGCGCCATATTGATATGCTGAGTGTGGCGCTCAAATACGGGATGGATGAAAAGCCCCGGCTTGTGCATCGCCTCGACCTTGATACATCGGGCGTGCTGTTGTTGGCCCGCACAGGGCGCGCGGCGGCCTTGTTAACAAAGGCATTCCAAAGCCGTGACACCCGCAAAATTTACTGGGCGTTGGTCGCGGGTTGTCCCGAAGAAGCGGCGGGCACCATTCGCTTTGGCCTTGTCAAACAGGGCGGCATGGGGGCTGAGCGTATGGTTTGCATTCACCCAAATGACATAGACAAAACCCCCGATGCCAAGCGTGCCACCACCGATTATGCCACGATTGAAAAGGTCGGCACCCGCACGGCTTGGCTGGGCCTGTCACCTATTACGGGCCGCACGCACCAACTGCGCGCACATTTGGCCGAAATTGGCTGCCCGATTGTGGGCGACGGTAAATATGGCGGTCGTGGGCAAGAGAATATGGGCGATGGTTGGGGCTCAATGTTGGGTGGCGATATTAGCCGCAAAATGCATCTTCACGCCCGGTCCATCGCGTTTACACATCCGTTTACGGGTAAAGAAATGTTCTTTGAAGCGCCTTTGCCTGACCACATGCAACGCAGCTTTGACTATTTCGGCTGGAACCTGAAATGGGCGCCAAAAGACCCATTCAAGGTGTTTGAATGAGCACGCTACGCTTGGTTGTGTTTGATATGGATGGCACGCTAATTGACAGCCAGTTGGCTATAATTGCTGCCATGCGCCACGCCTTTTCGCACTGCGATATTGCAGCGCCAAGCGATGCCGAAACCCTATCGATCGTGGGCTTGTCGTTGTATGAGGCGATGGTTAATTTGCGCCCAGACTTGGGTGAGGCGGCGCATAACGCATTGGTTGAAGCTTACCGTAACGCCTTTGTCATTCAACGCCGCGACTCGGCTGGTGAGGCCACGGCGCCAATGTATCCCGGTGCACGGGATGCGCTTGATCGGCTGGCGCTTGATCCGGCAATGTTGCTGGGCGTGGCAACGGGCAAGGCGCGGCGCGGGCTCGACCATGCTTTGGAACACCACGATTTGGGCGCTTATTTTTCTACCCTTCAATGCGCTGATAACCATCCCTCTAAACCGCATCCATCAATGTTGCATGCGGCCGCCAGTGAATCTGGTGTGCCAAAAGGCGTGATGATCGGCGATACCGAATTTGACATTGTTATGGGCCGAAATGCTGGCTTTGCCACGGTCGGTGTCCTTTGGGGTTACCATGATGCCGCGCGGCTCCGGGCCGCCGGGGCCGATATTCTGATTGATAATTTTGGTGCACTGGATGGCGCGTTGAACGAAATTTGGGGGCGGGCATGACGCCAAAGCTAGATAAACGCCTTTGGGTTGAAACCAGTGTTGAAGGTCGCGAAGGCGGGTTTACCGTGCTGCTTGATAAACGGCCATTGCGCACGCCAGCTAGGGCGCCGCTCATCGTGCCAAGCCGGGCATTTGCCGAAGGAATCGCGGCTGAATGGGATGCGGTAACCGGCAAAATAAAGCCAGCCGAAATGCCATTAACACGGTCCGCCAATGCCGCGATTGACAAGCTTGCCATCCAACGCGATGCGGTCATTGCGATGTTGGCCGAATATGGTGACACGGATTTGCTGTGCTATCGCGCCGAAATGCCTGCCGAATTGGTTGACGAACAAGCGCAGCGCTGGGATCCGATTTTGCATTGGGCAGGCGAAGAGCTTAGTGTAGCACTAAACGTGTATTCGGGCATTGTGCCGCGCCCCCAGCCCGCCGCCAGTCTCAAAATTCTAAAAAACCAACTGACCCAGCTTGGCGATTTTGAACTCGCTGCCATGCATGACCTGATAACAATTTCGGGTTCATTGGTTTTGGCGCTGGCTGTGCAACATAACATCATTGCCGCCGATGCAGCCTTTGATTTATCGCGCCTTGATGCTGATTGGCAGGCAAGGCTTTGGGGCGCAGATGACGAAGCAGAGATCATGGCCGCTGCACATCGGCGTGATTTTGTTGCCGCTGCACATATGCTGGCGTTGTTGCATTAACATGACCCACCAAACCACAGACCACGCCTCTGCTGCACAAATGGATGGGCTAACTTTCCTGCGAAAGGTTATATCAGGCGAGCAACCGCGCCCCAGCATTGCCGTAACTTTGGGCTTTGCGCTGGTGCGTGCTGAATTTGGCGAGGTGGAGTTTGAAGGCTCAGTGCCTGCGACTGCGCTCAACCCGTTTGGCTTTGCGCATGGCGGCTGGTTTGGCGCTATTCTTGATTCGGCGCTTGGTTGTGCCGTGCAGTCGCGGCTTGCAGTCGGGCAGATGTATACAACATTGGAATATAAGGTGAATATTTTGCGCCCGTTGCGGCCAAATGGCTTTTCTGTGCGCGCTGTTGGCACGGCGCTGCATGTTGGCCGTGCAACGGGAATCGCAGAATCAAAGCTGTTTGGTATTGATGACGGCAAAATTTATGCGATCGGCACGACGACCTGCGCGATTATGGCGCTCGATCCACATTAATAACTGTTCGTTTTCCAATTCATCATGAATTGTGGGGTTTACCGGGCGCAGCATGATGGGTGCAGTAAGTCACATACGCTGACCTAAATGGCATTTGACGACAGGGTTTTGAACTTGCAATATCCTGCATCCGTATGCAGCCTGTATCAATTAGGCACGTCAAGCGGCCACTTGCGCAATATTGTTACCATCACCCTGATTCGGGGCCGTTTACCTTGTATTTTGGGCTAAAATGCGGCGTGCCCTATTATATTGGGCGGATATATGGTAAGCATTGCTTACTATAAAATGCAACTTTGTGCATATTGTGCAACGAAATCACATGGCTTGACCTGCGCGGCCTATTTAATTCAGTATGCGGCAGTAGGCCTGTGAGGGTTTGCAAAACAAGTTACCCGGAATTGCAGCACCCGAAGTGGTGCGCGGCCGGGAACATTAGGAAGAGGTTCAAATGAAGACATCAATGTTTTTTGGCACGCTGACCGCAGTTAGCCTTATGGCTGGCGCTGCCGCAGCTGCAACGCTGGATGACGTCGTGGCAAATGGTACGCTGCGTTGCGGTGTGACCACTGGTCTTGCCGGCTTCGCAGCACCCGATGCGAATGGTGAATGGCAGGGCTTTGACGTGGCTGTTTGCCGCGCCGTTGCTGCCGCCGTTCTTGGCGATTCAACCGCCGTCACGTTCGTACCAACAACCGGTCAGACACGCTTCAGCGCGCTTGCATCGGGTGAGATCGACATACTGGCACGTAACACCACATGGACATTCAGCCGTGACACCGACCTAAAGTTCACCTTCATTGGCGTGAACTATTATGACGGTCAGGGCTTCATTGTTCCTACAGCACTGGGTGTTTCGTCCGCTACTGAGCTTGATGGCGCCACGATCTGTATCCAGACCGGCACCACCACCGAGTTGAACTTGGCTGACTTTTTCAAGTCCAACAACATGTCCTATCAGCCGGTTCCGATTGAAACCAATGCTGAAGCAATTGCCCTGTATCTGGCCGGTGCTTGTGACTCATACACAACAGACGCTTCGGGTTTGGCTGCGTCACGTGCAACCTTTGAAGATGCTGGTGCGCATATGATTCTGCCAGAAATCATCTCCAAAGAGCCACTTGGGCCACTCGTTCGCCACGGCGACGACCAGTGGGCTGACATAACCCGTTGGACGCTGAATGCGCTTATCGCTGCCGAAGAGCTAGGCATATCCTCGGCTAACCTTGAGCAGATGGCTGCTGGCACCGACAACCCCGAAATCAACCGCCTGCTGGGTAACGAAGGTGACCTTGGCGCGATGATGGGCTTGGACGCACAATGGGCACGCCGCGCTATTGCGGTGGCTGGTAACTATGGTGAAATCTTCGAAGCCAATATTGGCGAAGGAACTGCCATTGGTCTTGCACGTGGTCTAAACGCGCAGTGGACCCAGGGTGGCCTGATCTACGTTCCACCATTCCGTTAAGAACGACTTTACCAGGGCGCGGTTTTCCGCGCCCTGGTTGCTTTTGATTACCTCATAATAGAACTCGCCAGCAGGCTGGATAAACCGGACCGCAGAGGTGTTGAGTTCACAACAGGTTGAAGGAGGCGTGGCATGACCACCCTTACGGGAGAGCGAAAGGCGTTCCGCCTGAGCATGCTCATCTACGATACCCGCTACCGTTCCATGACAATTCAAGTTATCGCGCTGTTGGGCTTTATGCTCGCCGCCGCTTGGCTGGTCAACAATACGATCGAAAACCTTGCTATTGCCGGCAAGGATTTTAATTATGGGTTTCTGAGCAATCGGGCCGGGTATGACATCAATATGGTGTTAATCGAATATACCAATGACAGCAGCCATGGGCGTGCCACCGTTATCGGCATCCTAAACACGCTGCTTGTCGCCGCATTGGGTTGTGTGCTTGCCACGGTTGTGGGTGTGCTTGTCGGTATATTGAGATTATCCAAAAACTGGCTCGTCTCACGATTGATGACTGTTTATATCGAAGGTTTTCGCAATGTTCCAGTCTTGCTCTGGATCATCGCATTCTTCGCCTTGTTGACAGAGGCTACACCAGCCCCAAATGCGTTCCGAGGCGATACACCAACGTCAAGCATGCTTTTGTGGGATTCGGTTGCGATCACTAATCGCGGCACATATCTGCCCGAGCCGATGTTCACGCGCTCGCTTGGAAACCTTGATCTATACTACTTCATGATCAGCATTGATTTGTTGGCTGTGCTTGCGGTGGTATTTGTCAGCTTCTGGATTAGTGGCCGCATCAAGCGCCACGCTGAGGTTGTTCAGAATGCAACGGGTGCACGTCCAGCAACCTTCCTGCAACGGTTGGCGGTCACGACACTTCCGTTCATTGCGCTCATGTTTATTCTTGGCCTGTTTCTAAGCAAACCCGAGTTGAAGGGCTTTAACTTCCAAGGCGGCATCAACGTACTAAATTCTATGATCGCGCTTTGGTTGGCTTTATCGCTATATACCGGGGCGTTTATTGCTGAAAACGTCCGGGCGGGTATTCAAGCCATTTCCAAAGGCCAAAGCGAGGCTGCGGCCGCGTTAGGGCTACGTCCCAGCCGCATTATGAACCTTGTGGTTCTGCCTCAGGCGCTGCGGGTCATCATTCCACCGCTCATCTCGCAATATCTAAACCTCACCAAAAACTCGTCCTTGGCGATTGCGGTTGGCTATATGGATATCAAAGGCACGATCGGTGGTATCACGATGAACCAAACCGGGCGTGAGTTGGAATGTATGTTGTTGATGATGTTTATCTACTTGGTGATCAGCCTGCTGATCTCGGCTGCGATGAACATTTACAACGCCTCTGTTTCATTGAAGGAGCGTTGATATGAGTAACCTTTCATACGTTCGTAAAGAAATGATTCCGCAACAGTCACCCCCATCTGGAGAAGTGGGACTGGTTGGCTGGCTGCGTCAGAACTTGTTTTCTGGCATTTTCAACTCGGCCCTTACCGTTTTTGCGGTTTTGGCCATTGCCGGCCTTCTATACGAAGCACTGCCTTGGTTCCTCAACTCAACTTGGAACGCCAGCAGCCTGACCGAATGCCGTGAAATCGCCGATGGGGCGTGTTTTGCGGTTATTAAAGAGCGGTTTAACCAGCTTATGTTCGGCTTCTTTCCCTCCGAGCTTTACTGGCGCCCGATTTTGGCCTTCATCCTGCTGTTCGTAGCGCTGGCGCCGGTGCTGATAGATGGCGTGCCTAAAAAGCTTCTCTACTTCACGATGATCTATCCTGCCATCATGTATCTAATGATCTGGGGTGGTTCCATCTGGGGGCCAATCGTTGTGCTGGCCGGGCTTGGTGTAGGTGTCGCAGCCTACATGGTTGTTGAGAAGTTTGCCGGCACGCTGGCGGCAATTCTCGCGGCTGTAGTTGCCGCGGTGGTTTGGTGGCTATTTCTATATGATGCTTTGGCTGCGATAGACTCGGCTGTGTGGGCACCATTGCTGGAGTGGCTACATGCTGCGATACCCGTTTCAGATAGACTGATCATACCCATATCTGATACGTTCGTCCGCATTGCAGATATTGGCTTTGAAAAGGTGCCGTCCAATAACCTCGGTGGCTTTATGCTTTCTATCATCATTGGTTTGACGGGCATCGCACTTTCCTTTCCTATCGGGATCGTGCTGGCCCTTGGGCGTCAATCTAATATGCCCATCGTCAAACTAATGTGTGTGGGCTTTATTGAGTTCATTCGCGGCGTACCGCTAATCACCTTGCTGTTTACCGCGTCGCTTTTATTGGGCTACTTCCTGCCCAAGGGCACAACGTTTGACATCGTTCTGCGCGTTATGATCATGGTGACGCTGTTCGCATCTGCCTATATGGCCGAAGTTATTCGGGGCGGGCTTGCAGCTTTGCCAAGTGGCCAATATGAGGCGGCTGATGCGCTTGGCCTGAACTATTGGCAGGCACAGCGTCAGATTATTATGCCACAAGCGCTGAAAATCTCGATCCCTGGTATCGTGTCAACCTTCATCGGGTTGTTCAAAGATACAACACTTGTGTCGATCATCGGTCTGCTGGACCCGATCGGCCTGTCACAGGGTATCCGCGCCAATCAGGCTTGGAACGGCATCATCTGGGAGCTTTATGGCTTTATCGCCTTGGTCTTCTTTATCATCTGTTTCTCCATGTCTCGTTATTCCATGTATCTTGAGCGCAAGCTTAGGACCGGGCACTAGTTAGGAGCTATACTATGAACGAAGCTGCAATCGAACGTTCGGCCATGCAGGTCACTGACGAAATTGCCATCCAGATCACTGATATGAACAAGTGGTTTGGTGAATTTCACGTGCTGCGGGACATTAACCTAACCGTGAACCGGGGTGAACGCATCGTTGTGTGCGGGCCGTCAGGCTCGGGCAAATCGACGCTAATCCGCTGTGTGAACCGTCTGGAAGAGCACCAGAAAGGCCAAATCATTGTGGATGGGACCGAGCTAACGTCGGACCTGAAAAACATCGACAAGGTGCGCAGAGAGGTGGGAATGGTGTTTCAGCACTTCAACCTTTTCCCACATCTGACCATTCTGGAAAATTGCACATTGGCCCCGATTTGGGTGCGTAAAACGCCCAAGAAAGAGGCCGATGAAGTGGCAATGCATTTCCTTGAAAAGGTGAAAATCCCAGAACAGGCGCTGAAATATCCCGGCCAGCTTTCCGGGGGTCAGCAACAGCGTGTGGCCATTGCGCGGTCTTTGTGCATGAAACCACGCATCATGCTGTTTGATGAACCAACGTCAGCGCTTGACCCAGAGATGATCAAAGAGGTTCTCGACACGATGATCCAGCTTGCCGAAGAAGGCATGACGATGATTTGTGTGACCCATGAAATGGGCTTTGCCCAAGCCGTGGCGAACCGCGTTATCTTTATGGATGCGGGCCAGATTGTGGAACAGAATGAACCAAAAGAGTTCTTCAAAAACCCACAAAATGAGCGCACCAAACTGTTCCTGAGCCAGATTCTCGGGCACTAAACGCTGATAACATTCTATAAGGCGCTGGGGTTAAATCCGGCGCCTTGTCTATTCCGGCAGGTCTGCGGGTATAATAAAATCCAAAACGCGGCCTTTGCCGATATCAGCCCAACGTTCAGCATCAAATTCAAGCACAAGTGCTGAACCGGTAGGGTAGTCAAGGAACCGCTCATGGTTTGGCGGCGTTTGGCACAGGTGTTCAGCCAGCATCCCGATGCCAGGATTATGGGCTAATACCAAAAGACGCGGCGATGTTGCTGCGCGAATAGCGCGCAGCAATACGTCTGGCCCGGCATTGTAAAGCGCTGGCCGAAAGCTGACTTCCGGCAAATCTGGCCAAGCTGCGCTCAGCCGAAGCCATGTTTCGCCAGTGCGTTCAGCATTGGAAACCAGCGCTAAATGCGGCCTATACCCCTGCGCAGCCAGCCACTGGCCAAGCGCAGTTGCATTCCGCCGCCCACGATCATTCAACCGGCGCTGGCGGTCGCTCAGCGCGGGGTCATCCCAGTCCGATTTTGCGTGGCGCATGAGTATGAGCTGCAACGTCATTTATGAAACCTTTGCATATGATAGGCTGACTGGGTGTCAGGGCGCAAATTTTGGCCAACTGGGCAAGCGCCGCGCACCTGACAGCCATTATCCATGCATCTGCGGCCCCCAGCGCTGTTCAAGTAGTCATGGCACAATGGCACATCATAACCCGCGTCGCCAAGCGCGCCAACTGGGCAGGCGGTAAGGCAGGGCTGGCTACAGCCGTCACAGGGGCAGGGCGCGGCCTCAGGCAGGGCAGCACGCCCCGGTAGCAGCAATGCACCACGGTATGAAACGAATAGCCCTTGTGTGGCATGCACCAGTAGCGCCACGGGCGATGCCCATGCCAAGCCCGACCGTAACGCCCAGCTATAAAACGGATGATAAGGCGGACCACCAAATGGAAATAGCACCCTGCCGTTATTCAACTTGGCAATATCGCTCAGAACGCGGGCGGAGTAGCGATCAACCGGATCATCGGTGCCGCCCGTCCATTCATTGCTTTGCGTTAGGATCGGCCAAAAATTCCCACCATCTGGGCCGATTAAAAGCACGGTCCCTGCATCAAGTTGATCATCATGGTTTGGATAAAACCCACCAAGCACGGCAAGGCCGTTTGCGGCCAAGGCTTCATCCAGCGTGCTCATTTCCGGCGAAACGGTAGCCATAGGCTAAAACCGAGCTGCGCCGGGCGGTCATCTTGCCATTGCAACCCAGTTTCAAAATCAGGCCCGGCTATCGGGCGATAGGTGCGAAAGATCCGGTCCCATATGGAAAGGGCGAAGCCGTAATTACTATCATGTTCAACGCGCTTGGTTGAGTGGTGCACGATATGCATATCCGGCGTCACGAATACCAACCGCACCATCGCATCCACCCGCTTGGGCAGGCGCAAATTGGCATGGGTGAACAGGGCTGTGGCGTTGAGAATAATCTCAAACACGAGCACCGCAATAAAATGCGGTCCGAGCAGGTAGACCAAGCCAATTTTTAGCATCATTGAAAGGCCAATTTCAACCGGATGAAACCGTATCGCCGAACTGACATCAAGGTCGCGATCGGCATGATGAACCCGGTGCAACCGCCATAGCAGTGGGATTTTATGGGTGATCAGGTGTTGCGCCCAAATTGCAAGGTCAAGCACCAGTACAGCCGCCAGCCCCTCTAGCCAAAGCGGCCAATTCAGCCAATTGAACAGCCCAAACCCCATCGCGCCCGCGTCAATCGCCGCTCCAATCGCCAAGGCTGGAATGATGAAGGCCAATAGCCGCAATATACCGATATTGAGCAACGACAATGCCCAATTCGTAATCCAACGGTGCGGCTGGGATTGCACGCGCGCGCGCTGTGGCCACGCCCATTCAGCCAAGGCTAGCAGCGCAAACAGCCCCAGAAAAATACTCAGCCGAATCGTGCCTTCATGTTCCATAAACGCAGACTGGCCCGACAGGCGGGCCAGCGCAAGCGCAGCATCGTCGCGTAGGTGTCACTAGGCGCGGATTAGGCTGCCAGCGCCATGTGCGGTGAATAATTCCAGCAGCAAGGCATGTGAGCGCCGACCATCCATGATGACCACCGCGCGCACGCCACCGCGCACAGCAACCAGCGCCGTTTCGGTTTTGGGAATCATCCCACCAGAAATGACGCCCTCTTCAGTAAGACGGTCTACATCTTCGGCGGTTAGCTGGGTAATAACATCTCCAGCGGCATCCTTTACACCGGCAACATCGGTCAGCAATAACAAGCGGTCAGCCTTGAGGCCCGCCGCAATGGCGCCTGCCGCAGTATCACCGTTAATGTTATAGGTTTCGCCACCCCGGCCCATGCCGATGGGGGCGACTACGGGAATGTAGCCCGCAGCGGAAAGTGATTGCAGCAAGCCGGGGTTCACCTCAACCGGATCACCCACAAAGCCAAGTTCTGGGTTTGCCGGGTCACAAATAATCAGCTTGGCGTCTTTGCCAGACAGGCCAACCGCTTTGCCACCCATATCATTGATGGCCTGCACGATTTGTTTGTTAATCTTGCCCGCCAACACCATTTCAACCACTTCGACAGTGGCCGCATCGGTAACGCGTTTACCACGCACAAATTCGCTTTTAATGTTTAGCCGTTCAAGCATTTCGTTAATTTGTGGACCGCCGCCATGCACAACTACCGGGTTGATGTTGCATTGGCGCATCAACACAATATCGCGCGCAAAATCGGCCATGGCTTTGGGGTTGCTCATCGCGTGGCCGCCAAATTTAACAACAATGGTCGCACCGTCATAACGCTGCAAATAGGGCAGGGCCTCAGACAAGGTCCGGGCGGTGGCAAGCCAGTCACGGTTCATAGCGGTCGATTTCTCCAAAGCGGGTCTCCGGGATTAACATATATGGCTATATGTTCTTCGCGCTCAAAACCTAGCGCAGGGTCGCAATGATAGCACGCAATACATCCATGCCTTCGCCCGTCTCCGAACTTGTTAAAATGATTTCGGGATAGGCGGCTGGGTGCCGGGAAAGCGCCGCGCGGGTTGAATCGAGCGCTGTCGCCAAGTCGGCCGCATCGGGCTTGTCAGCCTTAGTCACCACAACTTGAAAGTTTACAGCCGAACGGCCCAGCAGGGTCATTATTTCTTCATCAACGGCCTTGGCGCCATGGCGGCCATCTATCAACAAAAACACCCGGCGCAGGGTTTGACGGCCTGACAGGTAATCTTTCAACAACGCTTGCCATTTAGCAACAATAGCCACCGGCGCCTTGGCAAAGCCATAGCCGGGCAGGTCAACTAAATAGCAAAAATCTTTGCCGAGCGTAAAAAAGTTTATTTCTTGCGTGCGCCCCGGTGTGTTTGAAGCGCGCGCCAGCGACTTGCGCCCGGTTAGCGCATTGATCAGCGTCGATTTACCCACATTTGAGCGCCCTGCAAAACAAACTTCCAGCCGGTCAGCAGCAGGAAGGCCGGTCATATTGACCACACCTTTCAAAAACTCGCACTCGCCCGCAAACAATACGCGGCCTTCTTCGGCCTCGGCGGGGCTTACGGTTGCAAGGGGGAATTGAAGGCTCATAGCGTCTCCATTTCATCGCCAAGCGCGATTTCGCCGCCCTTAACAACACGGGCATAAACACCAAAATCCCTGTGGCCCCAGTGTTTACGCAGCAAATAGGGGGTTTCGACATCGACGGTCGCTGTATCGGGGTTTACGGTCGTAGCGGCGCAACGCACCACGGGTTCAACAATGTTCAACACCGCGCCGCCAATGCGCACATCCTGGCCTAGCCAGCCATGTTCTTCCCAAGCTTCCAGCCCAGTAAACCACAAATTGCCCCGAAACCGGCGCATATCCATGGTTTGGCCCGCAACTGCTGAAATCGCCTCAAGCGATGCGAGGTTGTTGATTGAGATTGACGGAAAATCAGTATCAAATACACCATGCGTTGCCAGCCGGATAACCGCCGTTGCCTTGGGGCGATCGGGCGACAACAGCGGCGCAGTCCAGGCTATAAGCCGGGCCTGATCGTCGGTGTCATCAAGGTTTAACGTGATATCATCCAAATGTAGGTGGCGCAGCGTAATGCGCCCATCGGCATGGCATTCAGCCGACATGGCCACCAGTGGATTTACCTCGGTCCCAATGACAAATGACCGTGATTTCGCCCAAACTGGTGCCGCCGGGTCAACCGGCGAATTCGCGTGGATAACGGCCCATACCCGGTCAAGCGGCAGGCCCTGCCCAATACATAGTTGCGTTCGATCAATCGCCTCATGTCCGTGGCTTTTGATCGGGTGTCGCCAAATATGGGCAAGCTGCGCTGCCATTAGTTTTTCTTAGCCGGCGGCTTTTTAGCGTTATTCGCCGCTGCCGGGGCGGGCTGGTTTTTCTTGCGAATATTGCCCCAGATATCAGCCTTAACACCTTGGCTGCGCATGATCAGGTATTGCTGGGTAAAGGTCAGCGTGTTGTTCGCCACCCAGTAAATGACCAGACCCGATGCGAAGGATCCGAGCATGAACATAAAGACCCATGGCATCCACGCGAAAATAGCGGCCTGCGTTTTATCGGTTGGGGCTGGATTCAGCTTTTGCTGTAGCCACATGGTGATGCCCATCAAAATTGGGAAGACACCGATGGAGACTATGGTTGGCGCCCAGCTGACATCATAAGGCAGAATGCCAAACAGGTTCAGCCAGCTGCTTGGGTCGGGGGCCGAAAGGTCGCGGATCCAGCCAATAAACGGGGCATGGCGCATTTCGATGGTGACAAACAGCACTTTGTACAGCGAGAAGAAAATTGGGATCTGGACAAGGATCGGTAAGCAACCCGAGGCTGGGTTTACCTTCTCGCGCTTATACAGGGCCATCATTTCTTTTTGCATGGCCTGACGATCGTCACCCACGCGCTCTTTTAGTTTTTCCATCTCAGGCTGAAGCTTTTTCATCCGCGACATTGAGACATAGGATTTATAGGCCAAAGGTAGCACGAGCGTTTTGATGACGAACGTCAGGCCGATAATCGCAAAGCCCATATTACCCACGATGCCGTGGATAAAGTTTAGTAGCCAGAACATCGGTTTGGTCAGGAAGTAAAACCAGCCCCAGTCAATGGAATCATAAAAGTTTGCGATACCGCGGTCATCTTGATATTCGCGGATTGTGTTGGCCACTTTAGCACCCGCAAACAGTGCACTTGCACTGCTGATTGAGGTGCCGGGGGCAACTTCCATTACCGGCAGGCGCATATCGGTTTGATATGTGTCATTCCCAGCAGTGTATTTGGCAACCGAGGAAAACGGTTGGCCCGGTTCTGCAATGAGCGCTGCCATCCAATATTTATCGGTAAAGCCAATCCAACCATTTGCGGCCACTTCGATGCGGTCAACCGCGCCATCGCCGGGGACTTGTACAAAATCAGGCATGTCAGAATAGTCGATTTCTTCAATCGTGCCGTCTTGGGCGCGCACAACACCTTCATGCAGAATGTAAAATCCAACGGTTTGCGGCCGGCCTGTGCGCGCGATAATAGAATACGGCGTCAGACGAACAGAGGAAGCCGAATTGTTTTCGACTGTCTGAACAACATCAAACATGTAATTTGCATCGACGCGCATTTCGCGGCGGAAAATTAGGCCTGAACCGTTGTCCCAGATCAAGGTGATCGGGCTGTCTTCACTAAGCGCTGTGCCGCTTTCAACCTGCCAAATGGTGTTGGCATCGGGCATGGGTTGCGTTGAACCCGCCACGGGTGCCCAGCCATAAACCGCATAATAGGGTTGCGGTGCACCGGCAGGCGAAAACAACGTGACGGTGTCCGAACCCGGATCCAGCGTTTCGCGGTAATCTGTCATGTGCAAATCATCAATCCGGCCGCCCAAAAGCGAGACCGAGCCTGTTAACCGCGCCGTTTTGATCGGCAAACGCTCAGACCGTGCCAGCGCCGCATCGCGCGTTTCTGCTGGGGTTGCGGCCACAGCCGGGGCGGCAATCGCCACAGTGCCATCAGCGGCGGGCACAACCGGTGTGCCATCGGCATTCACGGTGGCAACGGCGGCTTGCGGTGTTGGCTCAACCACCGGCGGCGGGAACATAACCTGCCAGACGATGATCACGAGAAAGCTAAGCACAGCGGCGAGGATCATATTGCGGGTCTGGCTTTGGTCTTGCATCATCGTCTCCAAACGGGTCGTATTAGCGGCAGATTTTCAGCGCCGGTTCAACAGGGACAGGCGCGAAAGGTCAAGCTGTTTTGGGGTTTTGGGGCGGATTCGGCCGGGTTAAGCCGACAAAATCAAACATATTCGGGTCAAGCAGGTGGCTGGGGTTGCCATTGGTCAGCGCCTTGAACATCACCTGTCGACGGCCGGGGCTGCGCTTTTCCCAGTCATCCAGTAGCGCTTTCACCTGCTGACGCTGCAAACCGTCTTGGCTGCCGCATAAGTCGCACGGAATAATTGGGTAGTTCAGCGCGCGTGCAAACCGCTCGCAATCAACTTCAGAAACATGGGCAAGCGGGCGATACACATATAAATCCCCCTCATCATTCACCAGTTTTGGCGGCATAGTTGCAAGCTTGCCGCCGTGAAACAGGTTCATGAAAAAGGTTTCCAACATATCATCACGATGATGGCCCAGCACGACGGCGGAACAGCCCTCTTCACGTGCAATGCGGTATAGGTTGCCACGCCGCAGCCGTGAACATAACGCGCAATAGGTGCGCCCGGCGGGGACTTTATCCATCACAATAGAATAGGTGTCTTGGAATTCAATTCGGTGCGGCACGCCCATTTTGCTTAGGAATTCAGGTAGCACAGTGGCAGGAAAGCCGGGCTGGCCTTGGTCCAAGTTACAGGCCAAAATTTCAACCGGTAGCAAGCCGCGCCATTGAAGCTCGGTCAGGGCGGCCAAAAGCGTATAGCTATCTTTGCCACCCGACAAACACACCAACCAGCGCGCATCACGCTCAATCATGCCATAAACATCAATTGCCTCACGCACTTGGCGGATGATGCGTTTGCGCAGTTTCTTGAATTCGGTGCTGGTGGGCGCATCGGCAAAGAGCGGGTGGATGTCATTGGGCGCATCAAGCTCATTATCCAGCATCACTATGCCTTTCATGGTCGCGGTCGGATGCCTTGTCATGTTCTGGGTCGGTGCCCGGCACCGGGTCATAGCCATGCCCGCCCCAAGGGTGGCAACGGGCAATGCGGCGCGCGGCCAACCAACTGCCTTTTATACCGCCATGATGTTCTAACGCATCCATCGCATAGGCCGAACAGGTGGGCTGAAAGCGGCATGACCTGCCCAGCCATGGCGAAAGCGCCAGTCGATAGCCGCGCACTGGTAGGCTGATCACAAAGGCTAGCGGGCTCATTCTGGCCCCCTTGGTGCGTGGATGCGCGTCAGTGCCGCCTGCAA
>Ga0105054_10002089_pt1 | contig 32134 bp, 30 predicted proteins | sample BON02_FD_78091 | JGI IMG/M metagenome (GOLD analysis project Ga0105054, IMG submission 78091) | Freshwater microbial communities from Lake Bonney liftoff mats and glacier meltwater in Antarctica - BON-02 (megahit assembly) | ecosystem: Environmental > Aquatic > Freshwater > Ice > Glacier...
GACCCGCCAAAGGCCGAGGGCCTTTGGAAACCCATCTATTTCAATGATATGAGGTCCAGGGGCTCGGCCCCTGGCGGGGTGCGGGGCAGCGCCCCGTGCTTGCTTTGGAGCGGTCATTCATTTTGGCGGTCGGTATAACGACGCGCTGCCCTGGCACCCCGTTGGTAAGGCAAATCGTCGCGTGATTCTCCCGCCCTCCGCCGCGATCCTTTCAGTCCGCGCAGGCTTGGCGGGGTGATCCGTTTCTTCCCGACCTTCTCGCGCGATGCCGCGGACACGCCCTATGGCGAGGGGCTGCGGCGGCTGGGCCGGGCGGCGCTGGAGCACGACGAGACCGATCTTGACACGCTCGGGCACCTGATGCGGCTGGTGGAGGCGATCGGCGCCGAGGGTGGCGGCAAGGTGGCGTAGCCCGGTGGTTTCGCGGCCGGCGGTGCGCGGGACGTAGGCATGGCATTTTTGTTTTGATATCGTAATATTTAGGGCATGATTGCGCGGTCGTTTCAGGCCTTGGAAAAAGCCGGGTGTGGGGGAACTGCTGGCGGGCGGGCTGAGTGCCAGCGCGGGGATGCGGGTGGACTTTTCGGAATGGGGCTGGCGCTGGGGCGCCGCCGGCGGGTCGTGGTGTTGGCTGTGGGGGCAATGGCGCGGAAGGGTGGCGGGGCGAGGAGACGGCGGACCCCGGCGAGGAGGCGGGCGGCGGCGGGGTGGGCTTCGAGGATGGCGCGCGCCTCGGGCCGGGCCAGGAGAGATTCGAGCTGGGAGGCATAGCAGGCGGCGGCGTGGCGCAGGGCGGCGAGCAGCCAGCCACGGGCGCGGGGCGCGCGCAGGACGCCCGGCGTGGCCGGGGGGGCGGGTTGGATGCGGGGTGCGCGCGGAGGTGGGAGCGGGTGGAAGCTGGCGAGCCGGTCCATCAGGCGGGTGAAGCGGCGCGCGGTGCGGGTGAGATAGTGCCAGAGGGGGATGATGTAGAGGACGCGCCGGGGGTCGCGCAGCAGCCCGGCGGCAACCGCGGCGGCAAGGCTGGCCAGGATCGTGCCGACGCCGGCCGCAAGGGTGCGGGCGGACGCGCGCAGTTCTGGCGGCAACGGGGCCTGTCTGGCGGTCGTCATGATTAATTTCCTACCACCTTCGCCGGACCGCTACAACATGCAACGACCGGCTGCCGGATGTTCTTTCCGGCGGGCGGGTGCAATTGGACCAGGGCCACGCCGGGAGGGCGGACCGTGCCAAGCGGCCGTGGTGCGCCCATGTTGGGATTGTGCAGGCCGCCTGCCTGCCCTTTGCGACCGGGATGGATGCCCATGACCACAGAGACAAAGCACGCCGCGGCCCTGGCCTCGCTGGCCGGGAAGTTGCGGCAGGACGGGTTCGTGTTCGGGCGCGCGGCCGAGATGGCCGGGCTGCTGGGGCCGGACGCGCTCGCCGGGTGGGACGGGTTCGCGGATAGCTGGAACACGCTGGGCATGGATACCTACATGGCCGATGGCGGGCGGTATCGCCGGCGCCGGCATGCGGCGTTTTCGGTCTCGGCGGCGGGCGCCCGGCGCAAGGCGCACCAGCCGCACTACCAGAGCCGCGACTACAACGCGCTGAACGGCGGCATCGCGCGCTGGTTCACGCCGGTGGACGAGGCGGTGGCGAACGGCGAGGTGATGCGGACGATCCTGGGCCGGTGCTTCGACCTGTTCGACGGGCTGACCGACGCGGCGGTGCGGCCGGACTCATGGCATGTGGAGACGCACCAGTTCCGCATCGAGGCCCAGCCCGGCGCGGTGGGCAAGCCGACGCCGGAAGGCATGCATCGCGACGGGGTGGACTGGGTGCTGGTGCTGCTGGTGCGGCGGGAGAACATCGCCAGCGGCGAGACGACGATCCATGATTTGGGGAAGGCGCCGTTGGGGAGCTTTACCCTCACCGACCCGCTGGATGCGGCGCTGGTGGATGACAACCGGGTTTATCACGGGGTGACGCCGGTCTCGCCGCTGGACTTGGCGCGGCCGGCTTATCGGGATGTGCTGGTGGTGACGTTTCGGCGGGAGTAGGGGGTGGGCATGGCGTGAGGGTGGGCCGGCGTGCCGATGTTTCGCAAGGGTAATACCAACCGCCGAAATGAATGACCGCTCCAAAGCAAGCACGGGGCGCTGCCCCGCACCCCGCCAGGGGCCGAGCCCCTGGACCTCGTATCGTTGAAATAGATGGGTTTCCAAAGGCCCTCGGCCTTTGGCGGGTCCAGGGCAGAGCCCTGGTCTTGCCTTTCTGGGATCGGTCATCACCAACGGCGGCTGGTATAAGTTGCCAGGTTGGATGGTTGCCGGGAGCTGGTCGCTCATGCAAAGCCTCCGCGTTCCGCCAGGGCTGCGGTATCGCGTGCGCCGTGAACGACGCGGATAATCACCACGGCGTCAGGGAACGTCTTGTAGTAGACGGCATAAGGGCTGTGGAACGTCACGCGAAGGCCCGGCGTGAGTAGCTCGCGCGCGGGACCGGAAAGCGGGAAGTGCCTCAGCGGCTCGAAAGTCGCCTCGATCGCGCCGACGAAGCGCGTTGCAACCTGCGCCGAGGCTTCGGTTGCCAGGGTGGCCCAGATTTCGGCGAGGTCGCCCTCAGCTGCGTCAGTTAGGCGGAGGTCGAGCGGGCGGCCAATAGCTTCCTCCCGCGCTCGATGATCCGGTTCGCGTCGAAGTCCTGCACGCGGCCTTCGGCGAGGTCTGTGAGGCCACGGTCGATATCCGCCTTCAGCGCGGCGAGTTCCTGGAGTTGAAGGGCGCGCTTCAGCTTCCAATCGCGCAACGCCTCGCGCATCACCTCGCTGTTTGACGCATAGTCGCCACCATCAACCGCAGCTCTGACGACGGCGGCCATGTCGGACGGCAGGGTGATCGTCATCCGCTCGATCTCGGCCATGGTTGACTTCCTGAAAAACTCTCAAACATACTTTATCATATTTATGAGGATTTCAAATCGGAACCTCGCCCTTCACCGGGCAATCGGGTGAAGGGAGAGCCATCTTCAGGCCATCATTGCGAGCCATTTCGAAACACTCCAGCGTCACAACGCGGCTTTTCGGGCGAGTCTGGATTGCTTCGCAAGGGCTCGTAATGACGGTTTTTGAGGGGGGATGGGTTGCTGCTGGGGTTGAAGGCGTTGGCTGGCGGGTAGCGGGTGGTGGGATGCGAAAGGGCATCCCACCCTACGGATGGGGTCTGGGGCGACGCCCCAGCGGGTCGAGGGCGGCGCCCTCGCCTTGGCTAGCCTGGGAGTCGGAGGACGTTTTTGGCCAGGATGTTGCGTTGGATTTCGTTGCTGCCGCCGTAGATGGTGCTGGGGCGGGCTTGGAGGAAGAGTCCGGCGGGGTTGAGTTCTCGGTTGCCTTCCATGGGTTCGAGGAGGGCTGCGTTTTCGCCGGCGACTTCGAGCATGGTGTCGGTGATTTTCTGGAAGAGTTCGGTTTGGATGATTTTGAGCATTGAGACGTCGGGGCCGAGTTCCTCGCCGCGGCGGACGATATCGACGTAGGTGGCGTGGAGGGATTTGAGGTCGGCGATTTCCAGGCGGAGGCTGGTGTAGCGTTCGACGAAGTCGGGGTTTTCGGCGACGCCCATGCGGTCGGCGAGGGTTTTCAGGCGGTCGAGGGCGTATTGGGAGAGTTTGGCGGAGCCGAGGTAGATGCGTTCGTGGCCTAGGAGGGCCTTGGCCATGGTCCAGCCCTGGTTGACGGCGCCGACGGTCCATTTTTGGGGGACGCGGACGTTGTCGAAGAAGACTTCGCAGAACTCGTCGTGCAGGTCGATGGTCCAGATGGGGCGGATTGTGATGCCCGGGAGGTCCATGGGGACGAGGAGGAAGGAGATGCCTTCCTGTTTCTTGGCTGTCTTGTCGGTGCGGACGAGGAGGAAGATCCAGTTGGCGTCGTTGGCCAGGGTGGTCCAGATTTTGGAGCCGTTGATGATCCAGTCGTCGCCGTCGGGGATGGCTTCGGTGCGCAGGGCGGCGAGGTCGGAGCCGGCGTTGGGTTCGCTGTAGCCTTGGCACCAGATGTGTTCGCCGGCGAGGATTTTCGGCAGGAAGAAGTCGCGCTGTTCCTGGGTGCCGTGGGCGATGAGCAGGGGGCCGACCATGAGGACGCCGTGGTCGTTGGTGCGGGCGACGCCGTGGCGCTCGTATTCCTCGACCATGATGATCTGCTTGCCGGCGGAGAGGCCCATGCCGCCGTGTTCGCGGGGCCAGGAGGGGCAGAGCCAGCCCTGTTCGGCGAGTTTGAAGTACCAGACGTTGTTTTCGTGCCAGTGCAGGCGCTTGGGCGGGTTGCGGAGTTCGGGCGGGTAGTTGGCCTCGATCCAGGCGCGGACGTGGCGGCGGAAGGTTTCGTCGTCGAGTTGGTTGAGGTCTTCGGGCGCGTGGGGGGTGATGGCGGTCATCTGGTCAGACTCCCTTGAACACCGGTTTGCGCTTGGCGAGGAAGGCGGCCTTGCCCTCGGCGTGGTCGGCGGTGAGGAAAAGGGTGGCCTGGGCGTTGCGTTCCCATTCCAGGGCCTCGACGAGGCCGCGGGCCATGATGGAGCGGGTCATGGCGATGGCGAGGGGGGCGCCCTCGGCGAGTTTTTTCGCGCGGGCGAGGGCGTGTTCCAGGGCGGTGCCGTTGGGGACGACCTGGTCGGCGAGGCCGATGCGCAGGGCCTCGGCGGCGTCGACGGGTTCGGCGGAGAGGAACATGTTGCGGGCGCGGCCCTCACCGATGCGGCGCGGGAGGGTGTGGAGAAGGCCGTAGTCGGGGATGAGGCCGATGCGGACGAAGGGGGTGATGAAGCGGGCGCCCTCGGCGGCGATGACGGTGTCGCAGCCGATCGCCAGGCCGACGGCGGCGCCGGCAGCCCAGCCCTCGACGGCGGCGACGAAGGGCTTGCTGCTTTCGAGGTGGAGGCGGACGAGCTTGTGGGTGAGGCGGAAACGCTCGCGGCCAGCGGCGAAATCGGCGGAATCCATGCCGGTGATGTCGCCGCCGCCACAGAACTGGCCGCCGGCGCCGGTGATGACGATGGCGCGGATGGCGGGGTCGGCCTCGGCGCGCTCAAGCTCCTCGATGAAGGACTGGCGCATGGCCATGGACAAGGCGTTGCGGCGGGACGGCTCGTTCATCGTGAGGACGAGGGTGGCGCCGTCGCGGGTGGCGGTGAGGGAGGTCATGGGGTGGGGCGCTCCGGGGAAAGGAAGGCCAGGGGCGTCGCCCCTGGACCCCACCGGGGACCCGAGGTCCCTGGACCCTCTATCGTTAATCCGCCTTTGGCGGGAAAGGTAATGGGGTCTGGGGCCGCCGGCCCCGGCGGGACGAGGGCGGAGCCTCGCCTGCCTTCCTGGCGTGCCCGCCGCATCATCCTTCGTCGGTGTCGACGGCGAGGGTGGCGAAGCGGGAGCGGTGGAGGGCGGGGGAGCCGTAGAGGTTGACGAGGACCATGGCTTTGCGGAGGAAGAGGCCGGGGTCGGCTTCGTCGGTGTAGCCGATGCCGCCGTGGAGTTGGATGGCCTGGCGGCAGACGAGCATGCCGGAGTCCGACGCGCGGGCCTTGGCGCGGGAGATTGCGGCGAGGCGGGCGGGGCCGGTGAGGCCGGAGTCGAGGGCGGTGGCGACGGATTCGACGCTGGCGCGGGCGAGGGAGACCTGGATCTTGAGGTCGGCGGCGCGGTGCTGGAGGGCCTGGAAGCTGCCGATGGGCTTGCCGAACTGGACGCGGGTTTTGAGGTAGTCGACGGTCATGGCGAAGACGCGGTCCATGGCGCCAAGGAGGTAGGCGGATGTGGCGAGGGCGGCTTCCTCCAGGGCGGCGGCGATGTCGCCTTCGATGGGGGTGCAGGGGGCGTCGGTAAGGGAGAGAGTACCGAAATTGCCGCCGTCCTGGGTGCGGTCGATGGTGAGTGTGACGCCGGGGGCGTCGCGTTCGACCAGGGCGAGGCCGTCGCGGCCGGAGACGAGGAAGGCATCGGCGCCGGCGGCCATGGGGATGAAGAGTTTTTTGCCGTTGGCGCGGCCGCCGGCGACGGTTGTGTCGGTGCCGGTGTCGAGCGTGGCGGCGCGTTCCTGCCAGGCGGGGATGACGACCATGTCGCCGGAGAGGATTCGGGAGAGCAGGGGGTCGCCTTGCATGACGCGGGCGGCCATGGCGACCTGGATGAGGGGTTCGGGGGCGAGGGCGGCGCCCATTTCCTCGGCAATGGCGCAGTATTCGGCCATGCCGAGGGCGGAGCCGCCGGATTCCTCGGAGAGGCGGAGGCCGGGCCAGCCCATTTCGCACATCTGCTTCCAGACGGCGCGGTCGAAGCCGGGGTCGTTGAAGCGCAGCGTGCGGATGCGGCGGAAGTCGCCGGTGCGCGGGGCGAGGCCGGCGGCACTTTCGCGGATCAGGCGGACGGATTCGTTGCGGTCGTCGGTGGCTGCGCTCATCTTGGTGCCTTCAGGCGGGGGTCAGCAAGGAAGGAGGATTCTTCTTTTTCTAAAGAAAAAGAAGCAAAAAGACTTTCTCCCATTCGCACCGGGCTGAAAGGTCTGGCCCGGTGCGATGGATAAAAGTTTTTTGGTTCTTTTTTTCAAAAAAGAACAATTTCCTTTTTTAGCTGGCCAGGTGAAGTTCGGCTTCGGATTGGGCCTGGGCCTGCTCCAGGGTGACGCCGGGGGCGAGTTCGACGACGGCGAAACCGCGGGCGGTGACGTCGAAGACGCCGAGGTTGGTGATGACGCGCTTGACGGCACCGAGGGCGGTGAGCGGGTAGGTGCACTTCCGGACCAGCTTCTTGCCGCCGGACTTGGTGGTGTGGTCCATGATGACCCAGAGGCGCTTGGCACCGGCGGCGAGGTCCATGGCGCCGCCGACGGCTGGCGCGGTATCGTTCTCGGAGGTGGCCCAGTTGGCGATGTCGCCGTTTTCGGCCACTTCGAAGGCGCCGAGGACGCAGAGGTCGAGATGGCCGCCGCGGATCATGGCGAAACTGTCGGCGTGGTGGACGATGCTGCCGCCGGGGCGCAGGGTGACGTGCTGCTTGCCGGCGTTGATGAGCCAGGGGTCGCGCTGGTCTTCGGGGGGCTTGGGGCCCATGCCGAGCACGCCGTTCTCGGAGTGGAAGACGACCTCGCGGTCGGTCGGCACGTAGTCGGCGATGGCCGTCGGCATGCCGATGCCGAGGTTCACGTACCAGCCCTCGGGGATGTCGTGTGCGGCGCGCTCCGCCATCTGCAGGCGGTTCCAGCCCTTGGCTTCAACCTTCGCGTCCATTGCGTTTGCTCCTGTCGGATGGGGATAGAAATTGGCGGATCGGGGTTCAGAACGGCGGGTCGGCCGTAGGGTAATCAGAACGGCGGGTCGCCGTAGGGTACATGGATCACCCGGTCGACGAAAATGCCGGGGGTGACGATATGCTCGGGGTTCATCTCGCCGAGTTCGACGATGTGCTGGGCCTGGATGATGGTGATGTCGCCGGCGGTGGCCATGACCGGGTTGAAGTTGCGGCCGGAGAGCTTGAAGTCGAGGTTGCCCCAGCGGTCGGCACGCCATGCCTCGACGAGGGCGATGTCGCCGCGCAGGGCGTGTTCGAGGACCATCTTGCGGCCGTTGATCTCGCGCACTTCCTTGCCCTCGGCCATCTTGGTGCCGACGCCGGTGGGGGTGAAGAAGGCGCCGACGCCGGCGCCGGCCGCACGGATGCGCTCGGCCATGGTGCCCTGGGGGACGATTTCCAGCTCGATCTCGCCGGCGCGGAACAGTTCCTCGAAGATGGTCGAGGTGGCGCTGCGCGGGAAGGAGCAGACGAGGCGGCGGACGCGGCGCAGTTCCATGAGGGCGGCGAGGCCGATCTTGCCGCCGCCGGCATTGTTGGCGACTACGGTGAGGTCCTTCACGCCGGTTTCGATCAGCGCGTCGATCAGCGCGTTGGGCTGGCCGACGGCGCCGAAGCCGCCGAGCAGGACCACTGCCCCGTCTTTCACGCCGGCCATGGCGTCGGCCATGGTCTGGACGATCTTGTTGATCATGCCGTCGTCATCCTGTCGTTGTGAGCCAAACCGTTCATTCGCCGAGTTCGATCACCGCGTCCACCGCGAAGGCGCCTTCGCCCTCGGGCATGGCGAAGACGGGGTTGAGGTCGATGCCGGTCAGCCGTGGCCCGGCCTGGTGGGCGAAGACCGAGAGGCGCGAGAGCATGGCGGCCAGGGCCTTGATGTCGGCGGGCTTGCGGCCGCGGGCGCCGAGGAGGAGGGGGGCGCCCTTGATGGAGCGGATCATCTGCTCGGCTGTGTCCTCGCCGAAGGGGCAGCGGCGGAACACCACGTCCTTGAGGATTTCGACGAAGATGCCGCCGAGGCCGAACATGGCGACGGGGCCGAAGACCGGGTCGCGGTGGATGCCGAGGATGCACTCGACTCCGCCCTTAAGCTGCTTGGCGACCAGCACGCCTTCGAGCCTGGCGCCGGGCACGGCGGCGCCGCGCTGCATGAGGGTGGCGAAGCCTTCGCGCACCGCGGCTTCGCTGTCGATGTCGAGCAGGACGCCGCCGATTTCGCTTTTGTGCACGATGTCGGGCGAGAGGATTTTCATCACCACGGGGAAGCCGAATTCGCGGGCGGCGGCGAGGGCGGCTTCCACGTCGGCGCAGGCGCGTTCGGGGGCGGAGGTGATGCCGGCCTGGGCGAGCAGGCGCTTGGCCTCGGCTTCGGTGGGGGTGGTGGCGGGCAGGGTGACGTCGGGCACCGCGGGAGGGGGGGCGCCCGGGGGGGCGGCGAAGGCATCGCCGAAGCGGCCCATGGCGTGGATGGCCACGGTGGCGCGGGTGGGGTCGCCGATCACCACCAGGCCGTCTTCCTCGTATTGTGCTTCGATCTCGCGCGGGGCCAGGACGGAGAGCACCCAGAGGCGGCCGGGATGGCGTGCCCGCACCGGGCCGATGGTGGCGCGCAGGCGTTCGAAGTTCGACTTTGTGGCGCCGGCCTGGGACCAGAAGGCCAGGATGGAGGAATAGCCGCCGTCGGCCACGATCGATTCGGCGAAGTCGTTCAGCGCGGTGGGGATGTTGGAGACCTGGGCGGTGCAGTCAACCGGGTTGCGCGGGCTGCAGAAGGGGATGATGGCGCGCAGCTTGTCTTGCGCGGGCTGCGGCATTTCGGGCATCGGCAGGCCGATCTGTTCGGCCACGTCGCTGATCAGCACGCCGGCGCCGCCGCTGACGGTGAGCACGCCGAGCGTGTTGCCGGCGGGGTAGATTTTCCGGGTGGCGGTAACCGCGATGTCGATCATCTCCTCGGTGGTGCGGGCGCGCACCACGCCGAATTCGGCCAGCACCGCGTCGGTCACCGCGTCGTCGCCGGCGATGGAGGCGGTGTGGGACTTGGCCGCCGCGCCGCCGAGGGCGCTGCGGCCGACCTTCATCATGACGATGGGCTTTTTCGCGGCGCGGGCGGCGGTCAGCGCGGCGATGAAGCTTTCGCTCTCGCGGATGCCCTCGGCATAGGCGGCGATGACGTCGGTTTCGGGGTCTTCGACCAGCCAGCCGATGACGTCGCCGATGGTGACGTCGGCCTCGTTGCCGGTGGTGACGCAGACGCCGGTGCCGACGCCGCGGTCGCGCATGGCGGCGAAGATGTGGGTGCCGTAGGCGCCGGACTGGCTGGCGATGCCGATGCGGCCGGGGATGGGCCAGCCGCCTTCGAAGGCGGCGGTGAAGGTGGGGTAGAAATTGCTGCGGCGGTTGAACAGGCCGAGGCAGTTGGGGCCGAGCAGGCGCATGCCGGCCGCCTTGGCGATGGCGACCATGCGGGCCTGTTCGGCCGCACCCGCGTCATCCACCTCGGCGAATCCGGCGGAGAGCACGATGGTGTTCTTCACCCCGGCGGTGGCGAGATCCTGGACCGCCTGCACCGCGATCTCGGCGGCGACGGCGACGATGCCGACATCGGGGACTTCGGGCAGGGACTTCACGTCGGGGTAGGCTTTAAGGCCCTGGACCTCGTCGCGGCGGGGGTTCACCGGGTAGAGGCGGCCGGCGAAGGCCTGCTTGAGCATGTAGGCGATGGGGCGGCCGCCGATGCGCGTGGCGTCGGAGGAGGCGCCGAGCATGGCCACGGATTGCGGGGCCAGCATGCCGGTGAGGCTGGCGAAGCGCGCCTGGGGAAGCGCGCGGCTGCCGGCGGACCCGTTGGCCGACCCGTTCTTCGTCATTGACGTTCCTCTCGCGCTGATTGGCAGGCCCGTGCCGCCGGGCTGCTGACCAGGTCAATCGTCGGGCGATCATGGCGTCACCGGCGGGCGCGGGCAACCCGTGCGCCCGCGGCACCTGGCTGATTGTGGGGGCTGATTGTGGGGGCTGATTGTGGGTATGGATCGCGCGGCGCCGGGTTGCCCGCCCGTTCAGGGCGGCGCCTCAGCCTTGGGCGTCGGGCGACAGCACGATGCAGGCGCCGCGACCACGCGACAGCTTGTCGCAGGCCTGCATCGCCGCCTCGCGCGACAATCCGGTCAGGCGGGCGCGGTAAAGCGTGTTCCGGCCCTGGCGCACCGCGCCCACCGCCGGGCGGGCGCTGGCGAGAACGTCGCTCGCCTTGCCGCGCGCCGCCGTTGCCGCAGCGCGCGCCAGGGCCTCGCTGGCGAATGCCCCCACCTGGATCGCCCATGGTCCCGAGGCCGGGCGCGTGCCAGCGGCGCGGGGCGGCAGGCTGCCGGCCATGGCGGGGGCGATGAGGCTGAACCCGGAGCGGCTGACCTGCTGCGGCGGCACCGGCGGCGGTGTGAGGGAGGCCAGCGTCACCGTGGACACGCGCGCGGGAGCCGGCAGGTTGGCGGCGGTCACCACGTTGCGGGCCGCGCGGTTGGGCGGCGGGGCGGCGCGGGCCAGGGCCACCGGCGCCGCCTGGCGCACGCCGGGGTGACGCGGGCCGGCCGGAATGTTGTGCGGGATGTCGTACATCGCCAGCACCGCGACATCGGACTCGCGGCGCGGCTTGTGGCCCACCAGGTTGGGGGCGACCTGGGCCACGTAGCGCCGCGTCTCGTTCGGCAGGCCGCGGTTGCGGATGGCGTAGTCCTCGAAGCGGCGCGGGCCGGCGTTGTAGGCGATCAGGAAGCCCGGCGAGCCATAAAGCTCATACATTTCGCGGATATAGGCGGTGCCGGCCATGATGTTTTCGTGCGGATCGTACGGATCGTCGCTCAACGAATAGCGCTCGCGGAGTTCCCCGTAGGTGCCCGGCATCACCTGCATCAGCCCCATCGCGCCGGCGCCGGAGGTGACGAGACGGCCGTTGTGGAACAGGCGGCCGCCGGATTCCTGGCGCATCACTTCGCGAATCCAGCGCTCCGGCACGTCGAACCGGGCGGATGCCTTGGCGATGTACGGGCCCCAAGGGTCTTCTGGCGGGCCCGGTGGGGCGTAGTTCCCCTTGGCGCGGGAGGCGTAGTCGGCGCTGCTGCGCGTTGCGGTTTGCTTGCCCGACGAGCAGGCGCCGAGTACTCCAAGCACCGCGATGCACATTACCAAACGCCGCCAGACCGCCGCTGCTTGACGCCGATCGGACCGCGAAGCCAGGCTGGGGAACCACATGCGGTACGATCTCCGACGTTTGCGCCCCTCGGAAGGAGCCAATGAGAACGGGGGGCTAGAGCAATCCGCTCAGGACGGGATACAGCAAAACAGGCTAACGCATTATCGTAAACCCGGCATCGAGGCAACATTGCGGCGATTTAACCTGGGTGCTGCAAAAATGCCGCCGGAATGGCAACAATGCTATGGTGTTGCGCGCACGTCGCGCCTGTCATGATATCCACGCCACCATGATGTCCACGCCGTGCTTCCTTTCCACCCACGGCGCGGCCCCGTGAAGGAGACCCAGATGCCCGCCGTTGCCCGCTCCCTTGTTGCCGCCGCCTGCCTTGCCGCGCTGGTTGGCGTGACCGCCTGCGCCCCGCGCAACACGAACACCACCTATACCGGTGCCGACATCGGCCGCACCGCGCAGGTCAGCTACGGCGTGATCATTTCCATGCGACCGGTGAGCATCCAGGGCGGCGAGAGCGGCGTGGGCACGCTGGGCGGCGCGGCGGCCGGGGCGGCGGCGGGAAGCTTCATCGGCGGCGACCCGCGCTCCAACATCATCGCCGCTATCGGCGGGGCGATCATCGGCGGCATTGCCGGGCGCGCGGTGGAGTCGGGCGTCAGCGCGGGCCAGGCCATGGAGTTCATCATCCGCGAGGACAGCGGCGAGACCATCTCGGTGGTGCAGACCAACGAGGAGGATTTCCGCCCCAGCGAGCGCGTGGTGCTGACCCGAGGGGCGCGCACCCGCATCGCCCGCGTCGCCGGCTGACGCCCGCGGCAGCGGCCAGCGCCGGCCGGCTCCTGGAACTGCCGCCCGGCTGGCTGCGCCGTCGGTTGCGGGGCGGCGATCTTTGGGCTATCGCGACGCCCCGATGACCCTTGTTTCCCACATCCGCCCCGGCGACCAAGCGATCCTGGAACTGGGCGCCAACCAGACCTGGGGTGAGCGCCACCGCGCGGCGGCGCGCGACATGCGCGAGGGCATGGTGCTGTGGCGGCTGTGCGCCACGCTGGCGTGGCTCGACATCCGCCTTCGCTACCGCGGCTCGATGCTCGGGCCGTTCTGGCTCACCCTGTCGACCGGGGCGATGGTTTTCGCCATGGGCGTGCTGTATTCGGTGCTGTTCCGCCTGAACCTGCGCGACTACATCCCGTTCCTGGCGATGTCGCTGGTGCTGTGGAACTTTCTCGGCGCCCTGGTTTCCGACGCCTGCGTGGCCTTCACCTCGAACGAAGGCACCATCCGCTCGGTGCGGATGCCGTTCTCGCTGTATGGCGGGCGCATCGTGGTGCGCAACCTGATCGTGCTGGCGCACAACGCGCTGGTGGTGCTGGTCGTCTATTCGTTGATGTCGACTTGGCCGGGCAGCATCGCCTTGCTCGCGCTGCCCGGGGCGGTGCTGTGGCTGGTCAACGCAATGGCCGTGACCCTGCTGTTGGGCACCATCTGCGCCCGTTTCCGCGACATTCCGCCGATTGTCGGCAGCATCATGCAGATGGCCTTCTTCGTCAGCGGCGTAATCTGGAAGCCGGAGCAGCTTGGCGCCTATGAATGGATGCTGGCGTTCAATCCGTTCTTCAGCATGTTCGAGGTGGTGCGCGGCCCGTTGATTGGCGTGGTGCCCTCGGCACTCACCGTTGCCTCGGCGCTCGCCTATTCGGCGTTGCTGTGGGTCGTCGCCTGGTTCACGTTCGCGCGCGTGCGCGGCCGCATCGCGTTCTGGCTTTGACCGGGATGACACAGCCCAACCCCGCCACCGCGCCCATGGACATCGATGTGCCGGCGCGCCCGGACTTCGTCGTGCGCCATGACGTGCCCGTGCGGCTGGACGTGCCCGTGCGGCTGGACGTGGAGGATGTCAGCGTTTCGTTCCCGCTGTACCACGGCAACGCGCGCAGCCTGAAGAAGACCGTGTTCTCCACCGTCTCCGGGCGCATGGCCTCGGACACGCGCAACCGCGTGGTGGTCGAGGCGCTGCGCGGCATCAGCCTTAGCCTGCGCCCAGGGGACCGGCTGGGCCTGATCGGCGGCAATGGCGCGGGCAAGACCACCCTGCTGCGCACCATGGCCGGCATTTACGAGCCGGTGGTGGGGCGGGTGCTGGTTCAGGGCTCGCTCAATGCGCTGCTCGACCCCAACCTGGGCATGAATCCCGAGTTGACCGGGCGCGAGAACATCATGCTGCGCGGCATGTACCTTGGGCTGGACAAGCCGGCGCTGGCGCATTTGGCCGAGGATGTGGCCGCGTTTGCCGAACTGACCGAGTTCCTCGACCTGCCGGTGCGCATCTACAGCTCCGGCATGGTGGTGCGGCTGGGCTTCGCGCTGGCCACGGCCATCCGCCCGCAGGTGCTGCTGATGGACGAGTGGTTCCTCGCCGGCGACGCGAACTTCCTGGAGAAGGCGCGGCTGCGGCTGGAGAACCTGGTGCGCGGCGTGGAAATCCTGGTGCTGTCCTCCCACATGACCGATGTGGTGATGCAATGGTGCACGCGGGCGATCTGGATGGACCAGGGGCGCATTCGCGCCGACGGCACGCCGGGCGAGGTGCTGGAGGAATATCTGGGCCATCCCGTGCGCGTCGCCGATCCGGCACCCTCGGCCGGCTGACCCGCGGCCCCGACCCCGCGCCGCCAGCGCCGCCAGCGCCGTTCAAGGAAACGCCGATGCGCCTGTTCCACGACTGGAAAGACCTGCCGCCGGATGCGCGGCACGCCACCGTCGCCCTGGGCAATTTCGACGGCGTGCATCGCGGCCATGTGCAGGTATTGCGGGCCGCCACCGCCGCCCGGCCCGAGGCGCCGCTGGCCGTGCTGACCTTCGAACCGCACCCGCGCGAGGTGTTCCGCCCCGACGACCCGCCGTTCCGCCTGACCTTGTCGGCCGAGCGGGCTGCGGTGCTGGCGGAACATGGCGTGTCGCTGGTGTACGAGATGGCCTTCGACCTCAGCTTCAGCCTGATGAGCGCCGATGCGTTCGTGGAGGAGGTGCTGCTGCGGGGGTTGGGGGCCAGCCACCTGGCGTGCGGGCCGGATTTCGCCTTTGGCCACCGGCGCGGCGGCGACGTGGCGTTCCTGGCCGAACAGGCCGGCGCGCGCGGCATCGGGCTTTCCGTGGTGCCGCCGCTGGCCGATGCGGACGGGCCGATCTCGTCGACCAATATCCGCCGGGCGTTGCAGGACGGCTATCCCGAACGTGCCACGGCGGCGCTGGGTCGGCCGTGGGCGATCCGCGGCGAGGTGGCGCATGGCGACAAGCGCGGGCGGACGATCGGGTTTCCCACCGCCAACGTGGCGCTGGGGCGGCATCTGGAGCCGGCGCGCGGGGTTTATGCGGTGACGGTGACGCTGGCGGGCGGGGTGGTGTGCAAGGGCGTGGCCAATCTCGGGCGGCGGCCGACGGTGAACGAGGGGCCGGAGAGCCGGCTGGAGGTCAACCTGTTCGATTTCGCCGGCGACCTGTACGGCCAGGAGATCACGGTGGCGCTGCATGCCTATCTGCGGGGGGAGCAGAAGTTCTCGGGCCTCGATGCGCTGAAGGCGCAGATCGCGGTGGATGCGGCGCAGGCCAGGCTGATGCTCGACCCGATGGGGTGAGCCGGGGAGTGGCCGCCTTGCCGTTGCCGGTGCGAGCCGCCATACTTCAGGCCATGCGTGGGATCCGCAGTGCGCGAATTAGTCGCCCGGCCTCTCGCTAGAGAGCCGGGTTTCACCGCGCCCCCCCATCCCCCCAGGCGGTTCCTGACCGCACGAGAAAAATCCCATGACCGATAATCAGAGCAACACGGCCGGCGGCACCACCGGTGACACGCCCCATGGCCGCGACTACCGCAACACGGTGTTCCTGCCGGCCACCGCCTTTCCCATGCGCGGCGACCTGCCGAAGAAGGAGCCGGGCATGCTGGCCCGGTGGGAGGCGATGGATTTGTGGGGGCGGCTGCGGGCGAAGTCGAAGGCGCGCGTGCCGTTCATCCTGCATGACGGGCCGCCCTATGCGAACGGCAACCTGCATATCGGCACGGCGCTGAACAAGATCCTGAAGGACGTGGTCAACCGCGCCCGGCAGATGGGTGGCTACGACGCCAATTACATCCCGGGCTGGGACTGCCACGGCCTGCCGATCGAATGGAAGATCGAGGAGCAGTATCGCGCGGCCAAGAAGGACAAGGACGCGGTGCCGGTGCTGGATTTCCGCGCCGAATGCCGCGCCTATGCGGCGCACTGGATGGGGGTGCAGGAGCAGGAGTTTCGCCGGCTGGGCGTGCTGGGCGACTGGCCGAACCGCTATGCCACGATGGATCTGCCGAGCGAGGCGGCGATCGCCGGGGAGATCGGGCGGTTCCTGATGAACGGGGCGCTGTATCGCGGGCTGCGGCCGGTGATGTGGTCGCCGGTGGAGAAGACGGCGCTGGCCGAGGCCGAGATCGAGTATCACGACCATACCAGCCATACGGTGACGGTGCGCTTCCCGATGGTGAGCAGCCCGGTCGTGGGGTTGCAGGGGGCCGCGATCCTGATCTGGACGACGACGCCGTGGACGATGCCGGGCAACCGGGCGATCGCGCTGGGCGAGGAGATCGACTACGCGCTGGTGCGCATCGACAGCGTGAAGGACGGGTCGCTGGCGGTGGCCGGGGAGCGGGTGCTGGTGGCGCTGGCCCTGTTGCCGCAGCTGTGCGAGGCCGCCGGGGTGGAGACGCACCATGTGCTCCACCTGCACACGGGGCGCGAGTTGCTGGGCTCGGTGTGTGCCCATCCGATGCGCGGGCGCGGCTATGACCATGACGTGGTGGTGTATTCCGCGGAGTACGTGACCACCGAGGCGGGCACCGGGTTCGTGCATATCGCGCCCGGCCACGGCGAGGAGGATTTCGAGCTGGGCCGCCAGCACGGCATCGAGGTGCCGGATACGGTGGGCGAGGACGGCACGTTCAATGCCTGGGTGCCGCATTTCGCCGGGCTGCATGTGTACAGGGCGGCCGACGCGGTGTGCGCCGCGCTGGCCGAGGCTGGCGGGCTGATGGCGCGCGGCAAGCTGGTGCATTCCTATCCGCATTCCTGGCGCAGCAAGGCGCCGCTGATCTTCCGCGCCACGCCGCAATGGTTCATCCGCATGGACGGGCCGGGTGATGGCGAGGGCTCGGCGATCCGCGCGAAGGCGCTGCAGGCGATCGCCGACACGGTGTTCGTGCCCGACCAGGGGCGCAACCGCATCGGCTCGATGGTGGCGTCGCGGCCGGACTGGTGCATCAGCCGGCAGCGTGCCTGGGGGGTGCCGATCGCGGTGTTCGTGGAGCGGGCCAGCGGGCAGCCGCTGCGCGACCAGGCGGTGATGGACCGCATCGTGGAGGCGTTCCGCAGCGAGGGCGCCGATGCGTGGTATTCGTCGCCGCCGGAGCGGTTCCTGGGCGCCGGGCGCGACCCGGCGGACTACGAGCAGGTGTTCGACATTGTCGATGTGTGGTTCGAGAGCGGCTCGACCCACGCTTTCGTGCTGGAGGCGCGCGGGCTGCCGTGGCCGGCGGACCTGTATCTGGAGGGCTCGGACCAGCATCGCGGGTGGTTCCATTCCTCGCTGCTGGAATCGGTCGGCACCCGCGGGGTGGCGCCGTTCAAGGCCGTGCTGACGCATGGCTTCGTGATGGACGAGCACGGCCGCAAGATGAGCAAGTCGCTCGGCAATGTGGTCGCGCCGCAGGAGGTGACCGACCAGTACGGTGCCGACATCCTGCGGCTGTGGGTGATGTCGTCGGATACCGCCGAGGACATGCGGATCGGCAAGGAAATCCTGAAGCAGCAGACCGAGCTGTATCGCCGCTTGCGCAACACGCTGCGCTGGCTGCTGGGATCGCTGGACGGGTTCAGCGAGGCCGAGCGGGTGGCCGAGGCTGATATGCCGGAGCTGGAGCGGTGGGTGCTGCACCGGGTGGCGGAGATCGACGCGCTGATCCGCGGCGCGGTGGCGAGCTACGACTGGACGGGGGTGTATGCCGCCATCCACAATTTCTGCGCCGCCGACCTCAGCGCCTTCTATTTCGACATCCGCAAGGACGCGCTGTACTGCGACCGGCCGGACAGCCTGCGCCGGCGGGCGTCGCGCAGCGTGCTCGATCATCTGCATCGCTGCCTGTGCACCTGGCTGGCGCCGGTGCTGGTGTTCACCGCCGAGGAGGCGTGGGCGGCGCGATTCGGCGAGGGTGATTCGGTTCACCTGACCGACTTTCCCGCCATCCCCGCCGGGTGGCGCGACGATGCGCTGGGCGCGAAGTGGGACGGCATCCGCGAGTTGCGGCGCCTGGCCACCACCGAGCTGGAGGCGATGCGCGCCGAGAAGCGCATCGGCTCGTCCAACCAGGCGGTCGTTACCCTGGCGCTGGCCGATGAGCAGGTGGGGCTGCTGTCGGCGGCGGCATGGGCCGACATCCTGATCGTCGCCGGGGCGAATGTGGAGCGGGCCGCGGTGGCGTCGGCGCGCGCCACGGTGGCGCCGGGCAGCAAATGCGACCGCTGCTGGAAGGTGCTGCCCGAGGTGGGGAGCACGCCGGCGCACCCCACGCTGTGCCTGCGCTGCGCCGACGCGGTCGAGTCGGGCCTCGTCTGCCGGGCTGTGGCATGAGCGACGCGGCGCTTTCTGCCGGCACAATATGACGGTCCAGAACCGTCGCACTGCGCTGGCCGTCGCCCTGGCCCTGGCCATCCTGGTGGCCGACCAGGTGAGCAAGTGGTGGGTGCTGTACGTGCTCGACCTGCCCAGCCTGGTGTCGGTGCCGCTGCTACCGGTGCTGAGCCTGACGATGGTGTGGAACCGCGGCATCACCTTCGGCCTGTTCAGCAGCGACAGCGCCTGGAGTGCGGCGATTCTGACGGTGCTGGCGCTGGCCATCGTGGCGGCGCTGGCGATGTGGCTGCACCGGGCGGAGCGGCTGCGCGTGGCCCTGGCGCTGGGGGCGGTGGCCGGTGGCGCGGTGGGCAATGTGATCGACCGGGTGCGCTTCGGCGCGGTGGTGGATTTCATCCACGCGCATGCCTGGGGCTGGTCGTGGTATGTGTTCAACGTGGCCGACGCCGCGATCGTGTGCGGGGTGGCGGTGCTGTTGCTGGACTCGATGTTTGCGCCGCCCGCTGGCTTGCCCCCTGGCCCGTCCTCCGGCGCCCCGCCATCGGCCGGCGGGCGCACGCGCCTTGCCGACGACACATCCACGCGCCTTGCCGACGACACAACCGCAAGCTAAGCAGTCTCGGTTATGCGACATACAAACTCCTTCGTGACCGCCCTGTTCGCCCTGCTCCTGCTCAGCGGGTGCAGCGGCGATGAACTGAGCCGCTCGTTCGGGCTTACTCGCGACGTACCGGACGAGTTCTCCGTCACCACCCGTGCGCCGCTGTCGATGCCGCCCGATTTCGCCCTGCGCCCGCCGCGGCCCGGTGCAAACCGGCCGCAGGAAGTCAGCGCCCGCCGGGCTGCGGAGGCCGTACTGGCGCCACAGGCGGCATTGGGGGCCGGCGCGCCGGCCAGCATCACGCCCGGCGCGGCTGCACTGCTGCAGGCAGCCGGCCCTGCCGCGCCGGCCGATATCCGCGCCCGCGTCGACCAGGATGCGTCGCTGGACCGCCCGACGCGCTCGCTGGTCGATCGGCTGATGTTCTGGCGCGATGCCTCGCGCACGCCGGCCGGCGGCGTGGCAGTGGACCCGAGCCGCGAGTCGCAGCGCCTGCGCGAGAATGCCGCCCTTGGCGCCGCCCCTTCCACGGGCGAGACGCCGATCATCCAGCCCCGCTCGCGCGGCATCCTCGACCGCCTGTTCTGATCCCTGCGGCCGCGCGGAGCCGCGGGCTTCCAGGGGAGCGATTATCCGCCGCCGGGTTTCGGGGTGGCGGGCAGTTGCGCTAGGATAGGTCATGTTATGCGACTCCCCCCTCGCCGCCGCCTGGGCCCGGCTTGATGCGCTGGCCGCGCGGCCCGGTGCGCGCGACATTCGCGCGCTTTTCGCGGCCGACCCGCGACGCGCCGCGCGCTTCACCGCCGTGCTGGACGACCTCGCGCTCGACTGGTCGAAGACCGCCATCGACGACGACGCCCGCGCGGCCCTGCTGAACCTCGCGGATGCCGCCGGGCTGCCCGGCTTCCGCGACCGGCTGTTCGCGGGGGACGCGGTGAACGTCACCGAGGGCCGGGCGGCGATGCACATGGCGCTGCGCAGCCCCGAAGATGCCGGGCTGCGCGCCGCCGTGCCCGGCGGATTCGACGAGGCCAGCCGGATGGCCGCCGCCGAGCGCGGGCGCATGCGGGAGTTCGTCGCCGGGGTGCATGATGGCCGGCTGCGCGGCGCCACCGGGGCGCGCTTCACCGACGTGCTCAATATCGGCATCGGCGGCTCCGACCTCGGCCCGCGCATGGCCACCGAGGCGCTGACCCTGGCCGGCACGCCGCTGCTGCGCGCGCATTTCCTCTCCAATGTCGATGGCCACGCCTTTGCCGGCCTCACCCGCCATCTCGACCCGGCGCGCACGCTGGTGCTGGTGGCCTCCAAGACCTTCACCACCCAGGAGACCATGACCAACGCCGCCGCCGCCCGCGCCTGGCTGGCCGGCGTGCTCGGCGAGGATGCGGTGGCGGCACATTTCGTGGCGCTGTCGACCAACCACAAGGCGGCGGCGGATTTCGGCATTCCCGAGGCGCGGGTGTTCGGGTTCCGCGACTGGGTGGGCGGGCGGTATTCGCTGTGGTCGGCTGTCGGACTGTCGATCGGGCTGGCTGCCGGGTGGGACGCATTCGAAGCCCTGCTCGCCGGCGCCTGGGAGATGGACGTGCATTTCCGCAGCGCGCCGCTGGAGACCAATTTGCCGGTGCTGCTGGCGCTGGTCGGCATCTGGCACGTGAACGCCATGGGCTACCGCGCCCAGTGCATCCTGCCCTATGACGCGCGGCTGCACCGCTTCGCCGCCCACCTCCAGCAGCTTGAAATGGAGAGCAACGGCAAGTCGGTGACGCTTGACGGCAGCGCGGTGGCGCATGCGACCTGTCCGGTGCTGTTCGGCGAGCCCGGCACGGACGCGCAACACAGCTTCATGCAGTTGGTGCACCAGGGCACCGCGGTGATCCCGGTCGATTTCCTGCTCGCGGCCATTCCCGACCACGACCGCGACGAGGCCCACCGCATCCTGGCGGCCAATGCCTTCGCCCAGGCCGAGGCGCTGCTGGCCGGCAAGACGCGGGCGGAGGTGGAGGCCGAGATGCGCGCCGCCGGGGCGGACGAGGCCACGGTGGCGGCGATCGCACCGCACCGGGTGTTCGCGGGCAACCGGCCGAGCACGACGATTCTGTTCCGCCGGCTGGATGCACGCACGCTCGGCCGGCTGGTGGCGCTGTATGAGCACAAGGTGGCGGTGCAGGGCTGCCTGTGGGGGATCAACAGCTTCGACCAGTGGGGGGTGGAACTCGGCAAGGTGCTGGCCGGCGGGATCGGCGCGGAACTGGCGGGCAGGAAGGCGCTGGCGCATGACGGCTCCACCTCGGCCCTGATCGCCCGCTTCCAGGCGCTGCGCGAGGGCGGCTAGATGATGCCGGAAGGAACGTGAGAGCGGGCCGGGAGGTGAAAGTGGGCCGGGAGGTGAAAGTGGGCCGGGAGGTGAAAGCGGGCCGGGAGGTGAAAGCGGGCCGGGAGGTGAAAGCGGGCCGGGAGGTGAAAGCGGGCCGCATCCGGCTGCTGCCGGAGGCGACGATCAACCGGATTGCTGCCGGCGAGGTGATCGAGCGCCCGGCCGCCGCCGCCCGCGAGCTGGTGGAGAACGCGCTGGATGCCGGGGCCAGCCGGATATCGGTGGCCATCGACGGCGGCGGCATCGCCCGCATCGAAGTGGAGGACGACGGCATCGGCATGACCGAAGCCGAACTGGCGCTGTGCGTGCAGCGCCATGCCACCTCCAAGCTGGCCGATGACAGCCTGGTGCACATCGCCACGCTGGGTTTTAGGGGGGAGGCGCTGCCCAGCATTGGTGCTGCGGCGCGGCTGGCCATCACCTCGCGCACGCGGCCATCGCCCGGCGGGCATTCCCCTGACGCCGACAGTGCCCACACGATCGTCATCGAGGGCGGCGTGGTGGGCGAGGTGGCGCCCTCGGCGGGGAACATCGGCACGCGCGTGGTGGTGGCCGACCTGTTCTTCGCCACGCCGGCGCGGCGCAAGTTCCTGAAATCGCCGCGCGCCGAGGCCGATGCCGCGGAGACCGCCATCCGCCGCCTGGCCATGGCGGCACCGCATGTCGCCTTCCGCTTCGAAAGCGACGGCCGCGCCCTTTTCGACCTGCCGGGGCAGGACCGTGCCGCGCGCGTTGCCGCGCTGTTCGGGCCGGAGGCGGCGGGTGCCCTGCTGGCGGTGGACGGGCGGCGCACCGATGTGGATGGCGGGGAGATGGTGCTGACCGGCTTCATCGCCGCGCCCACCGTCACCCGCGCCACCATGGCCGCCCAGGCGCTGGTGGTGAATGGCCGCCCGGTTGCCGACCCGGTGCTGCGCACCGCCGTGCGCGTGGCTTATCGCGATGTCATCGCCCATGGCCGGCACCCGGTGGTGGCCCTGTTCCTGGACGTCGACCCCGAGGCGCTGGACGTGAACGTGCATCCCGCCAAGGCCGAGGTGCGCTTCCGCGCGCCGGACGCGGTGCGCGGCCTGGTGATCAGCACCCTGGCGCGCACCCTGGCCGCCGGTGCGGGCGGCATGGCACCGCCCGCGGTGGTGCTGCCGGCGATCACCCCGCGCTCCGGCCTGGCGCTCGCGCGGACGGCTTCGGCCCATGCGCCGCGGCCCCCTGCCCCGCGCTTGGCGGGATTCGCCGAGGCGCGGCTGCCCCTCGACAACGGGCCCTCCGCCCGGGTGCTGCCGGCCGCGGCGGACCGCTTCCATGGTCCCTTCACGCCGATTGCCGCCGAGTTCCCGCTTGGCGCGCCGGTGGCGCAGGTGCTGGACACCTACATCATCGCGGTGGCCGCCGATGGCAGCCTGGTGCTGGTGGACCAGCATGCGGCGCATGAGCGGCTGACCCACGAGGCGCTGCGGGCGCAGTTGCTGGAAGGCGAAGTGCGGCGCCAGGCGCTGCTGCTGCCGGCGGTGGTGGACATGCCGGCCGCCGATGCCGCCCGCCTGCTCGCCCATGAAGCGGACCTCGACCGGTTGGGCCTGGAGGTGGAGGCCTTCGGCCCCGGCGCAGTGCTGGTGCGCGCCCTGCCCGCCGCCCTCGGCGCGCCCGACCCGGCGCCGCTGCTGCGCGACCTGGCCGACGAGTTCGCCGAGATGGGCGAGGGCCTGGCACTCGCCACGCGGCTGGACGCCGTGATCGCCCGCCTGGCCTGCCACGGCAGCATCCGCGCCGGGCGCCGCCTGGGCGGGCCGGAGATGGACGCGCTGCTGCGCCAGATGGAGGCGACGCCGCGCGCCGCCACCTGCAGCCACGGGCGGCCGACCTTCCTGAAGCTGTCGCGCGCCGAGATCGAGCGGATGTTCGGGCGGCGATAGCGCCGGCTCCGCGCCAAACGCCGTGCGCCATCCCATCCCGCGAAGCAAAACCCTTGATCTGGGTCAGCGCGCCGCCGGCATGCGCGCGTCATCCTGGCGCGGCTACAAGGGGGAGTGCGCCGTGACCGTTGCGGAAATGACTGGAATGCGCCTGCGCAGCCGGCTGGACCTCACGCGGGTCTGGCCGGATTTCCTGGTGTGGCTGGCTGTGTCGGTGTTCACGCTGGGGCTGGGCTGGCTGGTGGTGGCCGGGCATTTCTTTCGCAGCGTGATCAACAGCGTGGAGGTGACAGGCGATGACGGTGCGGCCGTGGGCCGGCTGGTCTGCGACTACGACGTGGAGCGGAGCACCGGCGACCTGCTGCGCTGGCTGTTGATCTGCATCGCCACGCTGGGTGTCGGGCTGCTGTTCTACAGCTTCCATGCGGCGCGGGCGGCCTTGGACCATACCCGGGTCGAATGGTACTGAGGGGCGGCACCGGGCAGTGGCGCGCTAGCTGAAGCGTCAGTTCGCCCGCAGCACTGTAAGCCGGGCGGCGCCGTGGACGCGCTCGGCCAGCGGGGTGCCGTAGGGGGCGAGTTCCTCGTCGCGTCCGGTCTCGGCGACGATGATGGCGCCCGGCGCGATCCAGCCGGCCGTGCCGAGGGCGGCCAGCGCCTGTTCGACGAGCCCCTGGCCATAGGGCGGGTCCAGGAACACCAGGGTGCAGGGCGTGCCCGCCGGCGGGTGCCGCGCATCGGCGGCATGGATGCGGGCGGCGGCCTGCAACGTGGCGATGTTGGCCCGCAGGGCGGCCAGGGCGGCACGGTTGGGCTCGATGAAATGGGCGAAGGCCGCCCCCCGCGACAGGGCCTCCAGCCCCAGCGCGCCGGTGCCGGCGAAGGCGTCGAGCACGGTGGCGCCCATGATGGCCTCCCGCCCGGCCCAGGGGGCGTGCGACAGCATGTCGAACAGGGCCTGTCGGACGCGGTCGGAGGTGGGGCGGGTGGCGGCAGTTGCATTCTTCGGCGTGGGCGGGGCGACGAGGCTGCGGCCGCGCCAGGCTCCAGCGACGATGCGCATGTCAGGCGAGTCGCATCTCAGGCATCAGGTATCTGCTCGCGCAGCACCTTGGCTGGCACTTCGGCGACCTCGCCCCGGGCCAGGTTGCCGAGCTGGAACGGGCCATAGGCGACGCGGATCAGGCGGCTGACCTCCAGGCCGAGATGCGCCATCACCCGGCGCACCTCGCGGTTGCGGCCCTCGCGCAGGGCGACGGTGAGCCAGGCGTTGTCGCCCTTGCGGCTGTCCAGCCCCGCCTCGATGGGGCCGTAGCGCTCGCCGCCGATGGTCACGCCCTTGGCCAGCGGGGCGAGCAACTCGGGGGTGACGGCGCCGAACACCCGCACGCGGTAGCGCCGCAGCCAGCCGTTGCTGGGCAGTTCCAGGCGGCGGGCCAGCGTGCCGTCGTTGGTCAGCAGCAGCAGGCCCTCGCTGTTCAGGTCGAGCCGGCCGACGCTGACCAGCCGCGGCAGGCTGGGCGGCAGCTTCTGGAACACCGTGGGTCGGCCTTCGGGGTCGCGGTGCGTGGTCATCAGGCCGGTGGGCTTGTGGTAGCGGAACAGCCGCGTGCGCGCCGGCGGGTCAACCAGGGTGCCGTTCACCACCACCAGGTCGCCGGGGGTGACGAAGCTGGCGGGATGGGTGATGACGGTGTTGTTGACCTTCACTCGGCCTTCGGCGAGCAGCTTCTCGGCGTCGCGCCGGCTGGCCACCCCGGCGCGGGCCAGCCACTTGGCGATGCGCTCGCCGCGGATTGCGGGGGCGAGGGCGGCTTCCTCGGGGGGATCGGGCGTGTCGCTCACGTTTGGCACTCGGCGATCAGGGCGTCGAAGATGCGGCGGTCGCCGGGGTCGATGTGGAACTCGGGGTGCCATTGCACGCCCAGGCAGAAGCGGTAGCGGGCGTCCTCGATGCCTTCGATCACGCCGTCCTCGGCGGTGGCATCGACGATGGCATGCGGGCCGGGGGCGCGGACGGCCTGGTGGTGGGCGGTGTTCACATGCAGGGTGGTGGTGCCGACGACACGGTGCAGCAGGGTGCCCGGCACGACCGACACCTTGTGGCCGGGTTCGTGGCGCGGGTTCTTCTGCTCGTGCTCCAGTGCTTCGGGCACGGCGTCGGGGATGTGCTGGATCAGGGTGCCGCCGAGGGCGACCGCCAGAAGCTGCTGGCCGCCGCAGATGCCCAGCACTGGCATGTTCCGCGCCAGCGCCCCGCGCACCAGCGCCAGTTCGGCGGCGGTGCGGCCCTGCTTCAGGGTGACGGTGTCGTGCCGCGCGCCGTCGCCGTAGAGTGCCGGGTCGACGTCGAAGGCACCGCCGGTCACCACCAGGGCGTCGATGCGGTCGAGGAAGGCATCGGCGAGGTGGGCGTGGTGCGACAGGGCCATCGGCAGGCCGCCCGATGCGGCGATCGCGTCGAGATAGTTGGTGCGCAGGGCATACCAGGGGTATTTCGAGTAGCCGCCGGGCTGCTCGCTGTCCAGGGTGACGCCGACAACCGGCAGGCGGGGCTTGTGCATGGTGCGTTGCTACCCCCCGCACCGAGGCTGACGCAAGGACGGATCATGGAAGCGATGCAGGCGGCCCTGGCCGAGGCCCGGGCTGCGGCTTCACGTGGCGAGGTGCCGGTGGGCGCCGTGGTGCTGGACCCGGCCGGGCGCATCATCGCGCGCGCCGGCAACCGGGTGGAGGCGGAGCACGACGCCGCGGCGCATGCCGAGCTGCTGGCGCTGCGCGAGGCCGCCCGCCGGCTCGGCTCGCCGCGCCTGGTGGGCTGCGACCTGGTGGTGACGCTGGAGCCGTGCCCAATGTGCGCCGCGGCAATCGGGCTGTTCCGCATCCGCCGCCTGGTGTTCGGCGCCTACGACCCCAAGGGCGGCGGGGTGGAGCATGGCCCGCGCATCTACGCGGCGCCCGGTAGCCAGCATCGCCCGGAAGTGGTGGGCGGGGTGCACGAAGCCGAAGCGGCAGGGCTGTTGCGCGACTTCTTCGCGACGCTGCGGGCGGCGGCAGGTGGTTCCGGGCGTTGACGGTGGTGGATGCCTTCACGCGCGAGTGCCTGAACAAGCATTGGTTCTTGAGCCTGGCCAACGCCCGGCCAAGATCGGGGCGTGGCGACGGGACTATAATGATTGTCGTCCTCACATATCCCTGGGGCTTCGACCTCCGGCCGAATCGGCCTCATCGGCTGAGGTTAACCCCAGCCGATGAAGCCGGGAACTCCCGTTCCAGATGGGTGGGATTCCGGGTGAAGGTCACGTCACCGGCTTGAAACCCCCGCAATTTGGTCGGGATCACTACCGAACCAGTGCCGCCGGGAAGCAGGGCACCGGGCCCGGCTTACAATGCTCGACGCGGCGCATCCGGATAATGTACGCGGAAGATTGGCAGCCTGCCGCAGCCGCCGGTTCTCCACCCGAGCCGATTACCCCAGCTAAAGATCGAGCCGTTCACATCATGCACCCTCCGCTTCGCGAGCGCGTTCGCGCATTGGTCGAATCGCCTGCTTTCGAGCGCACCATCATGGCGCTCATCGTCATCAACGCGATAACGCTCGGTCTCGAGACCAGCGAACAGGCGATGGCTGAAGCGGGGCCGCTGCTGATTGCCCTGGATCGCGCCATTCTGACCGTGTTCGTCGTCGAACTCGCGATCCGGTTCTATGTGCGGAGGCTCGCGTTTTTCCGCGACCCGTGGCGCGTGTTCGACCTGATCGTCGTCGGGGTCGCAGTGCTGCCAGCGACGGGCAATCTTTCGATCCTGCGTGCCTTCCGCATCCTGCGGGTATTGCGTTTGATCGGCGCGATCCCGTCCATGCGTCGCGTGGTCACCGGGCTTCTGAATGCGATCCCTGGCATGGGATCCATAGCGCTGCTGCTGGTGCTGATCTTTTACGTCTTCGCGGTAATGTCGACGAAGCTGTTCGGCGATGCCTTCCCCGCGTGGTTCGGCACGATCGGGGGGTCGGCCTACTCGCTGTTCCAGATCATGACGCTGGAGAGTTGGTCGATGGGCATAGTCCGGCCTGTCATGGAGACGTTCCCGTACGCTTGGGCCTTCTTCGTCCCCTTCATCGTGATCACGACCTTCGCGGTGCTGAACCTGTTCGTCGGCATCATCGTCGATGCGATGCAGAGCCAGCACCTCTCCGACGCACATGCCGAGCGCGAGGCGATGTTGAATGAAACCGGGAACGTGCTCGTGGAGGTACAGGCGCTTCGCGTCGAACTGGCGCAGCTCCGAGCGGAACTGCGCAAGCCATAGACGAGCGGAACGAGCGGTGCTCTACGCCGCCAGCACCATCGTCGAGGGACAGATCATCGCGCCGGCCATTACTGGTAGGCGCCTGGAAATGACTGCCGTGGCAGTGTCTTTGGCGGTGGATGATCGCTCAGCGCCCCCAGGGATTGCGCACGGCGGGTCGCGGCGCCGTTGCGCGCTGGCCGGTCGAGGGTGCCCGGGGGGTGGCGGGCGCGCCATCGCCCATCGCGAGCAGTGCGCGCACCCGGTCCGCTGTTTTCGGATGGGTACGGAACAGCCCGTCGAACGAAAGGTTCGACAGTGGATTGACGATGAACAGATGCGCGGTTTCGGGATGCGCCTCGGCGCTGCGCATGATCCGCCCACGATGCCCCGCTTCCAGCCGTAGCAGGGCGTTGGCGAGCGGGCGCGGGTTGCCGGCAATTTCGGCACCCAGGCGGTCTGCCTGGAATTCCCGGGACCGGCTGATCGCCATTTGCACCAACATCGCCGCGAGCGGCGCGATGATCATCATCGCGATCGTTGCGAGCGGATTGGAGCGGCCATCGCGGTCGCGGAACAGAAAGCCGAACTGCGCCAGGAGGCTGATCGCGCCGGCAAGTGTCGCGGTCACCGTCATGATCAGCGTGTCGCGATTGCGGATATGGGCAAGTTCGTGCGCGATGACGCCTGCCACCTCGTCATCCGTCAGCATGTCGAGCAGGCCCGACGTGACCGCGACGGCACCCTTCTCCGGGCTGCGTCCCGTGGCGAAGGCGTTGGGCTGCGGGTCGCGGATGACGTACAGCGCCGGCATCGGCAGGCCGGCGCGCGATGCCAGTGCCTCTGTCATCCGGTACAGGCGGGGTGCGGCGTGCGGGGAGATCGGTTCGGCATTGTGCAGCCGCAGCATGGCGGTATCGCTGCGCCACCACGCCCACAGGTTCATTCCTGCCGCGACGACCAGGGCGATCAGCATTCCTCCTTCACCGCCCAGCAGCAAGCCGACGCTGCCGAACAAGGCGGTGAGGCCGGCAAGCAGGACAGCAGTACGCAGGGTGCCACCCATCGTTGGGACCTCTTCACCTGAACATGTCCCACCCCAGATGGGGCGCATGGGCAACCCCGCACAAGAGCCCCCGCAGCCGGGGACGGAGATACATACCTGCTGCTCCAGCAGGAGCATCGGCGCGTATTTATGCTGCTCGGCCACCCGCCTGGCCTTCGCGGCCGGGCCGACGCGCTCGCCGAAGCCTATGCCGAAAGGGCGCGCGAGGCCGGGTGGTGCGTGGCGTGGGCCGATTTGGCATTCGATCACGAAGTTCGCGAAATCAACCCCCCGCGCACAGCAGCCGGCGCCCGACCTGGAACGGCCCCGGCGCGCCTGAACCGGCCGCTCGACCGTGTGCTGCTGCCCGGTTGGGTTTTCCGGCAGATGGAGGGCAGATTCGGCTATAATACCAACCGCCGAAATGAATGACCGCTCCAAAGCAAGCACGGGGCGCTGCCCCGCACCCCGCCTGGTCCGGCGCGCGCCTTCGCGCGACGGGCCGAGCCCCTGGACTTCATATCATTGAAATAGATGGGTTTCCAAAGGCCCTCGGCCTTTGGCGGGTTCAGGGCAGAGCCCTGGTCTTGCCTTTCTGGGATCGGTCATTACCAACGTCGGCTGGTGTAAGGGACTGTTCGGTGGCCGCACCGGGGAGATCCTGACCACCATGAACGCGCCCTTGTCCTGCCGCTGACGCGACAGGGGTCGCTGCTGCGGCGGATGGGCATCGAGGCGCTGTATCGCCGGCCGAACACACCCAACCCCGCAGCAACGCACAAGATCTATCCGTATCTGCTGCGTGGGCTGGTGGTGGGGCGGCCGCCGGTGCCCGTTGCTATGACCCGATTACCCCGCCACCCCTGCGCGTGATGGCAATCACCGACGGGCGTGGCGGCATGCCTGCCTGGAAATCCGGCCAGCGGGTGGACGGGTTCTCGAGGGTTGAGCCGGCGGTCTCGCCGGGGTGCTGGATCGCCAGGAACATGGTCTGGTCATCCGGCGTCAGCAGCGGCCCGCACACTTCGGCGCCGATCGGGGCCTGGAAGAACAGCCTGGTCAACCCACGGCCATAGCCGGCCACATCCGTCGTATAGATGCCATCGGCCACGCCCGCGGCACTCGGCGCCCCGTCGGTGGCAATGTACATCCGCCCCTTGCTGTCGAAGGCGCAGTTGTCCGGGCACGACAGCCAGCCCTCGTTCGAGGTGGCCCGATGGTACAGCGTGCCGTTGTCCATGCCCGGCTTGCCGGCAGCGAGGAACAGCGTCCAGGTGCCTTCGGCGGCGGCGTGGTCGTTGTCCTTGTTGGTGAACTCGACGATATGGCCGTGCCGGTTGTCGGCCCGCGGATTGGCCTTGTCGACCTGGTCGGCCTTGCGGCGGCTGTTGTTGGTCATCAGCGCATAGACGCGCCCGTTCACCGGGTTCGGCTCGACGTCCTCCGGCCGGTCCATCGGCGTGGCCTTCAGCAGGTCGGCGGCCTTGCGGGTGTGGATCACCACGTCGGCCTGGCTTTTGAAGCCGTTCGCCTCGGTCAGCGGCCCCTGGCCATGGACCAGCGGCAGCCAGGCGACCCTGCCGTCGTCGGACAGGCGGGCGACGAACAGGGTGCCCTCGTCGAGCAGGTCGCGGTTGGCGGCGCGGTCGGTCGCGCTCCATGGCCGGGCGGTGACGAATTTATAGATGTAGTCGAAGCGTTCGTCGTCGCCCATGTAGATCACCACGCGGCCGTCGCGGGCCAGGGCGTGGTGACAGCCCTCGTGCTTGAAGCGGCCGAGGGCGGTGCGCTTCACCGGCACCGAGGCGGGGTCGTACGGGTCGAACTCCACCACCCAGCCGAAGCGGTTGGGCTCGTTGGGCTCGCGATCAAAGTTGAAGCGGTCCATATGCGTGGGCCAGGAATACCAGGCGGTGCCGATGCCGTAGCGCTTGAACATCTCCGGGTTCGGCGACTTGGCCGGGTCGCCGCCGAAATAGCCGTTGAAGTTTTCCTCGGCGGTCAGCACGGTGCCCCAGGGGGTGTTGCCGCCGGCGCAGTTGTTCAGGGTGCCGAGCACCGCCCGGCCGGACGGGTCGGCCGCTGTCTGCAGCAGGGCGTGTCCGGCGGCGGGGCCGGAGACCGTCATGGGCGTGCTGCCGGTGATGCGGCGGTTGTACTTGCTGTCGTTCACCACGGCCCAGCCGTCGCCGGCAAGGCGGATTTCCACCACGCTCATGCCGTGGGCGGCCAGTTCGGCCTCGGCCTGCGCCTTGGTGGTCTTCAGCGCGGCGGCGCGACCGATGCCCAGGCCGGGGAACATCAGGTTGGCGTTGGTGTATTCGTGGTTGACCACCAGCAGGCCGTGGCCGGGGTTGGCCGAGCCCATCGGCAGCGGCTTGTAGTCCAGGTAGTCGCAGTTGTAGCCGAACTGGCGGGCCTGGGCGGCGGCGTTGACGTTGTTGATATCGAAGCCGGGGGCGCCGGCCTCGACCGCATCGCCCCAGCGCAGCAGCACCTTGACGTCATATCCCTCGGGCAGGTGGTGGGTGGTGTCCAGCGTGTGGGAGATTTCGCGATAGGTGAAGCTGGAGGGACCGGCCGCCTGCGCCTCGGCCTCGCCCGGGACCACGCCGGCCAGGGCACCGGCGGCGGCCATGCCGAACAGGCCGCGCATAGTGTCACGGCGGGAGAAGCGGCGTTCGATCAGATCGCTGATGCTGGGTTCGGTGGAGGGGTTGGAGCCGATATGTTCGCCGGCATCGAGCTTGTGGGCATCCTCGGCGGGAATGCGGGGGTCGTTCGGCGGCGTCATGGCGGCGGCGTCATGGCGGCGGCGTCATGGCGGCGGCTCCTGCATGGGGTCGACACCGCTGTTTATCGGCCAGGTCGTCCGGATCGATCAGCCGTCGGGCGATGACGTTTTGATGAACCGATGATGTCAGCGTGCAGCGGGCGGCCGGCGGAATGCAACCGGGAATTAATGTGCGGGGGGCAATATGCGTGGGAGACCGCGTTGCCGATTTCCGCGGCTGCAACCCGCCAGAACGGCGCGTGCGAGACCCTGCCAATGCCTCCCGACTGGATCCATCTGACTGATACCGCCCAACTGGCCCTGTCGCGGGCCGCACTTGCCACCGCCGCCGAGACGATCGCCGGCCAGGCGGAAATACTGGCCGAGGAAATGGAGTTCGGTGCCATCGCCGATCGTGGCGGGCCGGACTCGCTGCGGCTGCTTGCCGCGATGATCCGGGCGCTGAGCCCGACGTCGCACGGCGCCGCCGGTACGGCCTGACGGCGGCCTGCCCCGCGGCTGGAGCCTGCAGTCCCAGCTCCCCATCGGCATTGCCGATTTTTATGGCGGTGCCGAGGCTTCGGGCCGAGGCGGGCTACATCCGCCCCGGCCCGAAGTCCCGGCATCGACACAACGTGCGTGCCAATCTGGAGGCGACCCACTCACTGAAATCGAAACACTTTAGCGGGAAGCCGAACCACCTCTGCGGCGCCCTCGCCTGGCGCTTATACCAACCGCCGTCAAGAACGATCCTTCGTTAGGCAAGGCCAGGGCTTCGCCCTGAACCCACCAGGTCCCGAGCGCGCCTCCGCGCGACGGGCCACGCCCCTGGACCTTAACTATATGATAATAAAATGGTTTCCAAAGGCCGCCGGCCTTTAGTGGGTCCAGGGCAAAGCCCTGGCCTTGCCTTTGTACATCGGTCAATCAATAGGGCGGTTGGTA
>Ga0105054_10002108_pt1 | contig 32016 bp, 25 predicted proteins | sample BON02_FD_78091 | JGI IMG/M metagenome (GOLD analysis project Ga0105054, IMG submission 78091) | Freshwater microbial communities from Lake Bonney liftoff mats and glacier meltwater in Antarctica - BON-02 (megahit assembly) | ecosystem: Environmental > Aquatic > Freshwater > Ice > Glacier...
AAGATAAAGATTAGACTTTAGACTACAAGATGAAAGACATAAGACTTTTAGATGTCTAAAAAAAACCAGACACCATCTTGTCTTACATCTAAATCTCTAAACAAACAGCTTCTTATCCAAATTCAACCATTCTAAAGTTGAATTTGTAAAAATGTCTTCAATAACATTAGGACTTAAATCGCTGTCTTCAATAAATTTTCCGATTTCTAAATCTCCAAGTGGGAAAGGATAATCTGAACCTAAACAGATGCGTTTACTTCCTTGCATTTTTAGGATGTATTTTAATAAATCTATATCGTGTGTGATACAATCAATCCAAAATTTCCCTAAATATTCTCTTGGGTTAATTGGGTTATCTAAAGCTACTAAATCAGGACGGCAATTGAACCCGTGCTCAATTCTACCTAAAGTTGGAATAAATGAACCTCCTGCGTGAGAAAAACAAACTCTTAAATTCGGAAGTTTTTCAAGAACTCCTGCAAAAATCATTGAACAAGCAGCTCTTGAAGTTTCAGCAGGCATACCAACAAGCCAAGGCAACCAATATTTTTTCATACTTTCTTGTCCCATCATTTGCCAAGGATGAATCATTAAAGCCATTCCTAATCGATCGCAGGCTTCAAATATTGGGAAGAATTTTGGATCTCCTAAATTTTCATTATTGATGTTTGAGCCAATTTGAATTCCAACAAAACCGATTTTTTTAGCGCGTTCTAACTCTAAAATTGCAGCCTCTGGATCTTGCATTGGAATAGTTGCAAGACCAATATAATTTTTAGGATATCTTACAATTAAATCAGCTATATGGTCGTTCAAAAATTGTGACATTTCTGCACAATCTTTCGTTTTAGCATTGTAAGCAAACATTACAGGGATTGTACAAACTACTTGCACCTGAGTATTGAATTTTTCATAGTCTCTGACACGAACATTTTCATCCCAACAATTTTCTTCTATACATCTGAAAAATTGACCACCCTGCATCATATCTGCCGTTTTATTTTCGTTGTGGTTTAAGAAAATAAAGTCGCCATATCCAAATTTCTTCGTCCAATCGGGCAAATGTTTTGGTATTATGTGGGAGTGCATATCAATTTTTAACATTCTGTTTGTTTTTTTGTGTACTCAAATTTACATTATTTTTTAACTTATACCGATGTATTTAGTTGTATTAGAACAAATTAATTTCAATTTGTGTGAATATTAACAAATTAACCTGATTTATATCCTTTTTATTTTTCACGTATTTTTTAGTAAAGTGTTTAAAAATGAGTATCAAGCTATCCGCAGTAGTGATGATAAGTTTAGAGCATCTATAATTGGTAGTGAAATATTATGGTTTGGATATCAAAATTGATGATTAAAGAATTGCTTGTATAGATAAATAAGATTTATTTGTTCGATTAGTTCGCTACATTATTTTTATATGACTACATGATTAAAAATATAAATAGTTGATTATCAATAATTTAATAGTTAAGGTTTGGGTTTAAGTGCTTAATATACAGTATTTTATCGAATGAATCTAAGTTGTTCGAAAAGTCCAATTTCCAAGATTTGTCACGAAGATAAAATTGATAGCGTTCAGCTTACGTCGAATTCAACGTTTCTTTGCTTTTTCAAATGATGGATAAATTTGGCAACTCAAAGACTAAAGAATGAAAAGAATTACTGGATAGATATAATAGACTATTTGGATTTGAAACTGTTGAGACATTGGTAGCTGACAAACAATTCTTTTGTAACGAGTGTTTGGATTATTTAAATGTCAATAAAATTCCATACCATATCAGTATTAGAGAAAATTTCGATGTATATATGTCAAGAAAAAATAAAATAGTAAAAGCGAGTTGGTTGTTTTAGTAGTTTAAAATACAAGGTTTTAACTTAATCTCTAAAATATCTTCAACAAATTTTAAAGTTGAAAACGGGATCTACAGAGTTGACTGAATGCAGTGGCTTAGACTGACTGCAGTTGATGTCAGGCAACCAACTCTTCATTAAATTCATAGAGACGATAATTTCAATATTAAAACTATCTTTGTTAAAAAGATAAAAAATGGCTCAAAAACCTTCCATTCCAAAAGGAACAAGAGATTTTTTACCGTTAGAAGTAGCGCGTAGAACATATATATTCGATACCATTCGAAAAATTTTCAAGAAATATGGATTCTCCCCAATAGAAACTCCTTCGTTTGAATTATCTCAGACATTATTAGGGAAATATGGAGAGGAAGGAGATCGTTTGATTTTTAGAATTTTAAATTCTGGGGAGAAAATGAAAAAAGCAGATATAGAAGCATTAGAAGCTGAAAACCTACCTCGTTTTGCTAATTCATTGGCTGACAAAGCTTTGCGTTATGACTTGACAGTTCCGTTTGCACGTTTTGTTGTTCAACACCAAAATGATATTTCTTTCCCTTTTAAAAGATATCAAATTCAACCAGTTTGGAGAGCAGATCGCCCTCAACACGGACGTTACCAAGAATTTTATCAATGTGATGCAGACGTTGTAGGAAGTGATTCTTTAATTTATGAAGTTGATTTTGTTCTGCTATTTGATGAGGTGTTAAGCGCCTTGAAAATCCCAGATTTTTCTATCCAAATCAATAACCGTAAAATTTTATCAGGTATAGCTGAAGTAATTGGTGAATCTGATAAATTGATTGCTATTACAGTTGCAATTGATAAATTAGATAAAATAGGGGAAGACGGAGTTGTAAAGGAATTAATAGAAAAAGGTGTTTCTGAGAGTGCAATAGTGAAAATTCAACCGTTGTTTTCACTATTAGGAAACAACGAAGAAACAATCGCTAAAATGAAAGAAATTTTAGCAACAAGCGAAATTGGATTAAAAGGTATTGAAGAATTAGAATTTGTTTTAAATCAAGTAGATGCATTAGGAATAAAAAATGCGAAAATTGAATTCGATGTAACTTTAGCTAGAGGTTTAAATTATTACACAGGCGCAATTTTTGAAGTTAAAGCCAATGGAGTAAAAATGGGAAGTATCTGTGGAGGTGGACGTTACGATGATTTAACAGGCTTGTTCGGAATGTATGGAATGTCAGGAGTCGGGATTTCATTTGGTGCTGATAGAATCTACGATGTATTGACAGAGTTAGATTTATTCCCAAAAGAAACAGATTTAGGGTTAACTTTATTATTCGTGAATTTTGGCGAAATTGAGCAAGCATATTGCATGAAGTTAGTTCGTCAATGCCGAGAAAATGGAATTGATTGTGAATTGTATCCATCGAAAGCAAAAATGCAAAAACAAATGAAATATGCAAATGATCGTGATGTTCAGTATGTTGCCATTGTAGGGGATGAAGAAATCGATAAAGGAATTATAAAATTGAAAAATATGGAAACAGGAGATCAATCAGATGTTACCATTGATCAATTAATTGTAAAATTATCGTAGGGGTGAATCAATATTCGTCACAACCATTAAAAAAATAAAAATGAAAATAAAAATAATAGATAACAAATGGATTTCATTAGCAGAAATCGATACGATTTTAGCAGAAAACCATCACATTGAATTAGCAGCAGAAACGGTAACCATTGTTCAAAAATGCAGAACCTATTTAGATGAAAAAGTTGCAAGAAGCGAAAGCTTAATCTACGGAGTAAACACGGGATTTGGGTCATTATGTAACACAGCTATTTCAACTGAAGATTTAGAGCAATTACAAACAAATTTAGTATTGTCTCATGCTTGTGGTACAGGTGAAGAAGTGCCTTCAGAATTAGTGAAGAGAATGATTTTGCTAAAAGTTTTAGGATTGTCACACGGTCATTCGGGAGTACAAGTAGAGACCGTTGAACGATTGGTTTTCTTTTTTAATAATACGATTATTCCAGTTGTATACCAACAAGGAAGTTTGGGTGCATCAGGAGATTTAGCACCATTAGCACATTTATCGTTGCCTTTAATTGGAGAAGGTGAAGTGTATGTGAATGGAGAAAGAATGTCTAGTAAATCAATGAATGAAAAATTCAATTTACAACCAATCGTTTTACGTTCAAAAGAAGGTTTAGCTTTATTGAATGGAACACAGTTTATGAGCGCTTACGGTTCTTATGCTGTTAGTAATGGTGAGAAATTATTCAACCAATTTAACCAAGTTGCGGCTATTTCTTTAGAAGGATATGATGGAAGAACAGAGCCTTTCGGAGTTTCTGTAAACGGAATAAGAAATCAAAAAGGACAAATTGAAGTTGCAGAAATTTTTAGAAATTTATTAGCAGGAAGTGAGATTGCTGCGCAAGAAAAAGCGCATATTCAAGATCCATATTCATTCAGATGTATTCCTCAGGTTCATGGAGCTTCTTTAGATGCAATCAATTATTGTAAAGAAATAGTAGAAAGAGAAATAAACGCTGTTACTGATAATCCAACGATTTTTCCGGATGAAGATATTGTTGTTTCAGCAGGAAATTTCCACGGTCAGCCACTAGCTATCTCAATGGATTTCTTAGCGATTGCATTAGCAGAATTAGGGAGTATTTCTGAAAGAAGAGTGTATAAATTAATCTCAGGAACAAGAGGTTTACCAGCATTCTTAGTTGCAAATCCAGGATTAAACTCAGGGTTTATGATTCCTCAATATACAGCAGCATCAATTGTTAGTCAAAACAAACAGTTATGTTCGCCAGCAAGTATTGATACAATTGATTCATCTAACGGACAAGAAGATCATGTTTCAATGGGAGCAAACGCTGCTACAAAACTGTACAGAGTGATTCAAAATTGTTATACTATTCAAGCTATTGAGTTGCTAAATGCTACCCAAGCGTTTGAATTTAGAAGACCTTTGAAATCTTCTCTTCAACTAGAAAAATTAGTTACTGAGTTCAGAAAAGAAGTTGCTTTTGTAGAAAAAGATAAATTTTTACAACCTTTAATTGCTAAAAGTAGAGCGTTTTTAGTGAAGCTTTAAAAAGAAAAATGATGTTTTATAAAAGGAGTGGAATTTGAATTTCACTCCTTTTTGTTTGATAGAAGCAAACCGAATCATGGAGTCAGTTTTAAAATATTGAAATACACTTCCCTACATCTTTCTAAAATCGATGCATCTGCTCCCTCAACCTCACGAAATATAGGTTTAAAAGGGATAAGATTAAACGTGCGATTCTGTAATTCTATTTGCTGAACAAGTTTGTAAAGTTATAATCCGAATTTACCATTTTTTTTTCAAAAGGTAATATAGTAAGAATACAATTCCTGATATAAAAACACCTTTTAGAGATGTCAAAATTTTATAAAAGTTGGTTTTTTCTACAACAGAAGGTCCTGCATAAATTAAACTGATAAATGGGGATAGAGCGATGAAAAAAACAAGATTTACTTACCTGTTTCAATCAAGGTTTTTAAGGCAGATTTTAATAATAATTTCTACTTCTCTTTGTCCTCAATTGTTTTGTTTGCTATGATCATAAATGATGATTTTTGAGATGCAAACATAGTTTTGATGAAGCGTTGAATCGGAAGAAAATCAAATAAGATAATGCTTAAAAAACTAGCAATTATTAATAGAAATGAGATCATTTTTTACTGTTTTTAGTTTAAATATATTTCTTTTTCGGAACGATTCAAAATTAGTTCCTTGACTTTATAACTCTAAATATCCTAAAGCCTGCATAAGTAATCAGTAAAATAATAAAGATGGTTCTTTTTCCACCTACCATTTTTACAGCCATAAAATCAGTAAATGCTAAGCTATATGCTAACGTAAAACAAGCGATTATGATAAATAAAGAAAGGATGTTGTTTATTATTGAGAAGTTCATAGTATTCTAGTTGTATTTTTATAAAGATTTAGATATAAAAAATCCCCGAAACAATTGCTTCGAGGATTGATAAAAATTATAGTGAACTATTATTCTAATTTGTAGTTAACAGGAACCATGAAACGAGATTTTACATCTTTACCGTTCTTTTTACCAGGAGCCCATTTCGGCATCATCTTAATAACTCTAACTGCCTCAGCATCGCATTCTGGACAACCAGGCACTTTTTTAGCAACTCTTACATCACTAATGTGCCCTGATCTATCTATTACGAAGTTAACATAACATTTACCTTGTAAGTTTTCTTCGATTGCAATTTGAGGATAGTTGATGTTTTTACCGATAAAAGCATAACATGCAGCCATACCTCCTGGGAAAACAGCTTCTTCATCTACGAAGGCTTCAATTTCTTCTGGTTTTTCTACTACTTGCACTTTACGAACTTCTTCTGGCGGAGCTTCAAAAGTCTCAGGTCCATCATTTGTTACAGTTGATACTTTCTTGTCAGTCATATCTTCTTGCAATGGCGGAGGATTATCTACTTGCTCATCTACAACAACTGGAGGTAAGAACGCTAACGTTTTTTCCATCGGTGGTGGTGGCTCTTCGATTGGAGGTGGAACCTCTTCATCTGGTGGAGTTGCTGGAAGATCAAATTGAGTCATGTCAATAGGAGCTTCTTCAATCACCTCTTCTGGAATAGATTTAATGTATTTATATGTACCAAATGCGGCACTAATTACAATACAAAGTCCTAAAATAATAAATACTACTCTTTTATCATAGTCTTTTCTAATCTGGTATGCGCCATACTCTTTGTTTCTGGTTTCAAAAACAACATCATTTCTAATAGCAGAAGTTACTTGTTGCCAATTACGAGCTGAAAAATAGTCGTAAAGAGAAACTATTGCTATTAAAATGATTACGCTAATTGTAATTCCCATATTATTTAATTTTAGCTTTTATCAATTCAAACTCGCTAGCTAATAAATCTACAGGAGCTATAACTCCAATTTCATTAATTCTTAGTTCATCTACCAAATCAATGAAGTTCTTACAGATTGCTTTATCGTCTGTTTTAATCAAAACTTTCAATGCCTCATCTGCTTTCTTCAATTCTTTGATACCATCTAGATATTGACTTTCCTTTATTAATTTACTATCCAATTTTACCTTTAATTTTGCTTTCCCGATAAGTACTGATTTGTTTAAATCAGCCAGCAATTTACGAACTCCAGTTGGACCAAAGTTTGTTTCTTCTAATTGAGTAGAAGGCTTTCCTTTCGGATTTCCAACTGCGTAATATTCACCTTTATAATAGTAAATTTTGTTTTCACTCAACAAGAATGTAATTGCATTGTTTATCTTTTGTGCTTGAGCATCAATCACTTGATCTGGTTTTGGTTTAGCCGGATATACTAAACTCATTACTTTCGGTTTACTGAAAGTAGAGGTCAAAACGAAGAATGTCAATAATAAAAAGGCTAAATCTACAAGCGGAGTCATATCAACTCTCGTTGATCCTTTCTTGGCGCGTTTCTTTCCACCTTTTTCGTGGCCACCGCCACCTTCTCCCATATCTGCCATGTCTTGTCTTATTTTGCTCCGCTAGCTTCCAATGAAGTCACGAAGTTCAAGTTATTTAAATCTAAATCTCTGAATGTTTCAATCACGTTTTTAGCATGAGAATAAAGAGCTTTACCGTCCACTTTTAAGATAAACTTAGGCTTGTATTCGTTCATTACAGCATCTGGATTTTTCATCGCTGCATCTTCGAATTTCACCTTTCCAGCTGCTAATCCTTCAATGTTTCCAAAATTAATCCAATCTTTTAATTGGTTATTTGTAGAATCTGAAGGAATAGTTCCAGTCGTTTTCTTTCTATCTTCTGACTCCAAATCCAAGTATTTTGGAAGTTGGTGCACATCACATGCAAAACTTGACAATAAACTAAATTTTTTCAAGTGTTCTTGAGATAATTTAACCTTGTATTTAGCAGCCATTTTAATTAATACATTCTTTCTAGCTTCTTCGCCTGCAGTAAATCCGTAAAACACACGTCCACCTTTGTCAATTGTAATTAATACAATGTTCTTCGGTATTTCTTCTGATGCTATACTCGAAGGAGTATCCACTACAACAGGTTCGTCTGAACGGAAATTTGCTGAAAGCATAAAGAAAGTCACCAATAAGAATGCTAAATCCACCATTGGGGTCATGTCAATGGTTGGGGATCCTTTTACTTGTGCCATTTCGTTCTTTTATACTATTAATAATTAGCTTATAAAAGCAGTGTCTTATTTGTTTGAAGCAGTAAAATCTTGTACAATTGTAAAAGAAGCTTCGTCCATACTGTGAGTCAATTGATCCACTTTTGTAGAGAACAAGTTAAAGAAAATAATTGCAATTGTTGAAGCTAAGATACCTAAGAAAGTATTGATTAATGCCTCAGAAATACCAGTCGCTAATTGAGCTGTATCTGGAGTTCCACCTGCCATAGCAGCAAATGATTTAATCATTCCTAATACCGTTCCAATCAATCCGATTAATGTAGCGATTGAAGCCAAAGTAGATAAAATAACCAAGTTTTTAGATAACATTGGCATCTCAAGTGCAGTTGCTTCTTCTAATTCCTTTTTCAAAGAGTCAATTTTTTGCTCTTTGTTCATATCAGTTTCATTTTTGATATTCTCGTATTTTGTTAATCCTGCAAATACAACGTTCGCAAGAGATCCTTTTTGAGTATTACACGCTTCTTTTGCTGATGCAATATCTTTAGATCCCAACAAACCTTTTATAGTACTAACAAATTTATTGATGTTCCCTTTTCCTTTAGCTTTTGCTAAACTCACAAAACGCTCAACGCTAAAAATTATAACGATAAAGTTACAAGCTAATAAGAAAGGTACAATTAAACCTCCTTTAAAAACTATACCCATATAGTTACCTTCCAATGGTTCTGCATTATTATCTCCATCTACGAAATTTCCTGGATCACCAAAAATTTTATAATAAACAATGAAACCGATAATCAAAGCAATAGCAATTGCGATTGATGATACTAAAGAAGAAAAACCTCCTGCTGATTTTTGATTTGTACTCATAATTCGAATTTTTATTTTTTAAAGTTTATCCGACAAACATACTGAAAAGGTTTTAAACCGGAAACAAATTGTTAATAAAAAAGGATGATATTTAGTTAAATGCATCTTTTCTCTTTTAATCTGTTTTAATGTTAATTTTATGTTACGTTATTTTAATGTTTTAGTAATGTTAATAAGGGATATGACGTGTGTTTTATTCTATTTAAGTTTTCCCCCCTATTTTTCGTACTAAGGATACTCTATTTTTGTATACTAAACGAATGGGTCTTATTTTCTTACAATACGATCACGAAACCTTGTTTGCTAAGTGAATTTATGTTTTTTAATTGCCTTTTATTTCAAATTCTGTACGTCTATTTTGTTGTCGACCGTCATCTGTTGAATTTGACGTAACTGGTTTTGATGCGCCATATCCTTTTGCTGTTAATCGTGTTGAGACAATTCCTTTGTTTTTTAGGTAGGCAACTACTGCTTCTGCTCGTTGTTGAGATAACGATTCATTCAATGTTGCGGATCCAGTATTATCAGTATGTCCAGAAATTTCTATTTTTAATGTAGGTACCTCTTTCAATAATTTTACTACTCTGTCTAATTCGCCATTAGATTCAGTTCTTAATGTTGATTTTCCTAGATCAAAAAATACATTTTTTAATGTGATTTTACTACCAATTGAAATGTTTTTTAATTCAATTATTTTTGAAACTAAATTATCACTGCTACCCGAAGGTATGTCAAAGTTTTCAGAATGGAACAAGTAATTTTTTGCTTTTACTGCTATTCCATAATTTTTTCCAGAAACCAACGTGATAATGAATTTACCGGTTGCACTATTTGTTGTGAATGTTTCAATCACTGAACCTGATGTGTTGTCAATAATGTCTATGTCAGCTTCGATTGGTTTTTTTGTTAAAGCGTCCATTGTTACTCCTTTGAATACTGTAAATGTTTTTTTATTCACATCAACAGTTGCTTCAATTTGAGGATCTTTCATTGGCATAGCTATGGATGAAAGTAAGAAATCTTCAATGTCTACGATTGGAGTTTTTTCAACACCCCAAAAAGTAACTTTATAAATGTCGTATCCACCTTTTCCTCCAGCTCTATTGGAAGAAATATAGGCAAATTTTCCATTTGCGGTAGAAGCGAAAAAGAAATCATCATAAGGCGTGTTAATAGGATATCCCATATTTACGGGTGTTGTCCAGGCTCCACGGTATTTTCGAGAAACAAAAATATCATATCCTCCAATAGATTCATTTCCTTGTGAAGCTAAATACATTGTTTCACCATCAATATGAAGATAAATTGGACCGTCATTGAATTTAGAATTCATTGTAATCATTCCTGTTGCTGCAGCATAATCTTGGTTTAATTTACTTTGCATTTTTGAATTGTAAATGTCATAACCATTTCCACGTGTATCATTGTCTCTCGTGAAATAGATACTCCATCCATCATCGCTGTAAGTTGCATGTTCTTCGTTAGCTTTTGGAGAAGATACTTGAAAGTTGAAGATAACAGGGTCTGTCCAAGAAGTACCTTTTAATTTACTTTCGTAAATGTCTTTTTGTCCGTTAGACTCTCTGTTTAATAACATTTTTGTGCCATCAAAGCTTAGATTGCTTGAAACATCGTCTAATAATGAATTAACTCCGCCTGTGATTTGTTTTGGTGTTGACCATTTCCCATCATTTAAGGAAGCTGTGTAAATATCCTGGTCATATTCACCTACATCATTTATAGGATGTCCATTTTCTCTATTAGAAGTATAAATTATTTCAGAACCATCTGTTGAAATAGAAGGTGCAAAATCATCATTTTCTGAGTTTAATTCAGGAACTAAATCTACCCAAGCTCTGATTGGATTAGCGAAAGCTGTTTTACCTGTTGTGCATTCCTTTTTACGCTGACTAACAAATTTTGAAAAATCGTCTGCTTTTTTATATTCTGTTTCAAATTGCATGTAAGATTTAAGCGCGTCGTCAAATTTTCCTTCTAATTGTTGAGAATACCCTAAATAGTAATTTAAGAAAGGGGAACAAGTAGGATTTAATTCTTCCGCCTTTTTGATGTAACTTATTGACTTTAAAGGATTTGTTGAATATGAATGGCAGATACCTATTTTTAAATTTAATTCAGCATTATATGGATTGAATTTTTGAGCTTTTTCAAATTCAGCTAACGCTTTTTGATAATTTTTTCCAGGATTTTGAACTAGAAAAGTCGCTTCATTTGCGGTCTTGTAAAAGGCATCTCCTTTTTCTATAATTTCTTCAATTTTTTTAAACTCATCTTTTTTATCTTTAAAGTTTGAAGATTTGAAATCAATGTTTTGTGCAAATACAGTAGAACTTGTAACCAATAAAATGTAGGTAATGTATTGTTTTATCATATATTCTAGTAGTTAATTATTACAATTTTCTGAATGATATTTTTTTCCTAATCCTGCTCCTAATTCTTCCGCTTTGTGCCAATCGTTACAAGCTCCTTCCATATCACGCAACATTTCTTTCGCAATTCCTCTGTTTACATAAGCGCTAGCATATTTTGGATCGAATGTTATTGCATTGTTTGCAAAATCAAACGCTATTTTATAGTCTCTTTGTTTAAAATAGATTGCACTTAAATTATCAGAAGCTGCTGCATATTTTGGATTTAGTTGAAGTGCTTTTTCGAAATCTTTTTTAGCGTCTTCTTTTTTACCTTGTTCCAACTGAGATACTCCTCTGTTGTTATAGGCTGTTGCGTAATCTGGATCAATAGAAATTGCTTTGTTAAATGCTGCCATTGCTCCAACATAATCTTTCATTTTTTTCTTTGTTGTACCGATGTTGTTCAATACAAATGCTAGTTTTGGATTTTTTTTCACCGCTTCTTCATAATCTAGAATAGCTTTCGGGTAATTCGCCATCATTCTGTGACAACTTCCTCTATCATTGTATGCAAATGCAAAATTCGGATCTAATTCTATTGCTTTTGTAAAGTATTTAATTGCTTCAAGGTACTCAATTTCAAGGAATTTTAATGTTCCGTAATTGTAATATGCTTTCGGATTTTTCGGGTCTAACTGAATTGATTTATCATAATCTTTTTCAGCTTTTAAATAATCATTAGAACCTTGTAATGCTCTTGCTCTCTGAAAATAAGCTTTAGAATAGTCTGGATCTATGGATATTAGTTTGTCCAAGGTGGTTGCGGCTTCTATGAAATTACCCGCTTCATTTTCAGTTACACTTTTATTATAATAGGCCGCAGTGAAACGAGGGTCTAATGAAATTGATTTTTCAAACTGTTCAATTGCTCCTTTATAATTCTTTTCACCAAACATTTGAATCCCTTTGTTATAGTATTCTTGACTTTGTGCGGTAGCTTCATTTTTTAAATTTAAAGCTGAAATCGAATCACGGTAAGCGATTTCATGTGGTGTTAATTCTTCCAATTGCGCAACAAATGAGAATGTTACGAACAACGAAAGAGAAAGGAAAAAAAGTTTTTTTTTATTCATAGTTTAAAGTTTTTTAAATATTGGCTCATAGTAAACCAATATTTTAGCCTTCTAAAATACTCAGTTTAATTTATAAAACTAATAAGAAGTTTTCAACAGTTAAAACGACAAGAGATAATGTATCAGGGAGAAAGACTTATGTATTAAACCAAATACATCAATGTAACCTTCGAAATAAATGAAGTTTATTGGGTCTATTTTATAAATGTGTTTGGATTAAATTGTTTTTTGACGGTTTTGATTTTGTGCTCTCATCACTTTTTTTGTATATTTAACGCACTAAAATTATAATATGTCTAAAGAAGTATTTATTGTAGATGGTGTAAGAACTGCCATCGGAAATTTTGGGGGAACATTGTCTCCTGTTAGAGTAGATGATTTAGCTGCGATTGTGTTAAAAGCATTAATTGAAAAACACCCAACACTAGACCTTAAGGAAATAGAAGAAATTATATTTGGTTGTGCAAATCAAGCGGGTGAAGACAATAGAAATGTTGCTAGAATGGCTGGTTTGTTAGCTGGTTTACCGATTGAAATTGGTGCTGAAACTGTAAATATATTATGTGCCTCTGGAATGGCCGCAACTGTAAACGCGATGCGAGCTATCAAAGATGGTGCTGGAGATTTATACATTTCGGGTGGAGTTGAGCACATGACTCGTGGACCTTGGGTGATTTCGAAAACTTCAGCAGCTTTTGGTAGAGATGCTCAAATGTTTGATTCTTCTTTTGGATGGAGATTTATAAACCCAAAATTAGAAGAAGTTTACGGTGTAGATAGTATGGGAATGACGGCTGAAAATTTGGTCGAAAAATATGGAATAGAAAGAGAAGCTCAAGATAAATTTTCAGCTTGGTCACAAGAAAAAGCTGCAAAAGCAATTGCATCTGGAAGATTTGCAGAAGAAATTGTTCCAGTTTTGATTCCTCAAAAGAAAAAAGAGCCTATTATATTTGAAAAAGATGAATTCTCTCGACCTGAAACAACTATTGAATCATTAGCAGCGTTGAGACCAGCGTTTAAAAAAGAGGGTTCAGTAACTGCAGGAAATGCGTCTGGTTTAAATGACGGCGCAGCAGCTTTGTTATTGGCTTCTGGTGAGGCAGTTAAAAAACATTCTTTGAAACCTTTAGCTAAAATTATTGGTGCAGCCGTTGCTGGTGTAGAGCCACGAATCATGGGGTTGGGACCTGTTTCAGCAATTAAAAAGGTGTTAACAAGAACTGGTTTAACTTTAGAAGATATGGATATTTTGGAGTTAAACGAAGCATTTGCTGCACAAGTTTTAGCATGTACAAGAGCGTTAGGTATTGCCGATAACGATCCACGAATTAATCCAAATGGAGGTGCTATTGCTCTTGGTCATCCACTCGGAATGTCTGGTGCGCGCATTTTATTAACTGCCGCAATAGAACTTCAGAAAACAAACAAACGATATGCACTTGTAAGTATGTGTATTGGTGTTGGTCAAGGATATGCTACAATTATTGAAAGAGCTTAGAGTATGAAGCAATTTACACTAGGACTTTTTATGGTTTCAATTTTATTTTCATCTTGTCATAAGAAGAAAACGATTTGGAATTCTGATTGGACAGCTCCGATTGTAAATGATACCTTAACATTAGATAAGTATGTTAAAACATCAATAATAACAGTTAATTCAGGTTATTATGAGTTAAATTTTAAACGTACTATTTTAGATCTAAATTTAACCGAAATTGTCAAGATTCCAGATACAACTTTTAGTAAGCTATTTGGGATTCCATTTTCTAATTATACTCTTGCTCCTGGAACTAGTTTTGTCAATTCAATCGAGGAACATGTAATGAATGTTGTAGATTTAGAGTTAAAAAAAATAAGATTATCAAAAGGCGTTTTATCTATTAAATTGGAAAACCCAATAAAAACTCCTGTTATTTTTAAATTACAATTACCAGGAGTATACAAAAATGGCGTAATTTTTGAACAAATTTACACTGCTCCGGCTGGAACAACTTCAATTCCTGGTATAATAGAAGGTGTTGTTGATATTTCAGGATATGATATGGATTTAACAGGTGTAAATGGAGGCACATTTAATAAATTACAATCTCGCTTTACTGTAACTACTGATCCAAACGGAATCACGACTTCGATGACAAACAATGATATCACTAAGGCAACGATAAGTTTGAAAGATTTGAAAATTGATTATGCTAGAGGTTATTTTGGTAATAAAGTGATTAGTGATTCAACGACATCGACTATTGATATGTTGAATAAAATTCAAAGCGGTACAATTGATTTTCCAGCTTCTATTTTAAAATTTACAGTAACAAATGGTTTGAAAGTACCAGCTAAAACAACATTGACGTTGCTTGAAAATACGAATTCAAATGGGTCAAAAGTTACTTTAAATGTTACGGGTCAAAGTGCTTTTCAATTTGGTGAAGCTTTTAATATAGATCCCGCAACAGGTTCTTGGTCAACATTAGTAGAAAGTGAAAAAGTAATTGAGTTTACTTCTTTGAATAGTAATTTGGAAAACTATTTAGAAAATTTAGGCGCTATTCAAAAAATAGGTTATTCCATTCAATTAAACCCTTGGGGGAATTCTTCAGGTGGTTGGAATGAAATATTCCCGACGAGTAGATTGACGTTAGATGTAGCTCAAACGATGCCTCTGTCAATAGGATTGAATGGTTTAACTTTGAAAAATACGTTTGATTTTAATATAAAACAGAACACAGAAAAAACGCATGTTATTTCCGGAGATCTAATTATGATTGCTACAAATGGATTTCCAATTGCTGGAAAAATCATATTAGATTTAATAGGTGTTAATGGGGATTTAATTGGTTCAATTATAGGTTCCGAAGTGCTTCAATCATCTTTGTTAGGAAATGCTTCATCAGTAAAAGGAATTCCAGTTTCGACTACAACAATTCATTTTATTTTGTCTAAAGATATTCTTTCAAATTTAGAATTGATAAAAAAAGTAACTGTAACTTCTGTTTTTAACACACCAAATTATTCTACTAATTTGAGTGATCAAAAGCAAATTCCAGAAGGTGCATTTTTAGGAATTAAGTTAAAAGGTTCATTCAAACTTGAAAATAGATACTAGATGAATATTAAAATAGTCATCGTTTTTTTGATTTTTACTGGTGGAATTTTTTCTCAGCAATTGCTACCTATTCAACACGATACATCGAGGTGTAATCAGGAAATTATTCTAGGTGGAACTGGTGAGTTTGGGTCAACATCCTTACGTAATGAGTTTACATCCAAATTAATTTTCGGTGGAGAAATTACAGAACCAATAAAACAATCAACTTTTAGGAAGCATACAGCTATAAATAGAGTAGGGATAGATCTAAATTCTGAACTTGAGTATAGAAATTACAATAGCTCTATGTTTAAAAAGGAAAATTTAGGTTTTCTTGTTAGAGGAGGGTATTACGCTATTGGATCAGGTGCCTATTCTAGAGAAGCTTTTGGCTTAACATTTAATGGTAATTCAGATTATTTGGGAGAAACAATAAATTTAGCGGGTACTTCTTTTTCTTTTTTAGTTTTTCAAAAAATAGGATTTGGTGTAATTAATAAAGTGACGAAATCTAATGTTTCATTGAATCTATTTAATATAAGTGATGTTTATACTGGTCGAATACAAAAAGGCTTGGTTGTTCAAAATTCAGAAGGAACTTTTTTAGATGCTGATTTGAAGGGAAATTTCACACATTCAACTTCTTCGTCTTATTCAAAAGGAATTGGAGTAGGAATTGATATTGATTATCGAATTCTATTAGATGTAGACTCTAAAAAATCAACTTTTCAAGTGTTAACTAAGAATTTAGGAGTAGCTCATTATTCTCAAGGAATTGAAACCTATTCAGTGGATTCATCTTATTATTACATGGGGTTTAAATTGAATCAAATTTATGGAGATAATAGTATTTTTTCAGATTCGTTATCCCTTCTTGAAGCTTTAAACATCAATAGAAAATCGGAAAAGAAAACAATTTTCTTACCTGGCTATATTCAAATTGGTAAAATTGTCACTGAAAATTATGTAAGAAAAGTGCAATCTTTTTATGGATTTAGAATGTATCCTTCTTTAGCATTTGTTCCACAAGTATATATAGGGGCTCATTTTTCAGTTAAAAAATGGATGAGTGTTGGTTTTCAAGGATCATACGGCGGTTTTTCGAATTTAAGAGTAGGTTGTTACTTTTCTTTATCTTATAGGAAATATTCAGTAGGATTGGCTAGTCAAGATATATATGGCGCTTTTTCGAAAAAAGGGTATGGACAATCAATTTTAGTTAGACTCAGATGGAAAATTTAAATAAATTTATGTACCTCATTCTATGTTTGCTTCCTTTTTATGGTTCAAGTCAAACTAGTTTTTATAAAATGTACACCAATAATGGATACGATTTTGGGCAGGGAGTTGTGCAATTAGAAGACAGTAGTTATGTAGTTACTGGCTCTTCGAGTAGTTTTGTTGAAGGAGCTTCCCAAGCCTTTTTGTTAAAAGTAGATAGCTTAGGAAAGTATGTTTGGTCAAAAAATTATGGAGGAATTGAATCTGAAGGTGGAAGAAGGGTTTTGTATAAGAAGAATGTAGGGTTTTATATCGCTGGTTACACTAATTCAATTGGAAATGGTGGTTTTGATGCCTATTTATTAAAAACAGATGAACAAGGTGTTTTTGAATGGCAAAAAAGTTATGGTGGCACTGGTTGGGAAAAAGTAAATGATGCTGTTATGTTGTCTGATACTGGGATTATGATGGTTGGACAAACAAACTCAGGTACACCAGGTAATGATAATATTTACATTGTTAGAACAGATAAAAACGGAGATACATTGTGGACGAAAAATATAGGTGCAACTAAAGAAGATATTGCAACTTCTGTAAAAATATTAAATGACTCAATATGTATTATAGGTGGTCAAACGTATGTGCAAGATTCTTTAAAATATAAATCCTTTTTACTTTCTATAAAAAACAATGGAGAAATTCAATGGTTGAAAACCTATGGGAATGATGGAGATTATTGTATCAATGATCTAGTGATAATTGGAAATGAGATAAATGGTGTTGGTTTTCGGAAAAACAAAATTCAAGGTGATTCTGATGGATATGCTATGAAAACTTCTCTAACTGGGAATTTTATATATGAATTTGCTTATGCATTCAGTGGTTATGAAACGTATGAACAAATATCAAATTACGGAAGATTGAATAAAGTGTATGTTGCTTATAATCAACTTAATGCGAGTTCTGTTGTCTTTGGGAAAGATTTGTTTATTGGTAGGTTTGGTGTGGATTTGGTGTATGATAATAGTGCCTTAGTTTTTTCGACTGTTGGGGATGAAATAGTGGGTCAAATCATTAAAACAAATGATGGTGGAGCTGTGGTTGTAGGGTATAACTCTTCTTTTGGATCAGGTGGAAATAATGTTTTTCTAACAAAGATTGGTTCAAATGATGTTTTTCCAATCATGAATGGTCAAGCAATTGCAAATCCTTTGGTTCAAGTGATAGAAGTGAATGAGTACATTCCGATTGATTTTTCAGTTTATCCAAACCCTGTTTCATCAGAAATTAAAATAGCTGTTCCCGTAAATTTTGAAGGTCAATTTGAAGTTAGAGATTTACAAGGAAAAAAAATGTATTCTGCTGTTATTAAACAGAATACATTTAGTTATAATATTGAATATTTAGAAAAAGGAACTTATTTTATTTCAGTAATCTCAATTGATAATTTAATTTCAACTAAAATGATTGTTGTTTTATAAGCTCTTTACCATTCAAAAGCCTTCTCTCCAAACCATTTCTCTTGAACTCTTAATGTTTGTTCAATTACATCTCTAACACAGTGTCTTCCTCCGTTGAAAGGAGATTGGTAATGAGAAATTTCTTTTATTTCAACGCAAGCATCTTGTGGACATGTAGCAACACCAACTTGTTGCATTACTTGATAATCAGGTATGTCATCTCCCATATACAAGACCTCTTCATCAGTAAAACTATATTTCTCTTTTAATTGGTTATATACCTTTATTTTATTGAATGATGATAGACAAACTTCCGTAACTCCAATTTCAAGCAATCTACTTTTCATTTCTTCAGATTGACCGCCCGTAATCACCAAGATTCGATATCCGTTTTTGGAAGCATATTGTAATGCGTATCCGTCTTTTGAGTTCATTGTACGAGACATTTCGCCATTGAAAATAATGATGTCACCATTTGTTAATACTCCATCAACATCAAATATCAAGGTTGTTACTTTGTTTAAACGTTCTTTGTAGCTAGTCATTTTTTCCTGGGTTTAAATATTTTTTAGAAATACTTTCTGAGATGATTTTGTAAATTTCTTTTGAATTATCATTCAATAAGTTGAGGTGTTCATTGATGATGATTTGATCGTTTCTTCTTGCTGGACCAGTTTGAGAATCAAATGGCTCAGTTGAAATTATTTTATCAGATGTTTCTTTTATTAATGGTTTTAAATAGTCCCAATTTAATTCATTTTCTTCCATAAATTCTTTTGCTAAAAAAGCAAGATGATTAGAAAAATTATTAACGAAAACTGCTGATAAATGGATTCTCTTTCTTTCAATTGAAGAAGTAAAAGAAACTTGTGTACTTAATTTAGAAGCTAATTCAAAAAGTTGGTTACTAAATTCAGGATTTGTAGATTCAATAAGAAAAGGAACATTCGAAATATCTAATTCTCTTTCTTTTGAAAAAGTTTGAAGTGGGTAGAATACGCCATATTTATCTCTATTAGAAGTAGAATTAATTTCAATACTCCCCGAAGTGTATACTACATTATAATTCAATGGAATTTTATTTTCAATTGAAGCGATGGATTCATCATTCGTGCAAATAATTACTAAATCACAAATAGGCAATTCATCAAGTGATTCAATGAATTTACATCCAATTTTTGAAGACAATAAAATTGCGGATTCTTTGTTTTTACTTGTAATTCCTTTAATAGTAATGATTTTAGAAAGTGCTTTCGCTAAATGTGTTGCAACATTTCCAGCTCCAATAAAAACCACACTTTCAATTTTATTTTCCATATTCAAAGATAGAGAATATAACGATTGGTTGAGTACTAAACATGTTTATAAAAAGTGCCAAATAAAGGAATGGATTTTTTATTTAGACTCATTTATATAAATATTTGGTATAGCGTATGTTTAAAAAAAGGATTTGAAACAACGTCTCAAATCCTTTAAGTTTTTAATTAAATAAAGTCTACAGAATTGGCTCAGTATTTTTATGCTTGTCCGTGACAGCTTTTGTATTTTTTACCACTTCCACAAGGGCAAGCATCATTTCTGTTGATCTTTGGGTCAGCAATAATTGGTTTTTGTTTTTCTTGTGAAACTGAATTTTCCATTGCTTGATTATATCCTTCGCTTCCCTGGAATTGAGGCGCTCTTGTTGAAGAAGTATTGCCTCCAGCTTGTTGTGCAATTTTAGCTTTTGCGTAATGATCTTGATGAGAAATTTCTTTTCTAGAACTTTCAATTTCTTCTTCAAAAGGAATGTTTACTTTCATTAAGAATTCAGTTGTTTCTGTATTCAAACGAAGCAACATGTTTTTAAATAAATCAAACGATTCTAATTTGTAGATTAATAAAGGATCTTTTTGTTCGTATTGAGCATTGTTTACAGCTGAACGTAAGTCATCCATTTCTCTTAAGTGCTCTTTCCATTCATTATCGATCATTCCTAAAGTGATATTTTTTTCATATTCTTTAGAAATTTGTTTACCATTGGTTTTGTAAGTTGATTCAAGATCAATTTCCATTTTAATTTCACGTTTTCCATCTGATAGAGGGAATCCAATCGTTTTAAATTGACCAGACATCGTTTCATAAATATGCTTCACTTGTGGAAGAATACGAGAAGCAATTTTTTCATTTTTACGCTCGTAATGAACACACACTTCGTCGTATACTTTTTCAGTCAATTTTGTTTTATCGATTGTTTTATATTCGTCACTTGAAACAGGTGATTGAATATTTAAAATACGTAGTAAATCCATTTCGAAATCTTCAAAACCACTTGTTCCAACATGCTGTAGTACAAGTGTTTCAGAGATGTCATAAAACATATTATCTGTATCTAGATCCAAACGATCTCCGAATAGTGCATTGTGTCGTTTTTTGTAAATAGCTTTACGCTGTGAATTCATCACATCATCGTATTCTAATAAACGCTTACGCATTCCGAAATTATTTTCTTCTACTTTTTTCTGTGCTCTTTCAATTGATTTTGAGACCATTCCGTGCGTAATTACTTCGCCTTCTTTTAATCCCATTCTATCCATTAATTTCGCAATTCGTTCAGAACCGAATTTACGCATCAAATCATCTTCTAAACACACAAAGAATTGAGAAGAACCTGGATCTCCTTGACGACCAGCACGACCTCTTAATTGACGGTCAACTCGTCGAGAGTCATGACGTTCAGTTCCAACGATAGCTAAGCCTCCAGCTTCTTTTACACCTTCACCTAATTTAATGTCCGTTCCACGTCCCGCCATATTTGTAGCGATTGTTACAGCTCCTGTTTTACCAGCATTTGCTACAATTTCAGCTTCTTTTTGGTGATACTTCGCGTTTAACACTTGATGTTCTACTCCTTTCATTTTAAGCATACGGCTTAATAATTCAGAAATTTCAACAGTTGTTGTACCAACTAAAACGGGTCTACCTTCTGCAACTAATTTTTCAACTTCTTCAATAACAGCTGTGTACTTTTCTCTCGCAGATTTGTAAACGAAATCGTTGTGGTCTTTACGGATAATTTGTCTGTTTGAAGGAATTACAATAACATCAAGGTTGTAGATGTCCCAAAATTCTTTTGCTTCAGTTTCTGCAGTACCAGTCATACCACATAGTTTGTGGTACATACGGAAATAATTTTGAAGAGTAATAGTTGCATACGTTTGAGTAGCATCTTCTACCTGAACATTTTCTTTCGCTTCAATCGCTTGGTGAAGTCCGTCAGAATAACGTCTTCCTTCCATTACACGACCTGTTTGCTCATCTACTAATTTAATTTTCCCTTCTAAAATGATGTATTCAATTTCTTTTTCGAAAAGAGTATATGCTTTTAATAATTGAGTTACAGAATGGATTCTTTCAGATTTAATACTGTAATCACGGATTAAGTTATCTTTTCCTTCTAAAAATGCCTTTTTTTCAAGTTGTTGTTTTTCAAGATTTGCAATTTCAAGTCCGATATCTGGCATGATAAAGAAATCTGTATCGTCTTTTCCTGAAATTAATTCAATTCCTTTTTCTGTAAGCTCAATCGTATTGTTTTTTTCATCGATAACGAAAAACAATTCTTTATCGATTTTATTCATGTGTTTACTTTGGTCTTGCATGTAGAAATTTTCTACTTTCTGCAATTGAGCTCTCATTCCTGGCTCAGAAAGAAACTTGATTAATGCTTTATTTTTTGGAAGTCCACGGTGTGCTCTTAATAAAGCGATTCCACCATCTTCTAACATTTGTTTTGCATCTTTTTTATCTTCGTTTGGAGAATTTACTACCGTTAAAAGTTTCTTTGCATCAGCAATACATTGGTTAATGTATTGACGTTGAGCAGATACTACTGTTTCAATTCTTGGTTTTAATTGGTAGAATTCGTGTTCGTCACCTCTTTCAGTTGGACCAGAAATAATTAATGGAGTTCTTGCATCATCAATTAAAACTGAATCGACTTCATCGACAATAGCAAAATGGTGTTTTTGTTGAACTAAATCGTCAACATTTCCTGCCATATTGTCACGAAGGTAATCGAATCCAAATTCATTATTTGTTCCAAAAGTAATGTCTGCTAAATATGCAGCTCTTCTTTCAGGAGAATTAGGTCTGTGTTTGTCGATACAATCTACTTTTAAACCGTGGAATTGGTACAAAGGTCCCATCCATTCAGAGTCACGTTTTGCTAAGTAGTCATTCACTGTTACTAAGTGAACACCTTTTCCAGCGAGTGCGTTAAGGTAGACCGGTAAAGTAGCTACCAACGTTTTTCCTTCACCCGTTTGCATTTCAGCGATGTTTCCTCTATGAAGAACAGCCCCACCCATTAATTGAACATCATAGTGAGCCATTTTCCATTCAACTGGAGCACCTGCGGCAGTCCATTTGTTATGCCAAATCGCTTGGTCACCATTGATTGTGATTCCATCTTTATTAGCTGCTAAATCTCGGTCGAATTGTTGAGCTGTAACAACTAATTGTCCATTTTCAGACCATCTTTTAGCAGTTTCTTTGATAACAGCGAAAGCTTCAGGTAGTATTTGCTCTAAAATCTCTTCGATTTTTTCATCGACTTCTTTTGTTAATTTATCTATTTTTTCAAAAATAGCCTCCTTATCAAATATTACAGTTTCTGGATTATTCGCTAAATCGTTTAACTCTTTTATTTCGTTTTCTAAAGTTTGAGTACCTTCCTTGATTAAATTTTGAAACGCAATTGTTTTAGCTCTCAATTCATCATCTGATAATGAAATCAATAACCTTCCAAATTCTAATGCTTGATCAATTATCGGTTGGTAATACTTACGGTCTTTTGCCGATTTATCTCCAAATATTTTTTTTAGCAATCCTTGTATCATAATTCCTTGGTCATTTAAGAATTCAAAAATAACTTTATTTCCTAAAGTATTGGTGTTCTTATTTGTTTATTTATCCTGTTTTCATCTAAAATTGTTCCAATAATTAAGAATGTGACACATTGGCGGAGGTGGGATTTCCTCAATATCGAAAAAACAAGTATCTTTGCACCATGAAAGAAATGGTCCTTATATTAGATTTTGGCTCACAGTATACGCAATTGATTGCTCGTCGTGTGAGAGAACTGAATGTTTATTGTGAAATTCATCCTTGGAATAAATGTCCAGAAATGAGTGAATCTATTAAAGGAGTGATTCTTTCAGGAAGCCCATTTTCGGTTAGAGATGAAAAAGCTCCTAAACCGAATCTAGATGAAATTAAAGGAAAAGTACCGTTGTTAGGCTTGTGTTTTGGTGCTCAATATTTGGCCCATAATTTTGGTGGCGAAGTTTTACCTTCTAATACAAGAGAATATGGTAGAGCAAATTTAACGCATGTTGATACTGAACATGTTTTAACAAAAGGCATGACTATTGGTTCTCAAGTGTGGATGTCACACGGGGATACCGTGAAGAGTATTCCTTCAAATTATAAAGTTATTGCAAGTACAGAAGATGTTGAAATTGCAGGTTACCACGTAGAAGGCGAACAAACTTTTGGGATTCAATTTCATCCAGAAGTATATCATTCATTGGAAGGTGCAATTTTGTTGAAAAATTTTATAGTTGATATTTGTGCTTGTACTCAAAACTGGACGCCTGATTCTTTTGTAGATTCTACTGTTGCAGCATTGAAAGAAAAAATAGGTTCAGATAAAGTAATTTTAGGTTTATCAGGAGGAGTTGATTCTTCTGTTGCAGCTGTGCTTTTACACAAAGCGATTGGTTCGAATTTACATTGTATTTTCGTTGATAATGGTTTGTTACGGAAAAATGAATATCAATCAGTTTTGGATTCATACAAAGGAATGGGTTTAAATGTGAAAGGGGTTGACGCATCTCAGCAATTTTACGCTGAATTAAAAGGGTTGACTGATCCTGAGTTAAAAAGAAAAGCAATTGGAAAAGCATTTATTGATGTTTTTGACGAAGAATCTAAGTTGGTTACTGATGCAAAATGGTTAGGTCAAGGTACAATTTATCCTGATGTTATCGAATCAATTTCATTTTCAGGTGGACCTTCACAAACTATTAAATCTCATCATAATGTAGGTGGATTACCAGATTATATGAAACTTCAAGTAGTTGAGCCATTGCGTTTGTTATTTAAAGACGAAGTTAGAAGAGTTGGTAAGTCAATGGGAATTGATCCTGCAATTTTAGGAAGACATCCATTTCCAGGTCCAGGTTTAGGGATTCGTATTCTTGGAGAAGTGACAGCTGAAAAAGTAAGAATCTTGCAAGAGGTTGATTATATCTTTATTTCTGGATTAAAAGAAGATGGATTATACGATGACGTTTGGCAAGCTGGTGCTATTTTCTTACCTGTTCAATCAGTAGGAGTAATGGGTGACGAGAGAACATATGAAAATGCTGTTGCTCTTCGTGCAGTTAGTTCAACAGATGGAATGACAGCAGATTGGTGTCATTTACCGTATGAGTTTTTAGCTAAAATATCAAATAAAATTATAAATCAGGTGAAAGGAATTAATCGTGTAACATACGATATTAGTTCAAAACCACCTGCTACGATTGAATGGGAATAATTTAATTTTTTTGACGTATGTTTGTTCGTAGGGACGGTGTATTGCAACGTTTCTTCCGTGCAACATGCCTTCCATACAACATTAAAACCATATTTAACTGTATATACCCGCAAAACATTTTCATCATGAAAAATTGGATTTTATTCGTGTTTGTTTTTGGTGCAATATCTTTATTTGCTCAACCAAAACATGCTGAAACAGAAATTAAAGATGGTAAGAAATACTATGTTCATTATGTTCAATCAGGGAATTCTTTATGGGGAATCCATGTTTTATACAATGTTCCAGTAGATGAAATTGTTGCAGCAAATCCAGGTGTTGAAAATGGAATAAAAGAGGGACAAAAAATCCGTGTGCCATTTATAGATAAGAAAACTTTAGTTGAGGTTGATAAAACAAAACAAGGGTTTCAATCAGAAGTAAAACACACAGTGCTTCCTCAAGAGACCTTGTACGGTATATCAAAAAAATACGGCATAACAATTGATCAATTAATTGCAGCAAACCCAGGAGTTGAAAATGGAGTAAGAATCAAACAAGAATTGAATATTCCTGTTGCCAGTGGTTTTGTAATGCCTTCGACTGTTGTGGTTCCGAGAATCGTTTTTTCTGATACGATTATAGATTACGTTGTTTTAGATAATGAAACGATGTACAGTATTTCAAAACGATTCATGGTTCAAGTGGAGGATATTGTTGCTGTTAGTGGATTGAAAAATAGTCGAATTAAACCAGGAGATGCAATTAAAATACCTGTTAAAAAAGAAAAATTTCAAAAATTAGAAATTAGAGAAATTTCTAAGGTGGAAGTAAGAAAAGTAGATTCAAATTTACTTTTTAGATTAAAAGATGAATATAGAATTGCCATTTTACTTCCTTTTTTCTTAGACAAAGGAGAAGGATTTACTCAAAATGCATCCGATTTATCCACTGAGTTTTATATGGGTGCAAAATTAGCGATTGATTCATTGAAAAAATTAGGTTTAAATGCTGTGTTTTATGTATATGACTCAGAAAACGACACAGCTGTTATAAAATCAATATTGAAAAAGCCTGAATTTGATGCAATGGATATGGTGATTGGACCATTGTTTTCTGATAAAATGGGAATTGTTGCGAGATGGTGTAAGAATAAAAAAGTTAAATTTATTTGCCCGGTATCATGTAATTCAGATATTTTAAAAGACAACCCGTATGTATATGCAGCGTTACCTTCTGATATTACTTTAATTGAAGGAGCTGCATCTTATTTGTTGAATAGAAATTCAAAGGAACAACTAATTTTAGTGAAACCTGTTTTAGATAGAGATGTCATTTTGTATGAGCGTTTTAGAACTGCCTATATGGATTTTCCTTATAATGGTACGCGACAAAAATTAATTGAAACAACCTTGAAAGATTTTAAAACCTATGTTAAAAAGGGAGTTAATAGTACGATAATTATTCCTTCTACAGATGAATCTACTTCTTCTAAATTTATGAATACTCTTATTTTATCTACTGCAAATATAGCAACCGAAATTACTGTGTTTGGAACAAAAGAATGGTTGTCATTTGAGTCTATCAACGGTGCTTATAAAAATAAGTATAATTTTCATTTCACAGCGCCGAATGATTTCAACTATACCTATGAGTCTACAAAAGAAATGACCAAGGTGTTTAGAAGAACATACAATGCTGATATTACGAAAATGGCAGTACATGGATTTGATGTAATGCTGTATTTTGGAGTGAAGCACTTATTAAATAAAGAAACATCGGTTGGATTGATGAGTAATTTTAATTTGATTCAAAGAGGAGTAGGGAATGGATTTGAAAATAGGAATGCATTCATTTTGAAACAACATGATTTTGAGATCATTAAATTAGATGAAACGAATGACTAAAGAGTTTATCGCCAATGAGATGAAAGCGCTTCAATCTCGAATTTGCAGTAATTTAGAAAAAATAGATGGACTTTCTTTATTTATCGAAGATGAATGGAGTAGGGAAGAGGGTGGCGGAGGCTTGACTAAAATTATTCGTAAAGGCGATTTGATAGAAAAAGGTGGAGTTGCATTTTCGGCAGTTCATGGTCCTGTTTCTGAAGTGATGAAAAAGCAATTAGGACTTGATGGAGATGATTTCTTTGCAACAGGAGTTTCAATCGTTTTACACCCACATAATCCACACGTACCTATTATTCACATGAATGTAAGGTATTTCGAATTGAACGATGGTACGTTTTGGTTTGGAGGCGGAATTGATCTAACACCTCATTACATAGTGCCTGAACAAGCAACGTTGTTTCATCAAGGATTGAAAGATATTTGTGATACGTACAATCCTGATTTTTATTCAAAATTTAAAAATTGGGCAGATGATTACTTTTACATTCCTCATAGAAATGAAACGAGAGGAATAGGAGGAATTTTCTTTGATCATCAAGCATTAGAATCAGGTTTAACAAAAGAACAACTATTGAGATTTTGTCTTGAATTGGGAGATAATTTTTCAATTCTCTATAACCAACAAGCTGAATTAGGTCGAGCCAAAGAAGTTTCTGAGGCTGAAATTGAGTGGAGAAATTTGAGAAGAGGAAGATACGTTGAATTCAATTTAGTAAATGATAGAGGTACAAAGTTTGGGTTACTTTCAGGAGGTAGAACTGAATCAATTTTAATGAGTTTACCAGCGAATGCAAGTTGGGAATACAACTTTCAATTGGAAGAAGGTTCGAAAGAAAAGACCACGTTAGAATCGCTTAAAAAAGGTGTTTTTTGGGTGTGATTTTAGCTTTTGTTAACTCTGTTCACTTAAATTTTTAATTTAGGGCTTTCCAGGGCAAACTTATACTTTTAAATGATAAAAAAACTTTGTAACTACTTGATAATGAATTAGTTAACTCATTGTTAATCCAATTAAAATAACTGTATTTAACTGATAATCAAATAGTTAAATATATGAAAACAAATGAACTTCCTTTAGACTAAACTATCAATAGCGTTTTTTCATCTATTGATCCAAAACAATTTGAAATATGTTTTGTTAATTGGGCATCTTCATTGTCGTAATATGGTCAAGCAATTGCAACATATTCAAAAAACAGTTCGAGGCGCAAAATCAGTAGGAGTAAAATCTCCTGTTCACAACATTAAAAGTTTGGACTGTAACCCAGATAAACTGCTTCATTGTGTTCGTTCACACTGGGGAGTTGAGAATAAGATCCATTGGATTTTATACCATTTATAAATAGTATCTAGTCTAAAATCATTTAGTATAATACCGATATAGTATGAAAATAGTGCAATTTTTATTGGACTATATTGAATACATAATCGGTATTAGATGTTCAATTCAATGAAGATCAATCCAGAAAAAGAAAAGAAAACGCAGCTCAGAACTACTCAACTGTTCTTAAAATAGCATTAAACCTATTAATAAATTAAAATACAGTTAAGCAAGGAATTAAGGGTAAAAGATTAAAAGCAGGTTGGGACAATGAATATTTACTAAAATTGTTAAATAGTACAAAAGTATGAGTTTGCCCTGAGAAATAAAGATGCTACTTTCAGAAAAAATGTTACTTTTACCCATGCTAGCTTTAACATATTTAAATTATCGAAATGAGCTATTTGAGATTGAATTTATTGAAAGTAATTAGTCATTCGATAATTATCGGGTATGATGCTCTTTTTAAGTTGATTAAGTGTAAGTTAGTAACTACAAATAAAGCGGAAATATACGCAATATGCGTATAGCGATTCGTTGGTGGCAACCTTGGACACCGAATCAATAGAAATATAATTTTAAATAAATATGATAAAAGTTTTTAAGAATCTACCTAAAGGAATCCAAAGAAGCATCATAGTTGGTGCAGTCATAAGCTCATTTGGACTTGGAGCAATTTTAAACATTATGGTCATGGACAGAATAACTAAGCACTATCTGTCGTATGTGTTAGTTTTTGCTATACCAGCAACTATCGTCCTTCTTATTACGGGTCTGTGGATTTATTCGGGCTTTAATAATGACAAAAAGTAATTAACGATTAATGAAAAATTTCATAGCTTATTTGGCTACTTAGGATTCAAATAATTCATTGAAAAAAACGACCTTAAGTATCAAAAAAAAATCGTTGGGAATAATTTCCGCGACATTGAAAGTGCTTTAGGACAAGGAAAATCTAAAGAAGCCACTCACGGCTACATAGCGGACTTGTCAAACTCAAGCATTAATTGTATCAGCTTTTCAGACACAGTTGTTTTTTGGACAAATGATGATAGTGAACATCATTGATGGAAATATTAGAAGTTGCACATAAATTTAACTGGCAAGCAATTGACTTCTTTTTTCCTGTGAGAGGTTCGGTTGTTTATGGAGAGATCATGTATGTTGACTTAAAACAAAAGAACGAAGCTGGCGGACTTTATAACATCAACTCAGTTTTCGGTAAAGGACTGGTAAAAGCACACGAAAAGGCAGAGAAACAGCATTGGGCAGGGACTGTGATTGATGAGAGCTTTATTGATGAATTAGTTAATCGTGGCTATGACGTTGATACATTTTTGAAACCTTACTCGAAAAAATTTAAAGTGCCTTACAAAAATGGACTTGAATTTCCTGACGAATTTGTAATGCCTATAATTAAAGGACAACTTAATGACGAGTCATTTAAAAATTACGGAAATGGAATTTATTCAGACTTTATAAAACTTACTCAAGACAAAAACTATGAAAAGGAATTTTCAACTTATTACGACTGGATAGCTAACAGAGGAGTGGGGTTCTATTTCCAAAAATTACAAGTTGAACTTGGCGGGACACCACATTTATACATTAGATACACAATAAAATGACAAGAAAGGCTACACATAACATATAAGGCTTAAACGCTGAGTAGCGATAGCGGAGCTGCGGTTTAAAACCCTGTTGATCAGTGCTTCGGTAGCCACACACAGCCTATTATGGGTTTTTAATAATTTTTAGGTATTCTAAAATATATTCCAGTGAAAAGTTATTCATTTTTGAGTACCTTTTTAGATTTTACAATAATTACAATTAATAATCAGTAAACTGCCTATGTAGTTTGAAAACTAGACAATTTTTATTGTACGGTATTCAATATAGTATCGGTAGTATCACAAAAGAATTCGATCAATTGAAAAGTCCGATGGATAATTTGGAAATAGATATTCTACTTTCAGAAAAAATGTTACTTTTACCCATGTTAGCTTTAACATATTTAAATTATCGAAATGAAATATTTGAGATTGAATTTATTGAAAGTAATTAGTTATTCGATAATTGTCGGGTATAATTCTCGTTTTAAATTGATTAAATGTAAATTAGTAACTACAGATAAAGCGGAAATATACGCAATGTGCGTATAGCGATTCGTTAGCAACCATAATAAGACAGAAACATCGAATCATTAAATTAAATAAATTGAAAAATGAAAACAAAAAAAAGTCCTATTCACTGCATTAATTTCAGTTTTGTTGACATCTTGTGTGTCGACATCTTATTTCCAAGTTTATAAAGCAACACCATCTGACAAATTGGTTATTAAGGACAACCTATTAGTTTATGAAGATGAAAACTGTAAGGTTTCATACAATCTATGGAACGAAGGTGGAGATATCGGTTTTCAATTTTTCAATAAAACAGATAAAAATATTTATTTGAATTTGGAAGAAAGTTTTTTTATTCTAAACGGTGTATCATACAATTATTACAGAAACAGAGTTTTTACCAATTCAACTAGTTCAGGTTCTACTGCATCTCGTGGAGCAACTGCATCCAAATCAGTAACTGGACTAAATTATTCAGATTTACTTCAAACGAATAGAATAACCTCAACAAATACTGTTGGGATAATGACATCTTCTGGATTTTCTGTATCATTCAATGAAGAAAAAAATGTATGTATTCCATCAAAAACTTCCAAGATTATTACGGAATACAATATTAATGAGTCACTTTTCAGAGATTGTGATTTATTTAAATACCCAACTAAAAAACAAATTAAATCCAAAACCTTTTCAAAAGCACAAAGTCCTCTTGTTTTCAGCAATAGAATTTCATACTCCATAGGTCAGTCTGACAATCTTGTAAAATTTGAAAATGAATTTTATGTAAATGAAATATCTAATTATCCAGAAAGTGAAATGTTTGAATCAAAATATGATGAGTATTGCGGACAAAAAAGTATGACAATGACAAAATACTTCAAGAATGTTTCGGCTGACAAGTTTTACATTAAATACAGCAAAGGACATGATGGTTGGAAACACTAAGAATTACGGTTGCTAACAAAGTGTAGCAGTAATAAGGGTTTCATTGGTAAATTAAGCATTCTGCCCCGCATAAATTTCGGTGTCGGCAGACAGGAAAGTAGCCCGCAATCCCTTACTACTGCTACAATCAACCGTTAGCGTTCAGCTAAAAAAATACGAATATGATAAATTACAAACTAAAATTTAAAACAATGAAAAGACTACTGTTTTTATTTATTGTGTTTTTACCAATCTTAAGTAATGCACAAGCCCATTTAGGTTCGACAGAATCAGAAATTAAACAATTACATTCCGACAAAATATTTGAAACTGATTATACTAATGATGGAACAAAATATATTAGTGCTTTTATGAATTATGGAACTTTTGTTTATTATTTCGACAAAGAATCAGGGCTCACTTATTACTGTATGCAGTTGATAGATGAAATCCTCTATCTAAATGGTCAGGTTGAAGAATATAACAAGAAATATGTAATTATATCAGATGCCAAATGGAAAGCATACTTGGAAGGAGGCGGAATTCTCAATATTGAATTAACTTATGATGAAGAAAATAAGCTTTATGTTTTTTCTTATGAAAATTAATCAATATGCTAAAAACAAAAGAGGATAGAATAATTACCGTTATGGGTGGCGGTGGTCACGTTGTAATTTTAGGTGCAGGGGCAAGTATCGCTTCGACTTTTAGAGACAATGAATTAAGGGGAGTTCTATAATTTAACACTTTGATATTCAATTAATTACATTTATATTTACACGTAATTTTGAGTAAAACAGGTATGAAATCAATAAATTATAAAAAACAAGGAGAAAAAGGACTTTTTGATGAGCAAAATGCTATCGAACACATCAATTCCATGGGTAATCCTTTAGATAAAATTAGTTCGGTGATCGATTTTGAGTTTTTCAGAAAATTATTAGAATCCAAACTATTAAATTCTGATAAAAAGAATAATGCTGGAGCTAAACCTTTTGA
>Ga0105054_10002127_pt1 | contig 31927 bp, 30 predicted proteins | sample BON02_FD_78091 | JGI IMG/M metagenome (GOLD analysis project Ga0105054, IMG submission 78091) | Freshwater microbial communities from Lake Bonney liftoff mats and glacier meltwater in Antarctica - BON-02 (megahit assembly) | ecosystem: Environmental > Aquatic > Freshwater > Ice > Glacier...
CACACTGGGCTGGCCGGAGCAGACGCCGCGATTGGATAAGTATTATCCCACCAATGTGCTGGTCACCGGTTTTGACATTATCTTTTTCTGGGTCGCCCGCATGATCATGATGGGTATCAAGTTCATGGGCGATGTACCATTTCGCGAAGTTTATATCCATGGTCTGATCCGCGATGCCCAGGGCCAGAAGATGTCAAAATCTAAAGGCAATGTGCTCGATCCGATCGATTTGATTGACGGTATTGGTTTGGAAGCACTGGTCGAAAAGCGCACCAGCGACCTGATGCAGCCTCACATGGCGCCAATGATCGAAAAAAACCTGCGCGATAATTTCCCTGATGGCCTGTCAGCATTTGGTTGTGATGCCTTGCGCTTCACTTTTGCCGCGCTCGCTACCACCGGCCGCGATATTCGTTTTGACCTTGGCCGGATCGACGGCAACCGCAATTTCTGCAACAAACTGTGGAACGCAGCCCGCTATGTTCTGATGAGCACTGAAGGGCATGAGATCAAAGCAGTTACTGCCAGCAGCGCAGCCGATCGCTGGATCATTTCGCGTATGAATAAGCTGGTTAGCGAGGTCAGTACGCACGTCAATGAGTACCGTCTGGACCTGGCTTCACAACGCCTGTATGAATTTATCTGGAATGAGTATTGCGACTGGTATCTGGAGTTGTCCAAGCCGGTATTGCAATCGGGCAATGAAGAAAGACAGAACGCAACCCGTTATTGCCTGCTGCATGTACTGGAAACCTGCCTGCGCACCATGCACCCGTTTATGCCGTTTATAACAGAAGAAATCTGGCAGCGACTGCGCGAGCCGCTTGGCCTTGAAGGTGAGACCATCATGCTGCAGTCATACCCTGTGGCCGGCCCCGTTGATGATGAAGCCGAAGCGGATATCCATTGGCTGCAGAGCGTGATTCAGAGCATCCGCAATATTCGCGCCGAGATGAATGTTTCACCGGGTAAATCTTTGGAAATTGCCTTCCAGGGCGGCACACAGACTGACCGTGATCGGCAGGAACGTTTTTCCGGCCCGCTGAATTCTCTGGCCAGAATCAGCGCCAGTGAATGGCTGGATGACGCTGCGCAAACCGGTGAATATTCGGTTGCGCTGGTTGAGGACATGAAGGTTCTGGTATCGCTGAAAGGCCTGGTTGATATTGAAGACGAACTGGCCCGCATGGGCAAATTGCTCGAGCGGGAAAAAACCGACCTGAAGCGCTCTGAGGGCAAACTGGGTAACCGGCGATTTGTCGACAATGCACCCGCTGAAGTGGTTGAGCAGGAGCAACAACGTCTGGCCGCACATCAAACAAAAGTCAGTGAGTTTGAAGCACAAATTGACAAGCTGAAAAAGCTACGCGACTGAAAGCTAAGTTAATTGCAGGCCCATCACAATGGCATCTTCGCGGCCGCCATCAGCACGATAGTAACCGCGACGATGCCCGATGACCTTGAAGCCGCGTTTTTTATACAGCACAACTGCACGCGGGTTACTCGCCCTCACTTCCAGAAACATACTCTGGTTGCCCCGCAATGTAACAAAATCGATGGTACGCTCCAGCATCAGGCTGCCATAAGACTGACCCTGCCATTTCGGACCCACACATAAATTCAGCAGGTGTGCTTCACCGACTGCCCAATTGAAAATACTGTATCCCGCCAGATCTTCACCCAATTGCAAACCGAAACAGCCGTAAGAAGAACGCAGACAATCAAGAAAATTACCGCGCGTCCAGGGGTGTGGGTAGGCGTGCCGTTCTATCTCGATGATTCGATCAATATCTGCAATAGTGAGGCGTCGGATCAACGCATAAGGCTTGCCGCCCGGATTGCTCACCCTGGATTGCTCCGCATGCTGGTCAGGCGACGATCATTCCGGAACGACATAATTCAGACCACAACTTGCGACGTGCATCGCTGCTGCTTTCCAGTTCGGACATCGCTGGCAGGATCACCACTGTGGCAGAACCCAGAGCCGCTGGCACCTGCTTGGCAAAAAGCAGCTGCGCCAAAGCGTCGCCAAATATCGCCACGCAGGTAAACAGGTTTTCATTGACGGCATCAAACGGCGTGACCGCAGAATTGTCGCTGTCCGGCCAACCCCAAACCGGGTTTTTCAGTAACACCCGAGCAATGTCATTGGCCAGCTTACTGGCTGAGTCGCTGTCTCTGGCGCAAATCAGCAAAACACCATCTGATCCGGGCCCCAGCTTCAGACCCTGGGAAACTGCTTTTCCGGGTAATGCGGCGTCAGCAACGGGTGCTGTCGGGATTTGTGAGTCGGTAGCCACTTCCGGCTGGTGGCGTGCCAGCCAAACCGGAATATTCATTGCCTCAAGGTAGGCTTGATGACGCTTTTCAATCACGCTTTTGTTCTTCAGCTTCGTGATATGTGTCGTCTGTTTCATCCGCCTCGCTAACCTCGGCATCCATCAAAGGATCGGTTCTGACTACACCCTCCTGACGCTTTTCACGCTTGAGCTTCCAGTTGCGCCGACCGGCGATCGTCACCAACAAGCCCGAGATCACATAGCCGCTGGCCAGAATCATGCCCATCACGGGTGGATCCAACGCCAGCAATACAATGACCAATACCGCCAGAAATATCCACAAGGCCGGCACTTTGTCTCCCCGCGGAGTAGCCTTGAAACTGAAATATCGAACCCTCGAAAACATCAGAATACCCAGCACAATGGTTTCGAGAAATATCAGCCAACGGACGGTTTCGCCAGCGACGCCGTTGTCGACAAAAAACCAGATTGTAAACACCAATGTGCCGGCTGCAGCCGGACTGGCCAAGCCTTGAAAATAGGCTTTATCAGCAATACCCGCTTGCGTATTAAATCGTGCCAGCCGCAATGCCGCGCAGGCAACAAACAAGAACGAGGCCAGCCAACCCAGCTTGCCAGCCATGATACTAATATCACTGAGGCTCGCCAATGACCAGTTAAACGCCAGCAATGCCGGCGCCAGACCGAATGAAATCAGATCAGCCAGAGAATCGTATTGTTCACCGAAATCGCTTTGGGTGTTGGTGAGGCGGGCAACCCTTCCATCCAGCCCATCCAGAAACCCGGCCACAATGATGGCCACCGCGGCGGCTTCGAACTCGCCGTTGATACCGGAAATAATTGAATAAAATCCAGAAAATAACGCCGCTGACGTTAGCAGGTTCGGCAGTAAAAAAACGCCGCGCCTTCGAAGTGAGTTGTCTGGTTCCATACCTGTTTCCCGGGCAATAAGTTGAGTTAAATAGTAACACGCAAATGCTGCGTTCTAAGGGCTATTGCAGTGATGTATGATGTAGAATATAAATGTTAGCCTCGGAAAAGGATACGCAGATGCGCGTAACAAAGAAACAACCCGGCTTAACAGCCGCCAAATTTATACTGACAAGCTTTATGCTGATAAGTGGTAGCTGTCTGGCCGGGCCGGAAATTTTTCGCTGGGTAGACGATCAAGGCGTCGTGAATTTCAGCGAACAGCCACCGGCCAATGGCAAGTCAGAGCGGGTTGATACCCGGGTTGATGCCTCTCAAGGCGTCCAACCCAACAGGGAATCAGCATCAGACGAAGCCGCCGCTGAACAATCAAGTCCAGCTGAGCATATCCGTGAAGAACGCGCTGCTGCCCGTCTTGAAGCGGCAGAGAAAAAAGCGGTCACCGAGGCAGCTTGCACAAACAACAAAGCCATCATTGCACAGCTGGAACCGTTTCCCAGAGTCATGACCCGCAACGAAGAAGGTGAAATGGTGCGCATGGACGACAATGTTCGTCTGGAAAAATTGAGTGCAGCTCAAGACTACGTTACGGCCAACTGTTTTAAATAAAACCCCTTGAATCTATTGGTGTGCTGGCTTGCTTCGCAAGCTAGAATGTCACTCATCTGAACTATTACAAAAGCGAATTCTTAATGAAAGCGAGTCAGTTCCACCTGTTCACAACCCGGGAAACCCCGGCCGAAGCCGAGATCCTCAGCCACCAACTTATGCTGCGTACCGGCATGATACGCAAGCTGACATCCGGTATTTATACCTGGTCCCCCCTGGGATTGCGTGTATTGCGCAAGGTCGAGAATATTGTGCGTGAAGAGCTCGACAAGGCTGGCTATCTGGAAATGTTAATGCCTGCTGTGCAGCCCGCCACTTTGTGGGAAGAATCAGGCCGCTGGGCCAAATTCGGCCCGCAGTTGCTTAAAATGCAGGACCGGGCCAATCGAGAGTATTGTTTCGGCCCGACTCACGAAGAGGTAATAACCGATTTTGTGCGTAACGAAATCCGTAGCTATAAGCAATTACCTATCGTCTTCTACCAGATCCAAACCAAATTCCGGGATGAAATCCGCCCTCGCTTTGGCGTGATGCGTGCCCGCGAATTTTTAATGAAAGACGCCTATTCATTTCATGTCGACCACCAGTCGCTGGATAAAACCTATTGGGATATGTACAAGGTTTATACGGACATTTTCACCCGTACCGGCTTGCATTTCCGCTCGGTAGAAGCAGATTCCGGTGCCATTGGTGGCAACCAGTCACATGAATTTCATGTGTTGACTGATTCCGGTGAAGACCTGATTGCATTCTCTGACACTTCGGAATATGCCTCCAATATTGAGCTGACACCGCTGAGGGGACCACAGGGTGAACGAGCCGCACCTACTGAAGAAATGCGCAGCGTGGCGACACCTGATGCCCACACCATTGCGGAGCTGGTTAACGGCTACGACATTCCGATTGAAAAGACCATCAAAACACTGATCGTGCGTGCCGCAGATGATGCTGATGCTGATTTTGTCGCGTTACTGGTACGTGGCGACCGTACGCTCAACGAGATTAAAGCAGTGAAACTTCCACTGGTTGCGAGCCCGTTGATATTTGCCAATGAAAAGGATATCCGTGACGTGATCGGTACAGGCCCGGGCTCCATCGGACCGGTTGAGCTTATTTTGCCGATCATTGCCGATCACGAAGTAGCGTTGATGTCCGATTTTGCTGTCGGCGCCAATGAGGACAACAAACACCTTCTCGGCGTTAACTGGGAACGCGATGTTGATCTGCCTGAAACCGCTGATCTTCGCACTGCCGAGGAAGGCGACAACAGCCCGGATGGACAAGGTGTTTTGAAATTGGCCAGAGGCATTGAAGTCGGCCACATTTTCCAGCTCGGCACGACTTATTCCGAAGCACTGAATGCTGTGGTACTGGGTGAAGACGGCAAATCCCATGTCATGCACATGGGCTGTTATGGCATCGGCGTGTCGCGGATTGTGGCAGCCGCCATCGAACAGAATAATGACGAGCGTGGTATCTGCTGGCCGGCTCCGATTGCGCCATTTCAGCTGGCGCTGTTACCGATGAACGCCAAAAAATCGATTAGGGTTCGAGAAGTTGCCGACGCGCTTTACGCCGAACTTCTCGAAGCGGGTGTAGAAGTATTTTATGACGACCGCAACCTGCGCCCTGGTGTGATGTTTAACGATATGGAACTGATCGGAATTCCGCACCGCCTGGTCATTGGCGAACGCGGCATTGATAGCGGCATGCTGGAATACAAACACCGTCAGGATAGCGAGAATTCCGAAATCCCGTTAGACAGTGCGGTTGAAGCTATATTGGAGAAAATTGCGGCCGCTTAATTTACGGCCCGGTTTTTAAGATTCCGGACTGTTCAGGTCGGTATTCTGGCCATTTCCGTCTGCAATTGAGTCAGTATCGGCGGAAACATTCACCGCAATGCCCTGACTGAAACTCTGAACGTGTAGGTCCATCTGCGGGAACGGTATCTGGATTTCGTGCTTGTTGAAGCTCTTATAAATGTTCTTCAGCAGGTCATGACTGATCTTGCCCCTTTTTTCAGGATGATCGATCCAGCCCATTAATTCAAAGTCAAGCGAACTGGCACCGAATCCTCGCATTCTGGCGCGAGGAGATGGTTGTTTTACGATTTCCGGATGGTCGTTTGCTACCTCCTCCAGCAAGTCGCAAACCTGATCTACATCGCTGCCATAAGCCACCCCGACCGGCAGCCGTATACGGTGTAATACCCACGGCCCACCACTTTCATTGATAATTTTAGCGTTGGCGATAATCGCGTTGGGTACGGTAACTTCAATATCATCGCGCGTCAGCAAACGGGTCGAGCGCATACCCAGATGAGTGACCTTGCCGCGATCGCCGGTATCCAGGACGATATAGTCACCGATTTTGTAAGGTGCGTCAGCGACGATAAAGATGCCGGAAAACAGATTGGCCAGAGAATCTTTGGCAGCAAAACCGACCGCGATACCTATCACACCTGCTGATGCCAACCAGGCAGTCGGATTAATGCCCCAGATAAGCAGAAACAAATAGGCGCCGATACCCACCAACATAATCTTGATGGTCATATCGAACAATGGAATCGTCTGTTCCTGGATAATCTCAAATCGATGCCGGTTGTCGGCGATTAACTCCAGCATAAGTCTGGCCGTGCGGAAACCCGCACGTAACCAGGAAAACAACAAGATAGTAGCCAAAAACGATAGCGCCAAGTCATTGAAGGCCTTGGGCAAGCGGTAGGCAGTCACTGCCAGCATCAACCCAAGCGTTACAGAAGTTAACACCAGCGGCCGGGTCAGATAATCCACCAGATGATCGTCAGAGATGCTCTCGGTCTTCTCGGTGATTTTCTTTAAGCTGCGGGACAGTACTGTTTTAAGGAGTTTTCCAATGGAGTAGGCAACCAACAACAACAATATCGTCAGCAAGCCGGGGTAAGGTGACAGGAAATCCCAGGTGGGTTGCAGCCAATTCGGTATAAACGATGTGATATCCAGGTCAGGCCGGGAGATTGTGACGGCTCCTTTGACTGTTTCCTTAACGGTTTCCGGCTCAGCTGCTTGCATATAAACCCCAATTCTGATCGACCTTTATCTTAGTCCCCGCCACAGGGTATGGCCAGTGTATCAAGTGCTACTTGCGACTGCCAATGTGCTTTTCACCGCGCGCAGCTGCCAGTTCGATCTGCCTGCCGCGCTCTTGGAGACTGGAGCGTCTGGCCGGCGTAAGGCGATCGAAGCAGCGCGGGCAAGAGACGTTTTCCTCAAACCGGGGAGATTGCTTGTCTTCTTCCGAAAGCGGCATACGGCATGCAGGGCAGAGAACGTAACGGCCCTCTTCCATTGAGTGATCAACCGTTACGCGGTTGTCAAACACGAAACAATCACCTTTCCACAGGCTGTCTTCAACCGGCACGTGTTCCAGATAATTGAGGATACCGCCTTGCAGGTGATAAACGTTTTTATAGCCCATCTCCTTGAGCAGAGATGTGGATTTTTCGCAGCGAATGCCGCCGGTACAAAACATGGCGACTTCCTGATCTTTATCCGGACTGAGATTCTCTTCAACCCAGGCCGGAAAATCCCTGAATGATTGGGTGTCCGGATTTTCAGCTCCCTCAAAAGTACCCAGCCCTACTTCATAGTCGTTACGGGTATCAATCAGGCGCACTTCCGGCCGGCTGATCAGATCGTTCCAATCTTCAGGCGCCACGTATTGACCGACCTGTCGCCGCGGGCTCAAACCATCGACACCCAGTGTGACAATTTCTTTTTTCAACCGCACTTTCATGCGGTAAAAAGGGTTCTCATCACAGAAAGATGATTTATGGCTGAGGTCTGCGAGACCTTCGAGACTGCACAGATAATCAAACAGCTTTTTCACGCCCTTGCGTGAACCTGCAATGGTGCCATTGATACCTTCATCGGCCAGCAATATGGTACCCATCACGCCGACTTCATCACATACCTGACGGATGTTCTGCTGTAATTCCAGTAGGTTTTCCACCGGCAAAAACTTGTAGAAGGCAGCCACTTGAATGGCTGCACTGTTGCTGTTGTCTGTGATTTCCTGGTTCATTCTTTTCACTCAACTTCCCAGCTTTTATGCCAGTGGCCGAATTCCGACTGCCGCTCGCAGTTGCTGCATAAATGGCACAGTGAAAGCGCGTGCACGTTCTGCACCGGCTTGCAGCGCAGCCTCAACTTTTGCAGGCTCGGCGATCAATGCCTCGTATGACTCGCGCGCCGGTGCCAACTCCGAATTGATCAGCTCAAAACATTTTTGCTTGGCGTCACCCCAGGCAATGCCATCAGCATAGGCCTGCGCCATTTCTTCGCGCTGGGCAGCACTGGCAAATGCCGAATAAATCGAGAACAAAGCTGACCCTTCAGTCTGCTTGGGCTCACCAGGCTCCAGCGAATTAGTAACGATACGCATAATCGCCTTGCGTAATTTTTTCTCCGGCAGCCACAAAGGAATGGTGTTGTCGTAGCTTTTTGACATCTTACGACCATCCTGGCCCGGCAACGTCGCCACGCTGTCATCAACCACCGCTTCAGGCATCACAAAATGTTCGCCAAAATGGTGATTGAACCGTTGTCCGATATCGCGCGCCATCTCCAGATGTTGCACTTGATCGCGGCCGACCGGCACGTCATGGGCGTTAAACATGAGAATGTCAGCGGCCATCAAAATGGGATAGCTGAACAGGCCCATGGCGATGCCGAAATCAGCGTCTTCGCCCTTTTCAACATTATCCTGTACCGCTGCTTTATAAGCGTGCGCCCGATTCATCAGCCCTTTGGCAGTGACACAGGTTAACAGCCAGGTCAGCTCGGTGATCTCCGGAATGTCCGACTGGCGATAAAAAACTGCGGTATCTGTATCCAAACCCAAAGCCATCCAGGTCGCAGCAATCTCCAGCGTGGAACGGTGCACCACTTCTGGCTCGCGACATTTGATCAAGGCGTGGTAATCGGCCAGAAAATAACAGGCACGCACGTCATCACGGCGACTGGACTCGATGGCCGGCTTGATGGCGCCGACGTAATTGCCCAAGTGGGGTGTTCCGGTGGTAGTGATACCGGTTAAAACCGTACGTTTACTCATATCAGACCTATCTGCTTGAGAAATTTAAAGGCGGTATTTTAAGCGAAAAAGCGCCAAAATATCGGCTTTATTTGGATAATGTCGAGATATCACCGGGGCATCGTTGCCGGTCGGCCAATACCTCCGGTTGACCAGCAGAGGCATTTGCCAGACCACGAACGCAGGCCAACATATCGGGCAGGTCTCTCAACAAACTTCGCCGGATCAGCCATCTGGGTGCGAGAAATTTCGGTTGAACCCTGATTTCGTGCGTTACGATAGACGCCCGTTCGCTCTCAATTAATGTACCCACACCCTCAAGTGGCGTCACTTCCCATGAGCTTTCCAGCAACTTCAGATTGCCATCAAGCAATCTCGCGACACCTTTGCCATCTGCCGTCCTATCGGCCGTAAAACTGAAATCCAACGTGGGCGCATACCAGCTATTGCGTACACGGTGGCGGATAATCATGTTCGAGTTGCCGGACTGCAGCACTTCGCATTCCTGCAAGCCGTTCACATAGATCAATTCATATCGACAATCGCCGATCACATCCCAAAGCGCTTCGCCATTGCCGGAAAACATGGCTGATACGCGGGCGGCACCTCCCGGTTGGCCTTTGTACAATATCTCGACGATCACCTCGCCGCTTTTCATTAAGGCCAGTTCGGTCGAATCCCAGGGCCCGGATGCCGCTGCCTGTGAATGCGCCCAGACAACTGCCAGAAGAACGGTCAAAGCAGGTACGCGATATCGCCTGACTGTAATCAATTTGAGAATCCTGGTTCCTGTCGTCATTAGGTCATTGCACTCACGTATCAAACGGGATATTTACATAGCGATATCCTATAATCGAATAATGAATATACGCGCCCTTAAATATTTCGTGAAGCTGGCGGAACTCAAGCACTTCAGCAAAGCCGCTGATGCCTGCTTTGTCAGTCAGCCTACTCTCAGTACGCAAGTTCGTAAACTGGAAGAAGAACTGGGCGTCTCGCTGGTCGAGCGCGCTCCTCGAAAAGTCATGCTGACACCCATCGGCGAAGACATCGCCCACCGCGCCAGACACATCCTGCGCGATATCGACCACCTGAAAGCCGCCGCCAGGCGCAGCAAAGACCCTACTACCGGCAACTTGAAACTGGGGATTTTTCCCACTCTTGCACCGTACCTGTTACCTCACGTGATACCGCAGATCCGCAAAAAGTATCCCGAACTTCGCTTGCAACTGGTGGAGGAAAAGACTGAAGAAATTATAAAAATGCTGGACCAGGGTCGTCTCGATGCTGGCGTGCTGGCGTTGCCTGTTGATGAGCAAGGCCTGGAAATGCTGACGCTGTTTGAGGAGCACTTCGTGGCAGCTATGCCCGCTTCGCACCCGCTTAGCGACAAAACCACCATCAACCTGAAAGACCTCGAAGGCGAAGAACTTCTTCTGCTCGAAGAAGGCCACTGTCTGCGTGAACATGCGCTGGCCGTTTGCGATCTGGCTGGCGCGCATGAGCGCGTTGATTTTCACGCCACCAGCATGGAAACGCTACGGCAGATGGTGGCCGCCAATGTCGGGGTAACGCTAATGCCGGTGCTGGCTATCAAACCGCCGATTCCGTCAACGGGTAACATTGCTTTACGAAATTTTGAGGCCCCTCAGCCTAGCCGGACGATTGCTTTGGTTTGGCGGAAGTCTTCTCCATTAGGGGGGTTCTTGATGGAGTTATCGGAGTACTTGAAGGTGGATCCGGAATTGTTGGTTTGTGAGGAGTAGGTTTTTTTAAGAGCAAAGCGGCGCTCATTTTTGGGGTGGGTCGCATCGGCCGTATGGCTTACATCCGGGGACGCTCAAGCACACAGCCCAGGCTGGCCTCTCGACCGGTAGCTACCGGTCTCACCTTCTCCATGTGTCGCTCATCGTGGCCCAGGCCAGCTTCTCGACCAGCCTACGCTGGTCTCACCTTCTCGCCGCCGTCCCAGCACCACTCTCAAAGAATCGGCACACAAAAGAAGGCCGGCCTTTTTCAGCCAGCCCCTCTTTCAAAAAACTTTGTTAACGACTAGAGCCCTTCCAACAGTTCATCATCACCACCCTCTTTAACGCCCTCAAACAGCGGCGTAGACAAATACCGCTCACCCGTATCGGGCAGCATGGCCAGGATGACGGAGCCGGATTTGGCTTTTTTGGCTACGTGCAAGGCTGCAGCGAAAGTTCCGCCTGAAGAGATGCCGCAGAAAATACCTTCCTGCTTGGCCAGTTCACGTGCTGTGGAGATGGACTCATCGTCGCTGACGGGCACTAGCTCGTCGATGACCTCGCGATTGAGGACTGATGGGATGAAGTCCGGGGTCCAGCCCTGAATTTTGTGCGGTGCCCATGGGTTACCGCTGAGCATGGCGGCGGCTTCTGGCTCGGTGGCCACAATTTTGACCTCGGGGCGGGCCAGCTTGAGTATCTGGCCAACACCGCTCATGGTGCCGCCGGTTCCCCAACCAGAAACGAAGTAATCAAGCCTGCGACCAACAAAATCCTGAATGATTTCGGGGCCGGTAGTTTGACGGTGGTATTCGGGGTTGGCTTGATTATCGAACTGCAGGGTTTGAAACCAGCCGTGTTTTTCGGCCAGTTGTTTGGCAACCCGGATCATGCCGGTGCCGCGTTCTGCTGCCGGGGTCAACACGACGCGTGCGCCAAGTGCGCGCATCAGCTTGCGGCGCTCAATGGAAAATGATTCAGCCATCACTGCCACAAACGGATAACCCTTAACCGCGCAAACCATTGCCAATGCAATGCCGGTGTTCCCGGAGGTGGCTTCGACCACGGTCTGGCCGGGCTTCAGCGTGCCCTTGCGTTCTGCATCTTCGATCACCCCTATGGCCAAACGGTCTTTCACCGAACCCATCGGGTTGAAGGACTCGACCTTCACGTACATGTCTATGCCTTCCGGCGCGAGTTTGTTGATGCGTACAACAGGTGTGCTGCCGATGGTGTCGAGAATATTGTTATAGATCACGTTTCTGTCCTTGTTGGCCGGTGTTGTCTGTTCTGGTGTTGTCTGTTTTGGTGTTATCTAGTTCCTAATATAGTCCAAACCTGCACGTCTCATTAGATAAATTCGGTATACCCATATAAACAGAATGGATAAAGCGGCGAGCTTTAGGCTTTCAGGAGATCCCTGAGGGTGGTGCCGGTAGCCAATGCGGGTGCATTTCTGGTGGTGCCGGCGGCGCGTTGCAAGAACATATCTTTCAGAGTCCAGCTGCGTTTTACGGCAGACAATCCGAGGCTTCTGAGTGGTGACAATGTATCAAGCCCGAACAAGCCATTTAAGGCGTGCATGCCGAACGCCATGGTTTCTGATTCTGCCCGGCGCCAGCGATCAAACTTTTGTAATGTTTTGAGAGTACCTATATCGTGGCCTGCCTTACGGGCCCGAATCAGCGATTCCGTTAGTGCTGCTGCATCGGCAAAGCCCAGATTAACGCCCTGACCTGCCAGCGGATGCACCACGTGGGCCGCATCGCCCATCAAAACGGTACGTTGCGCGCTGTAACTTTCACTCAATCGCATGCTCAACGGGAAAATGGCGCGGGGGCCGGTGGATACGACATGACCCAGCCAGCCGCTGCTGGCGATTTCCAGCTCCAGCATAAAATCATCATCGTCCAACTTTGCGATTCGTTGCGCCTTAATGCTGGGAAGTGTCCAGACAATGGACGAGCGACCATCCTGCAATGGCAGGAAAGCCAGCGGCCCGCTGCTCATAAATCGCTGCCAGGCCACGCCGGGGTTGGGTTTGTCTTTAGCGACCACCGCCACCAGACCATGCTGATTGTAAACCCAGTGGTCTTGAGCGATACCCGCGAATTTTCTCACCCTGGATGCAGCGCCATCGGCACCAACTACCAGCGGCGCGGTGATGGCTTTGGCGCTTTTCAGGCTGACCCGGTTGTACCCGCCTTCAAATTCGATTCCAGCTAAACGGTCCGGGCAGTATAAATCGACCAAACCAGCTGCTGACACCAACTGCCAGAGTGACCATTGAATCAGTTCATTCTCAACAATCGTACCCAAACGCTCCATGTTGAACGGCGGCGCATCAAACACCAGTGGATCCAGCTCGACACCATCTTCTATCTGCATGCGCCGGTAAGGTCGGCAACGTGAGGCGCTAATCTGTTTCCAGGCGCCTGCTTGCTCCAGTATCGCGGCAGAGCCCGGAGAAATCGCGGAAACTCGCAGGCCAACGCCGGCTTGCGGATCAAATGGTGCAGGTTCGTGCGCCTCTATTAGCGCAACGGCGAAATTGCTTCGCGCCAACAAGCTGGCCAGTGCAGTTCCAACCATGCCCGCGCCAATAATGATGACATCGTATTCGGAATTACTCATGGCTTGCTCCAGGACTGGCGCAGTGGTTCGCCCAATGCCAAGCGGGGGATTCTGCCGCGATAGCCCATAAATTGAAGCGCTGTACGGCGACGCAGACCGGGAAACAATTTGTGCGCTGCGAAGCCTGCAGTACGCAAGCCAGCCAATAACAGTGATGGATGCGCAAATAAACTGGCCATCCCGTCAGCCATAGCGATGGTGCTGCGTTGGTCGCGCTTGCGCCATTGACTGTATCGCTGCAGCAAATCATCACTGCCGGGATCACCCGCATCATAATCGGCCAGCACCTCGGCCAGCACCGCCACATCGCGCAGTGCCAGGTTAAAGCCCTGTGCACCCACCGGGTGAATGGCGTGAGCCGCGTTGCCCAGAACAAGCAAACGATCGGACGTATCCCGCGTAGCCTTGACCAGCTTTAAAGGATATGCAGAACGTTTGCCTGCCTTCAGAAAAGTGCCCAGATGACCATCGAAACGCTGCTGCGCCTTGGCAAAACGTTGCTGCGCCCGGGCAAGAAATTCCTCATCCTCCAACGCCAGCAGTTCGCCGGCCTGATCACTTTCTACAGACCAGATCAATCCACAGCGTGTACCGGTGTGCGGCAACATCGCAAACGGCCCGGTCGGCGTCAGGCACTCAAACGCCCTGCCTTGATGGTCATGCTCGGGTGTGATATTGCAGATAATGGCGGTCTGGCGATAATCTTTGGTCGTAACCGGAATATTCGCGCGACTGCGAACGAAGGAGTTGGCGCCATCGGCAGCGACAACCAGTTTCGCCACCAGGATGCGTGACTCTGGCTCAGATTCTGAACCTGAACCTGAACCTGAACCTGATGCTGATGCTAATGCTGACTCTAAGGTCAACCTGGTTGTAGCTTTTTCCGTCGCTAAGTCCGTCACTTTAACCGGACACAACACCTCGATATTTTCCACCTGCTCCATTGCCTGAGTCGCTGCCGCACCAAACCTGCGCGCTTCGACCACGCAGCCAAACTCATCCAGATTTAACTCGCTCGAGTCCAGCACCACTTCGCCGGGTGCTTCAAACTCGCTGACGAAAATTTTTCTTATCGCTGTGGCATCCGCTGCCAACGAACCCCACAAACCCATGCCGTCGAGAATACGGCAGGAACTGTGGCTCAGCGCCAGGGTACGGTCGTCGTAGCTCGGTTGGTCAGTGGCCTTGAAAGCGACCGCCTCGATAACGGTGATGCGGTAGCCCAATGGGGCCAAAGCGATGGCCAGACTTGCGCCAGCCAGACCACCTCCCACAATGGCGATATCACACACGGTTTCGTTGCTTTTATCGCTGACCATATTGTTGTCTGGCATTATCCAGCCATCAACGCTTCGATATCTTTGATGTTTTTACAGATATCTGAGCTTAGTACGTCAGGATCGGATTTGGTCACCAGCACATCATCCTCGATCCGGATGCCCAGGCCGCGCCAGATTTCATCTACATTAGTTGCAGACTTGGGGATATAAATTCCCGGCTCGACCGTCAACACCATGCCCGGCTCAAGCACCCGTGAATGCCCGTCAATCTCATAATCACCAACGTCATGCACATCCAGGCCTAGCCAATGGCCGGTATTGTGAACATAGAAATCCTTGAAAAGCTCCTCTTCCAGCGCCTGTTCGAGACTGCCCTGCAAAATCCCCAGATCAAGCATCCCTTGCGTCGCGATTTCTACAGCTGTTTCATGCACATGGTCCCAGGGCAAGCCGGCTTTAACTTCATCAATGGCCGCCAACTGCGCTGCCAATACGACTTCATAAAGCGCATTTTGCGGGCCGCTGAATTTGCCATTGACCGGAAACGTGCGGGTGATATCCGAGGCGTAGCCGTCGTATTCTGCGCCTGCATCAATCAGCAGCAGATCGCCGTCATTCAACTCATCGCGGTTGCTGATGTAGTGCAAAACACAGGCGTTGGCGCCGCCAGCCACAATCGGTATGTAGGAAGCTTCGCAGTGGTGTCGGGTGAAGGTTTTGAGCAGCTCCGCGTGGATGTCGGCTTCATTCATTCCGGGCTTGCACACCTGCATGGCAATCTGATGTGCTTGTGCCGCCACTCTGGCTGATTTTCGCATGGCGGTAATCTCAGTGCGGCTTTTAAACAATCGCATCTCGTGCAAACTGTGATCCAGTGCAACGATCTCATCCGGCACCACAAACTTACGCCGCGACTTTCCACGTGACTCGTTCATCCAGCTGATCAATGTCTGATCAAATTCGGCATCTTTGCCGAGGTCGTGATAAATCCTGTCGCGATCCTGCAACAACTCTGGCAGACGCTTTTCCATATCAGCAATCGGAAACGCCTCATCGAAACCAAAGTGCTCAACAGCACCTTGCGTGCCGGCCATAGCACCGTCCCACATTTCGCGAAACGGATCTTTTTCGCGGCAGAACATTACACAACGTCCATCGCCGCCTTCTTGCTCCGGCAGCAACACCATCATGGCGTTTGGCTCTTTAAACCCGCTTAGATACATAAAGTCACTATCCTGCCGGTAAGGGTAGTGCGCATCATTATTGCGAATTTTTTGAGCAGCCGATCTCACGATGACGACGGAGTCTTCGCCCGCAATTTCCATTAGCAATGCGCGACGCCTGGCAAATTCTTTTTGTTTTATCATATCAGTGCCCTGCTTGATGTATTTGGTCTCAATGTATCTGGTCCAGTTCATCCGGCCCGCGCAAGTCTTCATGGATCATGTACACCACAATGCGTACATATTCGACGATTTCGGTGTAGGCGTTTTCATCATCTTCACTTTCTTCTGTATCCAGAACTTCGGCTTTGGCGATTTGGGCCAGGTCGTTTAGTGCGTCATTGGCGTCTTCTGACATGGCCGTCAGTTCTTCTTTACCGCCGCCACCAAGACCAGCTAAAAACCCGGTACACCAGTGCGAAAGCGCCATGGTGCGCTCTTCCAGAATTTCACTATCTTCCGGTAGCCACAGTGTCAAACCCATATTCTCGTCCGCCAACTGTTCGCGACTGGAGGTAAAAAGATCTTCCAGGGTGCCGTGGAAACCTGCTGCGGGCGCGTCCACTATGATTTCAAGTGTCTTCATCAGTGTCATATAGGCATCAAATGTGCTGTCAGGCTGCCTGCACAACAGACCACAGGCCACACCGTGGCACTCAGATAACTCACGTACGTCGAAATTTCCCTGCGCCATTGCCAGGGTATGTTCAAAATCGGGCAAACTTGCCATATGCGTATCTTGCTCTGTTCAATTGGTTAGCCTGATGATGTTATCAGGTGGTCGGGCTGCTTCCCAGAGCCAGAAACTATTTCGGCTTCAAGAGCATTTGCTGATTGACCGTTAATACCTGCCAAATTATAGTGTTGTCATGGATTCCTTAGAACAAACAGACAAAGATCTTCAGCGACTCGAAAACCAGTTACGCAAGTTGCTCGATCAGATCACAAAATTGCGCGAAGAAAACAGCTCGCTGCATACTCGTCAAGACACACTGGTGGCCGAACGAGCCTCACTGGTCGCCAAAAATGATGAAGCCAGAACCAAGGTTGAGGCAATGATCAATCGCCTTAAAGGTCTGGAACAAGCCTGATCTCATATGGAAACTAACCCAGAACCTATTTCGGTCACTATTCTCGACCGGGAATTTCAGTTTGCCTGTCCTCCTGAAGAACGCAAGGCACTTAAAGAAGCAGCCCAACACCTCGATGAACGCATGCGCATCATCAAGGGTGAAGGTCGGCTAATGGCACTCGAACGTATTGCTGTGATGACCGCCCTGAACCTGAGTGATGAACTTTTGAAACTGCAGAAGCAGGAACAATATCGCAAGCAGAACCTCGACAGTCGGATCCGCAAGCTGGCTGATCAACTCGATGATGCACTCGAGCGCTAAATGGTCTAGAATATAGTTGCCCTCTGTGGTGTTGGCTAGGAGACTTGATATATGCCTTGTCCCTACTTATTAACTTTGGAATGGCACATCTGGAAGCCGTTGTGCATGTTCGCCCTGGAGCGAAAAGCCTGAAGCACAGACAGCCGTCCCACTTGAACCTTTGGTTCAAGGTCATCCTGTCAACGGCGGCATTCACGGAGGGTTTATTTACTTGCTCCCATGCAAATACAGAAACCGTAATTATTCAGCCGCAGTGACTATTCATTCTCGACACCGTCCAACACCTTCTACCAGCAAAAGCCTTGTAAGGTACTTGTAAATCCAATTAGATCGTTTAGTCTGTACCTGAAATAGTCACAGTTTGTTTTCTGATTCTTATGGAGTGATAGATGAAGCATTGGTTGGTAAAAAGTGAGCCTGGCGTGTTCAGTGTTGATGATCTGGCTGCATGCGCAGATAAAACCCGCTGGTGGAAACATGTACGCAATTATCAAGCGCGCAACTTTATGCGTGATGATATGAAGCTGGGCGACAAAGTGTTTTTCTATCATTCCAATACCGATGTGCCGGCAATTGTTGGCATTGCTGAGATCGCCTCAGCGCCCTATCCGGATCCGGATGCATTTGATCCAAAAGCCAAATATTTTGATCCCAAGAGTGATCCAGAGAATCCGCGCTGGTTTCTGGTGGACATCAAGCTCGTACAAAAACTGGACGAGCCGATTTCCCTGCACAAGATTAAGGAACATCCCGAGCCTCTCGGCGATCTGCCATTGATCCGCAAAGGCAACCGTTTGTCGGTGATGCCGGTTGCTGCCGATCAATGGGATTACATTTTGTCGTTGAAAGCCGCATGAACCAGGACGAACTAAAACGCCAGGTTGGCAAAGCAGCGCTCGAGTACATACGCGAAGACAGCATCATTGGTGTGGGCACCGGCAGCACGGTCAATTGTTTCATTGAAGCACTGGCCGAAAGTAGTATTCAGATCGAAGCTGCAGTTTCCAGTTCTGAAGCCACCACCCGCTTATTAACAGATGCAGGTATCAGGGTCGTTGACCTGAACAATACTGGCGGACTGGATGTTTATATCGATGGCGCAGACGAATTTGATGGCCACCGGCGTCTGATCAAAGGTGGTGGTGGCGCGCTGACCAGAGAAAAAATCGTGGCTGCCGCCAGCCGCAAGTTCATCTGCATTGCTGACGAGAGCAAACAAGTATCCGTTTTGGGTCGGTTTCCTTTACCTGTTGAAGTCATTCCACTGGCACGTAGTTTGGTGGCCAGAAAGCTGGCTGCACTGGGTGGCCAACCACAATGGCGTGAAGATTTCGTGACCGACAACGGCAACTGGATACTCGACGTACACAATATGGACCTGGTGGATCCGCTCAAGATGGAGCAAACCATCAACAACCTGGCAGGCGTAGTGACTTGCGGTATTTTTGCCATTCGCCCGGCAGATACGATTCTGATAGCCACCACAGCCGGCATCAAGAAAATTTAATCCATTAAACTCATTTAGTTGACAAAACCGGAAAGTTTATCAATAATGGCTTTAACTTGGGGAAATACCCTAAAGTCGAATGATTACACTGATTCAAAAGCATTTACAGGAAGTAGAGGCTTGTTATTTTGATAGTTAAACAAGGATGTATCATGATCAAATCAACTGCATTATTGACCATCGCACTATTCTTTACTGTTGCGCCTTCACCGGATGCCAATATCTTATCTCAAATTACAGGCGGCTTTCTGAAAGAGAAAAGCAGTGTTGAGGTAATTGCGGGCGAATTTAATCCGACGCTTCAGATCACTCAAATTGAACGGAAACCTTCTTTCGAGGTTGCTGCTGCTTTCTGATCAAGCACTCAGGTTTCTAATCCAGTCGAAATCCGCTAGAATCCTTCCAGAAAAGTGGAATAGGTCCACATTTGGTATTCCATTTACGGAGGGTCAAGCCCATGAAGTTATTTAGCTCAGTTGTTGTTCTGACATTCGCATTTTTATCCTCATCAGTATTTTCCGCAGATATCGAGGCGGGCAAAGCAAAGTCTGCCACCTGTGTGGCCTGTCATGGCCCGGCTGGCGTGAGCACCAATCCTTTATGGCCGAATCTGGCGGGGCAGCATGCAGCCTATCTGGCCAAACAGATCAAAGCATTCAGAGACGGCGACCGAAGCGACCCGTTAATGGCACCTATGGTTGCTGCTTTAACTGATGAAGACATCACTAACCTGGCTGCCTACTACGCTGCCCAATAGCCAGCGATTTTAAAATTTACTTTTAATCTATGCTTAATATCAAGGCCGGAAACTAGATCCGGCCTTTTTTCTGCATTATTTCTGCAAACCTTCCGCTTGTTCATAGATCATATCTTTCAAATACCTGTATAATCACCACCAACAAGTGTGGGGGCCCAAGCTTGAAATGGAATTACCAATTATGCGTCTTACCCGGTTTACCGATTACTCTCTGCGTGTGCTTATTTATTTAGGTCAGAACAACGAAAGCAGAGTCACCATCCAACAAATCTCCGATGCTTACGACATTTCCAAAAATCACTTGATGAAAGTGGTTAGCAATCTCACACGATTAAATTTTGTGGTTGCGCAAAGAGGTCCCGGCGGCGGCATACAGTTGAACCGACCTGCCAGTGAAATCGGCCTGCATCAAGTGATTGGCAAAACAGAAAAGCACCTGCAGAACATCGATACTGCAAGCGACTCTGTCGCCAATGAATCTTCCGCTGATTCACAACTTGATTTGATTTTGCAGCATGCTTTGCAAGCCTATCTGGCGGAATTAAAACACTTTACGCTGGCAGATGTTTTGACACCGAAATCCAAAGCCAGCCAGATATTGGAGTTGAAAACCCGGGCCGCCTGAGACGGGCAGATCTTTTAGGTATCAGCTGCAACTAAGTATCAGCCGCAACAGCCCGCCTCGTTTAATCCGGGCGGATTAACAGAAGCTCTGTCTGACGACCATCCAGATACCAAACGCCGGTCTTATCAAAAAATGCATCCTCTTCCAGCATAATGCGGATCTCTTTATCCCAGGGCTCGATGAACATCGCGTTATTCAATTCAATAGAATAAGCCGTGTTCAAATGCAAAGGATAGTCGCCATCACCCGGCACACCATCCTGGGAATCCCACATTCCTAAAGTAGTTCCGGCGGCATGGCCGTGAAACCCAATTGGATGGGTGTAGATGCTGGGTTTCAAACCTAGAGCAATAGCTTTTTCACGCGACTCCTGCAAAACTTCATTGCCTGTTTTACCAACAGCAAACCGGCCGGTAAAAATATCCTGCAGCTGATTGCCATGCTGCAGAGCTTCAGTCAGATATTCCGGCGCCTGAGTCTGTCCTTCCGGCAGCACATAGGCGTGCTGCTGGGTGTCGGTGTGCATGCGTAAATAGGAGATGCCGAAATCAACATGCAACAAGTCACCTGCTTGTATTATCTGATCACCATAGCCATTGGTAAAACTGTCTTCGTGATCAAACTTCTGCTTGTCGCTGCGTTGAATCGACACAGAGGGGTGAAACCAGGTTTGCAGCTTTAACTCCCGCACCCGCTCTCTGAACCACCACACCACATCTTCAGTGGTCGTTTTGCCTGGTACGATGACTGCGTTTGAAAAGCCTTCTGCAATAATCTGGTGAGCGATGGCGCCCATGTTCTCCAGCTGTTTGACTTCCTCGGGTATGCGCTGTTCAAGCCAACCAACAGCCAGATATTCGGCTGAAACCAATCGATCACGGTATTTTTGTGGAAGCTTGGCGACCAAGCGCTGTTTATCGCCAGAGACCAGACCGTCAGCATGCGCCCAATCCTCAGACTCGTTGATGCCAATACGGGCCGGGTCAAATTGCGCAATCAGATTATTGAGCGCTTTGTATTGGTCCGGTTGATTGACTTTGTCCCAGGCCTTTTCGAAAACCGAGCCCACTTTATATGGCGCGATTGCAAACGCTTTAACCGTACCCTCTGCGGTTCGCGCAAAAACCAGGATGGTGGTGCGCCGTGCAGACAACCATTCGGCTGGCAACATGGTTTTCAATACCGGATCTTCATTGTATTCGCGGCTGATTAGCAGCCACATATCGATGTTTGATGATTTCATCAGACCTGGCAACAACACTTCAACGCGCTTTTGCATGGTCTGATCGATCCACTGGGCGCGCTCGCGCATCGGCAGAATCCGGCTTTCAATGGAGGCTGCTGCCCAGCAGTTGTTTGCAAAACCGGCGAACAATATGAGGCCTACGGTGAAAAACCCGAATTGAAGAATACGTAGCGGGGATTTGAAAAACATTTTACTCAATTATCTTATTACTCAATTATCAATCGCCTGCACGATATTTTGGGGTAACAAGCCGCTTGGATTTTCACCCATACCTTCATTCTGTACAGTTTTTTTTAGTTTAGCAACTTAATTAATCGGATGTTTAAGTGGTCTCAGCCTATGTTCTCTTTGAATATTCTCAACCAATTCAAACCGAGTAAACGTTCGAGATCGACGGTTTTCCAGCCACGTTTTTCAAGAACGGCCAGTACATTACGGAAACGATCTGGCGTATCCAGTTCAGGAATCCAGGGTGGCCAACGCACTTCATAACTGGGCTTGAAAAACTCCAGGCGCGGTTCGTACCAGTTCTTTTTGGTCGCCCAGGGCGCAATACCTTGCGGTGGGTAATCGGTCGATAAAGCAACGTGTTCATGCCCCGCGATTTTTACGGCGTGTTCGATGTGATCGGCATAATCTTCAATCGTGGTTTCGCCGCCGGGATCCGGACCGATAAAATAGCCGAGTGCCGCGATGCCGATAACGCCTCCTTTTTGTGCACACGAACGGATGGCCTCGTCAGACTTGGCTCTCGGGTGCTCGCGTAAAGCCGCGCAAAACGAATGCGTGATCGCCGGTGGTTTGGTGGTAAAGCTGATGCCGTCCATCGTTGTTTGTGGGCCGCAATGTGACAAATCCATCATCACACCTGTTTTATTCATTCGCTCTACCACTTCCACGCCGAATTCCGACAAGCCGGCATTGGTGCGCTCCAGGCAACCATCGCCCAGCAGATTGCGGGCATTGTAAGTCAGCTGAAAGCTGCGCATTCCCAAAGCGTGTAAGGCTTCGACGTTGTCAGCATCGCCCTCCAGCATGGTGGCGTCCTGGAAATTCATGACCACGGCCGTGCGACCGGTTTTCTTGGCAGTCTCGAAATCTGATGCGGAAAGTGCAGGAATGATTTTGTCTGAATTCTCAGCAAAACGGGCGCGCCACATCACCAATTGGTCAATGGCGGTTTGCAGGTCTTTGCGATCCAGGCTTTCGACAATACCGGTATAGCCTGACGCTTTCAGGCCGGCGTAGTCCGCTTCTTCCCAGCCTTTGCCGAAACATAGTGCGTCGATTACTAATGAGCGGTCATATAAATTTTTGTTGGCAGCAAGTGAAATCGATGGCATGGCGGTAGCAGCAGCTGCGCCGGCGATAAACTGGAGGGTCTGTCTTCTTGTTGTCATTCGGGGCATCCTTAATAATCCTTCGGCTGGTTGGTGCCTTGAAGCACTTTAGTCGTCCAATTCCGGCACTCATTTTTTAACCTGCATTAGGCTACTATTATAAGCTGACTTTTCAAGCCGGTTTGGCATTACGGGTTCGCGTTATTACAGCTTTTTACTGGCTCTTCTTGCCGGCCTCACCCTACCCGCTTACTGGTCTTGCTGAATTGGACAACCCAGTATAAAATACATGCATGCGAATGATTCTCATTTTCTTTATGTTTGGTTACAGCGCTTGGGCAGTTGCAGATGAACAGCCAAGCTCAGAATCAGGCTGGCAAACCAGCGCGCAATCGATTATCGGAGCGTTGGACTACGTAGCAATTGACTACCCTGAAGCCGTGCAAGCAGGAAAGGTCATCAACACCGCGGAGTATGCCGAGCAAAACGAATTTCTGGAAACGGTTACCCAGCTCCTCGGAACATTGCCGCCTCTGCCGGAACGGCAGGCCCTGCTTGCTCAGGCACAAGAACTAACGTCTCTGGTGGAGCGGCTTGCCTCGGGTGAGAAGGTTGCGTCCGCAGTGCGCCAGCTGGTTGCCGATTTGATCCAGGCCTATGGCATCGTCACTGCCCCGCTGGTTGCCCCGAACCCAGCTAACGCCGCACCTGTGTTTATTACGCAGTGCTCGAGTTGCCACGGTGCAACAGGGCGTGGTGACGGCCTCGTTGGAAAAGCTCTGGATCCGCCGCCGACCAACTTTCATAACGTCGAGCGCGCTCTACAACGCAGTTTATACGGCCTTTACTCAACCATCACTTTAGGCGTTGCAGGTACGGGCATGCCTTCATTCTCATCGCTAACAGAAGAGCAACGCTGGGAACTCGCGTTTTATGTTGCCAGCCTGAGTGACGATCCCGCAGCTAGCGCTCAAGGAGAAAAGCTCTGGAAGGAAGGGGTACTGCGTGATTCTTTACCCACACTCGCAAGCTTTACATCCAATACACCCGCTGACCTTGTTGAGAACCGTGAGGGCGCCAGCGCCGTTGTTGCATATCTTCACCTTAACCCGGAAATATTGGTTAGCTCCTTTGGAGATCCTATTCAACGCACCATCGACGGACTGCATAATGCGTTGTCAGCTTATACCGACGGCCACTCAGATACTGCACTGAAGTTGTCGCTTTCCGCATATCTGGAGGGTTACGAAATGAGTGAGGCTCTGCTCAGAACCATGGATTATGAACTCGCGGTGGGCATTGAAAAGGATATGCAGGTACTGCGGAATAAGATTCGCGGCGGAGTGCCAGTTGAAGAACTGACGGCCACCACCGCCAATTTGGAAATACGCTTACAGGAAGCATCGGTACTGTTGTCGGCCAGTGGATCAGCAAAAACGACTCTGATTACCAGTGCTTTTCTAATCCTGTTTCGTGAAGGTCTCGAAGCCATTTTGCTATTGGCGGCGATGAGTATGTATTTGCGACGTGCGAAACACCCGACTGCCATGCGCTATTTACATTTCGGTTGGGTGGGTGCATTGGCCGTTGGCGCGTTAACCTGGATTGGTATTAAAACGGTGATCAGTGTCAGCGGTGTGCAACGGGAATTGATCGAAGGCGTGGCTGCACTGCTGGCGGCCGTGGTGCTTTTGTATGTGGGTATCTGGCTTCATCGCAACAGTAATGCGGCGCATTGGCAGTCTTTTCTGAACGAGCGACTGGGGAAAAGCCTGACAACCGGAACTTTGTGGGGTATCGCGGCCCTGTCATTCATCGCCGTTTATCGGGAAATCCTCGAAACGGTTTTGTTCTATGAAACACTGTGGTTGCAGTCTCGCGACGCGACACCCATTTTGGCCGGGGCTTCGCTTGCCGCCATTGCGCTGGTTGTTGTCGGCTGGTTGGTTTTCCGAATTGGTGCCCGACTACCATTACGGCGATTTTTTCAAGCCAACAGTGTCTTGATGTTTGTGCTCGCCATTGTATTTATTGGTAAGGGCGTTACGGCCCTTCAAGAAGCAGGCTGGGTTGGGGTAAGTTTTGTCGCTGTACCGAGAATCGATTGGTTAGGAATTTATCCCACCGCACAAAGTGTTGGTGCGCAAATCGCCATCTTATGCATTGGTGCACTTTGGCTGACAGTTCTGTCACGGCAAAAAACAGAGTTCGGTAAAAGCAAAGCGGGCTGATGAATCATCACCAACCCGTTTTTTATTGTTATCCCACAATGTATTCAAATTGCGGGCGTGGTTTTCGGAATTGAAAAATCAACCTTCCGGCTGAGTAACCTCAGGCACATCCACAAATGGCTGGACGCCAAATTCCGGATAGATTTCGCCAGGAAAGTACACCGTGCCATCTTTAACCACCATTGAAATGGCTTTGATCGCTTTGAGATCTTTGGTCGGGTCACCCGGAACCAGAAAAAAGTCAGCCAGCTTGCCAACTTCAATCGAACCGCTTTCATCGCTACGACCGAGATAGTCGGCCATACCATAGGTAGCCCATGCCACAATTTCAGCAGGACTCATGCCAATCTGTTGGTAAAGCTCTAATTCACGGTGATAGGCAAAAGAACCACCCATATCTGTGCCCGGCACGATGAAAATGCCCCGGTCGCGCATGATCTTCAAAGTCGCGATGATTTGATCAAACGCTTTCCAATAGGCTTCGTCGACCTCGGGTGAAGAAATATCCGACCAGGCAGTTTTGGCTTCTCGTTGTTCTGCGATCGGCAAGTGATCTACGTAATCCACCATTCCCGGTGAAACGGTGCCATTGCGTGAACGCAGCAGCGCTTCGTGGATCGCAAGCGTGGGGTCAATCGCGACGCCCTTTTCAACCATCGCATCGATAGTTTTGGTGACTTTCGGATCATTCAGATCAAGTCCAGGCAAACGCTGGAGTGCAGTCAACCGCAACAGCTCGCGCGTGTCTTCACCTTCTTCCAGCACCCAACCCAGCATTACCTGATTGATGTGCGTCATTTCATCATAGCCCGCTGCAATCATGGCATCGGCATTTGAAAACGCGGGTACATGACCGGCTACTTTGAGGCCATTTTCATGTGCCAGTTCGATCATTGCAGGCACCCATTCCGGATTCATGCTGTTGTAGATTTTGATCTGGTAATATTCGCCATTACTGTAAGACCGCACCGCTTCAAGAGCCTCTTCCTGATTTGTCACCAGATTGCCATTGTTGGAACTGTAAGGACTCTTGCCTTCAATAAAACCACTGCGAATGATGCGGGGACCGGCCAGGCGACCGCTTTCAATTTTTGAAATCAGCTCAGCCAGGACTTCATTGTTGTTGCCCATGTCGCGCACCGAAGTGATACCGGCGGCGATGTTCAGCAACGCGCTGTTCTGGCCGAGGTGACCGTGCATTTCGTACAAGCCGGCGATCAGTGTGCCGCCTGCGCCGTCGATTTCTACTTCATTTGCAGTTGCAGCCGGGTCGTACGGGGACACTTGTGTGATCTTGTGGTTTTCAACCGTCACTGACATCGGTTCGGTTAGAGATTCAGTGGCTGGATCGAAAATGTGAACGTTGTTAATCCGAACCGGGCCTTGGTAGTTATGTGCTACTTTTTTCTGAATGTCTTCAAAACGTTTGGCTGCGTACTCAGCTGCCAGATCTCTCAAACGCTCGTCTTGGATTTCATAACCTTCACGAATAATCGCAAAACGCGGGGACATCGTGGCGATCATATTATTGTCATCATCAAGCAGCAAATAGGTCGGGTTCATCTCAATGCCGGAAAGGGCATAAGCCGTGGCCGAAAGCTCATTCAATTCTCCGCTCAGACTGATCTTCTCAATCTCATCCAGCCTCAACACACCACCCGGCAGTACCGGCATGCTGTGGTCTTCATCGGCCAGAAGTGCCTGTGCATAAATCGCGAGTTGGTATGGGCTGCCTTCCTGAGCAACGTAAAGACTGGCTTCTTCGGGAGTGGTGCTGCCGGTGCCAGTAGTATCTTTCCAACTGGCGTTGCCACCAGCCATCACAAACTGCTCATCCACTTTATTGCCAAAGGTGGTGGCGCCTTCAATCGTCCAGGCCACCGGCAACTTGTTTTCACCGAGGGTGACTGTTTCCTTGATGGTTGGCCCGCGACCGTTGTTGCGATATTCGTAGTCGATCTGCATGTTTTCTGCATCATGCTCTACTTCCAGCTTGCCAATCTCGGTACCACCGACCAACACGGAAAAAGACTCCTTGTCGGAGTTCAAGATAGCGTCGTTGGCCGCTTGTTCAGCTTCGAGCGGGTCAGGTTTGGCAGCAGCTTGTTCTTGCTCCGAAGTGGATTCTGAACATGCGCTCATAAGAAAAACCAGCAGCAGGGAAAAGATACTCAAACGAGAAAACTTCATCGGGGACTCCGGGGTGGGTGTAGATTTGTGTGAGGAAGGATAGGCAGTATCGGCTTGCAAGTCTAGTGCCAGAATGTGCGGTGAATTTGGCGTATAGAGTTGTGTCTCCACTAGTAGTTAAACGCTGCGTCAAAAATGTTTTGATAGCTTCCTTCCAGGATGCGCAACGACAACCAGGTGTTAACGTATTCCTTGAGCCCTTCGTCCGGCGGCATCAAATAGGCTTTTTGCGACTGGGTGAACGTTTGCCCCGGCATTGTCGGACAAAGCGCGTCGTTGTTTTCTGACACCAGTTTCACTTCTATTGCATCTGTGATCATGACATCTGCTCTGCCTTCGGCTATTTCATCAAAAACTGTGCGGTTGTCCGGGAACACCGTGATGTTGGCCTGTTTGATGTGGTCGGTTGCAAAACGATTGTTGGTGCCGCCGGGGTTCACAATTACCCTAACTGAAGGCTGGTCGATTTTCTCAAGCGAGTTGAATTGGTTCTGGTCTTCACAGCGGGCAATCGGGGTTTTACCGCCGGTGTGATAAGGCACAGAGTAATAGCCGTGCATCGCTCGCTCCGTGTTGATGGATATGCCACTCATGCCGATATCGTATGCACCCCGATCCAGATCGGCGATCAATGTTGGCCAGGTTGTCTGCACCAGCACCAAACTCACGCCAAGTGAGGTGGCGAGATCGCGCGCCATTTCAATGTCAATTCCTTCCCATTGGTCGCCTGTTTTCCAGGAAAATGGTGCGTAGTCACCAGTTGTTCCAACGCGCAACTTGCCGGTTTGCATGATTCGCGTGAGCGCGTCCGGAAAATGTTTAACCGCCAGCAAGTGGGTGAAGAGTGCATCGCGTGTTTCCGGATTCAGTCCAACTACATTGACGCGCTCGGTAAACTCAAAACTCGAGGCTTCGACCAGCCTTTGATTTGCAGACATGGCGATCAGTATCTCATTGCCCAATCGCAATAACTCCGGACGCACTTCCTTATTCAGATCGCGTGCCTCTGGTTTTTCCTGGCCGGACTCGTACTGGCTGAACCAATAGCGCTGAATTTCTTTGGCAGCTTCTATCTGGGTTTCAAAAAACAATCGACTGGTGATCGGGTCAAGATTCGCGTTCAACGCATCTTCGGCTGCTTTGTCGAGCACTACCTGTTCGCGAGCCGTATCTTCAATGGCAAGTTCATGATCCCATTTATAGGCTGCGACCTCGTCCATGAGCTCGAGGCGAGCGTCAATCAGGTCGAATAGCTGATCCCGAGGCGAACCCTGAACCGGCAACTGCCACATAAGCAGCAGCGCCAGAGTGCTATAGCGTAGGTAAATTCGCATTATCGTCTCTAAATGTTTTAGTTTGAATGGGATACGGGAATTATGCCCTAATCAAGAACAACGGAATAGCTGGTGCTCCGCCCACCACCAGGATCTTTACTTAGCGCGCCTCGTTCGATTAGGTCTTTAATATCCCGGCCTGCGCTATCTTGCGAGCACTTCGCCAGTTTTGCCCACTTCGAACTTGTGAGCTTGCCTTCGAAATTATCCATAATACGATTCAGCACGTTGATTTGTCTTTCATTAAGGGGCTCTTTGGCATACCGCTCCCAGAAACGAGCTTTTTGAAGCGCTCCAGCAAGGCTTTTGTGAGCACTTTCGACTGCACGACCCAGACAGCCCAAAAACCACTCTTGCCAGGATGTTATATCCATAGATGACTTCTGGGTTCTCTCGAGCATGGTGTAATAATCGTCGCGTTCTTCGCGTATTTGGGCAGACATGCTGTATGCGCGCTGCGGACTATCTTCGCCTCTCGCCAACATCATATCCGCTACTGCCCTTGCGATTCTTCCATTTCCATCCTCAAAAGGATGCAATGAAACAAACCAGAAATGGGCTAGTCCGGAAGCTAACAAAAGATCATGTGTAATTGGTTGATTGATCCATTTCAGGAACCGGGCCATTTCTACTGACATCTGTTCAGCTGGTGGCGCTTGGTAATGAACACGCTCACGACCTACGGGGCCTGATACCACCTGCATCGGCCCATCGCTGTCATCGCGCCAATTGCCAACCGTGATTACATGCATACCACTGCGGCCAGTCGGAAACAGCGATGCATGCCAGCCAAACAAGCGCTCATTGGTTAAGGTTAGGCCGTAGTTCTGGGTAGCATCGAGCATCATTTCAACAACGCCTTCAACGTTGCGGTCAGCTGGTACGAGTCCTGCAATATCCATCCCCAGGCGTCTGGCTACCGAAGATTTCACCTGCTCACTACTCAGCTTTTCGCCTTCAATATCACTTGATTGAACGACATCTTGTGTGAGCGTATGCAGCACTGCCTCATCCTGGGTTTTGAAACCCATGGCTTCAAGCTTTCCTTTGAGTCGGCCTTGTTCCTTGTTCGCATGGGCAACTAGCGATGAGAGTGCTACATCATCCCAGATGAACTTTGGCCAGTTGGCCTGTTGCCAGATATACATTTGTATTCTCCGCATATTATGCAGCGATTATATGGCCTATTCTCCGCAAAGCCAACATGGTTTCTCGCCCATAGCTCAAATCCCGGCTTTCTGTATTATACGTATTTTTTGTATAATCTGCATAATTAGTATATGATTTTGCCATTAGCAACCAATTGAGGTAAGAACAATGATCAGCGTTACAGCAACAGAATTTCAGCGTAAATTTGGTCAATACGAGGACACGGCTCTGGTTGAGCCCGTTTCGATTACACGCCACGGCAGAGAAAAAGTGGTCCTGATTTCCAAAGAGACATTCGACAGATTAAATAGCTTAGCTCCTAAGGCAATGCTAGCGTCAGAGCTTTCTGATGAGGACTCGCAGAACATTAGACAAGCCAAAGTTCCAGAAGAGTACGCAAGTCTGGATGAAGAACTAGCTTAGAAGTCCTTGTGCTTCCAATCACTCACACTCAGCCCGCAGATTCAAATGATGGACTTGAAATACCTGCGCCAACCAAAAGGCGCTTGGGGCTTGATGACAGACCGTCATGGGTAATTACAACCGAATTGAATAAATTTTTCTGGCCCGGACCAGATATTCGTAAAACATCCCATAATGTTAATGCGCAATGGGAGTATGGTTTTCTTCCTCAAAATCTTATTTGGTCTTGACCCTGCTTATCGCAGAAGATTCGTATTGTTCAAGCCCTTCGAGTTTGTTTTGCTCATAAAAAATCATTTGAAAAGCTCCCTGACCTGATCTTCAGGCATCGCCTCGACTTTGAAGCCGGCTACGCCGATACTGGTATCGGCTGCCACCATGGCATTGACAATGGCTTCTTCCGTAGCCTGAACAACTGCTCTGAATACGACGCTGAGGTCGTTGTTGGGATATGCCTCGACGCTGGAAAAATCGTTCTCATCAATCTTGCCGGCATTGGCAGTTGAAAAGGCGACAAAAATGTCTCCAGAACCATCTTCGCTCACCGACCCCAGGCGACCAAGTGCCAGAGAAGGCCGTTTAGCGACACGCCGCAGTTGATGCGGAAGCAGGGGTGCGTCGGTGGCAACCACGACGATGATGGAGCCATCTCTAATAGGCTCGGTGGTTGTGTCCGCACTGGCAGTGGCTTGTTCGCAATAAGGATACCAATCAACATGGCGAGGGATGGAGCGGTCTGTAAAGCAATGCTGACCTACCGGTAAATCATTCTCTACCATGCGGCCACCCAGGCGAAAGCCCCGTCCACTCCAGTTGTAATTGCATTGCACCAGCACGCCCACTGTGAAAGATTTTCTGTTCAGTTCGATCACACGTGACGAGGTTCCAATACCACCCTTGAAACCGTTACAAACCATACCGGTGCCGCCACCAACAGCTCCTTCCTGTACGATGCCGGCGCTGGCATTTTGCATTGCCGTCAATGCATCTTCACGGCTGACATGAAAGCCATTAATATCGTTCAACGCGCCATCGTAAGTTTCAGCCACTACCGGTGCGTGCCAGTCTGCTGGCCAGCCATGCTGTACCATCCAGCCCACTGAAGCATCACGTACAACGCCCACACTATGGGTGTTGGTGATGGCAATAGGCCCATCAATCAAGCCACGCTCTTCCAACCACGTCGTACCAGTCATTTCACCGGAAGCATTCAAGGTAAACCAGCCGGCGAAGACCGGGTCGATGGATGCCTTGCCGCGTGGGTGCACCACGGTGATTCCGGTACGCACTGGACCTTTGCCGACGTCGAGTGCTCCATCTCCTTCGATTAGGGTGATGTGGCCTACTTCGATGCCTGCAATGTCGGTGATAGCGTTTAGCGGACCTGGTTGGCCTTCGAATGGAATCCCCAAATCGCGGGCACGTACAGTTTCAGCGCTCAAGGTCAAAGGAGCAAGACTTAATAGTGTAAAACCAACAAGCCGCATCAGGCTGCGAGAATAAAATTTCATGACTGCTCCTAGAGGTTGGTGGGGAAGTAGTAGGGAATCGGAAACTGATAAAGCTATCAAACCTGGCGAGCCCACTTAAACGCTTTGTTGTAGGTGTTTCGCTTTAAGAGGGAAATGACCGGGGTTCTCGATAATTTCCGTTGTTAAATCTACATCTAGTGTAGTGTCCTAAATAAACCATATATTATATTGCTGTTTTTTGCTATAATTCCACTGTCCTTGTAGAACGGAATTATGACCTTATGAGAGTAGCAACAAAAATCACATTATCAGACCCGGATAAGAAAATATTGGAGAGTGTGTATTCCGGTGATACCTGCCACCCATTCCGTTTGAAGCCTGCCACCTGAACCGGTCAAGGCTGCCACCCTCGGAGCGATAGCGACGCGGGCTTTGCATATTGTTACTCGGAACCCGTAG
>Ga0105054_10002133_pt1 | contig 31869 bp, 34 predicted proteins | sample BON02_FD_78091 | JGI IMG/M metagenome (GOLD analysis project Ga0105054, IMG submission 78091) | Freshwater microbial communities from Lake Bonney liftoff mats and glacier meltwater in Antarctica - BON-02 (megahit assembly) | ecosystem: Environmental > Aquatic > Freshwater > Ice > Glacier...
AAAGAGGCGGGCGTCGATCCGGCTCAGGCTCTGGAACTGGTGGATTGGGGAAAATAACAGAAGGGAGTGCGGGTTAGTGGTATACAGCTTGGAAACGTGACGGATATTTCAATTCCAACCGGTAACTTTCATGCCTCTATTTGTTCCATCGCCCTCCAAATATACATATTGGCTTCCCATTACGGCCTGCCACCTATGCCCAACACCTTGATGGAATGACTTATTAACTTGTGGAAAATAGCCAGCTGAGCAAGCGAGACCCAAAAACGTCTGACCTGTTCCAAATGCTTGTGATCGACTATTTAACAACTCGATATCTCGCCCGGATAGACCTTGTTGCCGCAAAATTGGAGTTAGTACATTTAGGTCTTCCTGAGTGTAAGCTTGAAGCCTTCCACCGCTCAACCAACCGCCCCGACGATAAGCATTACACAAAGCAATCAGATTTGCAGGAGATTGCGCCAACATTGTTTCGTTGTCTGACCAAATTGTAGGTGGCTTAGCAACATACATACCTGTCGATGATATCGACGCAGGGTCAACTGGCTGACAAGCCAAAAGAAGCGGAAGTGCAGCAATCAAAAATTTATTCATTTTTACCTACAAAGTTTCCTATGACGTAGGAGAAGGTTAGACTCTGTTTCTGTTTTTTGAAACAAAAAACAACGCTCATTTACCTGCAAACGCTATGGCGGGCCGAATGGGGGGTAGGATCGCAGCATCGGCATAAATATCTTTAAGATCAATGCGTTGCTGAGGTTATTGGCGGAGAGACAGGGATTCGAACCCTGGGAACCCTCACAGGCTCAACGGTTTTCGAGACCGCCCCAATCGACCACTCTGGCATCTCTCCGCGATACTGAGGTCATTCAGTGCGGCGGAAACTATTGAGGATGCGCGCCCGGCGCAAGGGGGGTGCGTGATTTTTTTGAGGGCGCGAATTGTGGTTGGGTTGGCGGCTTGTTATGGTGGGTTTTGCCAATAAAAATTGGTGTTTGTGGGCGAGAGTTGGTAAATAATAGTGAGGCTTGCGCCCTTAGAAAGTGAAAACGTAGCATTGTTGTGCCCGGCGCATTGGAAGGGTCGCAACTGAATTCGCCTTCACAACGGAAAACCGCCAACATAAGCGGGCATTTTTCTTGACAGGGGCGGCTGGTTTGGCCATAAGGCGGCGTTCCTTGCCCGGATTCTCTGGGTGAGGGCGTATGTAGTCGCCTGTTACAGGGCGCGCAGTTCGAGGCGCGGAAACGCAAAACACTGGGAAACCGGGGCCGTAGGACGCGGGATAATAAGGGAAGCGCGCATGTTCGCGGTCATGAAAACTGGTGGCAAGCAGTATAAAGTTGCTGAGGGTGACATCGTCACCATTGAAAAACTCGAAGTCGAAGCCGGCGCGAGTGTTGAATTTACCGAAGTGCTGATGCTGGGCGGCGAAACCGTTACGCTCGGCGCCCCACTGGTTGCTGGTGCGGTTGTTAAGGGCGAAGTTCTTGCCCAGACCCGCGGCGTAAAGACGATTTCTTATGTGAAACGTCGCCGTAAAGCGTCCAGCCAGCGTAAGCGCGGCCACCGTCAGCATCTGACAGTTGTACGCGTAACTGAAATTCTGGCCGATGGCGCCAAGCCCGCAAAAAAAGCGGCAGCCAAAAAAGCCGCCCCCGCACCCGCTGCTGAAGCTGCAGCTGAATAAGACGTAAGGAGACACCACCATGGCACATAAAAAAGCAGGCGGCTCATCCCGTAACGGTCGCGACTCCGCTGGTCGCCGCCTTGGCGTCAAAAAATTTGGCGGCGAATCCGTGATTTCGGGCAACATCCTTGTGCGTCAACGCGGCACCAAATGGTGGCCGGGCGTAAACGTAGGCATGGGCCGCGATCACACACTATTCGCGACCGAAGCTGGCAACGTGACCTTTAAAAAAGGCCTTAAAGGTCGCACCTTTATTAACGTAATGCCGGTGGCGGAAGCCGCAGAATAAGCGCCATCCAAATATTCTGATAAATCAGAAGGGATCGGCGGAAACGCCGGTCCCTTCGCACATTCAGGGACCGGAACTTCCACATTGAAGGAGTTCGGGCCATGACACAGCACATCCGGTGCACCACCCCTGTAATGAACACTGCCCGTCTGCATATTCGCGGGTTGCAATTGCATGACGCGCCGTTTCTGAAGCTGTTTGCAGGTGATCTGCGCGTATCGCGCCACCTTGCCGTTGTGCCCTATCCCTACCCAGATGGGGCGGCGGAAGGGTTTATTGCCGCCAGCATGGCGCATGAGGGTGCCGGGCTAAACTGGGCTATTACTTTGCAGGGCGGAGCAGAGTTGATTGGCGTTATTGGCCTTGCCGATAAGGTGGAAGGCCTAGGCCTTGGCTACTGGCTGGCACCGCAATTTTGGGGTGCCGGGCTCATGGGTGAGGCGGTGGCCGCTGTTGTAACCTGTTGCCGGGCGGGCGGCGTGCCGCATTTGTCGGCCAGCGCCCACCAAGACAACCCCGCCAGTGCACGCGTGTTGCAGCGCGCTGGGTTTGTCTGGGAAGGGGCCGGGCAGGAATATTGCCTTGCGCAAAACAGCATGGTTGATAGCGATAAATTCCGGCTGAATTTAGAATGAGCCTGCTACGCCCCATAACCGAAGCTGATTTCGGCGCCATGTTTGACTTGGCGTCCGATTTTGCTGTGGTGCGGGGCACCGGCACTTGGCCTTGGCCGGCCAAGCCGCAATTTAGCCGCATGCGGATGCGCACGCCTGAAGCCAAGGCTGGCAAGGTCTTGGCGATTGAGGTTGATGGGACTTGTATGGGCACAATCGGGCTGGTGAAGGGCGAGCTTGGCTATATGCTGGCGCGCAAAGCTTGGGGCCGGGGTATTGCAACCCGCGCCGTAGCTGAAGTGCTGGGCCTTGGGTTTCGCCTAAATGAGTTGAACCGCGCTGAAGCCTCGGTTTGGGTTGATAACCCAGCTAGCGCGCAGGTTTTGGCCAAAAATGGGTTTAGCTATGCGCGGCGTGAAATTGCTTTTGGCGCAGCGCGCGGGGTTGACGGGCCGATTGATCGGTATTCGTTAACGCGTGCTGCGTGGGCTCAAAATGCACCGCTGCGGCTTGAAACAGCACGCTTGGTAATCGAGCCATTCCAGCCGGGCGATGCCGCGAAGTTTGCAGCCCAAATGAATGATATTGATGTCGTGCAAATGATGGCGAGCATTCCGCACCCGTTTTCGGCTGAAATGGCTGCGGTGTGGATTGCCAAGCGGGCATGGGGTGGCAAGCCGGGGTTTAGCGCTGCGGTGCGATTGAAAAGTGGGGCGTTGATTGGGTGGATCGGTATGGGTGGCAGCCCGCTTTCAATCGTCTATGCCTACTGGCGTGCGCATTGGGGGCAGGGCTATGCCACCGAGGCGGGGTCTGCGTTTTTGGCTGAAATGCAGGCGCGCTTTACACCGGATATACTTGAGGCTGGGGCCTATGGTGATAATCCAGCCAGCCAAAGGGTGCTTGAAAAGCCAAGTTTTGCGAAAATAGGTGAGATTGTGGATAAATCTCTCGCGCGGCTTGAGCCTGCGTCATTGTTGCAGTATCGCTGGCGCGCAGCCCAGCAAAGGGGCAGGGGCGGGGACCGCAATGAAATTTCTTGATTTAACCAAAGTCTTTATTCGCTCGGGCAGTGGCGGCAACGGTGCTGTTAGCTTTCGGCGCGAAAAATACGTAGAATTTGGTGGGCCAGATGGCGGCAATGGCGGCAATGGCGGCTCGGTCTGGGCCGAGGCTGTGACCGGGCTAAACACCTTGATTGATTTTCGCTACCAGCAGCACTTTTTTGCGCAGAATGGCAAAGGCGGCATGGGCCAAAACCGTTTTGGTCGCAATGGGGATGATATGTTGCTGCGCGTGCCCGTTGGCACCGAGATTTTGGATGAAGATGGCGAAAGTGTAATTGCCGACCTGACCATTGAAGGCCAGTGCGTATGTTTGGCGAAGGGCGGCAATGGCGGCTTTGGCAATATGCATTTCAAATCCTCAACCAACCAAGCGCCACGGCGGTCCAACCCTGGGCAAGATGGGGTTGAGGCGACGATTTGGCTGCGTCTAAAGCTGATTGCCGATTGTGGGTTGCTGGGACTGCCCAATGCCGGAAAATCAACCTTTTTGGCGGCAACATCGAACGCGCGGCCCAAAATTGCCGATTATCCGTTCACCACATTGCACCCCAATCTTGGGGTTGTGGCGGTGGATAGTCGTGAATTTGTTGTGGCCGATATTCCGGGGCTGATTGAGGGCGCGCATGAAGGCCGCGGGCTTGGAGATACATTCCTTGGCCATATTGAGCGCTGTTCGGTTTTGCTGCATTTGGTTGATGGCACAGGCGAAGATGTGGCCACCGATTATAAAGTGATAATTGGCGAGCTGAATGAATATGGTGCCGGGCTAAATGAAAAGCCGCGTATCACCGTGCTCAACAAGTCCGATGCGCTGACCAAGGATGAGATTGCGGATAAGCTGAAAGCGCTTAAAAAGGCCGGGGCGAAGAATGTTTATGTGATGTCCGGTGTTAGTCGTGATGGCGTGATTGATGTGTTGCGCCAAATGCGCAAGGTCATCGAGGCCGGGATTCATGTGGTTGAGGATGAAGGCCCGTGGCAGCCCTAAACTCCGCTGAAATATTTGCCCGCGCGCGGCGCATAGTCATAAAGGTCGGCTCGGCCTTATTGGTGGATGCAGCCAGCGGTGCTTTGCGGCGCGATTGGGTTGCCGGGTTGGCCGAAGATATTGCTATGCTGCGGGGGCAGGGGGCCGAGGTTGTGCTTGTGTCATCGGGCGCCATTGCGCTGGGGCGACGGGTGTTAAAACTGCCAAGCGGGCCTTTAGCACTGGAACAATCACAGGCGGCGGCGGCGGTGGGGCAAATTCGGCTGGCGCGGGCCTATCAAGAAATATTGTCGCCCCATGGCATAGAGGCGGCGCAGGTTTTGGTGACGCTGGAAGACAGCCAAAACCGGCGGCGTTACCTTAATTCACGCGCCACAATGGCCGCGCTGTTGGAATTAGGTACCGTGCCGATTGTGAATGAGAATGACACGGTTGCGACGGATGAGATCCGTTATGGTGATAATGATCGGCTGGCTGCACAGGTTGCCAGCCTGATCGGCGCCGATATTTTGGTGCTGTTGAGCGATATTGACGGGCTGTTTACAGCCGATCCGCGCAAGGCCGCTGGGGCAGAGTTATTGCCCCATGTAACCGCCATTACACCTGCGATTGAAGCCATGGCGGGCGGGGCTGCAAGTGAAAATTCGCGCGGTGGGATGGCCACCAAGGTGATGGCCGCCAAGGTTGCGCTGCAAGCCGGTTGTGCGATGGCCATTACGCTGGGTGACAGGGTGCGGCCTATTTCGGCGCTGATAAATGGGGCCGCCTGCACTTGGTTTCGCGATAAGAATGACCCGGCTTCGGCACGCAAAAAATGGATTTCGGGCATGAAGCCCAAAGGGGTTTTGCGGGTGGATACCGGGGCAGGCACGGCGCTTGCGGGCGGTAAATCTTTGCTAGCGGCGGGTGTTCGTAGCGTTGAAGGCGTGTTTGAACGGGGCGACCCGGTGGACATTCGTGGTGAAGATGGTGGGCTGATTGCGCGCGGGCTGGTCGGCTATGCCGCCGATGAGGTGCGCAAAATTGCCGGTAAGCGCACCGGTGATATTGCTGGAATATTGGGCTATCCGGCCCGTCCGGCGCTTATACACCGTGATGATATGGCGATTTAGGGGGGCAAATGGATATTCAGGCACAGATGGATGCAATTGGCGCGGCGGCACGCACGGCGGCCGTTGAACTGGCCACGGCAAGTGCGGAACGCAAGCACGCCGCCTTAATTGGCGCCGCCCAATATTTATGGGAATCGCGCGCGGATGTGTTGGCAGCCAATACGTTAGATATGGAATATGCCCGCGCCAAGGGCTTGTCGGCGGCAATGCTTGACAGGCTGATGTTGGATGAGGCCCGGATTCATGCCATGGTGAACGGGTTACGCACAGTGGCCGAACAAGCCGACCCGGTTGGTGCGGTTATTGCGCAATGGACTGTGCCATCGGGGCTGCATATTAGCCGCGTGCGCACGCCGATTGGCGTGATAGGGGTTATTTTTGAAAGCCGCCCGAATGTAACTGCCGATGCCGGCGCGCTGTGCCTTAAGGCCGGAAATGCCGCGATTTTGCGTGGTGGTTCTGAAAGTTTTCATTCCAGCACAGCAATACATGCGGCCTTGGTGCGGGGGCTGACTTCGGCCAATTTGCCTGCCACAGCCATACAGCTTGTACCGACGCGGGACCGTGCGGCGGTGGCGGCAATGCTGCGCGACACCAAACATATTGATGTGATTGTGCCGCGCGGTGGCAAAGGCTTGGTCGGGCTTGTGCAGGCTGAAGCGCGGGTGCCGGTTTTCGCGCATTTGGAAGGCATTTGCCATGTTTACGTGGATGGGTCAGCGAAGCCAGATATGGCAGAGCAAATCGTGCTCAACGCCAAAACACGTCGCACTGGCATATGTGGCGCTGCTGAATGCCTGCTGATTGATCGTGCGTTTTATACCAAGCACGGCGCGGGCGTTATCGCCGCCCTTGTAGCCACAGGGGTTGAAGTGCGTGGTGAGGGTGAATTGGCAAACCTTCCCGGCACGGTGCCCGCCAAGCCCGACGATTTTGGCCATGAATTTTTGGATATGATTATTGCCGCGCGCCTGGTTGATGGCATTGAAGGCGCGATTGCGCATATCCGCGATTACGGGTCCGACCATACCGAAAGTATTGTGGCCGAAGATGCGGGCGTTGTGGCGCGGTTTTTCAACGAAGTGGATAGCGCCATTTTGCTGCACAACGCGTCCACCCAATTCGCTGATGGTGGTGAATTTGGGATGGGTGCGGAAATTGGCATTGCAACGGGTAAGTTGCATGCGCGCGGCCCGGTTGGGGCAGAGCAATTGACAAGTTTTAAATATTTGGTGCGCGGGCAGGGGCAAATCCGCGCTTAAAGGGCACAAAAAAGCCGCCAAATCGGCGGCCTTTTCAGATTATTCGCCTAAAATTAGCCGCCCCAGCTACGAACCGGCCCGCAATCCATATGCACGAAGTTTGAGCGCCCGTAGCTGCCAACGCCGCCAGAGTTACAGGCTATTGCAGCTTGTGCCATTTGGCTGATGGACCGTGAGGACAGGCGCAGATCGGCGGCCATGGCACGAATATGGTATGAATTTGAGGCAACTGACGACGAGCGCGAATGCAGCATCGCATTGGTTGCTGGTGACCGATAACCCGACAACAGAAGGTAGGGTTCGGAAGTTTCCATCAAATTATGTGAAGCCGCCATTATATCAACATTGGATGCCGCATATTCAATCGAGGAGTTTTCCCGCCAATCGCGCATGAACCAAGATATCTCTTCCAGCGCAGGACGAATATATTCACCCTCAATCCAATAAATGGTGTTCAGAACCTCGCCCGAGCGTTGTGAGCGCATATGGATGCGGCGAATATCGCCCGCACCGCGCACAACTCCGGCTGCATTTGCAAAATGCGGGGCCGCTGTAACAGCCGTGGCTGCAAACACACCTAAAAGGGAACGGCGTGAAATCGTCGATTGTAGTCTGTTCATCAGGGAACCTGCCCGTTTCGTCGCATGCCTAGGTGTCCATCTTTGCGAACTACCCGTGTTTCTTCGCTTGTTATGGCATAGTTTGATTCGTCGGCCAAGTGTCAGTTTTGCATCGGTAGAAACCTGCGTTTTCGCAATCGGCCCTCACGAGATCGTTATAAACAAGGTCTATGGCCACGTTTCGTTCCGTAGTATTGTGACATTCTTGCAAGTGATAGGCGAAATCTTGCCGGTTTGAATAGATAACAGGCTCGCCCCAGACAATATTTGAGGTATTAGGGGCGCAAATGGAATGTGTGACAACGAGGTTTTAGATGTGGTATTTAAGCAACATTAGTCGATTTAGCGCAGCATTACTGGTTTCATCCAGTGGGTTGGCGCTGTCAGCGGCCAATGCACAAGAGGTTTCGTTTGATGGCTCGCAGGCCACAACAGCGGTAGCGGCAGAGTTAAGTTTGGCATCACAGGCGCTGCATGATCAGCTTCAATTGCTGGACAGGCCCCGATTGGCCACTTGGTATGCCGCCAATGATTACGCCCCAATTTGGGATGCCGCTGGAATCGATACGCTGACAGCTGTGCTGCAGGCCGCGCCAAGTAACGGGTTGCCCGCTATACGTTATGACGTGGCGCAATTGCGCGCGCTGCAAGCTGCTGCCAATAGTTCGCCTGACAGTGCGGCTATGTTTGAGGCAACCGCATCGGACATCTATTTGCGATATGCGATTGATGTTTCGACCGGCCTTATTAACCCTTCAAGCCTATCGCGCTTGATTGACCGTCGCCGTCAGGTGGCCAATGTTGCCGATTTAATGGATGGGGTGCGTGCTGAAGGTGCCAACCCGGCCTTTTATGCAGCGCTTGAGCCGCAAGCCCCAGTTTATCGGGCGCTCAAGAATGAGTTGGTGCGCTTGGCGGCAGTAATCGCTGAAGGCGAAACACAACCCCGTGTCGGGCCGGGCCGTAGCCTGCGCCCCGGCCAAACAGATGAGCGCGTGCTTGCCTTGCGCGTGCGCTTAGCGATGCAGGGTTATACGGATGTCGCTGGTGATTCTCCGGTTTATGACACGCTATTGGCGGATGCAGTTAAGGCATTCCAAACGATCAACAACCTTGATGCCGATGGCATTATTGGCCCCAAAACGCTGGAGGCCATTAACGCCGACCCTACCCAGCATTATCAGCAGGTTCTGGTTAATCTGGAACGCGCGCGGTGGATGAATTTTGATCGTGGTGCGCGCCATATCTGGGTGAATCAGGCCTCATATATGGGCTATGTCATTGATAATGGCTCGGTTTCGTTGGAAACACGCGTCGTGGTTGGTAAATCTGGCGAGAAATATCAGACGGTCGAATTTTCCGATGTAATGGAACATATGGTTATCAACCCGTCATGGAATGTTCCGGAAAGCATTGCCTCGCAAGAATATTTGCCTGACATCTTGCGCGACCCTACATTGTTGGCGCGCCAGAACATCGAAATGCAGGTCCGTGGCTCCGGCCGTATTGTTGACCCGCGTTTGGTGAACCTAAGCCAATACACTGTGAACAACTTCCCCTATGTATTGCGCCAACGCCCCGGTAGCGGCAATGCGCTTGGCCGGGTGAAGTTTATGTTCCCAAACCGGCATAATATCTATTTGCATGACACCCCGTCGCGCAGCCTATTTAACCGCGATACCCGCGCATTTAGCCATGGTTGTGTGCGCGTGCAGCGCCCGCTGGAACTGGCTTATCTATTGTTGGCCCCGCAAGAGAGCGACCCGGAAGGCATGTTTACGGCGGTGCTGAACACGCGGCAGGAAACCCAGATCAACCTGACTGTGCATGTGCCCGTTCACTTGGTTTACAACACAGTTTTCCTGAACGATTTGGGCGAACTTGAATATCGGATTGATGTTTATGGCCGTGATCCGCTGGTGTTTGACGCGCTGGCAGATGTTGGGGTGACAATGCCCACGATTCAAGGCTAGCCTTGTGCAAGGCCCGCACCATATACGGTGCGGGCAACTTGCGGAGATTACATGAAATTCAGCATCGCACAGATTGCGCAAGCGCTTGGTGCGCGCGCCGAGGGTGAGCTTGACCTTGTGCTGCGCAGCCCCGCCGAGCCGCAATCGGCAACGGCGGATGATTTGGCATTGGCGCTAAGCCCCAAATTTGCCGATGCGTTGAACCGCGGCCAAGCGGTTGCGGCCTTGTTGTGGGATGGTGCCGATTGGCAAGCCCTTGGCTTGCGCGCCGCAATATTTTCACCTCGCCCGCGATATGCCTTGGCCGGGCTCAACCAAGTTTTTGAACGCCGCCCAAACCTGCCAACTGGCATTCATCCAACCGCCATTATTGACCCAAGCGCCGAAATTGGAAATGACGCTGCAATTGGCCCTTTTGTGTTGGTCGGGGCGCGGGCCAAAATTGGCGCCAATGCCCGCATTTTAGGCCATGCCAGTGTGGCCGAAGACGCGGTGATTGGTGAGGATTGTTTACTGCATTCGGGCGTGCGCATAGGCGCGCGCGTGCGCATTGGCGCAAGGTTTATTGCCCAGCCCAATGCCGTTGTCGGCGCGGATGGGTTTTCATATGTAACACCGGATGTTGGCGTGGTTGAGGCCGCACGCGCTGGGCATGACCCGGCAGCAAGCCTTGCCGCCCAACATTATGCGCGCATAAATTCCCTCGGTGCCGTTGTTATTGGTGATGACGTAGAGCTTGGCGCCGGCTGCACGGTGGATCGGGGCACAATTACTGATACGATTATCGGGTCGGGTAGTAAGCTCGATAACCTTGTGATGATTGGCCATAACGTGCGTGTTGGGACAGATTGTTTGTTATGCGCGCAAGCTGGTGTTGGCGGCTCGTCGATTATTGAGGACCGCGTTGTGCTGGGTGGGCAGGTAGGCGTGGCCGACCATGTTACCGTTGGCACCGGCGTTGTGGCGGCTGGCAAGTCTGGAATCTCCTCGAATGTGCCGCCAAATCGCTTTATAATGGGGAACCCGGCGATACGTGCCGAGCAGAATATAGAATGTTATAAGATCTACCGCCGCCTACCCAAACTAGCACAGAAGGTTGAAAACCTGCAAAAAGCGGTTTCAAAAGCCGCCGCGAACGATTAGAGGGTAGGCGATTAAGCCAAGGGGGCAGCTGATGGCCGTGAATGTCAAAGACAAAATTGTCGAAATTATCGCTGAACAGGCGATATTGCAGCCATCTGACGTAGCGATGGATGCAACCCTTGAAGACCTAGGCGTCGATTCGCTGGGGCTGGTTGAGGCGATTTTCGCCATCGAAGAAGCATTTGATATTCAAGTGCCCTTCAATGCGAATGATCCGACTGAGTCTGATTTCGATGTGTCCAATATCGGTGCGATGATCAAGGCGGTGGAAACACTCGTCGCAGCGAAGGGTTAGTTGGTTGAACCGACGGGTCGTTATTACCGGGCAGGGCGCGATTAATGCGCTTGGGCATAGCGCTGCGGCAACGATGCAGGCTATGGCCGAAGGCCGCTGTGGTATTGGCCCGCTCGAAATCCGTGATGTGGAACGCCTGCAAATTGGCATTGCCGGGCAGGTAAAGGGTTATGACGAGGCCGAGCATTTTGGCCGTCAGGAACTTGTGCTATTTGACCGGTTTACCCAATTCGCCCTACTGGCCGCGCGCGAAGCGATGGCGCAATCGGGCCTCGATGTGGCCGCGAATGACCCAACCCGCACCGGCGTTGTGCTTGGCACCTCGGGTGGTGGGTTGCAAACCCAAGATGAAAATTACCGGCTGGTTTATGAAGAGGGCAAGAATCGCGTTCACCCCTTTGTGGTGCCACGCCTGATGAACAATGCCGCCACAAGCCATGTTTCCATGGCTTACGGCGCGCAGGGGCCAAGTTTTACCGTGGCTACGGCCTGTGCCAGTTCAAACCATGCGATGGGCTTGGCGTTTCATTTTATCCGTTCGGGCATGGTGGATAGCATGCTAACTGGCGGCTCAGAATCCATGCTGGTTTTTGGTGGGATCAAGGCTTGGGAAGGCCTCCGCGTTATGTCCAAAGATGGCTGCCGCCCGTTTTCGGCCACGCGCAACGGCATGGTGCAGGGCGAAGGTGCAGCGGTTTTCGTATTTGAAGAGCTTGAACATGCCCGCGCACGTGGGGCTGAAATTATTGCCGAAGTGATCGGCTTTGCCATGAGTTCGGATGCCAGTGACATTGTGATGCCAAGTCGCGATGGCGCGGCGCGTGCGATTGCTGGCGCGCTGAAGGATGCCAAGCTGAACCCAAGCGATGTTGGCTATATCAACGCACATGGCACCGGCACGGCGGCCAATGACAAAACCGAATGTGGCGCCGTGCGCGATGTGTTTGGTGCGGCGGCGGATAAGCTGATGATATCTTCAACAAAATCTATGCATGGTCATTTGATTGGCGGCACCGGTGCGGTCGAACTTTTGGCCTGTATTATGGCGCTGCGCGACGGGGTTATCGCCCCGACCATTGGCTATGAAGAACCTGATCCGGAATGTAATTTGGATGTGGTGCCCAACGAGGCGCGCCAAGCCAAAGTAGATGTGGCGATTTCAAATGCTTTCGCCTTTGGGGGCATGAACGCAGTTCTAGCCCTTCGCCGCGCACCCTAAACGCCTACTCCGAAATAGAAAAAGGCCGCCCCGGACATGATCCGGGGCGGCCTTTTTCGGTTAATTAGGCGCTTAACGTGCAGCCAAATCAGCTTCGGCAGCGGTAAAGCCGGCCAATGAAATTGTGGCTTCAATGGCATCGCCTTGGTTGGTAACGGCAAAGATTGAAACTTTGATGGCAGTGCCGGTGCGCAGCGCTTGCACTTCATCAGCGGTCAAACCGTAGCGTGCATAGCAGCCTTGAATATCACACCAGCTGAACGGAAAGCCCGCCGGGGCCTCGCCATCAACGCGCACAGTAACGCCGCGTGGCAATAGGGTTAACAACGGGGTCACAATTGTAACACCCATCGAAGCCGCCGAACCTTCTGGCAGGCCTTGCATCGCAATATTTACGACTTCATTACCTTCGGCATCCAAGCCGCGCGACACAAGGCGGCAACCTTCGGCGCCTTCAGGGCAACGAACTTCCCAACCTTCATAGCGTGCAACGACGCCATTGGCCTGATCGCGCTGCTGATCGGCGGTTAGAAATTCGGTTGAAGTTGCCTCTTGAGCGGCGAGCGGCGCAGTAAGCGCCAAGGCGAGGAGGGCGGTCAAAATTTTTGTACGCATTGAGCTAGTCCTGTGTGCATAAAGGTTGCCATACTGGTGTCAGAAGCGCGGCCTCAAGTCAATTCTTGCGCTGGAATTTTGCAGGTATCGCGCGCCTTTTCGCGCAAAGCGCTGGCATATCTGCGCCTGCTGGGTATTCTGCGCGCAAACAAGGGGGGGTTATGCCTGTAGATCGGATATTCATAGGGGGTGGCGGCGTAGATTATTCCGCGCCACAAGAGCTATTGTTACAATATGGTAACCGGCACGGGCTTATTGCGGGGGCTACGGGCACGGGTAAAACCGTTAGCCTGCAAATTCTGGCAGAAAGTTTTTCAAGCCAAGGCGTGCCGGTGTTTTTAGCTGATGTGAAAGGCGACCTTGCCGGGCTTGGCATGGCCGGTTCTCCCGATGCACCCCTGCACCCCAAATTGGTTGAACGTGCTGCAACGATTAAGTTTGACGATTACGGGTATAACGCGTTTCCGGTGGTGTTTTGGGATATGTTTGCCAAATTGGGCCACCCGATCCGCACCACAATATCTGAAATGGGCCCGCTGTTACTATCACGCCTGATGGAGTTATCCGAGGCGCAAGAGGGTATTTTGAACATTGCGTTCCGGATTGCCGATGAGCAGGGGATGTTACTGCTCGATTTGAAAGACCTGCGCGCCATGCTGGTGTGGCTAGGCGAAAACTCATCCGAGATAAGCCTGCATTATGGCAATATTGCCACTGCAAGTGTGGGGGCCATTCAACGCCGCCTTGTCGTGCTTGAAAACCAAGGCGCTTCGGCGTTTTTTGGCGAACCGGCGCTCAAACTTACCGACATGATAGCGACAGCGCCTGACGGGCGTGGGCGTATCAATGTGTTGGCGGCCGATCAGCTTATGGCCGCGCCCCGGTTATATGCGACCTTCCTTTTATGGTTGCTATCGGAATTGTTTGAGGAATTGCCCGAAGTGGGCGACCCCGATAAGCCTAAATTTGTGTTTTTCTTTGACGAAGCGCATTTACTGTTTGACGATGCTAGCAAAGCGCTGCTGGATCAGGTGGAACAGGTCGCGCGGCTGATCCGCTCCAAAGGGGTCGGGGTGTATTTTGTCACCCAAAATCCCGACGATGTGCCCTCGGATATTCTTGGCCAACTTGGCAACCGCATCCAACACGCGCTGCGCGCCTATACCCCGCGCGACCAAAAAGCGCTTCGGGCTGCGGCCGAAACCTTTCGCCCAAACCCCGACTTTGATACTGAAACCGCGATACGTGAGGTTGGCACCGGTGAGGCGGTGGTGTCCTTGTTGGAGCGCAAAGGCGTGCCGAGCGTGGTGCAGCGCACGCTTATCCGCCCCCCAAGCTCTCGCCTAGGGCCCATAACCGATGCCGAGCGCGCCGTTCTGGTGGCCGCCAGCCCGCTTGCCGGTATTTATGAAGTCGCCATTGACCGCGATAGCGCCTTTGAAGAGTTAAGCCGCCGCGCTGCCAAAATCCAGGCCGAGGAAGCAACCGAGGAAGAAGCAGCACAAGCTGACCGTGAATTCAGCACCGGGCGGCGTTATAATCCCGGCGCCACCAGCGCGCCTAAAAAACCCACAAAGTCACGCCGCTCTGATACGACAACCGAAGCCTTCACCAAATCACTATCACGATCAGTTGGCACAAAACTGGGCACTGCCATCGTGCGCGGCGTGCTAGGCGGGCTGTTTAGGCGCTAGCGCATCTTTTGTTCATAAATATCCCCGCCGGAGGCATCCGACGGGGCGTTCACAGCCAACATCACCCATCCAACCGCCGCACCCGCAATGTCATAATCCGGTTACGTTCGCGTTTCAGCACCTCAAAACGGAAGCCGTGAAACACGAACACCTGTCCTTCTGCGGGGATCATTCGTGCTTCATGGATCACCAGACCGGCGATGGTGTTGGCTTCGTCATCGGGGAGCGACCATTCGCAGGCGCGGTTTAAATCGCGGATGGTCATGCTGCCTTCAACGATCATCGTGCCATCAGATTGCCGATTAACCTCGGCTTCTTCAACATCATGCTCATCGGCGATTTCACCGACAATTTCTTCAAGAATATCTTCCAGCGTGATCAGCCCGCGCAGGCTGCCATATTCATCGACTACCAACGCAAAATGGCTGCGGCGGCGTAAAAATTCGCGCATTTGTTCGTCGAGCGTTGTTGTGTCTGGAATGAAATAAGGCTTCATTGCCACATCCATCACGTTGAAGCTGTCAATACCATCCAGCCCTTCTTCATCGCTGCGCACAATGGCGTTTACGGCGCGGAGCAGGTCTTTGGCATGAACGACGCCGACAACATTTTCGGGCTCATCACGGTACACCGGAATGCGGGTATAGGGTGATGAAAGGCATCGTGACAGAATATCAGCAGGGGCAGCGTTAGCGTCAATCATCTCAATATTTGAACGATGTAGCATGATTTCTTCAACTGCGCGATTCTTAAGGTCCAATGCGCCAAGCAGGCGATCACGGTCATCCTTTTCAACGCCACCTTCAGAATGGTGCAGCGCAATGGCCCCGGCAATTTCCTCATGGGCCAGCACATGGGCGTTCGGGTCAGTTTGTACGCCGAATAGGCGCAGAAATAGCCGGACAAACGCCCGCACTGTGCTGACAATCGGTGAAAGCACGATCACCAGAATTGAAACGGGGCGCGCCACGCGGGTTGCTGCGGTTTCGGCATTGGTAATGGCATAGGTTTTGGGCAGAACTTCCGCAAAAACCAGCACAAGCACGGTCATCACCGCCGTTGCCAACACGACACCGGAATCACCAAATAGGGTGGTAAACAGCGATGTGGCCAGCGATGTCGCCAAAATATTTACAAGGTTATTGCCCAGCAAAATAGAGCCGATCAGCCGCTCGCTGTCATCGGTTAGGGCAAGTGCGCGTTCAGCGCCTTTGTTCTTACGGTCAGCCAAGGCGCGTAGCTTGGCGCGGCTTGCAGCCGTTAGCGCTGTTTCAGAGCCAGAAAAGAATGCAGAACATAAAAGGAGGCATAGGATGATGGCCAGCGTTATCCAAGTGGTGCTGTCAAAAATCACAATCTCGCCAACTGGCGGGGGCATAAGGTTTCGTCCTTGCGATGGTGCGAATTCCTGCCTTTATGGGGGGGATCATAGTTTTTCGCAAGGCAAGCTAATGCGGGTGCAAGATCTTGGGGCAATTGACCGCCCGTTATTGGTTTTTGGGGGTGTCTATTCCAATTTTCATGCGTTGCAGGCGCTGTTTGCGCAGGCGGCAGCATTTGGCTTTGCTGATGATCAGTTGATTAACACTGGCGATGCCGTGGCCTATTGCGCGGCACCGCAAGCTTGCGTTGAAGCGTTGCGTAAGCGCGGTATTGCCAGCATTGCAGGTAATGTTGAACGCGCGCTGGCTGCGGGGGATGATGAATGCGGCTGTGGGTTTAAAGATGGCAGCACTTGCGATTTACTTTCGCGCGGCTGGTACCCCTATGCTCAGTCTCATGTGAATGATGCGGCGCGCGGCTGGATGACCGGCCTGCCGGATTTGTTCACATTTACGCATTATGGCCGGCGGGTGATGGTGCTGCATGGCGGTGCGACGGATGTATCGGCCTTCATCTGGCCGGATGATGCCACAAGCCTGTTTGAAGCCGAAATTACGGCGCTGGGTGCGGTGCATATTGTACTGGCCGGGCATTGCGGGCTGGGGTTTCAGCGGCGCATTGGTGCGGTGGATTGGGTGAATGCGGGGGCGATTGGCATGCCGCCCAATGATGGCTGCCCGCAAACACGGTTTGGCATTTTAACCGAGAACGCATTTCGCCTTGAAACGCTAAATTATGACCATGTGGCTGCTGCCAAGGCGATGCACGCGGCTGGCCTGACACAGGGATATGAGCGCGGCTTAATCACCGGGTACTGGCCAAGCGAGGATATTTTGCCACCAAGCTTGCGCCGGGTCACTTAGGCGAGCGGATGTTTGGTTAGCACAAGGTTCTTCAAATTCTCATCAAGTACATGGGTATAAATTTCGGTTGTTGAAACATCGGCATGGCCAAGCAGCATTTGAATGCTGCGCAAATCGGCCCCATTGGCCAGTAAATGCGTGGCAAAGGCGTGGCGCAGCGTGTGCGGCGATAGGCGCTTTGGGTCCAGCCCAGCGGCTGCGGCGACATCTTTGAGCAGTAGAAAAAACCCTACCCGCGTTAAATGCCCATCAGCCCCGCGTGACGGAAAAAGCGCCCGGGATTTTTGGCGTTTCGCGGTCAGCGCTGCATCACGCGCCAACAGCCATTCGGCCAGTGCTTGTCGGGCCGGGGGGGAAAGTGGCACCATCCGTTCACGCCCACCTTTGCCACGCACCAATATCATTTCGGGTTTTCCGCGTGCCGCAGTTTCGGGCAGCGATACAAGCTCGGTAACACGCATGCCAGTAGCATAAAGCAGTTCAAACAGGCAGGTATTGCGCGCGCTGTCAGTTGCGTTTCGGCCCGATTGGCGCGCCGCGGTTAACAGCGCGTCGACCTCAGCCAAGCTAAGGGTTTTGGGCAGGCGGGTGGCTTTGCCGGGGCCGCGCAGTTCAGCCGCCGGGTCGTCACTTCGCCAGCCTTCTTGGAATATGAACCGAAAGAATTGTCGCAAAGATGACAATCGGCGCGCCCTTGTGCTGGCTGCCAAGCCATTGGTGGCTAATTGGGCCAAATAGCCTTCAATATCCGCTCGATTGGCGGCACCGATTTGGGACATGCCCACAAATGCGCCAAAATCCTCAAGATCACGCCGATAGGCTGACAGCGTATTTTGGGCTGCACCTGATTCTGCCGCAATGGCTTGTAAAAAAGCCGAAACCCATTGCGCGCCCCCGGCCATTAGGCACCTGCGCGTTCAAGCAACAAAAGCTGCGCCGCAATTTGGCGGGCCGATGTGTCTTGGCCAACCTTCCAAAGAAGCCATAGGCCAAGCTGCATATTCGCGGGGCTGGCATCGGCACCCTCGGCCAATAGGTTGAGCGCCATAAGCACTGCAGGAGCTTGTTTACCCGCCGCAATAAGTTCAAGCGCGGCGGACGTGCCAACGGCGCTGGGTTGCTGGTCCGTAAAGGCTACATAAACTGCGCGCATAAGCGGCGCACTGGGGGCATCGGCTATTGGAAGGTCAATTTTAAGGATAATGCGGCGGGCAAGTTCCAAGGCGGAATCCGGTGCGCCAAGCGGTTCAAACCATTGGGGCGCATCGGCTCCGGCCAATAGCAATATGCGCTGAATATCATCGGCGACGGGTACGAGCGGCACGCTTGGGGGGCGGTTGGCCAGTTGCGGGCCATATTCATAGGCGAAGGCGGCCATAAGGCTTGGTTCGGCAAAGGCGCGAACGGCCATGCCAAAGGCGAGGGCCAGCGCGGTATCATCATCTTCAGATAGGGCACGATCAAGCGCTTGCACGGCTTCGGCCCGGCCCCAAATGCCACCCGAGGATGCTGGCCGCCCGCCACGATAGGTTGCGAACAAAAACGGCGGAGTGATGGCGGCGAATTCAATCAGCCGCTCGGCGGCTTCCATCCGTTGGCGCAGCGGGGTTGATAGCGCCAAGTCCACAAACAAATACGGAGGCGCAATGCGGCCCAAGGGGCGGGGCAGGGCCAGCGCTTCACGCAGGGCAAAATCAATTGGGGTAAGTGGGTTGGGCACCTTTGGGTCGGGCGACTCTTCAAACAAAGCCGGATCAAGAAAGCGAATCAGCAAATCTGCGCGGGCATCGTCTACTTCACCCAAGGCTGAGCCAAGTGAAACCGTGGTGGCTGCGGCGTTCCAATCGCCCGAACGGGCAAGGCAAATAACCCTGATCGACAGATCATCGGCCAAAGCAGGCGTTAGGCGCAGTGCCTCGCAGGGGGCGACAGTGCGCCCTACAAGCAGCGAAATCTCAAACCAGCGGCGGAATAGTTCCGTTTCATCGGCGCGGGCCTGCAAAATGAGGGTTTCAGCCTCATCCAACGCGCCGATGGCGAATAGCTGATCAACCCGTGCTAAAAGCGGGCTGTTGGCGCTGCTTGCCCCGATGGGGGCATCTGATTGCACCAAAAGCAGGCGGCGAAACAGTGAATGGCTTTCGGGCACGCCCATGGCGCGATGTGCATTTAGCATGGCCACGGCATCGGTGGCGCTGGTATCGCCCCACATCTGCGGACTGAACCTAGCCAAGCTAGGCGCGATCAGGCCAGCCGATTCCCGGTTGACGCTTTCAAGTGGCATTATGCTCACACCTTCATCACTTGGCAGCCGAGATTGCGTCGGTGGTGGGATATAATAGCGCGGTGGATTTTCGAGCGCATTGCTAAGCCAATCAATCGCCGAGCTTGGTGTTTGGGCGGCCAATGGCCCTGCCAAAACGCATAAAAGGGCGGTGATCGGGGCGCGCATTACTGGCTAACCGGTTGCACCGGCACGATAATTTCGCGGCTGGGCGCAGGAAGATCAAAGAACAGCGCATAGCCCGCCGTTAGCGCGGCGCCCAACAGCACCAGTACAAAAACGTATTTTATCAGCCTGCCCAAAATATCTGCTCTCTCTGCCTATCCCAGCGCTGGGGCTTGCCAAGCGCGGCCACAATGCTAAACGCTGCAATTGCTGGGGTTTTCCCCAGTCGGCGCATTCGTGTTAGCATAACGAAAAATCCGCGGTGCTACAATCGCCCCGAATACGGAGCTTGCTCGATGGATATAACCCGGCCAATCCTTGCCGATGGGCAACTGACCCAAAGCCTTGTGCTTGTGGGGCTGATGGGCGCGGGCAAATCAACGGTAGGGCGGCGTTTGGCGCAGGCGCTTGATGTGCAGTTTTCTGATTGTGATGATGAAATTGCAAAAGCGGCAGGCATGTCAATTCCCGAGATATTTGAGCGTTTGGGCGAGGCGCATTTCCGGGATGGTGAGCGGCGGGTATTGGGGCGGCTATTGCAAGGCGCGCCTGTCGTGTTGGCTACCGGTGGTGGCGCCTTCGTTTCGCCCGAAAACCGCGTGCAAATAGCGGCGGGTGGGGTTTCTATTTGGCTGCGGGCTGACCTTGATACATTATGGGGCCGGGTTTCGGGCCGTGCAGGACGACCGTTATTGCAGGCCGAAAACCCAAAACAGGTGCTTGCCGATTTGCTGGAGGCACGACGCCCGGCCTATGAGCAAGCCGATTTCGTGGTGGACAGCCAGGCCAACAATTCGCATGACGTGGTTGTGCAAGAAATTTTGGCGCTGATAACGGCGCAAAGCGAGGCGGCGAATGCCAGTTGAGACCGTTCATGTGCCACTCGTTGGCCGCGCTTACGACATTCATATCGGCGCAGGCCTGCTGGGCCAATCGGGCAAGCTAATCGCCCCATTTTTGCGCCGCAAACGGGTTTTTGTGGTCAGCGATGATACGGTTGCGGCGCTGCATATGCCAAAGCTAAAGGCCGGTTTGGCGGCTGAAGGGATTGCGGTTGAAACGCTGTGCTTACCTGCTGGCGAGGCTACAAAAAGCTGGGCGCAACTACAAATCGTGGTTGAATGGTTTATTCAACAGCGGGTAGAGCGTAGCGACATTGTGCTGGCCTTTGGCGGCGGTGTTATTGGTGACCTGGTCGGCTTTGCTGCCGCTATTTTGCGCCGGGGCGTTGGGTTTGTGCAGGTGCCAACCAGCCTTTTGGCACAGGTCGATAGTTCGGTCGGTGGCAAAACTGGCATCAACTCAACGCAAGGTAAAAACCTGATTGGCGCGTTTCACCAACCACGGTTGGTGCTGGCTGATATTGATGTCCTCGGCACGCTGGCCCCGCGTGACTTTTTGGCGGGTTACGGCGAAGTGGCCAAATACGGTTTGCTTGGTGATGCAGCGTTTTTTGCTTGGCTGGAGGCTAACGGCCCCAAGCTGGCGGCAGGGGATGAAGCTGCGCGCATCGCTGCCGTGCGCCATTCTTGTCAGATGAAGGCCGATATTGTTGTGACTGATGAGCATGAACACGGTGATCGTGCCTTGCTAAACCTTGGCCATACATTCGGCCATGCTCTTGAGGCGGCAACCGGCTATTCCAACCGGTTATTACATGGTGAAGGTGTGGCCATTGGCTGCGCGCTGGCGTTTGAGCTTTCGCAAAAACTAGGCCTGTGCAGCCAGGAAGCCCCTAGCAGGTTGCGTGCGCATTTACAAACCATGGGTATGAAACGTGACCTAGCAGATATTGCCGGGGATTTACCCGATGCCGATGGTTTTTTGGCGCTGATGGCGCAAGATAAAAAGGTGGTCGATGGCCGCATCGCGTTTGTATTGGCGCGCGGTATCGGTGAGGCATTTGTTGCGCGGGACGTGGCGCCAGATGTGGTGCGGGCGCTGTTAACGGGTGCGCTTGCCAATCGCGCCTGAGGCCAGCGCCACACCGCTGCACACCACCAAAATGCCAAAGGCTTTGAACAGGCCTATGGCCTCACCCAGAAACATCCAAGCGCCAAACGTTGCCAGTACGGGCACCAAAGCGCCGTAGGCCGCAGTTGTGGCCGCACCGAAATGGCGCACACAATACAAATAGGTAAACGTTGCCAAAAACCCAGAAAGCACACCTTGTAACATGGTTTGCAGCGCAATGGTTTGCCAAGGAACCGCGCTAAAATGCGTGCCATGCACCAAGGCTGCGGCACCAAAGGCCAAGGCAGCCCAGAACACCATCATGGCCGCGGCAGGTAGTGCGGCAAGGCCACGGGCGCGGAACCGCACCGTATAGGCCGCCCAACAGCCCGATGCGGCCAAAAACATCAAATGCCCACGCCAGCGCCCATCGGCGGCATTGCTTAAGGCCTCATAACCGCCAACTGCCAGCGCGCCGACCATGATAAGCGCTAGGCCGGTTAGGCGCGCTCGGGTGAATTTTTCGGCCAAGAACACCATGCTCATCCCCGCCACCCAAACGGGTAGCATGGAAGGTGCAAAGACCCCGCTATCGGCAACAGGTGCATAGTTTAGCCCGGCACTTAACAGCCAAACAAAGCCAAACCCGCCAACCAGCGCAATGAGCACCACATCCAGCCAATTCATGCCGCGTGGCAAAGGGCCTTGGCGCAGCAAGACTGGCGCAAACAGAATTGTCGCCGTGCCAAAGCGCATCAACCCAATTTCAATGGGGCCTAAATGCTGGACCACTGCGGCGCGGGCGGAAACCAAAAAGCTGGCCCAAATGATGAGCGTTACAGCAAGAATGACCGCCGGACCAAACGCACCTAGCCGCTGCAAGATGCGCCACCCAAAACGCAAAACTTCGCACAATGTTTGTGGTTGAGCGCTACAGCACCGCTTGCCTCGGCGAGAGTTGCGCCAAGCTCAAACTGAGGGTCATAGGGCAGCAATGTGCAGGCAACTACCGCCGGTTTCGCTGCGCCTTTGCGCTTAACCACCATGCGGGCATTCGAACACATTACATCATCAGGGCTTTTATTGAGGATTGACCAGCATTCAGTTGTAATTTCAGGCACTTCCACCGTTTCGTCCATCTCTGGGAACAGCACAAGGCTGGCCAGGGAATCGGCGTTTACATCAAACCCTTCGCGGGCAAAAAGCTGCTTAAACCCAGCGCGTGCCCGTGCATCGGTTTCACCCCAAATTGTGCGTGCCGCAACCGATAGCTGAAACCCATGCTGGGCCAGCCAACGCATGCCGCGCAGCGAAACCGCAAAGCTGCCTTTACCGCGCATCTTGTCATGTTCAGCGCTATGATGATGGTCTAGCGAAATACGCAGGGTCAGCAAATTGCCATAACGGGCCTTCAAATCCAACAACCCAACCTGCACGCGCTTGCGCTGCATGGGCAGCATCGCATTGGTAAGGATGAGCACGCGCAAACCGCGCACAAGGCAAGCCTCGGCCATGGCAATCATCTCGGGGTTCATAAACGGCTCACCGCCCGTAAACCCAACTTCTTCAAGCGGCGCGCCAATCGCCTTTGCCTCATCCAAATAGGTGATGACCTCGGCGGTCGACAAATAAACCAGTGCATCATTGCTAGGCGAGCTATCAATATAGCAATTTACGCAGGTGATGTTGCACAGCGTTCCGGTATTAAACCACAACACTTCTAGCCCGCGCAGCGCAACGTGGGCGCGCACATCCCCTTTGGCGGTGACCATAGGGTCTTCAAATTTGCCAAGTGGCTGGGGCGTGTTTGTTAACTGCTGGTTCATATGGCTCTCGTTTTTGGGCAGACTGGGCGGCGGGGCGCATAAGGTCAAGCTGTTGGCCGTTAAAACATTGCCACGAATGCGTGAGGATGCGTCCACGGCAAATCGTATCTTTGCGCGTGCTGCATGTATAGTTGCACAGATGGTTTATGGTCGTGCTAGCCAAGCCAATGCTCAATCATTTTTGAATTGGGGTTAGCCAACTCATCTATCACATTGAAATGATGTTTATTTTCGCTGCAAACATAGCTGCAATCGGCCCCTAATCCTGTCCAAATATTCGCCAGCAATTGTGCTTGGCGGATGAATTCTGGCCGTTCCAGCGCCCCAACCCAAGCCGTGAGCCGTGTTCCCGCGCGTGGTGTGCACAGGGCCGCGCTTTCACGCACAGCTTCAGCCATATCAAGCTGCAATTCTGCCTGCATTGAGGTGCGTAATAGCGGGCGCAGGTCGTGAACGCCACTAATTGAAAGGACATGCGCAATGCGTGGGGCGCTGTTGAGTGAAATATCCTCGCACAGCATGCGGCTGACCAAATGCCCCCCAGCCGAATGCCCTGCAAGATAAATGGGGCCGGGAATATCGCCTCCGACCCTATCAATTGCACAGGTAATTTGGTTGGTTATGTCAGTGATCCGGCATTCAGGGGTTAGCACATAGCTGGGCAAGGCCACAGCATAGCCACGGGCCAGCGCGCCAGCGGCCAAATGTGACCAGCTTGACCGATCAAATGCCATCCAGTAGCCGCCATGCACAAACAGGGCCACGCCCTTGGGTGTGCTGTGGGGATAAAACACATCCATAACCAAGCGTGGATGCGCACCATAACTTAGCGTTTGGGGTGGATGTGCGGCCCGAAATGCAGCGGCAGCCATGTTCCAGCGTGGCGGGAAGGCGTCGGCACCCTCAATATGCACGCCATTGGCATAGGCATCGTCCCAATCTGAAATGATCATCAAGCGCTCCCGTTTGGGCAAGCAGACGCGACCATGCCAAGATATTCAACACCAAAAACGAAGGCATGGTGGAAAGGCCGGCGGCATTGTGGCAAAGCATTGGTAACGAGTCTCACCCAAAGGCCAATTCAATGACTGATTTTAACAAAACGCGCGCGATGTTCCATCTGCCTGAAGGGGTAATCTACCTGGACGGAAACTCACTTGGGCCATTGCCCAAGGCGGCCACAGCGCGGGTTAAGGCGATGATGGCTGACGAATGGGGTGAAATGCTGATCACCGGTTGGAATAAGGCCGGTTGGTTTATGCAGCCCAATCGGTTGGGTGACAGGATTGGGCGGTTGATTGGCACACCGCCGGGGAGCGTGATGGTAGGCGATACGCTGTCTATCAAGGTGTATCAGGCACTGGCTGCGGCGCTGGAAATGAACCCAAGCCGTAAGATTGTGCTTAGTGACAATGGTAATTTTCCGAGCGATTTATATATGGCGCGCGGTTTGATTGGCAGCTTGCAACAAGGCCATGTGCTTGAGGTGGTGAACCCAGAAGCGGTGGACACGCGGCTGAGAGATGACATTGCCGTGCTGATGCTGACGCAGGTTGATTACCGCACGGGCCGCATGCATGACATGGCGGCAATTACCGCCAAGGCGCAAGCGATGGGCATTGTGGTGATATGGGATTTGGCGCATTCGGCTGGCGCATTTGCGCTTGATGTGGGCGGATGCGGGGCCGAATTTGCAGTGGGTTGCACCTATAAATACCTCAACGGCGGGCCGGGGGCACCAGCGTTCATTTATGTGCGCCCTGATTTAGTGGACAAGGTTCGCCCCGCGCTTTCAGGTTGGCTGGGCCATGAAGCGCCATTTGATTTTGACCTAAACTATCGCCCCGGTGCGGGTATTATGCGCATGCGTGTTGGTACGCCACCGGTTATCCAAATGGCTGCATTGGATGCTGCGCTGGATGCTTGGGAGGGCGTGGACATGGGTGATTTGCGCACCGCATCGGTAAACTTATGTGAGATATTTATCGAAGAGGTTGAACGACTTTGCCCCAGCCTGCACCTTCAATCCCCACGCGACGCCCAAATGCGTGGTAGCCAAGTTTCGTTTGGTTTTGAACATGGGTTTGCCACCATTCAGGCGCTAGCAGCGCGCGGTGTCATTGGTGATTTTCGCGCGCCTGATACAATGCGCTTTGGGTTTACGCCGCTCTATATCTCACCAGACCAAGTGCGCCGCGCCGCGGTGGTGCTTGCTGATATCGTGAACAGCCGCGCCTATGAAGCGCCCGAATTTAGCCAGCGTGGGGCCGTAACATGAGCAACTATAACCCAGCCAATGAGGGGGCTGAAATGGCCTTTGATGGCAAAATGTCTTATGGCGACTATTTGGATCTTGATGCGCTATTGGGGGCCCAAAAACCGCGCACCGATAGCCATGATGAGATGCTGTTTATCATCCAACACCAAACAAGCGAATTGTGGATGCGGCTTGCGATACACGAGCTAACGGCCGCGCGCCGCGCATTGCGCGCAGATCAGGTGCAACCGGCGTTTAAAATGTTGGCGCGGGTGTCGCGGATTTTTGAGCAGTTGAACAATGCATGGGACGTGCTGCGCACAATGACCCCCAGCGAATACACGGATTTTCGCGATAAGCTCGGCCAAAGTTCCGGCTTTCAATCGCATCAATATCGGTTGATTGAATTTATGCTAGGCAACCGCAACCAAGCCATGCTGCGCCCGCATGAACACCGGGCTGATTTGCATAAATTGCTTACCGATGAAATGGCCAAACCAAGCCTATATGATGAAGCTTTGGCGCTTTTGGCACGCCAGGGTTTTAGCATTCCTGATGCCGTGTTGAACCGTGATATAAGCCAGCCGCATATCCCCGACGCGGGCGTAACAGCGGCTTGGGCCGAGGTTTATCGCAACCCGAAAACCCATTGGGCGCTGTACGAACTTGCCGAAAAACTGGTTGATTTTGAGGATTACTTTCGACGTTGGCGTTTTAATCATGTTACCACTGTGGAACGCGTCATCGGCTTTAAGCGGGGCACCGGTGGGACGGGGGGCGTAAGCTACTTGCGGCGCATGCTGGAAGTGGAATTGTTTGCGGAACTTTGGCATGTAAGGACCATTCTATGAATTGCGTATTCGTTCAACTGCGCTGCAAACCCGGCAAAACCTATCAGGTGGCCGAGGATGTTTATGCGCGAGAAATCACGTCGGAACTCTATTCCACGAGCGGAGATTTTGACCTGCTGGCCAAACTTTACATCCCCAAGGATGAGGATGTGGGCAAATACATCAATGACCATTTGCTTGATATCGAAGGTATTGAGCGTTCACTGACCACGCTCACCTTTCGGGCGTTTTAATTTTCAGCGACTGGCGGGCAGAAATTTATTGTAGGCAACGGCCTAGGGCGGCTGATTGGCATTGCGTTAACCCGCTGCGTTCAGTCCCGTGCAAGCGCCATAAAGGCGCGGATTAAGCGCGATTGTGCCCGGTCGCGCAGGCAAACTAGGGCTTCATCCATCAATAGTGGCGCGCCCAAAATGTGGATGATTTGCAAGCGTTGATCCAACCCAAATTCGGCCTGCGACACAAAACCAATACCCGCACCTGCCGCCACAATTTCACGGACCGCTTCGCGGCCTTCAGCCTCAACCGCGGGTGACAAAGTGATTTTGGCGCGCGCTGCCGCTTCATCCAGTTTTTGCCGGGTTTTTGACCCCTTTTCCCGCAATATAAGCGGATATGAGGCAAGCTGAGCCAAGGTCATCCCCTGATCGGTGGGTAGGTTTAGCCGTTTGGCGGCAAAGGCAACAATTGGGCTGGCACCCAGCGATATTACTTCAAGGTCGGTGTTTTGGGGCGCATCGCCCAAAATGCCAACATCGGCGCGATAGGCCAGCAAGTCGGCCACAACTTGTTCGGTGTTACCGGTGCTTATTTCCAGCGCAGCCATCGGGTAATCTTGGCGAAACCGTGCCAAAAGCCCCAATACGTGATGGGCGGAATCAACTTTAATGCGCAGGGTGCCGCGCGCATCCTCGCGGTTTTCGGACAGAAATTCATGCGCTTGCGCTTCAGCTTCAAACATCCGGTTGGTAATTTCAAGCAGCGCGCGCCCTTGTTCAGTTAGGCGCACTTGGCGCTTATCGCGGTGGAACAACAGAATATCATATTCCTGTTCGAGACGACGAACTTGGTCTGAAATGGCGGGCTGGGTAACATGCAGAGCGGCCGCTGCGCGCGAAAACCCGCCTTGTAGAGCGACGTAATGAAATGCACGAAGCTGCGCGTGTCGCATGATTCAACCTTATAACTTGGCCCAAAGTATAACCAATACTGATATTATTGCAGCGCATTTCAAGCGGCAAATGCGCCAAGCAGTTGCGCGAATCTAAGATTCCCGGCAGCATGGCGCATTAGTATAGGGGGACATAATGTCAAATCTAAGTGAAAGTCAGGAAGCCAGGCGCGCTTCAATACATAAATCGGCCCTAATTTGGGGCTGTATCGGGGGCGCGGTTGTTGCGCTCATCGCGCTTTGGGCGCTGGGTGGCCAAGGTGCGGCGGTTCGTTTTGGCGGTGCTGTCGTGCTGGGGGCGGGCGTTGGGTTTGGGCTGTTTCGTATGTCCTTCAATTCAGGCAGCAAATCAGCCCAATGCGCAAAATGTAGCGCGGCATTTAGCATTTCACGCACCGACCGAAGCGAAAAGGTTTTGGGCAGTGAAGCCAAAGAAACCCGTGAACTGGCCGAAGACAAATCAACCAAGGTGACCACTTGGACCGAAGAAGCCTATGAGGTTACCGAAACCTTTACCTGCGCCAAATGCGGTGACGTGACCACCAAAACCCATAAATCGAGCCGTAAACGCGATGAAACATCGGCCATTGAAGCTGCTGTGATGGGGGTTGCCGCTGCGGCAATGGCCGACGCAAACGCCGATGATGCTGAAAGTGACGCGCCCAAAACCATGTCAGGGGCTTCCAAATCGGGCGAAAAATCGGGGTTGAATGCGGGCAAGGATAAATATGCAGCACCAGCAGATGCTGGGCCAAGCCGTAGCCCCGCTGCTGATGTTTCAACTGCCAAAGGCAAAGCCAAGCCGAAAGACGCAGCACAACCTGTGGCCGAGCCTGACGACCCATTTGCCACAGAAGCGAGCCCGCCAGCCGAAGACGAGGCGAAATCAACCCTCAGCAAGGGAACGAAAAAGTAGCGCTTTGAACCTATGCGTTTTGGGCGGACCGTGCCCAAAACGCATAGGTTGCATGCCGGACAAATCTTCAGGCGCGCAACGAATTTTCCCGCTTGGTGGAACCCGCAAGGACAGCACCGAAGCCGATGAGCAAAACAGTGATGCAGATTTGCAGGAGTTGCTCATATTTGTGCCCATCATACAGCACAGAGGAAACGATGCCGTTTTCGCGCAGGAAATAGGCCAAAGCCCCGAGGATTGCTGCGCTAAAGCTGGCCAGATAGGCCCAAAGCGCGATTTGGCGCGATCCGACAAGCCCAACCATTAGCACCGGCGTAAGGAACATTGATGCGGTTCCAGAGATGGCCACCGCATCAAACAGACTTTGATTACCCCACAGCGTCAGGGCGGCCCCTATGGCGGCAAAAACGATCATAGCCAAGCGCCCGCCCATAAGGCTGCGCGCAGCGAGATGCAATTCTTCAACGGCCAACCGCGCTGCCGAAGACAGGGCGGAATCAAGCGTTGAGAGGGCCGATACCAAAAGTGACACCATCAACGCTGTAAAAACCCAACCCGGCAATATATGCGCCCAAGTGCCGATCAGTTCGCCCTCATAGGCCGCGCCATCAAGCCCTGCCTGAATTCCGAAAAAGCCGAACGCCATAATGCAGAGCGTTGAAATCCAGAAGGCGTGCAGAAAGCTGTTGCGCGTGGTCTTTTCATCGCTGACAAAGCCGCGGTCCATCATTACCGGATCATGCACCGGGTATGAAAATACCTGTAGGAAGGCGACCAGCAACAGCACCCAGCCGTTATAGGGGCCTGACACGCCTGTCGCTGTAACCACGGCGGCAAAATCAAAGCTGGGGCTTGTCACTAGCGCTACGAAAGCGGCTCCAAAGACAACCAGAAAAAACAGCATTTGCACAACATCCGTCCGTAATGCGGCGCTGAGGCCACCCCAAGCGGAGTATGCCAGCGCTAAAAGCCCGACCAGCAGGACGAAACCATTCTCAAATTGGGCGAATTCTGGCAATATTGCCGCAAAGATGAGGCCGACGACGATCAGATTGGCAAAGATCTCAGAGAGCAGTCTCAGGGCGATTACCAGATTGTAACAGCCTTGACCGACCATGCCAAATTGACCGCCTAGCCAATCTTGGACCGACCTTGCGCCCTTGGCGCGTAGCCGTGCCACCACAAAACCACCTGTCAAAAAAGAGCCGTAATAGGCAGTATAGGCCAACACCCCGGCGCTGCCGTAATAATAGCCCAAAATGGCGACATTCATCAGCGAGCGGGCGAATATCCACGTCGTTACCTGACTAAGAACCAATGTCCACTGGCCGGGCAAGGCGCCGGTTTCCGCCTGCCCATTAAAAAAGCTATCGACGCTAACGCGCCGCGGCGTGACCCATAGACTAGCCAGAACAATAACTGCGAAAATGCCAACGATTGCAATGGGCTGCATAGACTGCTCCAGGAAAGAATTGTTGGATCGGGTATCACGGCTACGGGCGTGCTGCCACTCAATTGCCCGTGACTGGGCGCGCCGCCATGCTGGTCATCGCAAACTTAAAGCGGTGGAGGTGCAGGAGATCGCACATGCTGTGGCGTTAAAATATGGGGTGTAATGGGCCGCCGAACGACGGGACGCGGGGCGCAGGTTTTAGAAGGGGCGGCGAATTCGCATTTTACTGTTTGGCGATGTCAACAGACCATGCAGTGCGGGCTACAAATGCGAAACATGAAACCGTTCATGCCTTGGTTCGATGTATTTGAACCAGAACGTCATGATATTTTCAGGAAAATTTTAACCTAATTCGCGCCGCTGCGCATTCTGATTCGGGCCCATTGCGTTTGACATCAGGTCTAGCAATTGGCTGCCAATGGTTCAAATTTGCCAGACAAAACCCAGTCATTCCTACGGGCGACGTACCGAGTTACCCCCGGAGATAATGCGGTTGATCATCTGTGCCACGGCTTCATGTTCTTTGCCAGAGGCACTACTATCAGTGGCATTTTCATGTGTGGTTGCAGCATCTTTAAGAATACCCAAAATGTCTTTTTCCGGCAGGATGTTGGCGTCGTTCAAAGCAAGAAGTAACGCCTCGCAAATTGTAAGTGCGGCGATTCCAGAATGCGTGTTATGGTTCGACATGGCGACTGACCTTTCAGGGTGTTTTCGCCCGCCCGGGGCTTTCCCTGCGGGGCTTGCATAGTGTGTATCAATAATTGGCTGATCTGGACTGATGGAGATCAGTATTGACAACATTTTTATCTTCGTGGTAATTTCTCTTTTCGGAGTTGGACAAACATATGGACCCCACGCCGCTGACTCGAAAACTCAGCGTTTTTGTCTCTTTGTCAGACGAAGAACTGTCTGTATTGGACGGCCTTCACAAGCGCCGCCGCACATTTGTGGCCGGACGTGATTTGGTTGATCAGGGGCATTCGAGCCAGGCGGCCTATATACTCGGATCAGGCTGGGCCTGTTCTTACAAACTTCTGTCAGATGGCCAGCGACAGATTGTCGATTTTCAAATACCCGGTGATTTTTTGGGATTGCGCAGCGTGCTTTTGCGCGTTTCAGATCATAGCATCATTCCGGTGACCGATATTGAGGTGACGGAGGTGTTGGCTTCTGATCTGCTTAATGCATTTCAGCAAACCCCCCGGCTTGCCACCGCTATTTTATGGGCCGCGTCGCGCGACGAGGCGATGGTGGTCGAGCATTTGGTGTGCGTCGCGCGCCGCGAAGCATCCGTGCGCACGGCGCATTTTCTGTTGGAGCTTGGCGCTAGATTAGCCATTGTAGGGATGGGCACCAAGGCTGGGTATGCTTGCCCGCTTTCGCAATACATGCTCGCCGATGCGTTGGGGTTAAGCGCGATCCATGTAAACCGCGTGCTGCGCCAATTGCGTGAGGCTGGAATGGTGACGTTTCGTAATGGATACGTCACCTTTGACAATTACAAAAAATTGGCCGAGTTCGCAGATTTTGACCGGGGTTATCTTGATGAGATTGGGCCATTGCTGAAATACACACTGCAAGGGCTATTGTCGTAGTTAGAGCCGACCAAGCAGCATCAGAATAACAACAATGATCAGCAGCGTTCCCAATACGCCGACACCGGCATGGCCAAAACCGTAGCCATAGCCCCCAATACGGCCGCTGAAACCCCCAAGCAGGAAGATGATAAGAATGATGATCAGAATCGTGCCAAGTGACATTTCTTGCTCTCCCTTGATGGGGCGCCACCAGCTTGGTGGTCAGCCCCGATGTTTAAACCTCAGGCGTGCCGCACTCAGTTAATCGACACACCGTTTTCGTTGATCTCAATATCAACGCCTTTGTTGCGTTCCTGATAATACATGTAGCTTGCGACGGCGGCGACAACGGCCAGCACGCCAACCAAGATGAGAATTGAATTCCGGCTCATAAGTCTTCCTTTGTGTTGATATTTAGGCGGTGGTAAAGTGGGGTCTTTCGCAACGTGCAAAGACCCCACTGGTGCAGTTATTGGTTTTAAGTCAGCGATCTAAGACCCATGTGGATTTAAGATCGCTGTGCTTATGGGCGAGATCAGTTCGTTGGCGTAATCACGATTTCAACCCGACGGTTTTGGGCACGCCC
>Ga0105054_10002136_pt1 | contig 31860 bp, 33 predicted proteins | sample BON02_FD_78091 | JGI IMG/M metagenome (GOLD analysis project Ga0105054, IMG submission 78091) | Freshwater microbial communities from Lake Bonney liftoff mats and glacier meltwater in Antarctica - BON-02 (megahit assembly) | ecosystem: Environmental > Aquatic > Freshwater > Ice > Glacier...
ATGCATATGATAAGAGTGATAAAAAAGACAAAAAGCTTAAGGAAACAGTCACTTTTGTGAAGCAAAAGTTGGATGCTGCCAAGTGGTTTATAGATGCGATCAAGCAAAGGCAAAACACCCTTTTGAGAACTATGGAAGCAATTCTCCAATATCAAAAAGAATTTTTCATCGATGGAGATGAGACTAATCTTCGGCCTATGATTTTGAAAGATATTGCTGAGAGAATCGATATGGATATTTCTACGGTATCGAGAGTAGCAAACAGCAAGGCAATTCAGACAGAATTTGGTGTTTATCCATTGAAATACTTCTTCTCTGAAGGTATTGCCACTGATAGTGGTGAGGATGTGAGTAATCGCGAAGTAAAATCTGTATTACAAAGTATGGTGGATGCTGAGGATAAGAAGAAGCCGCTCTCCGACGACAAGCTTGTAAAAATGCTAAATGGGAAAGGCTATAATATTGCTAGAAGAACTGTGGCTAAATATCGCGAACAGCTTCAAATACCAGTTGCCAGACTAAGAAAAGAATTGTAGTGCGGAGAATTTTTTCATTAATTCTTTCAGTGGTCTTGCAGCCTTTGGTTATTCCAAGTTTGGTCTTTGGCTTGGCTCTATTTGTGGTGCCTGAGGCAACTAGCATCCCGGAGTCTTTAAAAAACCGACTATTTTACCTTGTTGCATTGTCCACCTTAGTTATCCCGATGATCACAATTTTCGGCTTACGATTGAGTGGAACTCTGAAAAGTATTCACATGGCCGATCTGAAGGATAGAGGAATACCTTTTACTGTAACAAGTATTTATTACATTCTTACAGTGTATTTTTTATATCAACAGAGACAATTTGACCCTATACTATGGCAAGTATTAGGGGTAATCACATTGGCGATAGTTGTGCTGACGTTAGTCACATTTTTTTGGAAAATGTCAGCACATATGACAGGAATGGGAGGGTTGATTGCAGCAGTCCTAGTTCTAGGGCTCAAATTCCCTACATTTCAGCCCCTTTATCCTTTATTGGGATCTCTTGTATTGACGGGGTTGGTAGGAACTGTTAGGTTGTATTTAGAAGCCCACAAGCCTATTGAGATTTATGTAGGTCTGATCTTTGGATTCGTCGTCTGTTTCATTGGATTTGGCTGGATTTGGGCATAAAAAAAACCGAGCATCAGCTCGGTTTAAATCTTTTTAAGGAATGTTTCCTTAGAAGACGTTAATTGCAACGCCAAAATTGATTTGAGTAGCTTTAGAAGAGTTTGGTCCTTTCCCTTCTTGGAAGACCTGATTCAAGCCAAAATAACTCCATACGTAAAAGCCAGGAGAACCAGCTTTCAGAGATAAGCCATATCTGAATTTCTCAAAGCCGTAATTTTGAGAATCTTTAATTTTTCGCTTTAATCCATCAGAATCTTCATAGTTCAATTTTGTATGAGATTCGTATAGGTAACCAAATTTACCGCCTACGCTTACTTTAAATCCTTTGGAATAGTTTGTCTTATTGAAGTGGTAGGTGAAATCTAGTGGAATATCAAAATAATTAGCGGCCACTACATTCTTATTAATTTTAATATCGTCTCCCAGTACATCAGTAATGTCTTTCAAAACACTGGATTCTGGACCTATGGCAGGATTGTTATACAATGTCTGATCGTTCTTGAATGAATATTTATCAGTTCCGACACCTACCCCAATGTCCATAGTAAATCCAGATGCATCACCAAAGATGGAAACAGGATATTGATAGTAGACGTTGAATGTACGTGAGCCAATGAAACCGATACTCATGTCTTCTGACCTGTTGTTGAGTTGATTAAAGCCAAATTCAAACTTCAAATCACTAGGGATGTTAGGTCTTCCTCCAATAGGAGCCTTCGGCTTTTTTGCAATTTCCAGGGTGTCCTGAGCGAAAGCTGTTTGAATCAATGCAAAGGCTAGAAGGAAGGTGTATATTTTTTTCATCAAATTGGTTTACTTATAATGCATTCAATGCGGGCAAAAATAGGAAATCCCAGAGGATTTACCCCTTTTTTCGTCTTAATTATTCTTAAGGAGAAAGTGAGGTCAGTCTGAAAAATTATTAAATACTTCTGCGTGAGTACTTGGATAAAATCGAATTTTAAATACCTTTGCATTTCGAATTTGGCTTCGTAGCTCAACTGAATAGAGCACCTGATTACGGCTCAGGAGGTTTCAAGTTTGAATCTTGACGAGGTCACAAGGTAAAAGCTTCATAGGTGACTATGGAGCTTTTTTGCATTTACGCCTAGTTTTCTTTAGCCTTCACTTTTTTTTAAAGGTAATTTTTATTCATTTTAGTCAATCTATTCAGCCTCTCCATCCTTGCAATGAAAAAGTGTCTTCCTTTTCTGATTTTTTTTGTAACAGGGTGTAGCCTCTTTGAAGACACCAAATTAGTGGATATTAAGGAGTTCGATGGGCCTTGCACCATTTTGCTCATCGACGGCACATCCATTGTAAGCAATGGGAATATTGAATTCAGCAAACGAACTCAAGCGATCACTTATCGAGATGAGGCGGGTAAAATCTGGTCCTTTTTTAGAGATGACTATACAAGCTATTCCTGTAAATGACCATTATTGTTTAATTTCTCTTAGCGGTTTTTCTTTTTTTAAAATATTCAACCTTATAGCAGGAGGAAAGTTGAGAGATGGATACTGAAGAATCTATGTCAGCTGAGCTCATCAAGTCCCCTGTTGCTTTGGTCTTCGCTTTACATAGTAGACAAGCATTTTTCGACTAACTGTTCCACAGGCAGGGCTAGCGTGTTAGTAGGCTTCAGTACTTTCCCTTAAAATGACGATAGATAAGCTTTTAACATACAGTTACCCATATCCATTAGTATAACTAACATAGAATAAATTCCAAAATAAATGGAAAAAGCCCGGTTCTAGACCGAGCTTTTTTAGTAAAGTTGATTCCTTCTTAAACCGTCCACCTTTGGCTACTGTTCCTATCTGAACTAATTTTGAATTGTTATTTTTTACGATTGCTATCGCCAGCTTTCATCGCATCTTCCAGCTTCTGCTGGAATTTTGATTTCTTTTTATTTACGTTTTTCGCTTTGCTTTCTTCCACTTTTGCTCGGATTTTTTCGTCATCTACAAATAATTTGATCATAGCTTGCTGACCGAAAGTCACCATGTTTGACACAAAATAGTAGAAACTCAATCCAGCAGGATAGGAGTTCAAAATGAACATAAACATCACTGGCATGATGTAACCCAAGTTTTTCATTGGTCCAGTTGCCGTGGTTAGCTGATTATTGAAATGCGTATAAATAATCTGAGACACAGTCATCAGCAAGGTAAACATACTTACGTGTGATCCATAGAAAGGAATCGTAAATGGCAGATTGAAAAAGGTGTCATACGTAGAAAGGTCAGTGGCCCATAGGAATGATTCCTGTCGCAGTTCGATTGCATTTGGGAAGAAAAAGAACATTGCAAACAAGAATGGCATCTGAAGTACCATTGGCAAACAACCTGAAATAGGACTTACTCCCAATTTCGAGAAGAGCTTCATCTGCTCCTGCTGCATCTTCGTAGCATCATCTCCGTACTTCTCTTTCAGCTCGTCAATCTCCGGCTTTATTACACGCATTTTGGCCATTCCTATATACGACTTATAGGTCAGCGGGAAAAGTGCGAGTTTGATCAGGAATACGATGATGATAATGATAACACCGTAATTGGTGAAGAACTTCTCTAGGAAAGCGAATAGGTTAACGATGATGTATTTGTTGACCCAGCTTACAAAGAAGTAGCCCATGTCCACATTGTCTTCAAACCCTTCTGTTACCTTTTTTAAGGTTTTGTATTTGTCTGGGCCGAAATAATAAGTAAATCCTGCTTTACCATCCTGAAGAGGAATAGACAGGGTTGTAGCCATAGTGCGTACGATCGTGCTATCAGCTTCTGGAGTGCTTTGAGTAATTGATACATTTTGGAAGTCAGTATCAGCAATCATCGCCGCAGTGAAGAAACGTTGACTAAAACTTATCCATTTCACCGGCTCTGCGATAGTTTCTTGCTCCAAATCATTACCTGCTCCCAGATTGTCAAAGGATCCTGAAGTAGTATAATAGTTTAGTTTAGCCTGTCTTCTGGATTCTGCTAGATTACTTTCTTGGGTTATTACCTTGTCTTCCCAGTTGAGTGCTATTGAATTCCCAGTAAAAACACCTTGGTAGCGATTTATTTCGAAGGATTTCTGTACTTCATAGCTGCCGTCAGCCAAGGTAAAAGATTGGATGATTTGTCCACTTTCTGTCCCAGCCTTCAACGTCAATGTTTGCGTTTTTACACCTTCTTCATTTTGACTACTTTCTATGGAAGGAGTGAAATAAAGATCATTCAGGTCTAATGGGCCATTTTTACTTTCGATGATGAAGTCCATTTTGGAACTTTTTTCATTGAAAAGTTCCAAAGGCTTCATATCCTAGCTTTTGTATTCTTTTAGAATTACCTTTTTGACTTGAGCACCTTTGGAGGATATTTTTACCTGTATTAGGTCGTTTTCAAGAGTAAGAGTTTCGTCTTCTCCTACAGTCATGGTGGCCAAAGCACCATATTTAGCAATTCTTGCGGCATCTAGCGTGCTATCGTTTACGGAAATTTTTTCTGTACTTTCCGATTGGCTGGCTGCATTAGATTGAATCGATTCTGTTTGCGTGGTAGTTGCTGTTTCCACTTCTGGTATTTCCGGCGTGCTCGCAAAGAATAGCGAATAGACTAGGATGACCGCTGCAAAAAGAATCAAACCAGTTGCTTGATTTCTGTCCATAAAGATTAATCGTAAACCCGAGAATGAAGCTTCGGGGAGTTTTATTTAATTTTTTTGTCTATAGCCGCTTGAATGAATTTCACGAAAAGTGGCTGTGGGGTTAGTACTGTACTTTTATATTCTGGGTGGAATTGAACGCCGACAAACCAAGGATGGTTTTTGATCTCAATGATCTCTACCAAACCAGTCTCGGGATTTTTGCCGGAAGCGATCATTCCATTTTCTTCCAATGCTTCTAGATAGTTGTTGTTAAACTCATATCTATGACGGTGTCTCTCTTGGATTTTGGACTTTCCGTAAGCTTGGTATGCTTTGCTTCCTTTTTTGATTTCGCAGGCATACGAACCCAATCTCATGGTTCCTCCCATTTGATCGATATTTTTTTGATCTTCCATCAATCCAATTACTGGGTTTTCAGAATTAAGATCCATTTCTGTACTGTTCGCATCTTTCAAGTGGAGTACGTTTCTAGCGAATTCGATTACTGCTACTTGCATTCCAAGGCATATCCCAAAGAACGGAATGTTATTTTCTCGAGCGTATCTTACAGTATTTATTTTCCCTTCAAAACCTCTCTCTCCAAAGCCGGGAGCTACTAAGATTCCGTCTAAGTCCTTAAATTTTGAAGAGATGTTGTCAGTATTGATTTCTTCCGATGAGATCAAGCGAAGAGTCACATTGCATTCTATAGAAGCGCCGGCGTGCGTAAATGATTCTATGATAGATTTATACGAGTCAGGTAATGAAACGTATTTTCCAACCAGGCCAATAGTAACTTCCTGAGTTGGGTTTTTAAGCTTTCCGAGAAAATCTTTCCAGTTTTCAAGATCTGTATTTTCTTTGGATGTAAGCTTGAGCTTAGTCATCACACGTTCATCCAGCTTCTCCTTTTTCATCAATAGAGGCACATCATAGATCGAGTCTGCATCCATTGCTTCGATCACGTTGTTCAACTGAACGTTGCAGAAAAGTGCTAGTTTTTTCTTGACATCAGGAGGAAGGTGATATTCCGTTCTGCAAACCAAGATGTCCGGTTGTATACCTGCTTCCAGCAATTGCTTGACGGAGTGCTGGGTTGGTTTGGTTTTTAATTCTTGGGCTGCTTTTAGGAAGGGAATTAAGGTCAGGTGAATAACCAAGAAATTATTTGAACCAAGATCCCATTTAGCTTGTCGTACCGCTTCAATGAATGGGAGGGACTCGATGTCACCTACGCAACCACCGATTTCGGTAATTACGACATCAAATTCTCCTTCTTCACCCAGTTTATAAAAATTAGCTTTGATTTCATCTGTGATGTGAGGAATGACCTGAACAGTCTTTCCAAGGAAATCGCCTTTACGCTCCCTTGTGATCACGTTATTATAAATTCTACCGGTAGTGATGTTATTGCCTTGAGAAGTAGTGATATTCAAAAAGCGCTCATAATGGCCTAAATCTAAATCGGTCTCAGCTCCATCGTCAGTCACATAACATTCGCCATGTTCATAAGGATTAAGAGTCCCTGGATCGATATTCAGATAAGGATCAAATTTTTGGATGGTTACTTTGAAACCTCTGGCTTGGAGCAACTTGCCAAGGGAAGCTGCGATAATGCCTTTGCCGAGAGAGGAAGTAACTCCTCCGGTAATAAAGATGTATTTGGTGCTTGAAGCCATAAGAATGGGGGAGGATTGAAAATTGTTTGGATTCTTATGGGGCTCAAAATTATGGAAAATTCCCGATTAATGGCTTGTTGAACATGAAATAGATGACTTTTCTCGAATTTTTTCTATTGTTGCCAAAAATTATAACGTGACAATATCTGTCAATTACTATCTGCTGAGCGAGGTGATACTAAATTTAATTGTTGGGTTTTTGAAAAATGATATGCGGCAGCGATAGCTAATGAGTGATGAGGTGGTTGCTGTTTTAGAATTTCTAGCATGAACGAAATAAGTTCCTAATCTTCCTTTTGTAACTAGTAAAAACAAGAAATATGAGATCGTTAAACAGAAGAATTCTCTTGGTAAATCAAGCTTTTGATCAGAGTGAGTAGACAGGGATCAGATAGAACTTAATGAAAAAGAGACTTTTATATTAGATCTGAATAAATTATTTACTAAAATCGATTGGACTAATTTCTGAGACAGTGTTGAAATAATAAACATAGTAAGATCTGATTTATTCGGCGCAATGGTATCGAGAATAAGTCTTTTAAATGCTACTGGCACGCGCTAATTTTTCCGGATGATCTACCGGATGATCTACGGCCTGAATTGTTACGTCATAGTAAATCTACTGATATGCAGCTGTAGATAAAATATAATAAATATAAAGCGTCTAGTGAAAAGATATTCTGCCTGAATTGCAGCGTCTATGGAAGTCTTTTATTTTATTTATTGCGAAGTCTCTTTGTGAAGACGTTAAACTTAATGAGGGGTTTGAAGAAATCGCTTTGCTAAAGAAGGCTAATGAATCTATATTTATTTAGGATTGAAGAAAATGGTGAATCAAAATATTCCTATTTATTACCTCTTAGTGCTATGTTTGAATTCGACTTTTTTCTTGAGCATCCACAGAAGTTCGGAGCGAATAATGTGCCATTATGCAGTAGATTCGAGTGTTTTACGAAGAACTTGTAAGGTGAAATAGAGCTTTAAATTTATATTGCAACATTTAATAACGAAGGATATTATGAAAAGCTATTTCCGTCCCATAATGAAAAAGTACAATTTTAATAATTCAATAAAGCAATGCATAGGAAGCCGTTCAAAAAATTTAGTGATTAGCTAAAATGATTTTAAGTGTTAAAATGTCATATTTTGAATAAGATATTTTATATAAATTAATATTTGTATTATATTGCACCAAATTATTGATAAAATAAAGTATTAACTAGTCAAAATATGAGAGATTTAATTAAAGATGCTATCGCTGACCTTAAAAAAGGTGATGGTTTTATTTATGTTACTGCTGATGGTAGTAAGATCGATTTGCATGATGCGGCAAAACAAGGTGTTTCTGTTACCCCTGTTAACCCTAAAGATCAGGTAATTAAGAAGTTAGAAGCTGCTGGACTTCATTTGAATGATGGCAAATTCTTAAATGAATTGAATGAATTGATTTCACTTGTTACTGGAAACGGAGTTTCTTCAAAAACTTCTAAAAGAAGAACATTCAGCGATGCTGAGAAAGGCAAAATTGTAGAAGAGTGGAAAAAAGTAGAGGCTGCAGGTAAGAAGACAAAAGCGGCATTTGCTAGAGAAATTGGCGTTGGTTACCAGACATTTATCAACTGGTTGAGAGGTTAATCCCTTTTTACAAAAACAAAAAAAAGGCAGCTGATCGGCTGCCTTTTTTGCTTTATGCCTAACCTAGGTCAATTTCCATTTTTAAACGGTTGTTATTACAGTGATAAATGCCAAAAAAAGATGACTAGGGATTAAATTACAATTGAGGATAGGGTTACGACAGGTAAGGATATTTTTGGAAATGAAATAGCTACTTTAGTAACTTGATCAGACAATGGAGAAGAATTCACTCTAGATGGCATGAATACTAATACCGAGATTGCTATTGCTACCACAACGCTATCAATTATTTTTCAAGCTAGAGATGAGATCACAGGTCTATAAAATGATACAAAGTTGGTGCTAAGTCTTTCTAATATAGATTTGTGAAAGCCAATAGATGCGTTCTCTGTTCCCAACTCAGGGATTAACTGTCCGATATATTCATCTTCCTTGCTTAGATTTTTCATAGCAGATTAATTAATTCATTTTTCGTGATTTTCTGCGCTGATTCTAAGAGGTTTTTACTTCCTCGGTGCAACAGTATTTTGACATGTGAGCTTGTCAAGCTCATAATTTCTTCAATTTCTTTAAAACTTTGTTCTACTAGATAAAACAAGGTGAGTAAAGCAAACTCTGCCGATTTTATAGCATCCATGCCTTGCTGTATAAGTTCTTTCCGCTCCATTAGCTGAAGTGATTTTAATCCATCTAGGTAATAATCAGATGCATTAGCGAGATTATTTGCGTCATCCGTATGTGCTGAATAGGTTTTTGATTTTCTTAACTTGCCGAAAGCCTCATTATATACGATTTTGTACAGTCAAGTAGTAAACTTAGAACTGCCCTCAAAGGTTTTTAAGGAATGGAAAGCTTTCATAAATGCATCTTGTGCCGCTTTTTAAGCTTCCGCTCTATTTATCATGTTTTTGGATCAATCGTCCATAAGCATTCAAATTACCCTAAAACGTTTTCTCTATATAATGTTGGTCTTCCTGAAATCGCATTTTCACATTGGATGCAAGTACCTAAATAGATGTCGCATTTTTTTTTCGCATAACTGTAACTTTTTTTCTGAGTACCTAAATCCAAGAAGATAAAACAAGCAAAACATGGCAGAAACTATCTTAGTTGTACTCATTATTTTCTCCAGTATTTTTGGAGCTATCTGTGCTTTCTTGACTACCCTAAATAAGGAACGGCTCGCAACTCATCCAAAATGGTGCTGACGCAAAACTCTTCAACTCAGGCAAGAAATACAGCTTTGGGCAATTTATATTAAGTTTTGCCCTACTCGCCATCTTCCTAGGAACAGGAATTCTTTTTGGAGCTTTATTAAAACAAAACGGAATGGATGATGGAGTGGTTTTCTCAGCTTGCATAGTTATTTTTGGAGGAATGAGTTCTTGGCCAGCTATTTTTTTAATAGAAAGCTTTCTTAGAAAGAGGTGTGATCCTTGTCTTCACAAACTCTAAAAACCTCTACTTACAAGGTCGAAGTTTTTTTGGTTTATACGCTTTTGTTCACTGCTCTCGTTTTTCTGATTATTTTTGTAAAAAAATAATTCGCCTTGGATCACTCACAATTATTATCTGCTTTTAGGGAAAAAGGAATTTTGCACCTAAAAGAGGGGAACGGAAAAGTAATCACGCTTATGAAACCTGAGCTTTGGAAGCCTGATATGGGTGAAGATTGGATATTTTTACTTTTTGATTTGTTCCAAATCCGTACGATTTGCGAGCCTTTCTCTGAGGTTTCACTAGATGTCATAGAATATGCAAACAAGCCTACGGTTTATCATAGTCCGGCAAGTCGCATTATTAAAAATGGGCCTATCGTGGACGGTGTACTGAAGTTTAGTCTGATAATGGAGCCTAACTGGAATAAATTGTTATTTCAGATATCTCAACCTGTGCTAGTGAAAATAGATACTAACGAAGCTACTTCACATCATACTCCTATCTTATTTCCGCTTTTGAGTCCAAGTTCTAAAGAGATGTTTTTGGGGCCTGACGGAGATGTTAAAATTATTAAAGGATGAATTTCAAATCGCATCTTGACGAATTCGAAGTTTTTGGAAAAGTTGCAAGAGCCGCTGCCAATTTAGGAGTAGAGACCTATGTTGTTGGCGGGTATGTGAGAGATTTGATTCTGAAAAGGGAGTGTAAGGATATTGACTTTACCTGTGTTGGTAGCGGAATTGAACTAGCAAAGGAAGTTGCTCAGCAATACGACGAACATGTCCCTCTCTCAGTTTTCAAGAATTTCGGCACTGCGATGCTGAAACTGGATGAGATGGAATTAGAGTTTGTAGGTGCTCGTAAAGAGTCTTACCGTTCAGAATCTCGTAATCCAATTGTGGAAACAGGGACGCTGCAGGAAGATTTGGAGCGTAGAGACTTTACAATCAATGCCATGGCAATCTCTTTGAATGTCGCTGATTATGGAGAATTGCTCGATCCGTTTGATGGACTTACCCATATCAAGAAAAAATTGATTCGAACTCCTCTTGAGCCAAATGTTACCTTTTCGGATGATCCACTTCGAATGCTTCGTGCTGTTCGTTTTGCGGCTCAGCTTGATTTTGATATTGATGGAGATACTTTTCATGCATTAAGTGAAAATGCTCATCGGTTGAATATCATCTCGGAAGAACGGGTGATTGTGGAGTTGAATAAAATAATTCAAGTGAAAAAGCCTTCTTATGGCTTCAAATTACTATTTGCAGGTAAATTGCTTCATGAGTTTTTTCCTGAAATGGTAGAGTTGCAGGGAGTAGATTCGGTGGATGATAAATCTCATAAGGATAATTTCTACCACACACTACAAGTGCTCGACAACGTCTGCATGATGAGTGATAACCTGTGGCTTCGCTGGTCTGCTATTCTACACGATATAGCTAAGCCAGCTACTAAGCGATTCAATAAGAAAGTCGGATGGACATTTCATGGTCATGAAGATAAGGGAGCGCGAATGACTCCGGGGATTTTCCGCAGGATGAAACTTCCGATGGATGAGCGTATGAAATATGTGCAGAAACTCGTCAAACTTCACCTTCGCCCGATTGCACTGGTGAAAGATGAGGTAACGGACTCGGCAATGAGAAGATTGCTTTTCGAGGCGGGAGATGATATTGACGATTTGATGAAGCTTTGCCGTGCAGATGTGACATCAAAGAACAATAAGAAAGTAAAACGATACCTGGAGAATTTCGAGAAAGTAGCTCTTAAGCTTATCGAAGTAGAAGAGAAAGATCAGGTCAGAAACTTCCAACCGCCTATATCAGGGGAGGAGATTATGGAAATTTTTGGTTTGGAACCTTCAAAAATCATCGGAGATATTAAAGAAGAAATTAAAGAAGCTATATTGGAGGGTAAGATTCATAACAATCCTATAGAGGCACGTGAATTGATGCTAGAGATTGCTAAATCCAAAGGATTGTCTCCGGCGTTAGATCGTCCAAATTCATAAACTAAATCAAAATTCACTTCAAATGAAGCACGTATTATTCATGCTGCTTATGGCCTTTTGTGCCAGCACAACTATTGCCCAAACTACCGACACGGCTACTGTAGCTAGACTCGATCCAAATCTCAGGAAAACTTTGAATGCTTCTGATCAAGCTGCTTATCAGCTTGCATTAAGATTCAATGATATAGCCGTTGCCAAAAATTCACTTTATAATTTGATAGTCAGAAATCCTGAAGATATTCGATATGTGGAGATGTTGGGAACAGTTTATTATGAAGCAGGTCAAGCGATGTCTGCTGCTTTGGTTTCCATGGATGTATTAAAGGTGAATGACAAGAGTATAAAATCTTTGGAGATTGCAGCTAATTCATTGGAGCAAGTAGGAGCATTAGAGAAATCTCTTCCATATTTTGAAACCTTATATTTGCTAAGTGGTGATAATTTCAGTCTTTACAAATCTGGTTTTATACAATACAGTCTGAAGAAATATCCTGAGGCATTGAATTCGATGAATATGCTGGTGAAAAATGCTAAGCCTGATGAGAAAGTAGGTTTCCCCAAATCTCAAGTTGAAACGCAAGAGGTGAGTATGAAAGCCGCTGCATTGAACTTAAAAGGAATGATTTATTTGGACCAAGGTTCTAAAACTGAAGCGAAAGTAGCTTTTGAAGAAGCCATTTCTTTAGACCCAGAATTTGATCTTGCCAAAGAAAACCTTGCTAAGACAAATTGATTAACTCAATTCCTGATTATGAAACCGGCATTTATGTCGGTTTTTTTTATGTTGTAAATTTCAGATAAGGATGAGCACTTACCTAAATGAATTCTTCCAAAATTAACTAGAAAAGGCTGCTAAAATTAATTGGCAGCCTTTTCTGTTTGTATTAAGTCTAATAGCTCTTAGCTGAGAAATAAGTAGTATGCGATGAAGGTTGTCAGTAATGATATGCCAAAGCTCAGGGAAATAATCTTTGGATAATTCGTTACCCATTGAGCGTTCTTAGTAGTGCCTTCGGGCATCAGCTGACTTATAGGTCTCACCACTCCTTGCACTAGCGCAAGACAACCCATAAAGTAAATTGATAATATAAGGATGAAGCTTGCTGCGGTTTCCATGATTGTCAAATTGAATCCGAATTTAAGTGCATTTTGAGGGAGATGAATTCCAAATATAGAAACGTAACAATTTGATAATAAACAATATGTATATCCGCAATGATGCCAGTGACCCCTCTTTCTTTGGTTAACTGGCGGGAAGACCGATGACGGGTGACCGAAGTAGCCAAATGCTAGTGTTTACCATACATTAAGCCGCTTTTTGCCTTTTACTGGTGCAATTGCGGATATACATAATAAACAATATCATTATCGGCAATGATACCAGTAGCCATATACACATTACTTTAAAGGCTAGAAGACCGAAGACGGGTGACCGAAGTGGCCTCAATCTTAGAGTGGAGCTTGTTTTATATTGCTTTTATATCCTTACTGGCAGAAAAGCGGTTAATCATAATAAACAAGCAGAAAAAAAGCCCCAATCTCTCGGGGCTTATTGATTATTTAATTATTGGAGATTCGATCATTTTACCATATCTAATCTTTCTTTCTAAGGTATTAGCCAGTTCAACTCTATCTAATTTGGTTACTCTAGCTGAAGAAGGAATACCAGTGATTTGCTCTATTGCCGTTCTTAGCATGAGCTCACTCACATCTCCTAAAGCTCTCAGTCTCTCTGAACTTTCCTTTATAGAAATATTTGGAATGAAGCCAGTACTGTAATCAGATTGATCCAAACTATTAAAACTTTGCGTCACGATAGGTAATAATCCGTATTGATTTTCAGGATTTTTTTCATCTTCAATTGCAATTGAACCTACATTTTTCCCATAAGTGATATCACCAATCAAAAAGACATCCATATAAGGCTTTAGTCCATTGATGATTAGTTCGGACGCTGATGCTGTTCCACTAGATGTTAGAACATAAAGCCGATTCCCTGATAGTGTATTGCCAAGGTTTTGGGATTTGTCCAGAAATGGAGTTTTCACACTACTTAAACTTGGGATCTCTGAAGCAAGTAAGTTATTGTATTTTGTTCTGGAGAAAATATCAGAACCGGTAATTCCTGGAGCAATCAAACTAGCAAGATTTACTGCAGATGATACGTATCCTCCTCCATTGTACCTAAGGTCTAAGATTAGGTTGTTTACATTCGCAGCTTTCAGTTTGGCGAATACTGCATCCATCTCATTATCGTATTTTGTGTTGTCTGTTGTAATTCCAGGAGCGAAAAAGTTGTATACGACGTATCCGATTTTTTGATTGTTGATCGTATAAACAGTATCAAGAAAATTGGGGTCTTCAGAGAATTCTACAGGGGTGATAGAAATGTCTGTCATCGTACTATATCCACCGGCTTCTTCACTATACCTTCGAGGTGAAATTGTATGCGTTGTTTCAGTTTGTTTAAGAAGGTCTCTGAAATTGGTTGTTGTTATCTTAGTGCCATTTATGGCAACTATTGCATCCCCACGTTTAAGATCTTTCGAAGCAGCAGGGCTGTTTTTCTTCACATATAGAACCTCCGCATATACATCGTCCGTGTCAGTTATTCTATATAGTTGAAAGTCATATCCTGGATCTAAAGAAATTCCCTGAAGTGAATTGATCAACTCTTGATAATCCGGATAGATTACTGAAAAACGGTCCGTAGGAGTGAAGAGTAAGGATTTGAAATAATCGGTAGGATCCGAAGTAGCAGCGATGGGGGTTTTAAGATTAAGTCTCCAGTAATAGACCTCATCCATTACATCAAAAATCCAGTTGTTGATATTCTCCTCTAGCGTAGGATCAGGATCCACGATAGGGTCTTTGTCATCATCTTTACAGCTCCATAGTAACCCACTCAGGATTAGTAAGAAGAAAATTCTTGATCGTAGGGTAGATTTCATATTTCGGATGTTAGGATAATTACAAACGTAGCATTTGGAATTTCGGTTGATTAAGACTCGAGATTTTAATGTGTAGAACCGTAGGATACGTCGTGCGTTTGACTGTCCTGTAATTCTCCATTTTCACATTTTAGCACTCTATACGGGTACTTACGAAGTAAATCATAATTATGGGTTGCCATTAATATGGCAGTTCCTTTTTTATTTATCTCTTGGAAAAGCTTGAAGATTCCATCTGCAACATCAGGGTCAAGATTTCCAGTCGGCTCATCGGCGAGTAATATTGATGGTTCATTGAGTAAAGCGCGAGCAATAACTACACGCTGTTGCTCCCCACCGGATAACTGGTGAGGCATTTTGCTTGAGGCATTGTTCAGCCCTACTAAAAGCAGAACTTCAGCCATTCTAGCATTGATTTTTGCTTTGTCTTTCCAGCCAGTTGCTCTCATGACAAATGCGAGATTTTCAGCTACCGATCTATCATTGAAAAGTTGAAAGTCCTGAAAAATGATTCCGATTTTCCTTCTCAAAAACGGAACATCCTTGTTCTTAATATTTTCCAGGTAAAACCCTGCTACTTCAGCACTTCCGTTTCTAAGCTCCAGATCGGCATAGAGTGTTTTCAACAAAGAGCTTTTTCCGCTACCGGTTCTTCCAATTAGAAACACAAACTCGTGTTGCTCCACTGAGAAGTTCACATTGGTGAGGATAGGGTCAATACCCTGAAAGATGGTTGCTTGGTTTACCTGAAGTACAGGTTGCGTACTGAAGTCCATTCTTATATTTCTAATTTTTGCAATTTTCCAAAAGGAAGCTCCTTAATTAATAACTCAAGTTCTTTTTCCTTTCCTTCCAAGCCAAATTTCTCCATTTTTTTTAACGGCCTATCTGCTCTGAAATAGGCTACTAACACAAAGTTATCATCTCTAATTTGGATGTAATCAGGGATTTTTGCCTTGCCTTTTACTTTGATAATATACATAGTGGAAATTAAAAAAAAGACCGACAATAGCCGGTCTTTTATTAGTTATTTTCCAGCTGCTTTGGCATGATCTGCCAAAAATGTTGCCAAACCAGAATCCGTAAGCGGATGATTTAGCAAGCTGGTGATTACTTTCAATGGACAAGTCACTACATCAGCGCCAACCTCAGCACATTTAAGTAGGTGCATGCTATGTCTTACTGACGCAGCAAGTACTTCAGTTTCGTAACCGTAGTTGCCATAAATATGTACGATCTGAGCGATCAATTCCATTCCATCGAATGAAATATCATCTAATCTTCCGATAAAAGGAGATACATAGGAAGCTCCTGCCTTTGCAGCCAAAAGTGCTTGACCTGCCGAGAAAACCAATGTACAGTTAGTACGAATGCCTTCGTTACTGAAATATTTCAAGGCTTTCAGACCGTCTTTGATCATCGGGATTTTCACCACGATTTTATCATCAATCTTAGCAAGCTCTTTTCCTTCTCTAATCATGCCTTCGTAATCTGTAGAGATTACTTCTGCACTTACGTTATCATCAACAATAGCACAAATTGCTTTGTAGTGAGCTCTTACTTGTTCGTCTCCGCTGATGCCTTCTTTGGCCATCAAGGAAGGATTGGTAGTTACGCCATCTAAAACTCCTAGGTCAAAAGCTTCGCGAATGTCGCCTAGATTGGCTGTGTCAATAAAGAATTTCATGTTTGAATTGTTTAATAGATATGGAAACCTCTTTTCTCAGACTTTGATTTACGTGTTTTTAAATTAAAAACAGGGTAAAAGCCATTTAAAAGGATGATTCCAAATGGATTTGATTGTAAGAAACAAAGTTAGAAGATTAATCAAGATTTGGAACCTGATTGGAGACGCCCGAGAAAAAATTGGGCAAAAAAGAAGCGGCATCGCACCGCTCAACTACTTACCCTTGCTTCCTTCCGGACCTGGGGGATTCAGCAGGAGCTGGTCGTGCCGCCGGTACAAAAGTAAGGAGAAAATTAATGTTAACAATAATCTTATACTGAATTACGATTTTTGCCGCTTTCGGTGCTGACTATGAGGCGCATTAATTTCAAATTGGGAATCTCAAATTAGAAATTAATTCGTTTTAGCTAAGTGCATCTGGAATTCCAGCACATTGCAATCGATGAATTCATCTTCTTTAAGATCCTCAAAGATCTCTTCGTCAAATTCCATTTCTGTCTTTTCTATTTTTCCGTCAGGATGGACGATTAGCTCTATTCCGGTAAATGTATCAGGATTGACCTGCACCAAAACTTGGTAATCGTCAAAAACTTGCTTGAAATATTGTGGGAATGCTTTAGCCATTAGTTTAGTATTTAGTATTCAAAACTACTCATTCGCGCCGATTTGGTTATAGCTTGGATAAAATATAATCACTTCCGATGGGCTGCTCTGTGTGATTTTGATCCTCTCAAATACGTAGAAAACCTGAGCCAAAAAGTCCTTTTCGTTAATGGGTTTTACGCCACTTATCGCATGATTTTCCACTTTGAAAAGGGCTCCGAAAGGGCCAATTATTTCATGTCCATTTGCATTACGTTTCTTAATTACTTTGTAAGTTTCTCCATCGATAAATTCGAACCGGGCATTCCCCCAGAAATAGCTTCCTTTTCCTCTGGCGATTTCCAGATTGGTTTTGGAGTTGACAATTCTCGCTTTGTTGATTCCGTTAATATTTTTATTGAAAAATAAGTGAAATGTCTGCCCGTTATAGTCAAGATCTGCATAACGATAGCCTTTATCGATTTCCATTTTCGCCTCTTCTCCAGTATCGGATTTAAAGTTGACTTGATACATTGGAGCTTTCCACTTTGCCGAAGATTGAGCATTTGCAAACCCTGAGCAAATGAAAATTAATGTGAGAATGAGTAAGTGGTTTTTTATATCGATCCTGGATTATAAGCTTGTTTTCAACGAGTTAAATAGAGTTTAGTTTAAGTAGATTGGTGCACTAGCCTATTTATTTCAGATTTTTTTGATAAAAAAAGTGCGTTGATGCTTTGTCCTTAGCAATCCCTTTCTAAATTTGCTCTCATTCTTATGAAAACAATTGCAAGCAAATACTGGTGGTGGCATTCTTACTCTTTCCAAAAGGAAGTTTAGAAAGCCCCTGCAGTTAATTTTGCGCTATACATAGTATAAAAGGCTTACTGGATCTCCGGTAAGCCTTTTTTCATGAAAAAAACACTCACGAATGACTCAAGTAAAATTTCCAATACTGACTACTTACCAAAAACGACTGGCAGACACCATCACTCCGGTAAGCATCTATTTGCAGATTCGGGATCGTTTTGTAAATCCTATCCTGCTCGAGAGTTCCGATTATCACGGGCATGAAAACAGCTATTCTTATATCTGTTTTAATCCTTTGGCCACTTTCTCCTTTAATGCGGGCACAGTGACTGAAAATCTCCCCTCTGGCGAAAAGGAAAGCTATGAAGTAAGCTCCAACCAGAAATTAATGCAGTGTCTGCGGGCATTCGGGAATAAGTTTGATGTAGCGCCGGACAATTTCAAATTTAGCTCGAATGGGCTTTTTGGATATATTCAATACGATACCGTAGCTTATTTTGAGGATATCAAACTTAAAAACACTACCCCAACTGAGGTGCCGATGATGCAATATTCGGTCTATCAAAATGTAATTGTCGTGGATCACTATAAGAATGAGTTGCATCTGCTAGAGCACAGAGTGGCTGGAGCTGAGAATACTGAAATAATGGATGAGATCGAGCGTCTCCTTAATAACAAGAATATCCCAAGCTACTCTTTCCAGCGGGTAGGTGAGGAAGAATCAAATTACACCGATGAAGAGTTCTTGAAGATTTTGAATCAAGGACGTGAACATTGCTTCAAAGGAGATGTATTCCAAATCGTACTTTCACGTCGATTTAGTACGGCTTTCAAAGGAGATGAATTCAATGTATATCGAGCACTTCGGTCAGTGAACCCTTCTCCTTATTTATTCTATTTTGATTACGGTTCCTTCAAAGTTTTTGGGAGTTCTCCAGAAGCTCAGATCGTATTGAAAGATAAAAAAGCTACGATATACCCTATAGCGGGCACATTCCGAAGAACTGGGAATGATCAGGAAGATGCAGTCTTGGCCCGGCAGCTTTACGATGATCCCAAAGAGAATTCAGAGCATGTGATGCTGGTGGATTTGGCAAGAAATGACCTGAGTAGATCTTCTGTAAAGGTCACAGTGGATGTCTTCAAAGAGATTCAATATTATTCACATGTGATTCACTTAGTGTCCAAAGTGACGGGAGAGTTGCCAGAAAACACAAATCCACTTCAACTAGTCGCAGATACATTTCCTGCGGGAACGCTTTCGGGTGCCCCAAAGTATAGAGCGATGCAACTGATCGATGAGTTGGAGAATGTTTCAAGAACTTTTTATGGTGGAGCTATCGGCTATTTGGGGTTTAATGGTGACTTCAACCATGCTATTCTGATCAGATCCTTTGTCTCAGAAAACAATCAACTTCGATTCCAAGCTGGTGCAGGTGTAGTTGCCAAGTCGACTATTCCTTCCGAATTGCAAGAAGTAGCAAATAAGCTGGAGGCGCTAAGAGTGGCGCTTAGAGCGGCGGAGAATATCTAATCTCCCAATTTTCCAATCCGCCACGGCGGATAAGTTCTTCCAATCTTTCAATTAATAAAAATGAAAATACTCGTCCTAGATAATTACGATTCCTTCACCTACAACCTGGTTTACATCGTCAGACAGCTGGGCTATGGAGCACAATTGGATGTCTTTAGAAATGACAAAATCAGTTTAGAGGATGTTGCGCAGTACGATAAAATAATTTTATCTCCAGGGCCTGGTGTTCCTGAAGATGCTGGGATTATGCCGGAGCTTCTGAAGAAATATGCTGCGACCAAATCAATTTTGGGCGTCTGCTTGGGCCATCAAGCAATCGGACAAGCATTTGGAGGTGATTTAATCAACTTGTCAGAAGTACTTCATGGCGTGGCTTCTACGGTAAAAGTGGACAAGGATTTGCTTTTCAAAGACGTTCCCGATACTTTTAGTATTGGTAGATATCACTCTTGGGTTATCGATGAAAACACCCTTTCACCAGACTTGGAAGTGATCGCACGCACTCCTGACAATCAAATTATGGCAGTAAGGCATAAGGAATACGATGTCAGAGGATTGCAGTTTCATCCTGAAAGCATTCTTACCGAAAACGGAATCCAGATTCTCAAAAACTGGATGGAGAATTAAATAAAAGAAGTACTCAACAACACCCCCAATTATGAAATGAGCCTTAGAAAATATTCATTTTCATTTTCAAAAAGAATGAATATTACCTCTATGCGAATTCCATCTGACCACTAAAAACGAAAAAACATACTGATGAAAGATATTTTGAATCACCTCATCGAGCACCGAACCCTCACACGGGCTGATGCAAAGGAAGTTTTGAAAAACATTACAGCCGGAAACTACAATACGAGTCAGATCGCAGCATTTATGACTGTGTATTTGATGCGTAGCATTACAGTAGACGAATTATCAGGCTTCCGCGAAGCCATGCTAGAGCGATGTATTCCAGTGGAGATTTCCGAGTACGATGCTATGGATCTTTGTGGTACAGGGGGAGATGGGAAAGACACCTTCAATATCTCTACGTTGTCTTCTTTTGTGGTTGCTGGTGCTGGGCAAAATGTTTCCAAACATGGTAACAATGGTGTTTCTTCTATCTGTGGATCCTCTAATTTACTTGCGTATTTTGGGTACGAGTTCACGAGTGATATGGATAAAATCCGCCAGAGTTTGGATGAGGTAGGGATTTGCTTCTTGCACGCCCCACTTTTTCACCCAGCAATGAAGCATGTCGGCCCCATTAGAAAAGATCTGGGAGTGAAAACTTTCTTTAACATGCTTGGACCAATGGTGAATCCAAGTTTCCCAACAAAGCAATTGGTGGGCGTATTTAGCCTAGAATTAGCACGATTGTATGGCTATCTCTATCAAGATATGGAAGGGAGATTTTCTATTCTTCATGCGTTGGATGGGTATGATGAGATTTCGCTTACGGGTGATTTTAAAATGATCTCAAACAACGGAGAAAAAGTATATAGTCCAGAAAATATTGGCTTGCCAAAATTAACCGCAGCTTCTATCCAAGGTGGAGATACGATACAGAAGTCTGCCAAAATATTTGAAAATATCCTGAAAGGGAAGGGGACAAAAAGCCAAAATGCTGTGGTAATTGCCAATTCTGCGGCTGCACTTGTTACTGCCCGTGAAGGACTTTCTTTTGTGGATGCAGTGGCTGTGGCAGAAGAAGCATTATTGAGCCAAAAAGCGCTTCAGGCTTTTAATGGATTGGTTAACCCAAAAACAACAGTCTCTTTAGCTTAAATCTTATGAATATATTAGATAAAATCATTGCTCAAAAGCAAATTGAAGTAGCCGAAAGGAGCAGTATGGTTCCAGTGAAGCTTTTGGAAAAAAGTGTCTTTTTCGAAGGGAAAGTGGTGTCCATGAAGAAGTACGTAACTGACCCTGAGAAGTCAGGAATTATATCCGAATTTAAAAGAAAGTCACCTTCCAAAGGGATGATCAATAGCTCTGCTTCGGTGGAGGCGGTAAGTGTCGGATACATGCAGGCAGGTACCTCAGCGTTGTCGATTTTGACAGACACAGATTTCTTCGGCGGAAGCAATGCTGACCTGAAGGAAGCTCGGAAGTTTAACTTTTGTCCCATCCTTCGCAAAGATTTTGTCGTGGATGAATACCAACTTTTGGAAGCAAAATCCATTGGGGCGGATTGTGTTCTGCTGATTGCAGCAGCGTTAGCGCCTGCGAGATTGAAAGAGTTGGCTGCGTTTGCAAAAAATCTTGGGCTGGAAGTGCTGATGGAAGTACACGATGGCGAAGAGCTGGAAAGAAGCTTGTGTGTCGACTTGGATTTGGTAGGCGTGAATAACAGGGATTTGAAGACTTTCGATGTGTCATTGCAAACCTCTTTGGACTTAGTAGGTAAAATCCCAGCTGATTTTGTGAAAATTTCTGAAAGTGGAATTTCTGATCCTGCTACTTTAATCACATTAAAAAAAGTAGGTTTTGATGGGTTTTTAATTGGAGAGAATTTCATGAAATCCAGTCGTCCAGAACAAGCGGCCTACAACTTCATTAAGGAGTATAAAAAGCTTTTGACAAAGGAAACCGAGGTAAACGCCTGATGAAAATCAAAGTCTGTGGGATGCGGGATCAAGAGAATATCCAAAAGCTGATTCAGGAGGTTAATCCTGATTGGATGGGCTTGATTTTCTATTCCAAATCGCCTAGATACGTTTCCGAAGATTTTGCAGCGTCTATTGAGTTGGCAGAAGTGCCAAAAGTCGGAGTCTTCGTAAATGAATCTGTTGCGTTTGTTTTGTCCAAAATCGATGAATTCAAACTTTCTGTACTTCAACTCCACGGAAATGAAAGTCCTGAATATGTGAGGGAACTGAAATTGAAAACAGACAAAAAGTTATGGAAAGTTATTTCCGTAGGAGAAATGATCGACTGGGAAACATTGAAAGACTATGTGGGGTTAATTGAATACTTCCTGTTTGATACGGCAACTTCAGATCATGGTGGATCGGGAAAGAAATTCAAGTGGGATGTACTGAAAAGCTATCCGTTTGAAACTGATTTTCTGCTGAGTGGAGGACTGGATGAGGAAAGTGCGAGTGAGATTTTATCATTTGCACATCGTATGCCGCAGCTCGTAGGAGTGGATTTGAACTCAAAGTTTGAAGACGCACCAGGATTGAAGGATATTGAAAGACTGAAGAGTTTTAAGAAAAGGTTACTTGGTAATGACAAATTACCAACGACCGATAACTAACAACAAGAAATGATCAAGGTAGATGAAAAGGGTTTTTACGGCAAGTTTGGAGGAGCTTATATCCCTGAAATGCTGCATCCCAATGTCCAAGAACTGAAAGAGAATTACGAGTCAATTATGGCTTCGAAGGAATTTCAGGATGAATTCAGAGGATTGCTTAAAGATTATGTTGGTCGTCCGACACCGTTGTATTTTGCTTCCCGCCTTTCTGAGAAATACGGAGCTAAAATTTACCTAAAGCGAGAAGATCTCTGCCACACCGGAGCTCACAAAGTAAATAATACCGTAGGTCAGATAATTTTGGCAAGGAAGCTCGGGAAAAAGCGAATTATTGCTGAAACCGGAGCAGGTCAACATGGAGTTGCCACTGCCACAGTTTGTGCTTTGATGGGCATGGATTGCACAATTTATATGGGCGAAGTTGATATTGCGCGTCAGCATCCCAATGTGGAGCGGATGAAAATTCTCGGCGCTAGGGTTGTCCCAGCTAAATCAGGATCCAAAACACTGAAGGATGCGACAAACGAAGCCATGCGTGCATGGATAAATGACCCAGTAGACACGCATTACATTATTGGATCAGTAGTGGGACCGCATCCATATCCAGAGATGGTGGCTAGGTTTCAGTCTGTGATTTCTGAAGAAATGAAGTGGCAGTTGAAAGAGAAAGAAGGACGTGAAAATCCCGATATAGTAATGGCCTGTGTAGGAGGTGGATCCAATGCTGCAGGTGCTTTTTACCATTATTACAATACCCCTGAGGTTCGATTAGTCGCTGCCGAGGCAGCAGGTTTGGGTATTTCTTCTGGGAAATCAGCTGCAACTACCGTACTGGGAACTCCTGGAGTTTTACATGGGGCTAAAACTATTTTGATGCAGACAGAAGATGGTCAGGTAGTTGAGCCGCACTCAATCTCTGCAGGTTTGGATTATCCAGGGATCGGCCCAGTTCATGCGCACTTGTTTGATGTGGGAAGGGCAGAATTCGTAGCTGTAGAAGACAAAGATGCCATGGCAGCTGGCATAGAATTAAGTCGATTGGAGGGGATTATTCCTGCGATCGAATCAGCTCATGCGATACATGCCTTGAATATGATCAACTATTCCAAAGATGACCTGATCATCATTAATCTTTCAGGTAGGGGAGACAAGGATCTGGATACTTATATTAAATGGGGACAGTATTAAAGTTTAATGTCGGATGTCCGATGACGGGTGTTTGCACCGGTGATAGGGCACCTGACATCCATCATCTATCTATATGAACAGAATACATAAATTATTTAATACCAAAAAGAGCCGCGTTCTCTCGATCTACTTTACGGCTGGGTTTCCAGCACTTGAGGATACGATTCCGATCATGGAAGCTGCACAGGCTGGAGGAGCGGATATCATTGAAATTGGAGTTCCTTACTCGGATCCTATAGCCGATGGTCCCACGATCCAGGATAGCAATATGATTGCGCTGGAAAATGGGATTTCTCTTAAAAAAATATTTGAACAGCTGAAAGGATTCCGTGATAAAATTCAAATTCCAGTAGTGATGATGGGCTATTTGAATCCAATGATGCAATACGGAATGGAGGCTTTTTGTAAAAAATGCCAGGAAGTAGGAGTGGATGGATTGATCTTGCCAGACCTTCCTATGCAGCAATACTTGGATGACTACAAGGCCCTTTTCGAAGAATATGGCTTGGTGAATACGTTCTTGATTTCACCTCAAACTACCGAAAAGCGAATTCGCGAGATCGATGAAAATACTAACGGTTTCATTTATATGGTTTCCTCACATGGTGTCACAGGTGCGAAATCTGGAATAACGGAAGAGCAAATCTCCTATTTCGAACGAGTGCAGGTTATGAATTTGAAGAATCCTAGACTTATTGGTTTTGGGATTTCTGATTCGGAAACTTTCTCCAAAGCCTCGGAATTTAGCAATGGAGCGATCATCGGTTCTGCTTTCATCAAAACCGTAAAAAACTCTAAAAATCTGAGTGAAGACATTCAGGCATACATTCAATCAGTAATTAAATAGCATTGAAGCTTTGCCAAAGTTTCGAACTTTGGCAAAGCTATATAAAACAACACGTCTATGATCATCCAACTTCAACCCGATATTTCCGATAACCAAAAGGAGAATTTGATCCAAAAAGTTAACGGTATTGGCTATAAAACTACTGAGGTGAAAACCCAGCTTGGTTCCTATTTGATCGGGATCGGTAAAAAGGAATTCGATATCCGTAAAATAGGCCAGATGGACGGGATCGTAGATATTCACATCGTATCTGACGAGTATAAATTGGTATCCAAAAAATGGAAAGCCAAGCCTACTTCCATTGATTTGGGAGATAATATTTTCATCAAAGAAGGTGAAATGGCGGTCATTACCGGGCCTTGCTCTATCGAGACAGAAGAGCAAATTCGTGCTGTAGTGGCGCACTGCGTGGAAAATGGCATCAAAATGATGCGTGGTGGAGTTTTCAAACCTAGAAGTAGCCCATATGCTTTCCGGGGATTGGGACTAGACGGTTTGAAGTTATGGCATAAAATCGCCAGCGAAGCGGGAATTAAAATAGTCACAGAAGTAATGCAGACTTCCCAGATCGAAGAAATGTATCCATACGTGGATGTGTATCAGGTAGGAGCTAGAAATTCTCAAAATTTCAACCTTCTGGATGAGCTGGGAAAAGTGGATAAAGCAGTGATGATCAAGCGAGGGATTTCCGGAACGATCGAAGAACTTTTGCAGTCTGCAGAGTATGTTTTTGCAGGAGGAAATGAGAAGTTGATTCTTTGTGAAAGAGGAATTAGAACGTATGAACGGGCTTCTAGAAACACCTTGGACTTGAATGCAATTCCGATTTTAAAAGCAAAATCACATTTACCTGTGATCGTGGATCCATCGCATGGTATCGGGATTCGTGCCTATGTACCGCAAATGGCTTTGGCCGGAGTGATGGCGGGTGCTGATGGGATTATTTATGAATCTCATGAAGTGCCGGAGAAAGCCTATTCCGATGGACAGCAGACGTTAGACTTTGCTCAAAGTGCAAGACTTGCAGGCTGGATCAGAGAAAGCTTTGCGATGAGAAAAGGATTTGATTTGTTGTAGAAAAATGAAAAGCCGGTGGAGACACTGGCTTTTACTATATAAATACCCATTGGATCATCCAGCTAAAATGGACATAGGCTAACTTTTTACCAGTAAAATTTCCATTAAGCATACTTAGGTTGAACATTAAGGGAAAAATATTCCAGGAAGAAAGTTCAACACCTAAGTTGAAGCTCTTCCCGGAAACAAAAAAATCTGTTTGGTTCTTTATTTTGGCATTTCTATTTCAGCCTTTTCAGCTGCCGCCTCTTGTATTTTCATTAATTCAATTTGCATCGGACCGCTATTCCAGTAGCCGGAAGCGTTTACTATTTTTCCATCTACAAACTGAGAAGTGATATGTACAGGCATTTCAAAGGTTTTGTTGTTGGCAGCAATGGTTCCTTTCCATAGTCCCCAGAAATTCACCCAAGTCTCGCCTTCGTCCGTCAACACCATTTCGAATTCATCCTTATCTCTATCAAAAGGATAGGATGAAAGTGGCTCTATAGTCAGCTTCTGCCCAGCGATGATTTCCTGAATAGGGGATGGGTTATCTTCTGTTGCATTGAAGAAAATGGTGGCGCCATCGGTATAATGTGCGGCATATTCATCCCATTCCCCATTGACATAATTGCCGATAACGGATTTGACTATATCAATTTCGGGGGATTCTTGGGTGTAACTTGTTTTGGTATTGCATCCAAAGGTCAAAAGGAGCAATCCAAGAATTAAGATATTTTTCATAGCCTTGGGGTTTAGGTTGTTGAAGATTGAATTTTCGATAAGTATTTTGGACTTATTTGATTTCTATAAATAGAAGTCTAGTACCAAAGTGCTACAATACTTCCCAGATGCTAGGAAATAATACCCAAAGACTACTTTTAACTCTAATAAACTGATTTTCAATTTGATCATTTTGTTATATTCATAAATGAAAATGATTTTTTTTCTAAGCATTTTGTTGATTTCTACAACGGGATTTGCGCAAATCGAAGTGAGAAATGGATTATTCTACTACCAAGAGGTTTTTGTGGAAACAGATAATTTTCAGTCAGAATATCTTGAAAAACTAGAAAAAGCAGTGTCTGATATGCCTAAAGATTCTCCTCTCAGATTGCAGGTTCTTAATGATCTTGGCTATCATTACCATACCCGAAACCTGGATCTAGCGCTTGAATATATTGAGCAGGGGCTAGAGGAAGCTAGAGAGCTAAAAGATACGTATTGGGAAGGAAAGCTGATGGTTTCTCAGGGAGCTGTATTACTGCGAATGGAGGAATTGGAATTGGCAGAGTATGTGCTCAAAGAAGCAATTCTCAAAATCCCTGAAAGCGAAGGCTGGTTACTGTATACGAATTTGGGATATGTGTACGAACGAAGGGGGATGCTAGGAGACGCTTTTGTTTATGCCTCAAAAACCCTTGAGATTGGGGAGAAGTATGGAGATAGTAAAGCAATCGCAATGGCTTATTCTGACATGAGCAACCTTTTTTGGAAGCAAGGGAAATTCGATGCGGCTTTAAATTATGGGTTAAAGTCTCTTGAAATATTTGAGAAAAGAGAGCTAAAGGATCTAGATTATGACTTTACGCTCCATTTAGTGGGGCAATATATGGTCGATCTGGATAGGCCAAAGAAGGCTATTGAATACTTTCAGCACTCCACCCAACTGGGAGAGCGCTATGGTTTTTACAATAATCTCAGTGATACATATATTGCACTTGCCAACTTACAATCCAAAATGGGTGATTTTTCTGAAGCTCAGAAATCAGGTTTAGAAGCACTTCGCTATGCTGAATTACTCAACAATGATTTTATGCTCATGCGGTCTTATTTGGCTTTGGGAAAAGTCAGTAATGCATCGGGAGATTTTTTGCGGGCATCCAGTTATTTAGAGACTAGCATTGCTGAGGCAAAAAATTGTTTTGGAGATAAATTCCAATTGAGTTTGGTTTATGAGGAATTGAGCAAATCCCATGAAGGATCTGGAGCATTTCAAATGGCTCTAATCGCTTCCAGAGAATCTAATGAACTCCGAAAGGATATATTCACAGCTGAATCCGAAGAGCATTTAGCCTTACTTCAGACTCAAATGGGCGTAGCTCAAAAGGAAAACACGATCAAACTTCAAGAAGCTCAGTTGAGTCGTCAGTGGATTCTTCAGATTTTCTACCTTACGGTTGCTGGAGTTTTAATAGTCTTTCTATTTCTTCTCTACCGGGTTTTTTTACGCAAAAAGAAATACAGCAGACTGCTGGAAATAAAAAATCTAGAGAAAGAGTTTTTACTTAAAGAAATACATCATCGTGTCAAAAACAATCTGGAAACGATCTCAAGCCTACTTACTCTCCAAATTGCCAAAATTGATAACCCTAAGTTTAAGCAAATAATGGAAGAGACTTACACCAGAGTTCAAAGCATGGGAATGATTCATCTCAGCCTGTATAAAGAGGGGAATCTCAAGGAAGTAGAAATGAAAGAGTTTTTTGATGGCTTGGGGAAATTTGTCTTGGATACCTTTGATGCTTCAGATAGGATTGATTTTACAACAATAATGAATCCTTTAGAATTGGACGTAGATGTAGCAATCCCTATTGGACTAATAGTAAACGAATTAATTTCTAATTCACTTAAGTACGCTTTTCCTCTACAAAAATCCGGACAGATTTGCGTTCGTCTGGTTGAAAAAGATGGAAATCTTTTCTTGAAAGTGTCTGACGATGGAATCGGAATCATAGAAAATTCTATAACGCAGGGTACAGGATTTGGAAGGGAGTTGATCGGCCTACTTACGCGTCAGCTGGATGGGAAAATGACTTTAGAGAATGACTCTGGAACTGCATTTTCTTTTGAATTTATACTTAACAAAGCAGCATGAGTGCAATACGAATTTTGATAGTTGAGGATGATATGATCATTGCTGCAAATATCAGTTTACAGCTAAGTAACCTTGGCTATGAAGTTACCGGCATAGAAACGAAAGGTGAGGAGGCAATTCACCATGCGCTGGAGACCAAACCAGATATTATCTTGATGGACATCCAGCTTAGAGGAAAAACAAGCGGAATTGATGTCGCCCACGCTATTCATACAGTATTGGATATCCCAATCATCTACCTGACAGCTAATGGGGATGATGCCACCTTTCAAAAAGCAAAAGAGACGCATCCATTTGCATTTATTTCCAAACCTTTTACCAAACAGAATCTGGAAAGAACTATTGCGTTGGTGGAGGAAAGGATCAAAGAAAGTCCCACGAATTTAGCTACAGAAGACACATTTTTTGATGCTCAGGAGGATCGGGTTTTTATCCGAAATCAAAGTAAACTAATCAAGGTGATGCTAGAAGATATCCTTTGGGTGGAGGCGGACAGAAACTATTGTAAGATCACAACTGCTCAGCAGACTTATTTGATAGTAAGTCCACTAAACAAGCTTTGCGAAAAAATGGATCAAAAGCGATTTGTAAGAATTCATCGCTCTTTTATGGTAAACTTCTCAAAACTGGAGGCAGTAGCAGAATCTCATGTGGAACTGAAAGGAAAAATCCTCCCTATTGGCAAGCAATACAAAGAGGATTTATTCCGGTTGATGAATAAAGTATAAGCTACCTATCCTTTCGAATGTAACTCTTGGTAGTTTTGAACTTAGTTTGAGTTATGAGCTTCCCATTCGATCTCGATCAATTGTCCAGGTAAAACCAATCCCGAAACCTGCATCCATGATCCTGTGGGAAACTGCTTGGTGTAGATTGAATTCCTATAGGAAGACACATTGATGAATTCTTCCATGCTGGTTGTGAAGACGTTTTCGACTACATCGTCATTGATGCTATAGCCATAGTGATCCAGTATTTTCTTCAGATTCTCATAGCAGTTCTTCATCTGCTGGGCCATGTCTCCCGGAGCGGTGAGATTGCCTGCATCGGCCATGCTTACCGCTCCGGAGATGATTAGGTTGTCTCCAATCCTCACTGCATGACAATAGCCATAGGCTTTTGCTAGCTCAGGGCGAAGGAGAAAATACTCAGGAGTCCCTTCTCTACGACAGCTGTTTCGGTAAGCTTTACCGGAGCCGGTTGACAGCTTTGCATAGCAAAAGCTGGGCTGATTGCAAAGGCTAGAAGTAGTGGAGATTTTATTTGATTTTTCATGTAGTTTGTTAGAAACGTTATCTGTAATATAAACTTTATTTAGAAGGCAAATTAGAGTTGAAGATGTCTCTGAACAATTTCCATTTGCCATATTCTTTTTTCCACAGCACAAGGTATTTTTCCTCTCCTACGACTTGATCTCTCACTTAAAGGGTCAATTCACCTTCTTCGGCAATCAAATCCTCGGTGCCATATACGTTTTCGAGTCTGAGATCTACCTTGGTTACTCTCGAACTGACCATTCCCGACATAGCAGATTGAATATTTGCTCTACCAACCACCGAAGGCGCTCCAGCACTCATGAATTTCCCATCTATAGTGTAAGCATTGGCTAACCCTACGGAATCTCCTGTGGCTACCAGTGCCATAAAATTTTTATTGGCTTCTTCGATTTCTGCCTTTGCAGCTTCTAGGTTAAATTCTGAATTGGGGATAGTTTCATCTACCTCAGCTGCTTTTTGAGTGCAACTATTTAGTGAAGTGAGAAGTGATGATCCCAATATAATTACGGATAAAAGTGTGTTAGATTTTTTCATGATTTCAATTGACTAATGTGTTCTGCTTTAGGCTTACTAGCTTTTGTGAATCTTTTTGTTTTTCACAGTTGGGGAAAAGACTAAACCTGATTTGTTATATTCTTAGCGGGTAAACTCGTTAAGAAAAGAATTCCTTTCTCCGTTGGAAATAGGGTGATCTCTTATTGGTCTAGTATACTAGTGAATAGCAATTCATTTGATCATCGAACGTGCTAAATCTGCGAGCTCTTTAGCATTATCAAGTCCCATCTCTGCCGCCTTGTCGTAATTTTCTGCCGCTTTGACGAAATCTTTGTTTATAGCGTAATACTCTCCCATACCATCATAGGCATTAGGTTCATTGGGAGCTAAAGAGATGTACTTTTCGAGCGCAGTTTTCGCCTTCTCCATTTCATTTTTTTGCATATACATGTAGCCCAAGTTGTTATATATTGGGGCATACTTTGGGCTCATCTCCACCACTTGTTGTGCGTATTTAAGACCAGAATCCACATCTTTGCTCGTGTAGAAATAGTGTAGAGAAGCCCACTCTGCAGCTTGAGGAGTATTAGGATAGGCTTCCACCAGCGTCTGCATAGCTGCGGTAGATTTGTACCCTGGATCCTTCAGTAAATTTTCGAGCATCTTTCGCAAGATTTTCTCCGCTTCATTAAAGTCCTTGGCATCAATGGTCAATGCCTTCTCAAGCAGTGGCGTTCTCGCTGAATCACCAGCCCACTGCACGGCATATACATAGGCCAAAAATAAATTAGGGTCTTCTACTAATGCCTGTTTGATTAGCTTGTCGCCCTCTGAAATATGCACATTCGAATACAATTCCGATGCCTCATACATGCTTTTTAGAGCCTTTTTTGATTTGGAGGAAGAAGGCAGATAAAAGTCCTGCCCAGTGACCTGAATAATGCCACTAAATAGAATGATAAGTGATAAAAATAAGTTTTTCATAGTGCTGGTAAATTTTTGCCTACTCTAATTCGGTTTTCGGCTTGTTCCGTTTTTTGTTTTAAGTAATTTTAGAAATACTGCTCACTCAGAATACCACTTTAACGTATCCTGAACGGGTCTAAAAGTCATTCCCAAATCATGTTTAGCAAAATCGTTGCTGTACATCATCGTAGGTTTTTCGACAGGATTCTCTTGATTGAGCATCCTGATCACATCAGAGACTTTATAGCTTTCGCCGGTCAACAGATAATTTTTACCGTGAAGACCTTTTTTCAAAGAAGCACTATAGATAGCATCAGCGACGTCAGCTACATCTACAATAGCAAAGTTTGAATCGGTGTCATAAAGCATTTGAACAAATGCGTTGGGGGCAATCTTGTTTTTAAAGAGAAATTGCAAACCTGTGGAGGTAGAATCCTCACGGGCCGACAATGATTTGCCCATAACCCCAACGGGCGAGACAGAAATAATTTCAAAACTTAGGTCTTTCCTATCAGCGATGAATTTAGTAACCACTTGATTGGCGATAAACTTCGCCTGTGCGTAAGGGTGACTTTGTTCAATGATGAAAGGCTCATCATTTTCGCTGATAGGCTTGTCATCAATTTTGCCCTCTGGTAAAAGGGGGTGATTGGTATTATAAGTCGCCACCGAGGCTATAAATACTACTTTCTGTAAGCCGTCCGTTTGTTGGATTGCTTCCAAAAAGTTTTCAGTGCCTTTAATGGTGGGGTCAAAGAGTTCAGTTTTGGGATCTTTCACGTCGAGTTGAA
>Ga0105054_10002140_pt1 | contig 31839 bp, 30 predicted proteins | sample BON02_FD_78091 | JGI IMG/M metagenome (GOLD analysis project Ga0105054, IMG submission 78091) | Freshwater microbial communities from Lake Bonney liftoff mats and glacier meltwater in Antarctica - BON-02 (megahit assembly) | ecosystem: Environmental > Aquatic > Freshwater > Ice > Glacier...
GAGCAGGCGCCCCGGCAAGCCGGGGGTAGGGGCGGACCGCCGGGCCGCCCGCGAATGAGTGATCGGCGCGCCCAGCGGTCGCGCCCTACCCAAAGTCCAATTCTCCAGAGCGGTTGGTCTTAGGAACTCCCATGCCGCCGCCTTGGTCCGTGGGAGAGGAAGAGACGAAGTGGCATTCGTTCACTGCATCGCGCCCGAAAACACCTCTCTTTATTGCGGATATTCAAGCGCCGCCGGAGGAATACGGATGGGACAGTTAAACTTCGCGTCAACCGTGAATGTCCGACGGGAAATTCGCGAACGGCAGTCACGGTTCGTCGTCCGGTTTTATTCTCGCTGGCACATCGCTGCCCCCGGTTTCGTTGGTGCCAATGAGGGGTAGCTTCTTCGCGGAACGTCGGCGTCAGCCACGCCGGTAACAGCGCACCGTTCGCCACCCCGGCGGATGACGAGGAATCTGACGAAGAGGCCTGGCCGCTGATGCCCGTTCGTCAGCGCCGATCGACCGGAGTGGGCGGAATCTTGATCTCGCTGTTTGGGCTCGGCGCCAAGGGAGTGCCGTTGATGGTCGCGCTCGGTGACCGACGATTGTAAGCTCACCGAGCCCCAGTTGGATTCAATTGATGGTGAAAGCCCCGGCAAGCTGTCCTTCGGGTTTCGAGCGTGGGTGGCTCGAGCTACGGTCACTGGCGGGCGAGTCGGCGGCGACCAACAGATTTTCATTATCGGATTGGCGATCATGCGTGGGCAGATGGTCTATCATCCGCAAGGAGTGGTGGTTTACGAAGGACGGAATGCCCAGGGGACCGCGCTCGTTTTTCGCGACAAGACTGGCGCGATGGTGGCGAAGCGATTCTGAGGAGTCGCAGTTGGCTCACTCTCGCGGATTACGAAATGCGAATCCCGGCAAGAAATGCAGTTGCGGAGCGGGTGCCGCTTAACGCGTCCACAAAGGCAGCGCGATTCGGGTTTAATCGGGGAACGCGAGGAGGCTCCTTGGAGATGCTCTAAGCGAGCCGTCGATGGCGTCAAGGCGTCTCATGGGAGCTTCCTGAGGAGAGCGAGCTGAACAAGTTTAAGCAACTGAAGCTCTTGCCGACGGATCGATAAGTGCTCGGAGGAACTCACGTCGACAGTTTTACAATCTGAACCATTGGACTATCTCTAGGAGGTAGCCGACGGGTCTCGCGAAGAGGCGGCAGCGATTTTCCCTGTCCTGCTTAGCTTGACACTTTCCTATTTCTCGATGGCCCAGAGCGCGGGACAGCTTTCTGCGCTATTGCGCCGTCCACAGGCCACTTCCAGCTTCACCAACGTGCGCCGCAGTCGGCGCATTTCAATCATCCGACGGTCGAGGTCAGTGAGTTTCGCGCTGATCATCTGCCGCACTTCCGCACACGACTCACCTGGCAAGATACGCATGTCCAATAGTTCCCTAATCTCACGCAGAGAAAACCCGAGTTCCTTCGCTGATCGAATGAAACGTAGCCTCAGCAAGGCTTCGTCATCGAAATCGCGATACCCCGAGTCCGGCCAGCGATGAGCGTTGGGCAATAAACCCTCTCGCTCATAGTAGCGGATGGTCTGCACGTTCACGGTGGCTTTCTTGGCCAGTTCTCCAATGGTCATGGGGCGCTTGACCTTAGACCCTACTACAGGGTGTAGGATGCTGTCATGAAAAAAAGTGGTTCCCCGTGGATACTGACCGGCGGCGTCTTTGCCGGGCTCGCCGCTTCGCTCTGCTGCATTGGCCCGCTGCTTTCGCTCAGCCTTGGGCTAGGCAGCTTTGCCGCTTCCGCCTGGTTCGCCCAATGGCGTTCGGTGCTACTGGCGGTTACCTTCATCCTGCTCGGGTTCGCCTGGTGGCTGACCTACCGCCGACCCAAGGCGGACTGCGCGGATGGCACCTGTGCCCGTCCGCCGGGCAAGGCCGTGCGAATCAGCCTGTGGATGGGCACGCTGGTGGCGCTGGGCTCGGCAATCTACCCTTCAGTGCCGACCGCGAATCATCAGATCGACTCCGCTGCCGTCGCGGAGAGTGACGCCAAATTCAGCGTCTTGATTCCCTCGATGGATTGTCCGCCCTGCGCTGCGGGTATCGAGGCGTCGCTCAGCCGGTCACCGGGCGTGAAGCAGGCGGCCGTGAACTACGACACCAAGGCGGCGATTCTCGTCTTCGATCCGTCCGTCACCAGTCGCGACCAACTACTCGCACTTATCGATGCCAGCGGGTTTCCCGCCGAACGTTCCAGCCTTAAATAACTCCACCATGTCCGCCTGTTGCTCAACCTCTCCAGCCACTGCTCCGCCGCCCGCCGCAGAGGACCTAATTTGTCCGCACTGTAGCAATGCGGGCAAGTCAGTTTCACTGCTGACTCTGAAGCATCAGGTAAAACTTGCGCACCTTGCTGCGGTTGAGGCCGGGCCGTTCGTCTTTTGTCGCACGCCGGACTGTCCGGTGGTTTATTTCAACGCTGTTGATACCTTATTGAGTTTGGCCGACGTGCGCCAGAGGCCAACGGCGAAAACCAGCGTTAACCCTCAGTTGTGCTACTGCTTCGGTTTTGACACCGAAACGGCGCGTGCCGAGATCCGCGCCACCGGCCAATGCACGGTCCCCCGCCGAATCGCCGCCGAGATGAAGGCGGACCGCTGTGCTTGTGAGATTCGCAATCCTCAAGGCTCGTGCTGTTTCGGCAATGTCACGGCTGCGGTCAAACGCGAGATGGCGGCATTCAATGTTAAACTGGTGTCCGGTTAATCCGCGTTGCTCGTCGCTGGGTGAGGTAAATGGCTTGTTTCCTAGCGGTAAATCTGGCGGCACGAGTTCTCCAAATCGGGGTGGATTCCGGAATCTCACAACAACCTGTGAATAAGTTAGTGGATTATTGACACGTCTTGTCTTGACAGAAGTGGGTGAAAAAGGGATGAAATGGGTTAGTTTGGGGCACTTGGCCCCGTTTCCCCCCATGTCGCAAACTCCCGCCCCGCTCTACACGGGCCTTTTTAGGCACGCGTTGGACGACAAGAATCGGCTCACGATTCCGTCGGCGTGGCGTTATGCCCACGGGAAGGACGATGCGTTTCTAGCGACGCCGCACCCAGACGGATACATCGCGGTGCTGCCTCCGGCGGAAGTGGACAAGCTACGTGCAAAGATCGAAGGCATGGCCCTGAGCGACGGCGCCGGTCAGGACTTCGTGGCGCGGTTCTTCTCCCAGACCCATTCCCTGTGGTTCGACAAATCGGGCCGCATGAACCTGAGCTCCGAGTTGCTGCAACATTCGGAAATCACCAAGGAGGCCGTCCTCGTGGGAGGTCTCACGAAGTTCAACATCTATAATCCGGCCCGCTGGACTAAGGTGGAAGCGCGGACCTCCGGTGAAAACTTCGGCGACCTGATGCGTCGCCTAGGGATCTAACGCGATGAGCGACGCGTCCCAAAAAAATCCTTCGCGGCCTTCGTTGCGCAAGGCGGCGGCTGCTTGGCGAGCCTTGCCCGTGCCGCGGGCTTGGATCGATGCGTCCGGCGATGGCGAGGCCGTCTCGTCTGCCGCTTTGTTGCCGAGCCTGCGTGCCAAGCGCCTGGTTCCCTTCACTCCCTCGCGCGCAAACCTGAACAACTCCCATGGGTATGGCGCTTGTTGACCATCCTTCTGCGCTTATGACCCCCGGCCATCAGCCAGTCTTGCTCCACGAGGTTCTGGAGTTTCTCGCTCCGCGATCGGGAGGGCGCTATCTCGATGGCACCTTTGGCGGCGGCGGACACACCCGGGCGATTTTGGAAGCGTCGCCGGGCGTTAACGTCGTCGCGCTGGATCGCGATCCGGCGGCGCAACCCCGAGCTGTCGCTTTGCTGGATGAGTTCCCTGACCAGTTTACCTTGATCGACACCGATTTTGGACGGTTGGCTGCGGTGGAGGAGGGAGACTTCGACGGGATTCTTTTCGATTTCGGCGTTTCGTCCTTTCAACTCGATGAAGTCGAGCGCGGCTTCTCGTTTCGCCATGATGCGCCCGCCGATATGCGGATGGATCCGCGGTCCGGCGTGCCCGCCTCGCAATGGTTGGCGACTGCGACCGAAGACATGCTGGTGCGTGCGATTCGTGATCTTGGTGAGGAAAAGATGTGGCGCCGCGTGGTGCAGGCGATCGTCGGGGCGCGCGGCACGGGGGCGCTCGCTCGCACAGCGTCGCTGGCCGACCTGATTGCTAACGCGATTCCCGCACGAGTGCGGCACACTTCTAAGATTCATCCGGCGACGCGCGCCTTCCAAGGCATCCGCATCGCCGTCAACGACGAGATCGGGGCCATCGAGCGGGCGTTGCCTGCGGCCTTCGCGAAACTCGTCTCCGGCGGAGTCCTCGCGGTGATCAGCTTTCACTCGTTGGAAGACCGTCCGGTTAAAAAGTATTTCCGCTCCCTTTGTGGACAACCGATCAGCGTCAACGATTCCACGCCCCAAGATCTGCGCGTGAAGTTCGCCGAACCGTTGACCCGCAAACCGCGCACTCCCGGTGAAGCGGAACTCGCTCTGAATCCCCGCAGCCGCTCTTCGAAACTCCGCGCGCTGCGCAAGCTCTGACCCCGAACCGCCATGAATGACAAAACTTCCCACGCCTTTGTGAACCAGCTGGTTGTCTTCGCGCTGGTCGTGTTTTGCTTCAGCGGCTCCGTCGGCCTCGGCACCGTGTGGATGCGCCATCAGATTTCGCTGACCGCCAACGCGACGAAGACCTGGGAGAGCAAGCTCACCGAAGTGGAGCGCCAGATTAACGAAACACACGCCGCGATCGAGCGTGCGCAGGACCCGGCGATTCTTAAACTCCTGAACGACCAGTGGCGCCTCGGCCTCGTGGCGCCTTCGCCGCAGCAAACTTCCTACATCGACGAAGATCCCGTGATGCGGCTCGCCGCCAAACACAACCAAGGCCTGTTCTCGGATAGTCCGGTCGATACCTCGATCTCCTTTAAGGTCGCTCTCCGGCGCTGACGCGAATGTCCAAAGGGTTTGCCTCCAGCTACCGAATCTCTCTGCTCGCGGCCGGAGTCTTTCTCTGTCTCGCTGGAGTGGGCACGCGCCTAGTCTTTCTCCACGTCATTGATCGGGGTAAACTCCTTAGCTACATCGAACAAGTGCGTCGGCAGGTGATTGTCGAGCACGCCCGTCGCGGCGCGATCTACGATACCCACGACCACCTCTTGGCGACTAATCAGTCGATGTATATCATCGGCGTGGATCCGCAGGTCTTGCGGCCCGAGGATCAGGCCAACTGGCCGGAGCTGGCGACCTTGATCGGCATCCCGCTGCCCAAACTCGAGAAAGTCCTCACGACCAAATTTCGGCTGACCGCTCCGACGAACACGCTCCGCGCCTCGCCGGAAGCGCCGTCGGTCGGACTGGTCTTCAACCTCACTCCGAACGCGAAGTCCGCGGCTCCGACTGTGGAACCCGAATCGGACGATCGCGAAGAAGACGAACCGTCGGACGGCCGGCCGATTCGCTGGGCCAAGCTGCGCGAAGATGTCGATGAGACGACATACGACCGGATCGTGGCCCTCGGGATCAAGGGCGTTTACGGCAACCGCATTTTCCGCCGCGTCTATCCTCACAATTCTCTCGCCGCGCATCTCGTCGGTTACGTGAACAAAGGGGGCGTGGCCGCTGCAGGCGTCGAGAGCTACGCCGATTTCTATTTGCGCGGGCAGGACGGCTGGCGGGAAGGCGAGCGGGACGGCCTGCGCCGCGAACTAGCGCAGTTTCGCACCCGCCAAGTTGATCCCGTCGATGGCTTCAACGTGATCCTTTCTACGGACATCATCATCCAACACATGGTGGAGGAGGAGCTCGAGGCGTTGGCCAAGAAATTCAACCCGGCGAAGGCCACCATCATTGTGACCGATGCGCGCACCGGGTTCATTCTGGCCCTCGCCAACTACCCGAGCTTCAACCTCAACGAATACAACACCGCTCCATTGGCCGTGCAGCGTAATCTCGCGATTACCGACCAGCTTGACCCCGGCTCCACGTTCAAGATCGTGCCGGCATCGGGCGCACTCAACGAGGGGCTCGTTGGTCCCGGCACACGCTTCGACTGCTCGATCGATTCGATCGAATACCGTGGAGCGATGCGCCGCTTCATGCCCGATGATCACCCTTACGATCATCGCTTGACCGTGTCGGAAATCATCAGCCGTTCGAGCAATGTGGGGGCCGCGCAACTGGGAATGGTCCTCGGGGAAACCCGCCTGCATGACTACGCTCGCGCCTTTGGATTCGGCGAGAAGTCCGGATTTCCTTTCGGTGGCGAAATCTCCGGGCTACTCAATCCGGTGAGTAAGTGGAGCGGGATCGACATCACTCGCATCCCCGCGGGCTACAGCATTTCGGCGACCCCCCTCCAGATTCACTACGCGATGGGCACGATCGCCAGCGGCGGGCTTCTGCTCCGCCCCCAAATTATCAAGAAGATTCGCGATGCCTCCGGCGAAGTGGTCTACAATTTTGACACGGTCTCGCGCCGTCGGGTCATTACTGAGGTGACCGCGAAGTCGGTCGCCCGCATGTTGCAGGGCGTCGTGCGGCCAGGCGGCACCGCGGTGGAAGCGGCCATTCCCGGTTACGAAGTGGCCGGGAAAACCGGCACGGCCCAAAAGCTCATCGACGGTCGTTACTCCGACAAACATCACGTCGGTTCGTTTGTCGGATTCTTTCCGGCGAGCCGCCCAGAGATCGTGATCTCCGTGATCGTCGACGACGCGAAAGTGCCCGGCGGGAACGCCTACGGTCGCATCGTGGGTGCGCCGTCGTTCAAACGCATCGGTGAACAACTCATCCAATATCTCGACATCAAGCCGCCTTACGAGGCCGGCAGCAATCTACTCGCAATGAAAGGAGGTCGCCGGTGATCGGTTACCTGACTCAAGACTACCCGCTCATCCACGCCTTCTCGCCCCTTTCCCTTCAGCATTCGCGCCGGGAATCGCAGCAAAGCAAACGCGCATTCAAAATGGCACCCAAACTTTCCGATTACTTTCAGCAAAGTGAAATCATCGCGATCAAGGGTTCGCTCGATCGCCCGATCTCGGGTCTGGTGATGGACAGCCGGCGAGTGGTGCCGGGCGCGCTGTTCTTTGCCCTGCCGGGTCGACGGGCCGACGGTGCGACCTTCATCGATGAAGCCGTGGCCCGCGGGGCCGTGGCCGTGGTGACGACACGGTTGCCCTCGATGGTGCCCACCAAAGTGACCTTCATTCAGGTGGCCGATCCTCGCGCGATGCTCGCTCGGGTGGCCCAGCGCTACTACAAATTCCCCGATCGCGAAATGAACGTGGTTGGAGTCACTGGCACCAACGGCAAGACGACGGTGACTCATCTGATCAAGCACTTCCTCGATGGGGATCGGCGGGTGGGGATGCTTGGCACGATCAACTATGATCTCGGTTCGCGCGTGGTGCCGTCTTTTCGGACCACCCCTGAGTCGGTGGATATCTACGGCATGATGGCGCGGATGCGGGATGCGAAGTGCCGCCACGCTGTCATGGAAGTGAGCTCGCATGGCATCGACCAGCAACGCGTGCTCGGGCTGGAGTTTGGCGCGGCGGTGTTCACCAACCTCACTCGCGACCATCTCGATTATCACCACACGATCGAGGAATATTTCAGCGTGAAGGCGCGCCTCTTCAACGGCGACCTCGGCTCGCTCCCCAAAGTCGCGGTGATCAACGTCGACGATGCCCATGGGCGAAAACTCGTCGACTTGATTCCGGCCGGGGTGAGGATCGTGACGTTCGGCGAGACGCCCGACGCGCTGGTGCGCGCTGAGGAGATCGACCTCCAATTCAAGTGCTCCCAATTCCGGCTCGTTTGGCCGGACGGAGAGATGCAGGTCGAGTCGCCGATGATCGGTCGCTACAATGTGAGTAACGTGTTAGCAGCAATTGCGACCGCGTGGGGACTGGGGCATGATCCGCACAAATTCCTCGCCCAACTCGCGGTGTTCCCCGGGGTGCCAGGACGCATGGAACGGATCGAGGAAGGTCAGGTATTCAACGTGCTCGTCGACTACGCGCACACCGACGATGCGCTCCGCAACGCCCTCACCATGTTGCGGGCGATTACGCCGGGTCGGCTATTTGTCGTTTTCGGATGCGGAGGGAAACGCGATCGCAGCAAGCGTGCCTTGATGACGTCCGCGGTGCAGGAGTTCGCGGACTTCGCTTTCGCCACGGCCGACAATCCGCGCGGAGAGACGCTCGAGCAAATTTTCACCGATATGAAAACCGGCGTGAAGGCGGCTGACCGCATCGCGTGGATCGACGACCGTCGTCGGGCTATCAGTGTCGCGCTCGACGCTTGCAAACCGGGCGATTGCCTCCTCGTCGCGGGCAAAGGTCATGAAAGCTATCAGGAATTCGCCGACACGGTGATTCCTTTCGACGATCGGCAAGTGGTGCGGGAACTCATCGGCATCAAGGCCATCAAATCCAGATGATAACATTCGATCCCAAGCAGTTGGCGGAATGGACCAGAGGGCACTGGACGGTGACTCCGGTCTCGCTGTTTACGGGATTCACGATGGATTCACGGCAACTGCGCACGGGGCAGGTGTTCATCGCTCTCCGGACAGCTCAGCAGGACGGCCATAATTTTCTCCCGGCGGCCTTAGCGGCTGGAGCCAGTGCGGCCATTGTCTCGCGGGTCAATCCAGAGCTCAATCTGCCGCAGCTACTCGTGCCGGATCCGCTGGTCGCATTTCAAGCGATCGCCCGTCGGCATCGCCAGGCCTTTCGTGGGCGGGTGATCGGGATCTCGGGAAGTGTTGGCAAGACCTCGACCAAAAATCTTCTCGCGTTGCTGCTTGGTGGCGAGGCGGGCGGGGTGCTCGCGACTGAAGGCAATCTCAACAACCACCTCGGGGTGCCGTTGACGTTGACCAAGCTGGATCACGAGCTGCACAAATTTGCGGTGGTGGAGGCCGGGATTAGTGGTCCGGGCGAGATGGCTCCGCTCGCGTTGATGATCGAGCCGGATCTGGCCATCATCACTTTGGTTTCCCCAGCCCATGTGGAGGCTTTGGGAACGATTGAAGGGGTGGCGAAGGAGAAATCGGTCCTGCCGCGCGCGGTGAAAGCCGGGGGCGTGGCGGTGTTTCCGAAGCAATGCGAAGCCTTTGAATCGTTCGCGGAGCTCGAGGTCGACCGCATGGTGGTGGAGCGTGCGGATGTGATCCGCCCCGAAGCGCCACCGAAGGGCCGGGTTGAATACACCATTACTCATCGCGAAGGAGCAACCGCGGTGGCGTTGGCCTACGGACAACCTCCACCCTTAATCTTCACCCTGCGGCGGGTCTCGGATGGGATGGCGCAAAATGCGGTCTTGGCGATCTCTGCCGCACTGAGGCTCGGGGTCACCCGCACGGAGATTCAAGCGAGGCTGGGGGAGTGGCGGGCAGCAGCGATGCGCGGAGAACTCCGTGAGGAGGCCGGGAAGTTACTTTACGTCGACTGTTATAACGCGAACCCCGCGTCGATGGCTGATGCGCTCGACGCCTTCTATGGAATGGCACCAGCGAACCAACCGCGCCTTTTCGTGCTCGGCGGGATGGAAGAGCTCGGCGCGGAGTCGGCGATGTTTCACCGCGCGTTGGGCCGGTCCCTGCGGCTACGGGCGGAGGATCATGTCTTTGCGATCGGCGATCATGCGGAAGCGTTGCGGGAAGGCGCGCTCGCTGCCGGAGTGGCAGCGGATCAAATTGAAGCGGTGACGTCCTTGGAGCCGATGCGGGCGCGTCTTGCCGATTTTGCCGGTGCGGTTTTCTTGAAGGGAAGCCGACGCTATCAACTCGAATCGTTGCTGGATCCCGCGGTCAACCCCCACGCGCATGCTTAGCTATCTTTCAGAATACGAACATTATTTCGGTCCGTTGCGCTTGCTGCGATATCTCTCGGTGCGCACCGTCCTCGGAGCCGGCACCTCGTTGATGATTGGCTTTATCATCGGTCCTTGGTTGATCGCTCGATTTCGGGCGCTGAAGTTCGGGCAACATTACGATGATGACCGCACGGGCGATCTCGCCCAGCGCTTTGATAAAAAGAATACGCCGACGATGGGAGGTCTGATCATCTTCGTCTCGGTCTTTCTGGGAAGCTTCTTGTGGGCAACGCCCAACGTGTGGGTGTTTGTGGCGCTGTTGGTTTACACGTTGCTGACCGCCGCGGGTTGGCGGGATGACTATCTAAAAGTGGTGAACGGGAATCGGGAAGGGATTTCGTCTTGGGAAAAGATCGCCTGGCAGTCGGGCGCCACGCTGTTGGCGTTGGGGGTGCTGCTCGGGCATCCCTCGAGCGCGGAGAGCATCCGCGAGTTGTGGGTGCCGTTCTTCAAGACGGCCATTATCGCCTACATGCCGTGGTGGTTGCTGGTCGTTTTGATCTTCCTGTGGATTGTGGGTTTCAGCAATGCGATCAATCTGACGGATGGCCTCGACGGCCTCGCGGTGGGTTGCACCATCTCGGTGGCCCTAGTTTTCGGCATCATGGCTTATGCGGCGGGTAACACCAAGATCGCTGAGTATCTTTTGATCAGCTACGTGCCGGGGGCCGGTGAGCTCACAGTTGTCTGTGGCGCGCTCATCGGAGCGTGCATGGCCTTCTTGTGGTATAACTCGCACCCGGCGGAAGTTTTCATGGGCGACACCGGATCGCTCGCCTTGGGCGGTTTGATCGGAGTGATGGCCTTTATGATCCACCAGCCCGTCACCTTGGTGATCGTCGGCGGAGTCTTCGTGATGGAGGCGCTCTCGGTGATTATCCAAGTAGGCTGTTTCAAATACACCAAGCGTCGCACGGGGATCGGCCGTCGGATGTTCCTGATGGCCCCAATCCATCATCATTTCCAAAAGCTCGGCTGGCCAGAAACCAAGGTGGTCCTCCGGTTCTGGGTGCTCTCACTCGGTTTCGCTCTCGTCGGACTGGCGACATTAAAGATTCGCTAATATGACGCCTGCCATCCCCACGTCTTTGCGCTCAACCCTCACCAAACCGGTGGCGGTCTTTGGTCGCGGCGTAAGCGGGGAGGGTGTGTTGGCTTTGCTTGAAAAATGGGGAGTGCCAGCAATCGTCTACGACCGCACGGGGACCCCGTTCACGCCCGAGGTCGCGGTTTCGCATGGCCTCGTGGTTTTCGCACCGGGATTTCCGCCCAATCACCCTTGGCTGGTCACAGCCGTGGCGGCCGGTCTGGAGTGCCTCGGTGAGCTCGACTTCGCCTCACTCTTTTGGCGCGGACGCATCGTGGCGGTGACGGGCACGAACGGAAAAACTACGCTGACCGAATTCCTGACGCACGCCCTCCGCCAAGCCGGGGAGAACGCGCATGCGACTGGGAATATCGGCCGGCCCCTCGCCCGTTTGGTGGTCGATCGCTCGGGGGGCACGGACCACGAGATCGCCGTTTGCGAGGTCAGCTCATTCCAAGCCGAAACGATGCAGCACTTTCACGCGGACGCGACGCTCTGGACGAATTTCGCCGAGGATCATCTCGAGCGACATCCCGGCTTGGAGGCGTATTTCAGTGCGAAGTGGAATCTCGTCGTGCGAACGACGGAAGACGGGTTTTTTGCTGGTTCTTCGGTGATTGCCCATGCCCGGAAATTCAACCGCACCCTCCCTCGTTCGGCGTGGGTTGAGACCGAAGGAGTGGCCGCCGATCCACGACTCGAAGCGACGGTGTTCGCGAACTACCCGCAACGGGAGAACTACCTGCTGGCGGCGGCGTGGTGGCGGGCTTCCGGTCGCGAACCGGCGGAGCTCGCCAAGGCGGCCGACAGTTTTCGCTTGGGTCGCCATCGAATGACGCGAGTTGGGGCAATCGATGGAGCCACCTATTGGAATGACTCCAAGGCCACAAATTTTCACGCGGTCGAGGCCGCGGTCTCGCAGTTTGACCGCCCCGTTCTGTTAATCGCCGGGGGCCGGACCAAAGGGGGGGGCCTCAGTGATTTTGTAAAACGGCTCGCACCGGCGGTCCGGGAGATCTTTCTGATCGGCGAAGTGAGTGCGGAGCTGGCCGCAGCCTGCGTTCGGGAAAACCTCCCTCATGTCTTCTGTGAGACCCTTCGCGAGGCGGTCCAACGGGCCGCGGAGCAGGCGGGCTCAGGCGACCACGTAGTCCTCAGCCCCGGCTTCGCCAGCTTCGATATGTTTCACGATTACCAAGACCGCGGTCACCAGTTCGAACAATTCGTGCAAGAACTGGGAAAGACGGCCAATTTGAGATAGCATTTAATCCCACAACTAACCCACACTCACGACCCATGAAACTCCTGAAAATCTTCGGCATCGTGGCGGGCATCCACGTCTTCGCCTTGATTCTTATTTTTGCCAACCCTGGCTGCAGCACGTCAACCAAGCGGTCCAGTCCGGCCGACACCGTGATCGCTGACACGAGCCCGGTGGTTACGGTCCCCAATCTGTCGTCCGATTACTACCGCGAACCAATCGACGACGGAGTCTCGACGCAGATCAATCACTACAACGCGCACGGCCCGGCGACCGTGACCTCGATTGGTTTCAATCCCGACGCCGCTGCGACCTCGTCGGACGGGCGCTATAGCCCGACGCGCCCGAGCAACCCGGTGGCAAGTGCGCTTCAATCTGAGCCGGTCACCGATGTGCTCCCGGTGACTACCTACACCGTCGTCCGCGGCGACAGCCTGTGGTCGATCGCCAAGCACAACGGGCTTTCCGTGTCCGAGCTCTCCTCGGCCAACAACCTGCGAGCGAGCGCGACCTTGAAGGTTGGGCAAAAGTTGATCATCCCGGGTCAAGCCCCAGAAACGGTCAAGGTGGCGAAAGAAACTCCGGCCAAATCGGCCGTGGCCGTGACCACAGCGCCCTTGGCGGCAAAGCCAAGCAGCAGCCCGGTGACCCACACCGTCGCTTCCGGCGAGACTCTCGGCGGGATTGCGCGCAAATATCAAGTGAGCGTGGGCTCGATCGCAACCGCCAACAATATTTCCGATCCCGCAAAAATTCGGCCAGGGCAGGAGATCGTGATTCCGGGTTGGAAAGCGCCAGAGACCAAGAAGACCGCCGCCACCGTGGCGGAGAAAACTCCCGCGGCGCCGTTGTTCAACGACGCGCCGATGGTCATCGAGACCAACGATTCGCCGATCATCTTCATGGCACCTCCAAGCGACCGTCCTTTGGACGAAGGATTCCGCGCCGATGCCGGCGACGCGCCGGTGATCCAAGTTGAAGATACTGGCAAGTGATGCCCGACGACTGAGACGACGATATGGCCCGAGCAAAATCCGCTGATTTGCCCCGAACGAGGTTCGTGCTGAATTCTGCGGCCATTATCGTCGTCTGCGCGGTGGGCCTGACGATCCTCGGCCTGACGATTCTCTTCAGCGCGAGCGCCTCTTTCGAGCAGGGGCCTTACTACTACTTGAGCAAGCAATTGCTCGGGGTGGCGATGGCGGTCTTGGTGTGCTACGTCACGAGTCGAGTGAACCTTGACTATGCGCGGCGCTATGTGCTCGTGGTGGCCGGGCTGACGGTGGTGCTCCTCGTTTTAGTAATTATTCCGCAGATTGGTATTTCCGTGAAGGGTAGTCGGCGCTGGTTGGGCATGGGGCCGGTGAGATTGCAGGTGTCGGAATTTGCTAAGCTCTCGATGGTGTTCTGTCTGGCCCACTATTTGGCGATCAATCAGACCCGTATCGCCGAGTTCAAGCGGGGCTACCTCATGCCGATCGGGATTATCATAGGGTTCGCGGGTCTCATCGTGCTCGAACCTGACTTCGGCACCGCGGCGCTGGTGGTGGCGGTGGGGATGTTGCTCTTGTTTCTCGCGGGAGCCAAGTGGCGCTATATTCTGCCGACCCTCGCGGCCGTGGTTCTGGGGTTTGCGGTGCTGGTGATCAATAATCCGAATCGGCTACACCGCCTCACCGCGTTCCTCGACGTTGAAGCCAACAAGCAGGACGGCACCTACCAGCTCTACCAAGCCCTCGCGGCCTTCGCCGCCGGAGGCTATGACGGCGTGGGGCTGGGGCAGGGCCGACAGCAACTCAGCTACCTGCCGGAGGCCCACACCGACTTCATCCTCGCGGTCGTCGCGGAGGAGCTCGGGCTCTGGTTCACGATGGGGATCGTCGTGATATTTGCGGTGATCTTCATTGCTGGCATCGTGCATCTGCGGCGGGCGCCAAATCTGTTTCAATTTCTCCTCGTGGCGGGTTGCCTCCTCTTGATCTGCCTGCAGGCAATCATCAATCTTGGCGTTGTCACCGGCATCTTTCCCACGAAGGGGATGTCGCTGCCGTTCATTAGCGCGGGACTTTCCAATTTGCTGCTAATGGCGATGCTGGTGGGGATCATTATCAACACCCAGCGTTCTTGGCCGCGGGCTGGGCTTTCGAAAAAATCGCGTTCGATGCGGGAGGTTTTGGCATGAGCAAATTTCTGATTTCTTGCGGCGGCACGGGCGGCCATTTGTCTCCCGGGATCGCCCTCGCCGAAGGTCTGATCGAGCGGGGCCATGAAGCCGTGCTCCTGATCAGTCAAAAGAAGGTCGACGCGCGGCTGATCGAGAAATACCCGCACCTGTCGTTTGTGCGCGTGCCAGGCGTGGGTTTTAGTTTCAACCCGGTCAAGTTGGTCAGGTTTGTCGCCACCCAGGCTTGGGGCCTCCTGTTTTGCCTGCGTTTGGCGCGGTTTCACCGGCCGGATGGAATTGTCGCGTTTGGTGGTTTTACTTCGGCCGGGATCGTGCTGGCGGGGCGCTTGTTGAAAATTCCGGTAGGCCTGCACGAGTCGAATCGCGTGCCAGGCTTGGCCGTGCGGGTGTTAGGGGGCTTGGCACGGCGGGTCTACCTTCCGGCGGGCGTGGGTCTCACGAGTGTGCGCGCTCACCATATCCGCTACATCGGCATGCCGGTGCGCAAAGAGATCATCAAAAAGTCGCAGTCGGCGGCGCGGGAGACCTTGGGGCTGGATGCGAACCATTGCGTGCTGGTGATCTTCGGCGGCAGCCAAGGTTCGGGACCGCTCAACGGTTGGGTGCGTGGCCGGCTACCGATGCTCGCGAGCGAAGGGATTCAAGTCTACTGTGTGACCGGTTTGGGCAAGGGCGAGCCCGAGGTCTTTGCAATGCCCAACGCTGAAGGGGAGATGATCAAATCGATCTTTGTGCCCTTCTGCGACCGCGTGGCCGAGCTGCTTTCCGCGGCTGACTTGGTGGTGTCGCGGGCCGGGGCCGGCACCATTGCCGAGCTGATCCGGTGTGAGGCCCCCGCGATTCTCGTCCCATTTCCGCAAGCCGCCGATGACCACCAGCGGGCCAACGCGAACTACTTTGAACGCCAAGGAGCTGGCGTGGCGGTCGAGCAATCCCGGCTCGACGAACTCCAAGCCGAGGTGCTCGACGTCATCTTCAACGACTGGTTGCTCCGCCGTTTTCGCAGCAACTTGCAGCGCATGGATCGCACCAACCCGTTGGTCCTACTCCTCGATGATCTCGAGCAAATGATTTCGCCCGTGGAGAACAGGCCCCGAACTCGTCGCCGACCCGCCATCGCATGAATTTACACACGAATCGTCTGCTGTTTGGGACTCCGGTGACACGGATCCACTGTCTTGGCATCGGTGGAATGGGAATGGCTCCACTGGCCATCTACCTAGAAAAGAGCGGACTCAAAGTGACGGGGGAAGACGACGGCATGTCGGTGGAGGTGCGTCGCACGCTGGAGCAAGCCGGAGTGGAGTTGGCGGACTTGCCGGCCGACTGCAATCTCGTGGCGTATTCGACGGCGATTAACCCATCGCACCCGGCGATGGTCGCTGCCAGTGAGCGACAGATCCGGACCGTGCGTCGGGGCGAGTTGCTAGCGGAGATGGTGCGCGATCGGAAGCTCGTCGCCATCTGCGGCTCTCATGGCAAGACGACGACGACCGCAATGGTCATCACCGCGCTGATTAACGCGCGATTCCCGGCCGGTTACGTGCTCGGCGGATTGTTTGCCGACCCGAAAATTCCGCCTGCCCGCTATGGGGGAAACGAATGGGTGGTGGCGGAGATCGACGAAAGCGACGGCACTATCAGCCAGTTTTCTCCGGAAATCATGGTGGTGGTGAATCTGGACTGGGACCATGCGGACCATTATCGGAGTCCGGAGGAGCTCACGGAAACGTTTGCCGGTTTGTATGCTCGCACGAAAGGGGCGACGCTGGTGAACCACCGCTGCACGTTGAGCCACAATCTTCCCGCCCACGTGCCGGACGGGACCGAGCCAGATCGCGACCCACCGCTGACTTTTGGAGAGGGGGGCGATTACGCCGGATCGATTGTTCAAGCGAATGGCGAAGGCATGACCCTCGCGTTGGGTGGACGGTTTTCAGAGCAGCAGACGCGGGTGCGCGCACGCGGTGGGTTCAATGCAACCAACGCGCTGGCGGCGCTGGCGGCAGTCGCGGAGATGGGGGTGTTCTTACCTAAGGACCCATTGGCTACTTTCCCGGGGGTGCGTCGGCGCCAATCGGTTCTCTTCGCGGATGGAGACCTGACGGTGGTTGAAGACTATGCCCACCATCCCGCGGAGATCACCGCACTGCTCACCTCGATGCGGGAGCAAATGGCGGGAGTTGGTCGGCTGGTGGTCGTTTTTCAACCGCATCGCTACAGTCGCACGGCTCAGTTTAAAGCGGAGTTTGCGGTCGCTCTGGCTACGGCGGATCGAGTGCACCTGCTGGATGTTTACCCAGCGGGGGAACGTTTGGTCGATGGCGGAACCACGGCTGATCTGCTGGCGGTGTGCGGGAAGATCAAACCGGCCTTTCCCGTCACCTATCACGGGGACCGCGATGCAACGCTCTTTCATGCGCTCTCGCAGGATCTGGAGCCGGGTGACCGCGTGGTGTTTGTGGGCGCGGGCAACGTCGATCGCAAAGCTCGAGCTTGGCTGGGCTTGGTCGAAGTCGAGCGTCATGCCGCGCCCTCGTGGGATTCGTTCGTCGCATCCGTGCGACCTGAGTTGCCGGCGTCGACGAGATTGATGCGGGAGGAGCCTCTCGCGACCAAAACAACTTTGCGCGTCGGAGGTCCGGCTCGCGTCTATGCCGAGCCGTCGGACCTCGGTGATCTGCGAATCCTCCTGCGGGCCGCTCAAGAGTATGACGTGCCAGTCCACTTTCTTGGTCGGGGGTCCAACTTGATCGTCACAGATGAGGGGGTCGATGGCCTAGTCGTATCACTGGCCAATCCGCAATGGGCCGCTTTTGAGCCGCGGGATGAGGGCAGAGTCTGGGTGGGGGCGGGACTGCGGTTGAAGAATCTCTGCGGCCTCGCCGCGAAGGCAGGCTTGGTGGGCTTTGAATTTTTGGAAGGCATTCCCGGCAACGTCGGTGGGGCGCTACGAATGAACGCTGGCGCGATGGGTGGATGGATGTTCGACGTGGTCGAAGAGGTGCAACTGATGACGCTGGCCGGCGAGGTCGTGACGATGCCTAAGTCGGAAATGCATGTGGCCTACCGGCATTGTGATGAATTGCTGCACGCGGTGGCGCTCGGGGCGTTGCTGCGACCGGCAGCTTCGGCGGACACTGAAACGGTGAGCCGCCAGATTGATGTCTACCGCCGAAAGCGGCAGGAGAGCCAGCCGCGCGAGCCGAGCGCGGGATGTATTTTTAAAAATCCGCCCGATGGCTCGGCGGGACAATTGATCGATGAAGCGGGCTTGAAGGGCACGCGGGTGGGCGATGCGGAGGTCTCGACCGTGCACGCGAATTTCATCATTAATCGCGGTCGCGCGAGCGGGGCCGATGTGCTCGAGCTGATTCGCCGCGTGCGGGCGGGGGTGTTCGCGGCTAAGGGAGTGAAATTGGAACCCGAGGCGCAGTTGTTCGGACGGCAGTGGGAGGATTTCCTATGAAGCCACCGATCATCACCGTCTTGGCAGGAGGCACGTCAGCCGAACGCGACGTGTCGCTCGGATCGGGCCGGGCCTGTGCGCTCGCTCTCAGCAGATCTTTTCCGACGCGCTTCTGTGTGGTGGAGAGTGAAGCGCTGCCCGCGGAGATCGATCCCGCGTTCCACGTGGTCTTTTCGACGTTGCACGGGACTTTTGGCGAGGACGGGGGGATGCCGCGTCTGCTCGATGCGGCGGGTGTCATTTACGCGGGCTGCGATGCCGCCAGCAGCGCGTTGACCATGGACAAGGCTCGCACCAAGGCGGTGACGGCCGCCGCGGGGATCAAGGGCGCAAAGGAAATTCTCTTTAGCGCCAACGAAATTCCGACCGTCGAAGCGGTGCTCGCGAAGCTCGGCGAGCAATTGATCGTCAAGCCCAACGCCGAGGGCAGCAGTGTCGGTTTGAGCGTGGTGAAAAACCCCGCCGATCTCGTTGCTGCCCTCGCTGGCATTAAGCGCGGTGACTGGTTGATCGAAGAGAGGATTATCGGTCGGGAGCTGTCCGTGGGTGTGCTCAACGGTCGCGCGATGGGCGTGGTCGAGATTCGGCCCCGCTCGGGAGTCTACGATTACGCCAGTAAATACACGAAGGGCATGACCGAGTATCTGGCCCCGGCCCCGTTGAGCGACGATCTCACGACCCGCACGCAGCAAGCCGCCGAGAAGGCCTTCGCGGTTTGCGGCTGCCGCGACTATGCTCGCGTCGACTTCATGGTTTCTGCGAGCGAAGAACTTTATTTGCTCGAAATCAATACGCTGCCCGGCATGAAAGAAACGAGTTTGCTGCCGATGAGTGCACGTTGCGCGGGGCTCGATTTTTCGGCGTTGGTGCGGGAGCTCGTGAACCCAGCCGTGCAACGTTTCCAATTGGCGCACCCTCTCTTTGCCTGTGAGTAAACCGACGAACCAATCTCCGAAGACTAGATCTTGGCGCGACATCCCGCAGCAGGTGAATGCGCGGGCGATGTCGAAGGGTGGTCGTCGTCGTGTCGTCGGCACGGCTTTCCGGATCACAGGCGCGGTCGTAACGATCGGTGGACTGGTGGTCGGCATCGTGATGTTTACGGGTGTGTTTCAAGGCGACCCGAAGAAGATGTCCACCGCGGTGCATGCCGCGCCTGTGAAGACAATCACTTTGCGAACGGATGGCGTGCTCGATCAGAAATGGGTCGCGGAGACCCTCAAACTTTCGCCCAATGTGACTTTGATGGAGGTGGATATCCACGAATTGAGTCGGCGTCTCGCGGCCTATCCCCAAGTGGTTACCGCGAGTGTGGCGCGGAAATTTCCTTCGACGTTGGAGGTGACGCTCGGCGAGCGCTCGCCAGTAGCCTTGGTCAATGCTCAAGTCGGTAACGCGGCGCCGCGACCGCTGATGGTGGCCCGCGATGGGGTGGTGTTCCCTGGGACTGGCTACGATTCGGCGACATGGAAGAGCCTGCCGTTTCTCGACGGCCTCAAGTTGCAGCGCGAAGGAGAGGGATTTCGTCCCATCGAGGGGATGAGGATCGTCGCCGACTTGCTCGCGACGGCGCGCAATGAAGCCCCGCATCTCTACCACACGTGGCGGGTTGTATCGCTCGCTCGCTTGGAGCGGGAAGGGGAACTCGATGTGCGGGCCACCAACGTGGACCGCATTGTCTTCACCACGCGGTCGGACGACGATTTTCTTCGGCAGATTGCCCAGTTGGATGTGTTGATCGATTCCGTGCAGGCGCAGACCGACACGCCCGTGCAGGAGATTAATCTCGCAGTGGGCCGAATGACCGATGGCCGGATTCAAGTGCCGGTGACGTTCCGCGAATCCCCGCAGGTGATGCCGCCTCCTCAGGCCCTCCTTAAGAACCAACTCTTCAAACCGACCCGCCCCCCCCACCGTGAGCTCTAGCCCCCATTTTATCGGCGCCGTCGAAATCGGCACTTCCAAAGTCACCGTGCTGATCGGCGAATACACCGGTCGCGAGCTCGCCATCATCGGCCGGGGCGAATGCCAATCGCGTGGCGTGATCAAGGGGACGGTCGTCGATTTCAAAGCGGCTAGCGAGTGCACTCACAACGCCCTTGAGTTGGCCGAGCGCGAAGCGGGCGAACGCATCGACACGGTTTTTCTCGCGCAGTCCGGCGGGCATTTAGAAGGATTTTATAACGAAGCTGCGGTCAGCGTGAAGTCAGCGGATAACATGATTTCGCCCGAGGATATCGGGACCGTGTGCGAACTCGCACGGGCCAAAGAGTTGCCGAAGGGCCGCATGGTGGTGCACCATATCCGACGCCCCTTCCGGGTCGATGGCCGCCTCGTGCCGACCTCGCCAGAACATCTCGTCGGCCAACGCCTCGAAGTGGGCTATTGGACTGTGCACGGAATGGAACAGCGCCTCGCCGACACCATTCACGTGATTCGCGGTTTCAATTTGGAAGTGCGCGAGCTGGTGCTCTCCAGTCTGGCTTCGGGCCACATGGTCACGACGGCGGAAGAACGCCAGCACGGAGTTCTCGCGATCGACATTGGCGCTGGAACTACCGACTACGTGCTCTATCGCGACGGGGTGCCCCATACCACAGGGGTGCTGGCCATAGGCGGCACGCATCTGACGAATGATTTGAGTATCGGGCTGCGTTTGACGGAAGGGCAGGCCGAGAAATTGAAGCTCCGCTCCGGTCGGGCCGTGGTGCAAACCCGCGACAAGGGCGAGAAAGTCTGGCTCGACGGCAATTTTGCGATCGGCGATCGACAGTTCTCACGGCAGGCGATCGAGCAGATTACGGCAGCGCGCGCGTGGGAGATTCTTGAGGTCGTGAAGCAGAAACTCGGCGGAGCGTTCTCGCCTGATACTTGCAGCTCGGGCATCGTGCTCACGGGCGGCACGGCCAAACTCGCCGGGCTCGCGGAAGCCGCGGCGAAGGTGTTCAACGTGCCGGTGCATCTCGGCGAGACCCCCGCGTGGGTGGCCGAGAATCTTCGAGATCCGGCTTACAACACCGCCCTCGGGATTCTCTACTACGGGGTCAGTGCCCAGTCCGAAAAATTCAGCGCGCCGCGCCGGCGGAGTGGATTCCTACGCAACATCTCCCGCTTGTTTGCCAATTCCTGACACCGATGAACCTCAACGAACTTCCGCTCGAACATGAGATGCTCGCCGATCGCAACATTGCGATCAAGTTGATCGGCGTGGGCGGCGCCGGCTCCAATGCGGTCGACCGCTTGAAGATGGAAAATTTCGAACGCCTCCAGATGGTCGTGGTGAACACCGACTATCAGGCACTCGCCAGCTCGCCCGTGCAGGAGAAAATTCTGCTCGGTATGAGCGTGACCCGCGGCTTGGGTGCCGGGGGCGATCCGGAGCTGGGGCGCGAGGCCGCCGAGGCGGATCGCGAAAAAATTAGCAAGGTGACTAAGGATTGCGACCTCGTGTTTTTGATTGCGGGCATGGGCGGTGGCACCGGAAGCGGGGCCCTGCCGACGATTGCCGAGATCGCTGCCGAGTCGGGTGCGCTCGTGATCGCGTTTGTCACCATGCCCTTCAGTTTCGAGGGCGGACGCCGGTTGAAACAGGCCGAGGAAGGTTTGCAGGAATTGCGTCGCGTGTGCGATGCGGTCATCCCGCTACCCAACGATATCCTGCTGCAAGAAGGCGCGGACGACGCGACGGTCCTCGATTCCTTTGCGAGGGCTGATGAGTGGATCGGCCGGGGCGTGAAGTCGATTTGGGCGATGTTGTTCAAAACTGGTCTGATCAATCTGGACTTCGCGACCTTGCAGCAGGCGTTTCAACACCGGGGCGGGAAAACCCTTTTCGGACTCGGGGAAGGCGCAGGCGAGCAGGCGGTGGCGGAGGCGATTGAAAGCCTCAAATTGTGCCCGCTGTTGCACACGCCGGAGTTTGCCCGCAAGGCGGACCGACTCCTCGTGAACATCATCGGAGGAGCGGGCCTGACCCTGCCTAAGGTCAACGAATTGATGAATGCGATCACCGAACAGTTTGGGCGCAATTCGCATGTCATCATGGGCGCGGTGATCGATGAGGATCTGCGCGACCGAGTGGAAATTTGTGTGATCGGCACCAGTGAAATGGGCGGTCGGGGTGTGGGGACCCGGCGCCCGATTACCCCTGGCCGAACGATGCGCGGAGGTTCGACGGTGGGAAGCGGAGCCGGACCAGCGAGCGTGCCAGCGGCGCCAACGAGGGAACCGACTGCCGCCGAAGTTCGTCGCGACGAAGAGCTGGCAGCAGCGATCGAGGCTGATCAGGACGAGTTTGGTTTCGGCGAGATCGAGACCCGAGGGCACTTCGAAAAGACGGACCGCAACCTCTTCGATGGTCAGGACCTCGATGTGCCTACCTACCTTCGCAAGGGTGTGAGAATCACGCTTTGAGAATGGTTTAGCCCGGCTCGCAGGCAGTTCATCCGGCGACCGGATTGCCCAGGGGCCGAGTGCTTTCGCCGACAACACCAGCGAATTGCCTCGCAAACGCCCCCTTGGCAAACGACCGCCGTTCTGCATCGTAGGGTTTATGTTCGTCGACGAGTGTGTAATTAAAGTAACGGCCGGTGACGGCGGGCGGGGCTGTATCGCCTTCCGGCGCGAGAAATTTGAGCCGTGGGGTGGTCCCAACGGCGGCGACGGTGGCCGCGGGGGCGACATCGTTTTGTTGGGCGACGTGAACACCAATAATCTCGTCGATTACAAATACACGCCCCATCGCAAAGGTGAACGTGGCGAGCACGGGTTGGGCTCTGATCAATCGGGTCGCGAGGGCAAGCCGTGCATTTTGCACTTGCCGCTCGGAACTGTGGTGATCGACGAAGACACGGGCAAGGTGGTCGCTGAGATCATTGAGGAGGGTCAACAGGTGATCCTCTGCAAGGGCGGCAACGGTGGCTGGGGGAACACGCATTTCAAGAGCTCGGTCAACCGCGCGCCGAAGCGAGCAAACCCGGGGCAGCCAGGTGAGAGCGGGAACTACCGCCTAGTTCTCAAGAGCATCGCCGATGTCGGTCTCGTGGGTTTTCCCAACGCCGGGAAGTCCTCGCTGACCAAGATGATCACGAAGGCGCGCCCCAAGACCGCGTCGTATCCGTTCACGACCCTGCATCCGCAGATCGGTGTCATCGAATACCTTGATGAGATTAATGGTCACAAGCGTTTGCTGCTCGCTGATGTGCCGGGATTGATCGAGGGCGCCAATGAGAACCGAGGCCTCGGCCATCGGTTCCTCCGCCACATCGAGCGGTGCGCGCTGCTCGTCATCATGGTGGACATGGCCGGCACCGATGCGCGCGATCCCCGGGAGGATTACGAGCACCTGCTGCACGAGCTCGAGCTTTACGATCCCAAGTTACTTGAGAAACCGCGCCTCGTGGCCGCGAACAAGCTCGATCTGCCAGAATCGAAAGCGTGGCTGGCCAAGTTTAAGCGCACGCATAAGGTCGAGCTCATCGGTATCTCGTGTCTCAGCGGCGAGGGCATGGAGGAATTTAAGAAAGAGTTGTTAAAACGGGTCGCCGCATTCCGGAAGCAAGAAATGTTGTCGCCGGACACGGTGGGCTGACCCAAGTTGCTCCCATGTCGAAGGAGCACCGCTCTCTGATGATGCGCGCCAACCGCTTGATGGGCGCAGCCTTGGTCGAGAATAACCTAGTTAAGATGGAGGACCTCGAACGGGCCAATGAGCGCCTGCTCGAGATCGTCGGCAATGGCCAGCCGCGCCAAACGACGGTGCTGGGAATTCTCGCCTACGAATTTAAGGTGCTGCGCGAAGAGGATGTGCTCGCGTATGACGCGGAGCACCTCGGCGCCGGGGCTGTCGATTTGACCCACTACGAAGTGCCGGAAGAGTTTAAGAAGGACGTTGATTTCAGCGCCTGTTGGGCGACTTGGTCGGTGCCGTTCGATCAGGTGGAGGATTTTCACTTTGTCGCGTCGGCCCTATTATCTGAGCCCAGCCGTGCGGAAGTATTGGGAGCAGGAGCTCGATGGCCCGATCATCTGGTTCGGCACCACGCTCGAGGGAATCGCCGATTTTCTGGAAAACCTTAACCCCGCCGGCACTCCTGCCGCGTCGAGCTGACCATGGCGATCGGAAAAGTGCAGACTTTGATCGTCGAGCGGCTCATCGAAATGGGTCGGTTGACCAATGATCAACATGGCGAGATCTCAGCCAAGCCCGAGGAGCTGACGGGTGGTGCCCTCGACAAGCTTCTGTAGGACGACTACGCGATCACGCCCTTCACGCTGCTGGTGGCGAAGGCGCGCGCGCTGGGGTTTGCCCCCTACAACGTCAATCGCTGTGCGATCACGAAGTCCACGTTTGAGCGGGTGCCGCGTGAGTTTTGCGAGGAGCATTTGGTGCTGCCAGTTGGCGAGGCCGGGGAGTTGATGCTCGTCGCGTTTTCGAATCCGTTCGACGAATCACTCCCGAGCAAGATTCATGAGCTGACCGGCCGAAAAATCATCCACCTCCTCGCGCCCGAAAAGGACATTCGCGGGAAGGTTTCGAAAGAGACTCCCCAGCAGGCGTCTGGCTTTGGCGATGTCGTCGATCAAATCGGCGCGGAGTTTGACCTGAGCGCCGACTCGGACGACGACGACCTGACCGACGAAGAGTCAGGTCCCATCATAGAATTGGCTAATCGGGTGATCGAGGAGGCGTATTTCTCGGGCACGAGCGATATTCACATCGAGCCGGGCGAGCATGAGATGACCATCCGCTACCGGATCGACGGGGTGTGTCACGAGAAACTGAAGTTGCCCAGCAAGGTCGGGCCCGCGCTGGTGGCGCGACTTAAGATCATGTGCAACCTCGACATCGCCGAACGGCGGTTGCCGCAAGACGGGCGCATCGTGTTTAAGCAGTTTACCAAGCGCGGACTCGATCTGGATCTGCGCGTATCGACCGCGCCGCTGAACTACGGCGAAGGCGTGGTCATGCGGATTCTCGACAAGCAGAAATCGACGCTGCCGTTGCCCGCGCTCGGCTTCACTGAGGAGAATCTCACTCGCTACCGAGCAGCAATTCGCCAGCCCTACGGGATGATCCTGCACTGCGGTCCCACGGGGTCGGGCAAGTCGATGACACTTTATTCCGCGCTCAACGAGATCAACACGCCCGACATCGTCGTGCGCACCGCCGAGGATCCGATCGAATACACGCTCCCCGGGATCAACCAGATGCAAATGCACCGGCAGATCGGGTTGACCTTTGCAACGGCACTGCGCGCATTTCTTCGGCAGGATCCCGATATTATTCTGGTCGGTGAAATTCGCGATCGAGAGACGGCCAATATCGCGGTTGAGGCAGCCCTGACCGGTCACTTGCTGATTTCTACGCTCCACACCAACGATGCTGCGGGCACGGTGGCCCGCCTTGCCGACATGGGAGTGGAGCCATTCATGATTTCGTCATCTTTGCTCTGCGTGTGCGCGCAGCGTCTCATGCGGCGCGTCTGTAAGACCTGTCGAGTAGCCTATGAACCGGTTGGTCGAGAAAAGGAATTGCTCGAGAAAGCGATCGGGTGGAGTGGCCAGATTTTCAAACACAACCCCAAGGGATGTCCGAAATGCGGCGGCAGCGGCTACAAAGGCCGCGTGGGTATCCACGAGCTCATGATCACCAACGAGGAGCTGGTCGCGGCGATTAATAAGGGTGCAGAGTCGGCGGAGCTGAAGAAAATCGCGCAACGGGGCGGCATGAAGACGCTCCATCAAGACAGCTTAATCAAGGTCCGCGACGGATTAAGCACGCTCGAGGAGGCCATCTCCACCGTGCCACCCGATCTGGCAGACGGGGCTGGGAAAAGAATTTGATCTTCGCCAGAGTTGATTGGCGGCGGGACCCTGCTAGTGCTTTCTGCCATGAATCGTCTCGTTTCGCTTCTCCTGTCCATCGGCCTCCTCGTCGGAATTGGTTGTTCTCCGAAAAAACCGGAGGTCACCTCGCTCCAACGCAAAGAAGCGGCCAATCTCTTTAAGGAGGCCGAATTTGCTGTCACTATCCGCGATCTGCCGCGGGCCGTGGGGTTGTTGCGACAGGCGACCAAGCTCTGTCCCGACGAGGGAGACTACTGGCTCAATCTGGGCAATCTCACCCGCAAGGCGGGCCACGTGATCGAAACCAAGTCGGCCTACACCTCGGCGTTGGCGGCCTACACGGTGGCTTACAAAATTGACAAGACTGACTCGGCTCCGCTGATGCGCCAAATGTATGTGCACGCTTTGCTCGGGGAAACCGACCAGGCCAAGGCGACCCTTAAAAAGGCCCGCTCTGCGCACCCGAAGGATCCGCGCGTCCTCAAATTCGATGAGAAGGCCCTCACGGAAATGATGGCCAGTCCTGGCTTCAAGGAGCTGGGGATTTGAGTCACACTGGGCAGAGGAACGTCGGGAATTTTGACGGAAGTAATGCGCCCAAATGAGCGCCTACTGGCCCGAATTTTTGATGGTGATCGTGGCCCATCTCGTGGCCGTGATGAGCCCGGGGCCCGACTTCGCGTTGGTATTGCGCCAAAGCGTCAAACACGGTCGACGCACCGCCGTCGCCACCAGCCTCGGCATCGGCACGGGGATACTATTTCATGTGAGCTACTCGCTGTTGGGCCTCGGGTTCGTGCTACAAAATTCGACGCTCGCGTTCACGATTATGAAATATGCCGGCGCCGCCTATATTCTTTGGATCGGCGCGCAATCGCTGCGCACAAAACCGTCGACCTCGTTGGAGATCCCGCCCGCCGACGCTCCGGCTACTCGCAGCGCGTTCGTCTCCGGACTCCTCGTTAATTTGCTCAACCCGAAAGCGGCGCTGTTCTTCCTCGCGTTTTTCTCGGTCGTGGTTGATCCGCACACCCCCTGGGGGGTAAAGTCCATTTACGGCCTGTGGATGGTGGTCTCAACCGCCCTCTGGTTTACGGCGATCTCGATCCTCTTTACCCGCGACAACGTGCGCCGCTTTTACCTCCGCATCGGGCACTGGATCGAGCGGGGAATGGGCGTCGTGCTGATCGGGTTCGCGCTGCATCTGGTCTTCTTCGCCTAGCGAAAGACGGAGCAGTTCAGCACGATTGCTTTTCCCAGAATGCCGGCAGCGACCGAAGTGGCCAAGCTCAGGCGAACCACGAGCCGACGAAGTGCAGAGCGCGGCGGGTGAGTTTCCAGCCGATCAGGTAATCGAGGGCGAAATACTCGTGCAGCCCAATGGTCAGCCAAAAGACGAGGCGAAAGGAGAGTTTGGCCGTCTTGTGGCGAAACCATTGTTGGCCCCAATAGGCACCGGGCCATCCGCCCAATAACGCGGCGAGATGCAGCGTCGATTCAGGGACCCGCCACGCCTTGGTTTCCGCCCATCGCTTGTCCGTCCGGTAGAGGAGAAAAGTAATCAGGGAGAGCGCGAGGGGAGTGAAGATCAAGATTCGCCAGTCGATCGACCCACTCATGCGAACGAGCGCCATGAGCGGCAGCGCCATGAGGAGACCAAGCGAGCTCAAGGCCTTCGGCCGGAGTCGTCGGGGAGGGTTTGTTCCGCTGGAATTGGCAGATGAGGGAATCGCTCAGCGTGGAATCGGGTGCCGTGACGCGCGATCCGAATCGTGTGTTCGTTCAGAATTCAACCCCTATCTCGACCCGCACGATCGTAGTCTCCGCCATCGCCTTAATCGTGATGTCAACGAATAGTTGACATAAGGAGTGGGGTGAACTTTCGCGAGCAAATGGAAGCCCCGAGGTGTTGATCAAGTTGATCACGGATGCGGCCATTGAATTGGCAAAGTCGGGGCACAAAGCTAATCGCATTCGGCAGTGCAAACAGATTGGGGCCACCTTGCGTCCGGGTAAAGATCCGCCGATGTGGAGCACGTTGCGCGAAGAAATGACGCCGCACCTAAAGAAGTATGGATCGCAGGCCAAACTCGGTCGACTCCTCGGTCTCCAGCGGCAGCAGATTCACGCTTTTATGAGTGGCCCGAGGATGCCAGATGCGGAGCGCACGCTGCAAATGCTGGCATGGTTGCTGGCGATGCGCAGGGACCGAGCTCCTGCGTAATGGGCCTCTTCAATCGGGGGAGGAAAGGGAGAATTCGAGGGTCAACTAATAGCTGACTTCTTGGCTGGGGATGGTGGGCCCGGTGGGAATCGAAGTTGTCCAAGCGGGGTGCGCCGGAGCGGCTAATGGTTGCGATCTGAACGCTGGGGTGATGCTCGGCGCGAACAGCGGGACTCGGGGCTATCGGATCGCGAGAGGGGCGGATTTTCGCCCGCCTTGCTCAGGCGAAGACGCCGCCGCCGAGGAGTTGGTCACCGCGGTAGAGGGCCATGATTTGGCCGGGGGCGAGCGCGCGTTGCGGAGTGGCGCAGGTGATCTTAGCTCCGGTCGGCGCGCCTGAAGGTTGCCGTGAATCGTCAGGGAGGAAGTCGATGGCGACGCGTGGGTCGCGGTAGCGGACTCGACACTCGAATTGCGCAGGCTCGGTGATGGGCGGGCCAATAAAACTGAGGCTGTGGACGCGACATTCGCTGGTCCAGAGTCCGGGAGCCTTGGGCTCATCGAACGCGACGAGCAAAGCGTGATCGTGGCTGCGTTTACCGACGACACAGTAGGCTTTGTGGTCGGTGTTAGACGGGATGCCGATGCCTTTGTGTTGTCCGATCGTGTAATAGTGCAGACCACGGTGTTCGCCAATAATTGCTTCGTCGGCGGCGCGCACGATGGGACCGGGTTTTTCCGGCACGTAGGCTTTGAGGAAATCCTGCATCTTCACTTCGCCAATAAAACAAATCCCCTGGCTGTCCTTCTTGGTCGCGGTGGGAAGTCCAGCCGCTGTGGCGAGGCGCCGCAATTCGGGTTTCGGCAGATGGCCGACGGGGAAGCGCGCGGCGCCGAGCTGCTCCTGAGATAACAGGGCCAGAAAGTAGCTCTGGTCTTTGTTTTTGTCGGCGCCTTCAAACAAGCCGTATTCGGGTAGGGACACCCGGCTCGTGGATCCTTCGTCGGACGGACGGGCGGGCCGCCCGTCCCCTCCTAATTCCAGTCGTTGCGCGTAGTGGCCGGTGGCGACGGCGGAGAATCCTTCGGCTTGGGCATAACGAAGAAATACGCCGAACTTCATTTCGCGATTGCACATCACGTCGGGGTTGGGGGTGAGGCCGCGTTGGTAACCGTCGAGGAGGTAGTCGACGACGAGCCGACGATAATCCTCCATCAGATTGACGACCCGAAACTCGATCCCGAGGTGATCAGCGACAGCGCGGGCATCCTCGATATCCTGCATCCACGGACAATGACCGATAAGGTTGTCCTCGTTGATCCAGTTCTTCATGTAGGCGCCCACGATCTCGAAGCCCTGTTGCTTGAGCAGCAGGGCAGCGACGGAGCTGTCGACTCCGCCTGAGAGGGCGACGAGAATTTTTTCGCGGGCGGCCATGAGAAGTAACGACGCGAGGCCGGGTCGGTTTGTCAAACGAACGTCGCCGCAAGAGCGTCGTCCGCTTGAAAACCGTCACACGATGCGCGCTTGCAGGAGGCTCGCCGGCATCGCACGTTTCGGGATTAATGAAGGTTAATCCACCCATTCGAGCTTGGCTGCAGTCATTGACCTCCGGGTGTCTTGAATACACGCGCGACTGGCGGACGACCGAAGTGCCGGCCGTGCGGCTCGTGGGCGAGGGAGGGCGGCGGGTATTTGCGCAATTCGCCCAAGCGCCCCGACATTCAGCAGCGCGCCGTTATGGGTATTTTGTCAACGACGAGGGGGAATTAGTGTTCGCGGTGCGCCGAGAAGGGAATTTGGAGCGGAAGCTTTACGTCGTCGGTGACTTCAACGGCTGGGAGCGGGCCATCGGCGACGAGGCGTGGCGCTTGCAGGCTGGAGAGATTGATGGGGCGCCCATGTGGTGGTGGAGGGGACCGGCGGAACAATTCTGGGCAGAGCCGCGTTTGCGGTTTAAGGTTGTGACCTCCGAGAACCATTGGTTGATCGTGCCGGAGAATGCGCCGAACGCCGTGCGCGACGCCGAAGGACACGTCAACCATGAGCTCGATTCGGAGCGCACTGGCGGGCAGTTCTTTCGCTTTGAGCTGACGGAGCCGCTGGACCTTGCCCACGCGTGGCGGGTGGCGCGGGCGGCGGGCAACGATGCAGGCGTCCCGCTCCAGCCGGGGGACTTCTTCTTCTCGCTGTCGACTGACGTCGCGCTGGGGGCCAACGTCCGCGAGGGTCAGACCGTGTTTCGATTATTCGCGCCGCGGGCGAGGGAGGTGAAACTTCATCTCAGCCGGACCCCCAACGCGGGGGACACTCCCGAAATGGTCGATCTCGACCGTCGGGAAGGCGAACCCTATGTGTGGGAGGCGGCGGTGGAGGGGAATCTTCATGGCTGGTATTATTGGTATCAACTCGACGGCGTGCGCGATGCCTCGGCGGCGTTTGACCCGGAGTTCCGCGTGCTCGATCCGTATGCGCTGGCAACGGTGACGCGCGACGGGCCGGGGATTGTGATCGATCGCGAATCGGTGGGCGGCGGTGATCGATCGTTTGTCACGCCGGCGTGGCAGGATCTGGTGATTGCCGAAGCGCATGTGCGCGACCTAGCGGCCAAGGCGCCGATCAAAGCGACCACCCGCGAGCGTCGCGGGTTTACGGGGTTGCGCAAGTGGGTCGAGAGTCCGGCGTTCTATCTGCACCATCTCGGCGTAAACTGTGTGGAGCTGCAACCAGTGCAGGAGTTCGACAATCAGAGTCGCGAGGAGTATCACTGGGGTTACATGACGGTGAACTGGTTTTCGCCGGCGAGCGCGTATGCCTTGGAGCCGGAGCGCGCCTCGGGGATCGGTGAACTTCAAGCCCTCGTGGCCGCGTTGCACAAGCGGGGTATGGCGGTGTTGCTCGATGTGGTTTACAACCACGTGGGTGTGCCGGCGCATCTGCACTTCATCGACAAGCTTTACTACTTTGATCAAAACGCCCACGGCGAGCTAAGTAATTGGAGCGGATGCGGCAATGATCTGCGGGCGGATGCGGCGATGGCCAAGCGCCTGATCATCGATTCGTGCACGCATCTGATCGAGACGTTTGGCGTCGATGGATTCCGCTTCGATTTGGCCGAGTTGTTGGGCGTCGAAGTGTTGCAGGAGATCGAGGTCGCGCTGAAGAGGGTGAAGCCCGACGTGATTTTGATCGCCGAGCCGTGGAGTTTTCGCGGACACATCGCGGGGCCGTTGCGCGATACTGGGTGGTCTTCGTGGAATGACGGTTACCGCGATTTCGTGCGCGAGTATGTGCGCGGCGGAAGTTCTTCCGAGGCGTTGGCGTATTATCTCAAAGGTTCGCCGTGGTATTGGTCGAAATGGCCGGCGCAGACGGTGAACTACACCGAGTCGCACGACGACCGGGCGTGGGTCGATATCATCACGGAGAATCCCGACCACAACGGCAGCGCCCCCACGGCCAACGACAGGCGGCGCACTCAGTTGATGGCGGCGATCCTGTTTGCGTCGGTTGGCATTCCGATGGTGGCGGCGGGACAGGATTTCCTGCGTTCGAAGGGCGGGGTGAACAACACCTACCAGCGCGGTGATCTCAATGCGCTCGATTACCAGAGGCTGCTGCGCTTCTCCGGCACGCATGCGTATTTTACGGAGTGGATCGCATTTCGGAAGAGTGAGGCCGGTCGCTTACTCCGGTTGTATTCGCCGCCGAGCGCGCATTATTTCCGGGAGTTTCCGGTGTCCGGATCGACGGCCAGCGCGTTGGTTTACAACGCAGACGGCTCGTTGGGTGCCCAACGGCTCCTGTTCGCCATCAACCCCACGCTGCAGGATGTCAGCATCCATTTGGATGCCGACGTTCTTAACACAGGCGATTGGCGTCAGGTCGCC
>Ga0105054_10002142_pt1 | contig 31834 bp, 29 predicted proteins | sample BON02_FD_78091 | JGI IMG/M metagenome (GOLD analysis project Ga0105054, IMG submission 78091) | Freshwater microbial communities from Lake Bonney liftoff mats and glacier meltwater in Antarctica - BON-02 (megahit assembly) | ecosystem: Environmental > Aquatic > Freshwater > Ice > Glacier...
AAATCTGAGAATCAAAAAGGTGAACATAAGAAGAACTTTTTGGCTCTCTCGTTGCGTTCGTAGTCAGGTCTTGATGATTTTCGATCCCGATGCGACGCTACAAACCCAAAAGCGATTCCCCTGCGTTTCCGGGGTCAAGAAATCGTTCAAATCCGCTCATTTGGAAGCCTTGACGGCGCAGGTCATTCGGAACTTTCCGGCGCAAATTGTATCCTCGATTCCGGATTGTACGAGGCGAGCTTTCAAACACCGGCAAATATCGCCGTGCCCGACTATGGCCCTGATTCCTTGGTAATATTTGTACGAGGCGTGCTTGCTGACACTTCTGGTTCGGTCACCGTCAATGCCTTCAATATCACGGCACAGGAATGGCAATCATCGGCATTTGGCACAGGAATACTAGGTGCAATTATCATCGGCGCCGTTAGTGCGGCCAATGTCGACAATGATGTTGATGATTTCGGCTATCCACCCATTGCCGTTCAGCTTCGCTAATTACGAAAATCAGCAGGCTAAATCGGCGCGAAAAAACACCTCGTCACTTTCAAAGGTTCCGGGAACGATGGAACAACCGGTTGACTGGTTTATTGCGAGTGTCGCTCTTTGATTGATGCCGCCAAGTTGAGCGCCGCCTTCGGCATTTGTTCTGATCGCAAGTGCTTTTCCATCGCCGACGCGAATATCGAATTGGCTTTGTTCCACTTCCACGCGGGACACAGGCGAATCTCGGAATGCTGCGGGTGGTGTATTGCAGGCCGACAGAAGGCCAATAAAAATCAAACTGACGCTCCGCATCCTGAACTCCTTTGATCACGTCGGAGGATAGAGCCGCAGTAGTTAACAGATGGTTAACTGCCTGGGTCTATAAGCCGCGCCAGTGCGCTGATCCGCTCGGTTCCGGTCAATCGTCCAGAGTGAGAGCGCGCCGTTGCGTCACAGACATCGGTCATACCCTGGATGCGGGGTCCGGCCCGCCGGAACAAACCCCATCTCCGGAAACGTCGCCTGATTGACAACGAGTTCTGCCCGCGCCTGGTTGGGTCAGACCCATTTCCCGCGCCTGAGCTGACACCGTCAGTTTGCCGATACAGAGTGCCGCAGGCGCGGTCGTCAGCATGACACAGACCGCAACTGGAACGCCCATCGCCCGGACCTCACCCGGCAAGGCGGCGCGCATCTCCGGCGTGAGATGAGGCCTCGGGGATGGCGGGTCGATGACCCCGTCCATCGAGGCAAACGCCGCCCGGATCAGGTCCGGCATTTCTGCCATTGCCGGATCACCGGCCACAATCAGGCGTGGCCCCGTCAACCCGCCTTCCGTCTGATTTTCCGCATCATCGGCCCGCAAACCAAGTTCTGGAGAGCGCTCCGCCGTGCGCCGCATTCATCGCAAAAATCCGGAATCCGCACCGCAGCACTACCGTCGCAATACCGACGTAAAACCGCAGTCGAATCTTTCGTTAACCTTGCCGGATTAGCCTTTGATCAGCCCGGCAATCCGCGCCCGGGCCGAGTTTGACCGGGGCAACCATAGTCCACGGTCAATCGCCTCCTTCAACCGCTCTGCCATTTCCTGCAACGCCGGCGGATTCACCTCTGCGATAAACGCCCGCGTCGCGTCATCCTCAATGAATGCAGCCTCGACCAGATCAAAGTGATGATTGCGCACAGCACCGGTTGTTGCAGCAAAAGCAAAGAGATAGTCGACAGTCGCCGCCATCTCGAATGCGCCCTTGTAACCGTGGCGCATGACGCCTGCGATCCATTTCGGATTGACAACGCGCGACCTTATCACCCTGCCAATCTCATCCTCCAGCGTGCGGATGACCGGTCGTTCCGGACGGGAATGGTCATTGTGATAAATCGGCCTGTCGCGGCCCTGAAGGCTGGACACGGCGGCGGCGGCCCCACCCTCGAACTGATAATAATCATCGGAATCAAGGACATCATGCTCGCGGTTGTCCTGATTCTGTACAATCGCCTCAACCTCACCCAATCTTTGCTTAAAACCTTCAGGGTCCGCGACACCCTCCTGCACAGCACCGTAAGCATAGCCACCCCATTCCAGATAGGCCGCCCCCAGATCGGCCTTTTCCGTCCAGATCCGCTCATCAATCAGGGCCTGCAGCCCCGCCCCGTAAGCCCCCGGTTTTGAACCATAAACCCGCGATTGCGTCGCCCCGTCGCGCGCCCGCGCCGCCGCCGGATTCTCTGCCTCAGGCTCATCCAGCGCCATCACCGCCCGCGCCGCCGAATCGACCAGGGCGATCAATTGCGGAAACGCATCCCGAAAGAACCCCGACACCCGCAAAGTCACATCGATTCGCGGTCGGCCCAGCACGCCCAGAGGCAAGATCTCGAACCCCGTAACCCGCCGGTTCGCACTATCCCAGGTAGGTTTGACCCCCATCAACGCCAGCGCTTGTGCGATATCATCGCCGCCCGTGCGCATATTCGCCGTGCCCCAGGCGGTCAGCAACAGCGCGCGAGGCCAATCTCCATGGTCCTGCAAATGCTTTTCAATCAGTAGATTGGCCGATTTCCAGCCCAAAGCCCAAGCCGTCGGCGTCGGCACCGCCCGGCTATCGACCGAATAGAAATTGCGCCCCGTCGGCAGCACATCAATGCGCCCCCGCGTCGGCGCCCCCGAAGGGCCGGGGGCCACCGCCAATCCGCTCAAACCACGCAACAATCCCGCCGCCTCCGCCGGGCCACAGGCCGCCACTGCAGGGCGGATTCGCGCAGAAATCTCTTGCAAAACAAGGGCCGAACAGGGGCCCGGCGCCACCCCCCCATCCAGCAACCGCTGCGACAGCAGTTCCAGCCGCTCCACCGTATCCCCCGTACTGCGCCACGGATCAGGCCCGGCCAGCACATCAGGACGCGGTCCCGACCACGCCTGTCCCAACTCGGCAGAGAGCGGATCGAACCCCAGTTCCAGATCATCCGCCAAGGCCCGTAGCAACGACGCATCCCAGCCTTTGCCCGCGCCACGCGGCACCCGCGCCAGCGCAATGGCAAGGTCACGCTCCTGCACGCCCGTCGGCGATTGTCCAAAGATATGAAGACCATCGCGGATCTGCGCCTCTTTCAGATCACAGAGATAAGCATCAAGCCGGGTCAGATCCTGCCCCTCGTCCTGCCCTGCCATCCCCGCATCCAGCGCCAATCCGCTAACCTGCGTCAGCGACACGATCTCGCGCCGCAAATACGCCGACCGGCGCGGGTCAATAACCGATGCTTCATAATATTCATCTACCAATGCCTCCAGATCGCGCAACGGCCCGTATGATTCGGCCCGGGTCAGCGGCGGAGTCAAATGATCGATCACCACCGCCTGCGCCCGCCGCTTGGCTTGCGTGCCTTCGCCGGGGTCATTGACGATGAAAGGATAGAGATGGGGGATCGGCCCCAACGCAACTTCAGGCCAGCAAAGTTTTGACAAGGCGACCGATTTTCCCGGCAGCCACTCCAGATTGCCATGCTTGCCCATGTGCACGATCGCATCCGCACCCCAATGGTGACGCAACCAGATGTAGAAGGCCAGGTAGTGGTGTGGAGGGATCAGATCGGGGGAATGGTAGGTTTCGGTCGGATCGACATTGTAGCCGCGCGCAGGCTGCAACCCGACGATGATATTACCAAACCGATGAATCGAAAGGGCAAAACCGGCGGCGCCTTTGCCCGGACCAACGAAAGGATCATCCTCGGGCGCACCCCAGCGGGCGGTCATCGCTTCTTTGACCTCCCATGGCAGCGCGTCAAAATGCTTGCGGTAGACCGACAGAGGCAACCATTCGCCACCATCCCGCGCGGCGCGATCGGTCAGCCAATTGGTCGGCCCGGCCATCAGCCGTTCCATCAGTGCAGCGCTGTCAGGCGGGGCCTCCGCAACGGCATAGCCCGCAGCCTGCAACAGGCCGAGCACATGCGCCGTCGCGGCGGGCGTATCAAGGCCGACACCATTGGCCAAACGTCCGTCCTTGTTGGGATAATTGGCAAGGATAAGCGCCACCTTCCGCATTTCCGGTGTCTTGCCCCGCAGCCGTGCCCAGTTCGCGGCGAGCGCCGTAACAAAGTCGATCCGGTCGCCCTGCGCGATATGCGTGGCAATCCGGCACTCGGTTTCAGCATCGAACCAGGCCTCGCCCTTGAACGAGATTGCCCGGCTCAGGATGCGCCCATCGACCTCTGGCAAGGCCACGTTCATGGCGATGTCGCGTCCAGACAGCCCAGCCTTGCCCTCTTTCCAACTCGCTTCATTCGCGCCCGACAAGACGACCTGAAACACCGGCGCGTCATTGGCGGCATGTCCCGCCAGCGGATTGACCGGGCTCGTCTCACCATCATGCGGCGAACCAACGGCAAAGGCGGTGCAATTCAGGATCACGGTGGGCGGTGCCGCGCTCAGCAACCCTTCAAGCGTCGCACGGCTCAGCGGGTCTTTCAGCGAGGCGACAAAGACCGGCAAGGGGTTGAGCCCGGCGCGCAGGAGCGACCGGGTCAACCGGTTGATCGGCCCCAACCCTGCCCCTTCGAGCAATGCACGGTAGAACACCACCGGCACCACCGGCGCCCCCTCGGTCCAACCGGCACGCGCCGTCTGCAGGTCTGCCATCCCGCCACCCGGCCAATAGACACCTGCACGCAGCAGGGGGCGGGCGGCGGCGGGACGCGCGTCACCGTCCAGCATCGCCTTGGCATAGGCCAGCAGGTTGCCCGCATTCTCGGGTCCACCCTCAACGAAATAAGACCAGAGCGCGTCGTAATCCTGTGAACTGACAGTAGAAAACTCGCGCAATTCGGGATCCGGCTTGTCATCACCCGGCAGGGCGACAAAAGGGACGCCCACATCGCGCAGGCGCGCAGCGTATTGCTCGAACCCATAGCGCCAATAGCCGCGCCCGCCCAGAATGCGCGCAATGACCAGCCGGGACCGGGTGGCACATTGATCCAGATGCAGGTCCACCGTCATCGGGTGGCTGAGGTGCAACAGGCTCGCCAGACGCAGCCCCGGGGGATCAGCCATCTGTGCCCGCGCCTCGGACAACAGCGCAAGCTCGCTGTCAGCGGCGGACAGGATGACGACGTCAGACGGAGTCTGGCCCAGATCGACCGGGTCCTGCCCATCTTCGATGACACCGGGCGTGGCGGCCAGCAGGTGCATCAGCCCTGACCTTGTATCATGGGCCGGTTTCGGGCATGGGTCGGGTCATACAGACCACGGGGGCCGTGATGGCAGACTACAGCAAACAAAAGAGCGGCACCGGCGTCAAAGGGACGCCGCGCCACAAGGAACACAACGCGCCCGGCAGCGACAAGAACCCGTTTGGCCGTCCCAAACCCAAGGCCGAACTGGTCGCCAAACTTGCCGCAGCTGCCCGCAAGGGCGAAGAGAAAATGGGCAGTTAACCGTCTGATCACAGACGTTTTTCCATGAATACGCTATGCGGCGCCTCTTGGTATTCGCCAAACGGGCCGCATAGCACAAATCCGGCGCGTTGATACAGACGATGCGCCGGGTAAAGGTCATCCCCGGTTTCCAGTTTGAGCCATTCCAACCCGAGTTGCCGCGCCTCGGCCTCGATCGCAGCCAACAGCGCAGCACCCGTCCCGGCCCCGCGCGTCGCCGGATCGACATAAAGCGATTTCACCTCGCCGCAGCCATCCTTGAGCGCCAAGGCCGCACAACCCAGCGCCTTACCCGCCTGTTCCGCAATGAAAAAACGGATCGAGGGTACGCAAAGATCGTCTATCGAGAGAAAGAAATTATCCTCGGGCGGATAGAGCGAGGCCAGATAGGCATGGCTTGCCGTCAGCAGCGCCGTCCCCTCAGACGAGCGCGGATCGCCGGGACGGACGGTCAGGTTCATGCCACAAGCGCGGCCGTAATCGCCGCGCGGTCCAACCCGGCCTCACCGATCACCACCAGACGCGTTTCGCGTAGGCCGGTACCATACGGCTGATCGAAATAGCTGTCCACGCGAGGGCCAACCGCTTGAATCGTCAGCCGCATTGGCCTTCCTGTCACGGCGGCAAACCCCTTGAGGCGCAGGATGTCATGGGCGCGAACCACGCCCGCAAGCTGCGCGGCAAAGGCGGCAGGATCGGTGATCTCGCCTCGGGTCACGACAAAACTTTCAAACTCGTCGTGGCCATGGTCGTGGTGATGGTCGTGATCGTCATCATCATCATCGTCATGGTGATGATGCACCTCAGCGCGGGCCGCCATGTCGGCCTCTGCCCCGATCCCCTGCCCCAATAGCACGTTGATCGGCAGCGCGCCCATGCTGGCGCGAATCACCTGCACCCCGGCACGGCTCTCGGACGCAAGACGTGCGGTCAGTGCATCAATCTCGGTGCTGCTCAGCAGGTCAGACTTGTTCACGACGATCATGTCGGCGCAGGCGATCTGATCCTCGAACAGTTCCGACAATGGGGTTTCGTGGTCCAGATTGTCATCGGCGGCCCGCTGCGCATCGACGGCGGCGACATCATGGGCAAAGCGGCCCTCGGTCACGGCCTTGCCATCGACCACGGTCACGACGCCATCCACGGTGACGCGGGTGGAAATCGCGGGCCAGTTGAAGGCGCGCACCAGGGGCTGCGGCAGGGCGAGGCCAGAGGTTTCGATCACGATATGATCGGGCGCATTCTCGCGCGACAGCAGTTTTTCCAGTGTCGGAATGAAATCCTCGGCCACGGTGCAGCAGATGCAGCCGTTGGACAGTTCGATGATGTCCTCATCGGCGCAAGCTGTGATCCCGCAACCGCGCAGGATTTCGCCATCGACCCCCAGATCACCGAACTCGTTGATAATCAACGCGATACGTCGGCCTCCGGCGTTCTGGAGCATATGGCGGATCAGCGTGGTCTTGCCGGCACCCAGAAAGCCGGTGACGATGGTGGCGGGGATCTTGGCGGGCATGGAGGATCTCCTGTGAATGAGGTAGGTTGTGACGCAAACCCGGATGGAAGAAAAGATGATGGGCGACAAAGTCACGATTTGCGGCGGATGCAGGCCGGGCGAAGCACCGGCGCTGCTGGCCGGATTGCAGGGGTTGATGCCGGGTGTCGAGGTCGCTGTGGTCGATTGCATGGTGGTCTGTGGGCGTCCGGTCACGGTGTCATTTCGCGGGTCGGGCAAGGCGGCTTACCTGTTTGCCGGCGTCGATGTGGTGGCCCAGGGCGCGCAGATTGCGGCCTTTGTCCGGATGTATGCCGAAGCGCCGGGCGGGATCATTGACGATGCCCGCCCCTGCGGTGATTTGCGCCTGTGCCTGATCGGGCGCATACCGGCTTAGGCCTCGCGCGCCCAGATCGCCCCGGCGATGGTGCCCAGCAAAATCCAGCAGACCGCCCCGGCGCCCAGCACACGGGCGGTGAAGTGGGCCGCGAGTTCAGGGGGCGAGACGCCACCAAAGGGAGTCTCGGGTGCGCCGATCAGGTGCGGGGCGGCGATCAGGAACACGGCAGAGCCGATGGCTATGGCGGTCTTGCCAAAGGCCAGCAGTCCGATCCCTGCAACAGTCGCCAGAACACAGCCGATCCACCAGATCTGCCGCAGGTCCAACGGGGCCGAAGTGCCTCCGGGCAGTCCCGGAGGCAGGCCAAAGGCCGGGGCCAGTTGCACCGCCAGAAATCCGCACAAGCCCCAGATCACTCCGGACCGGGCGGTGATCCTGTGACCAGCCCGTTCGGCCCACGCGAATGCCGCGACCAGAAACAGAGCGAAACCGGTGTAGCTGAGCAGGAAAAAGCCGAATGTACCAAGGCCGCGGGTCAGCAGACTTTCGGGGGCATCGCTGTGGTCATGGGCCGCGTGATCATGGTCTGCCTTTGTATCGGATTCAATTTGGGGCGCAGCGGTCGTTGCATCCGCTGGGGGTTCATGCGAACCGGCCACGCCGAAATGAATCACAGCGCCGGATTCATATAGCTCGCCTTCGTGGATCAGAGGCACGACGAAGGCGAGTTGGATCACGGCGGCAATTGCACCCGAGAAAAGGCCGGCGAACAAAGCGCCGACGACCAGCCGTTTGAACATAGGTCTGGCTGGTGTCTAGTGACAGGGGAATGCGATGGAATGCCGCTGATCGTGGCCTGTGTCATGCATCACTGCCGCACTGGAAAATCCGGCTGCAAAGATCAGCCCGACACCAATGGCCAGCGCAAGAGCTATGGCGGCGATGTCGGTGGTTGTCCCGGTCTTATCATTGCGACCGTCTGCAGGCACGAAGCCAGAATTTATCTTGATCGTCATCTTTGTCTCTCCTTGGCCGTCATCCCCGACGGCTGGTTGCTCTGTGGTATGGCAGGTCTCCTGGCTTGCGGGTCGCGGCACCTCGTCGCCTTCCCGGTTTCCCAGTGGCCAATGACGGGCGCTCGCCGCTTACAGTCGCGGGGGCGGCTTCGGAATTGGGCCTCCGTTGAGAGGATCGACCCGCACCGTATTCCCTTTTGATCCCCCGATGCTTTGCACCTTTGGGGGGGAACCATACTGCATCTGTTGTGCGCCCGGGTGCTGTACTGCGTCAAGGCGGAAACCGACCCCTCCCAACTGCTTCGCGGCAATCTGAAGTAGTGGATGGGCGCGGATTGCCGCCAAAGAGCGCGTATTTTCGTCAATATCTTGTGGATAAGCGCAGAGTGTTCCACCGGACATGGGGGCGAATGTTGACTTTGGCCCTGCCTCTCCGCCACAGTCCCTCACTGGCAGGATTCGCGAGAGGGGCCATGCGTTTTACAAAGCTGCGCCTGAACGGGTTCAAGAGTTTTGTCGATCCGACCGATCTTATCATCGCGGACGGGCTGACCGGTGTTGTCGGCCCCAATGGCTGCGGCAAATCCAACCTGCTCGAAGCGTTGCGCTGGGTGATGGGCGAAAACCGCCCCACGGCGATGCGCGGCGGCGGGATGGAGGATGTGATTTTTGCCGGGGCCGCGACCCGCCCAGCGCGTAATTTTGCCGAGGTGGCGCTGATCATCGACAATGCCGAGCGGCTGGCCCCCGCCGGGTTCAACGATGCCGACACGCTGGAGATCATCCGCCGGATCACCCGCGATGCCGGGTCGGCCTACAAGGTCGGCGCCAGGGAGGTCCGCGCCCGCGACGTGCAGATGCTGTTTGCCGACGCCTCAACCGGGGCGCATTCGCCCGCATTGGTCCGGCAGGGGCAGATATCCGAACTGATCAATGCGCGACCGACGGCGCGGCGCCGTATTCTGGAGGAAGCGGCCGGTATTTCAGGGCTTTATCAGCGGCGTCACGAGGCAGAGCTGAAACTGAAGGGGGCCGAGGCCAACCTGCTGCGCGTTGATGATGTAGTCGAAGCATTGGCGCAGCAATTGACGGCACTTGCCCGGCAAGCCCGCGCTGCCGCCCGCTACCGCGAAATCGGCGAGGCGCTGCGCCGGGCCGAGGGTCTGTTGCTTTACCGGCGCTGGCGCGAGGCGGATGAAGCGCGGGCCGCAGCGGAGGCAGAAATGCGCGCCCGGATCGTCGCGGCGGGGCAGGCAGAGGCGGCGGCGCAGGCCACCGGACGGGCGCGTGCCGTGGCGGAGGCAGCCTTGCCCGCGCTGCGCGAGGAAGAGACGATCGCGGCGGCGGTGCTCCAGCGGCTTGAGGTGGAACAGGGCTCGCTGCATGAGCAGATGCAGCGCGCGCAGGAGGATATCGCAACATTACGCGGGCGGACCGGTCAGCTATCGCAAGATATTGAAAGGGAGTCCGCGTTGAACACCGACGCTGGCGAAATGATGGCCCGGCTTGAGGCCGAGTCGGCGCGGCTGGAGGAGGCCGGAACCGGCCATTCAGACCGGCTCGAAGCAGCGGCGACGCTTGCGCGCGAGGTGGCAGCGGTGTTGCAGGCGCGCGAGACGGAGTTGAGCGAACAGACCGAGGATATGGCCCGGCTCTCTGCGCGGCATCAATCGGCCCAGCGATTGCTTGAGGATTGCCGCCGGACATTGGCACGGCACACGGGCGATGCGGAACGGGCGCGGCAGGCGCAATCCGACGCGGCAACGGCCTATGCCAAGGCAGCAGTGGATTTCGTGGCCGCTGGTGAGGCAGAGGTTTCCGCTGTGGCAACGGCAGCCAAGGCCGATGCGACATTGCTCGAAGCCGAGGCCGCACGGGCGGAGACCCAATCGCGCGAGTCCGATGCGCGCGCCGCCCGGTCCGAGGCGGAAGGCGAGGCGAACGCCCTGCGGGCGGAGGTTGCGGCGTTGGCCCGACTGGTCGCCCGGGATACCAGGGAAGGGGGTCAGATCCTCGATCTGTTGACGGTGCAGAGCGGTTATGAAAAGGCGCTCGGCGCGGCTTTGGCGGATGATCTGCGGGCGCCGGTAGTGCAGGCGGCAAGCAAGTCCGGATGGGTTGCGCTGCCCGGATATGGACATACGCAAGCCTTGCCTGAGGGGGTGCAACCGCTGACCGATGTTGTGTCAGTGCCCGACGTTCTGCAACGCCGGATGGCGCAGGTCGGGCTTGTCGATGCAAATGATGGCGCGCGGTTGCAGGTAAAACTGCTTCCCGGTCAACGGCTTGTGTCACTGGCAGGTGATCTGTGGCGCTGGGACGGGTTCCGCGCCGGGGCCGAGGATGCCCCTTCGGAAGCGGCCCTGCGGTTGCAGCAACTGAACCGACTTGTCGAACTGAAACGCGATCTGGAGGAGGTGGGCGCGCAGGCGCAGGGTGCGGCGCAGGCGCATGGCATGCTGACGGCGCGGCTTGCGGCATTGACCGAGGCGGACCAGAAGGCGCGGCAGGCGCGGAGGGATGCGGACCGGCTGGTGGCCGAAGCGAACCGTGCGGCGAGCCGGGCCGAGGCCGACCGTGACCTTGCCGAAGGGCGGCGTGAGGCGGCGGCGCTGGCCTTGCGCCGACACGAGGAAGAGGCGATGGCGGCCAGGCGTGAGTTGCTTGAGGCTGAGGCAGGGGCACATGATCTGGGCGACCTGGACGCGGCGCGAGAGGCCGTTGCCGCGGTCAAGACGGCTGTCGAGGCGGCCCGCATTGCGATGATGTCGCGCCGGTCCCAGCATGACGAATTGCGCCGTGAGGGCGATGCCCGGACCAGGCGGGCGGGAGAGATTGCCAAGGAAATCACCAGCTGGCGGCAGCGTCTGGATACCGCTGAAAATCGCATGGCAGAGTTGATGGCGCGGGCTGAGACGACCGAGGCAGAGCTGGAAGATGCTATCGCGGTGCCGCAGAGTATCGTTGAAAAACAACGACGTCTGAGTGATGCTGTTGCGGTGGCACAGGACCGGCGGCGCCGTGCTGCGGATGCGATGGCGCTGGCCGAAACCGGGGTCCGGGAGGCTGTGCAGGCAGAGCGGGAGGCAGAGCGGGAGGCCTCTGAGGCCCGCGAAACCAGAGCGCGGGCGGAGGCGCGGGATGAGGCGGCGCGTGACGCCATGGCGCAGGCGGAGGCGCGGATTGCCGAGGCGCTGGACATGACCCCGGCGCAGTTGATCGAAGGGTTGCAGGCGGAGGCCGATGACCTGCCGCAGGCGGATGCGATCGAGACGCAGGTCGGGGCTTTGCGCCGGCAGCGCGATGCGCTGGGTGCGGTCAATCTGCGGGCCGAGGAGGATGCCAAGGAGGTGCAGGCCGAGCATGACAACCTGGCCCATGAAAAGACCGATCTGGAGGATGCGATCCGCGCCTTGCGGCAGGGGATTGCCAGTCTGAACCGCGAGGGGCGCGAGCGGCTGCTGACCGCTTTTGAGCAGGTAAATCAGAGTTTTAGCCTGCTTTTCACCCATCTCTTTGGCGGTGGCGAAGCCCGTCTGATGCTGGTCGAGAGCGATGATCCGCTGGAGGCCGGGCTTGAGATCATGTGTCAGCCGCCGGGCAAGAAACTGTCCACCCTGTCGCTCCTCTCGGGGGGGGAACAGACGCTGACCGCCCTGGCGCTGATCTTTGCCGTGTTTCTAGCCAATCCGGCGCCGATTTGTGTGCTGGATGAGGTGGATGCGCCGCTGGATGATGCCAATGTGACGCGGTTTTGTGATCTGCTGGACGAGATGACCCGCCGGACCGAGACCCGGTTTCTGATCATCACCCACCACGGTGTGACCATGAGCCGGATGGACCGCCTGTTTGGCGTGACCATGGGCGAGCAGGGTGTCAGTCAACTCGTGTCGGTGGATTTGCAGAAAGCGGCCGCGATGGTGGCCTGACCCCGAATCAGGGTTAATTGCCTTGTTTTACAGGGTTTTGGCGCTGCGGTATTTGAACGGTATTCCGTCGGTATTCCAGCGGTGCAAAAATCGCGTTTCGGCGCGTTAAGCCTGCGCACGCGCGACAGCAGGTACCAATCGGCCTACATTTTCGGTGCTGTCTGTCCCGGCCGCGGCGCTACCGCGGCACTTGTCACGCCGCAGGCCGATACGGCGGCAATGAGCGCCCATCTTGTGGACATTTCAAAGACCGTCGCGAAGGGCGCTCATGCCATCCTGCTGCCAGATGGCGCTGGCTGGCATTGCGCAAAAACATTGCAGATCCCCGACAACATGACGCTTTTGCCTCTTCCACCCTATCTGCCGCCATACTCCCCAGACCTCAATCCCATCGAGCAAGCCTTCTCCAAGCTCAAATCCCATCTGCGCAAGATCGGCGGGAATGTTTCAAGTTAAAACCGAAACGCTTTAATGCGTTGCCTGCGCGAAGCACTGAACCAGTCGTACCGGGTGCAGGATCTGCTGGCGGCTGAAAATGACATCGGACGGTATCGGGGTTAATAAAGCGTGGTCTTTCGAACGCCATTTGACCGGATTATTCACTGCCGCCGGACCCGCCCCCCACTGCCAACTATGACCGGCTGTCGAGGCCGGTTCCGGCAGCGATCCCGAGGGTTTCGAGCGCCCGGGTGGTAAAGCGAAGATCAAAGACATCGGCGGCATCGATCACGGGCACGCCCGCGAAATCGGGGTTGGCGTAGATAAACGCCACCGAGGCATCGATTTCGGTTGGGTCAAGACAGCCGTTCACGCACCAGCGGTTCGCGATAAAACTCGAATTTCTTGCGATGCCGGCCGGGTCAAGATCGGGTCGCGCGGCGACGGCGGCATCGATCCAGCGTTGGGGATCGGCCTCCATCGCGCGCGAAGCGTCCATCAGCGCAAGCGTAAAGCGCTGTAACTCTTCTTCCATGTCGGTTGCGGTCTGTGGTGTCACGGCGATGAACTTGGACACTGCGGGAACGAAGTCCGAGAAATCCTCTGACGAAATAAGGACATGGATGCCTTCGGTGCCCTCGATCGAACCATAGGTGCCGAAGGAGACCGTCGTGGCGTCGATCTGGCCGAGTGCCAGCGCTTGCACGCGTACGCTGGGCGCGCCGATGGAGACATAAGCCGGGGAGGCTGGATCGACCCCCAGACCGCGCAGCACCGCCTGTGTCAGGCTATGATCAAGACTACCATTGTCGGCGATGGCAAAGCTGCGGCCAGCAAGCTCGGCTGCGGTTGTGATATCGGTCCGGCTGGCGATCAGAAATGGGCTGCCAGTCCCCACCGCCACGATCCCACGCAGCGGCATGTCCCCGGTGGCCGTCAGGCGGATGGCCGCGTCCAGACTGATATCGGCCGCATCGACATCGCCCGATTGCAGCGCTGCAACTGCTTGCGGGGTACCGTCCAGCGCGATGAAGGTCACATCAATGCCGTGTTTGGCATAAAAACCCCATTCATCGGCCAGTTGGAACACCGAGGAGGTCGTCACATTGAAGGCGGTATCATCGACCCCCAGCGCGATGGTCAATTCCAGCATATCGGCCTGGGCGGCGACCATGGTAGCGGCGCTCAGGGTCAGCACCGTGCCGGTCATCAGAGCGGAAAGCACCACGCGGGAAGGGGTGTTCATCTTGTTATCTCCTGTCAGGGGTTGGTTTGAGGCACTGGTGATCTGTGGGGCGGCGGGACACACTAACTGGCAAGGTCAAAGACCGGCAACGGGATGAAATCGTCTTTGAGGACTTGCGCAACCTGCGCATTGCCCATCCAGCCGCTGATCAGCGTCGCATATAGCCGGCGGTAATCGGTGGTGAAGCGCAGGTTGCCTTCGTCAAGGTCGGTCAGGCTGGGCATTGCGCCGTAATGGCCACCGCGCACCGGCTTGCCGATGATAAAGGCGGGACCGGCAGCACCATGGTCGGTGCCAAGGCTGGTATTTTCGGCCACACGCCGCCCGAACTCGCTGAAAACCATCACCACGACATCATCGCCACGACCAAGCCTGTCCATGTCGCGGACAAAGGCGGCGATATGGTCCGAGGTATAGGACCACAGACGCGCATGCAGATCGCCTTGATAGACATGGGTGTCGAAGGCGTTGTTGCGGTAAGGCACGTAATAGGCGCGGGTCGGAAAATCGGCGGCGATGAGGGCAGCCACACGTTCCAGACCAAAGTTCACCAGACCATAATCGACCGGGGTCTGATAGGCATTCCACGCCTCGCGGACCAGACGCTCGGACCGATTGGCGCTGGCCGCGATGTCGAACAGAAAATCGAGCGTGGAGTTGCCGCCGCCATTTTCGCGCCGCGTATCGACCGCCGCCATCGCCCCCGCCTCGGCATGGACCATGCCGCGGGTAAATTTGTCGGGATCGTCAAACACCAGCGGCACATGGTTCATCGCCCGTACCGCCAGCGACTGATGATCGTCGATGTTGATCAACAGGTTGGCATTATGACCCAGCGGGTCGAGGACATCGGCAAGCCGGCCGAGCCAGCCGTATGCCTCGCCGCTATTGGGCGCGCCAGTCTGCCAGAAGGCCATTGACGCGAAATGCGAATAGGAAGGCTGATCATAGCCCACGCCATGCACGATGGCCATCTGCCCGTCTTTGTAGAGCCGCTCGAACCCGGTCATCGTCTTCTGAAATCCGAAGTGATCGTCGAGGGCGAGCATGGCGGGCTTGCGGATACCCAGATTGGGCCGCGCCCGGTAATAGGCATCGTCGGCATAAGGGATGACGGTATTGAGCCCGTCATTGCCGCCCGACAGTTCGACGATCACCAGAATCCGGTTGTCGGTACCCGCCTGCGCGACCCTGGACCATACGGGCGATGTCGAAATACCGCCCGCCCCTTGCATCACCATGCTGGAAAACCCGGACTGGACGAGGCCCTGCTTTTCCGCGTTGCTAAGCTTGGGTGTCTTTGCCATCCGTCGCCTCCCTGCGGTAGTTAGCCAAGTTGATATTGCGGCGCGCACATGATCGCATGCGCCGCCAGTCGCAGCCCGTGTTCCATATAGCTTGTCGCCTCGGCGAGATCCGGGGTGCCAAGTTCCTCGATCAGCATCTGCGTCACCGCTTTGTGCGCGGGTCCGGCCAGCGGCACCCGCAGGAACCGCGCCACCAGCGCATCCACGGCTTGCTCCGCGGTTTTGGCACCCTCCTCGGTCACCATCTGCGTCAGACTGAACTGCGCCGGGGCGCGCGGGATCGGTTTCAGACGGCGCATCGCCTCCTGCCAGCCCATCAGGCTGGCATAGCGGGTGTTGAATGTCTCCTGAATCCCCGCCGCGACGCTGGGTGCCGCACCATCCTCCAGCGTGGCGGCGGTAATCTCCATCCCGGCGTTGATGTTGCGGTTCACACGGGCGACCTCTTCGCCGGGGTCGAGATTAGGGTCGGTGAAACTGATCATGTCGGGAAACAGGACATCGCGGGCAAAATTGCCCCGCTCGAACAGCAGACCCGGCGTGATCCAGGCGCGCCCCTCGCTCCACCCCGCAACGGTCGGCGGATAAAGCAGGACCTGGCCCAACGTCCTGCCCACGGTATGCGGGTCCGGCACGCCCGGCAGGCCGGACAGACCCAGCTTGCGATAGGTCGAGACGATCAGTTCGGTGGGCGATTTGATATGCGTGGCGACCGACGCATCGCTGTAGAAATCCTGCGACAGAAACAGCGCGGTCAGAAAAGGCGCGATCTGATAGTCATTGTCGCGCAGCAGGCTACCCAGATCACGGGCCAGGTCGGGTGTCAGGCTGTCGCGCACAAAGAAGCGATAGAGCTTTGACGCGACATAGGTCGCCGTTTGATCCTGATCCAGAATGATCCGCAGGATGTCGTCGCCGTCAAAGGCGCCGTTTTGGCCCAGAAAGGTTTTGGGCCCGCCATCATGCTTGTCCGCATCAAAGGCAAAGGCCAGATCGTCATTGGTCCAGCCGGTGAAGGCACGGGCCGCCTCGCGGATATCGTCCTCGGTGTAATTGCCCACGCCCAATGTGAACAATTCCATGACCTCGCGGCCAAAATTCTCGTTCGGGGCACCTTTGACATTGCAGGTCGCATCCAGAAACACCAGCATCGCAGGATCTTTGGCCATCGCGGTCAACAGATCGCGGAAATTGCCCAGTGCGCCCGCGCGCAACGTGTCGAGCTGTAGCTTTATCTTACGGTAATCGCGCAGCTTTTCCTCAGTCGTTGCAAAATGTCCGTGCCAGAACAACGTCATCTTTTCCTGCAGCGGGTGCCGGCTGCGCAACATGCGATCAAACCACCAGAATGCAATGCGGCGGGTTTCCAGCGTGGTGGCGCGCAACCAGTAAAAAAAGCGGTTCGTCACCGGCTGCAGCCGTCGCGTGCCACCCGGCTTGACCAGCACACCCATCGCGGCACCGCTCCGCTCGGCCAGTTCGGTAGCGGCGGGGCGGCTGTTGGGAAATACTGTGAGGCTTGGGTCCCAAAATCCGGATTCCTCAAATGGTTCCAGATCTTCGGTTGCACCGACCTCACCACGGATCAGGAAATCCACTGCTCCCTGTGGCGCCATCGCGGCCAGACGCCGCACCTCTGCCGGAGTGCCACCAAATCCCGCGCGTTCCAGGAGATGGGCGGCATGATCGACAGTCCAGTCGGCTGCCGCGATTGCGGTCAGGTTCCCGGCTTTGTGCGTTCCCATACTCTGAATCGCCCGCGCTCCCTGCTGTGAGTTCGTCTCTCACACCCTTTCTAGATTGCGCCTCCTGTCGAGGCTACGGCATTACAGGCTATGCCCAAGATAGGGAAATGCTATCGAACCGGGGTTGCAGGGTCGGTAAAAACAGCGGCCAGCTCCTCCAGCGCCGCACCGTCGCGTGCCATGGCGTGGATGCGGTCCCACAGATGCCGGCGCAATTCCGCAAATTCCGGCAAGCCGCGCGGATCGTTTTGCCAGCGTGGCGCGGGAAAATCGACGTCGACGATTTCGTCGATCCGGCCCGGTCTGGGCCGCATCACGATGACCCGCTGCGACAGCAGGATCGCCTCGTCTATGTCATGGGTCACAAAGACCACGGCCATCTTGCGCTGTGTCCACATCTGCAACAGCCCGGTGCGCAGGGTTTCGCGCGTCATGGCGTCTAGTGCGGCAAAAGGCTCGTCCATCAGCAGAACCTCCGGCTCGACAGCCAATGCGCGGGCAAGGCCGACGCGCTGTTGCATGCCACCGGACAGCTCGTGCGGATAGGCATCGGCGAACTCGCGCAGTCCGACCACGCCCAGAAGCGCCAGCGCACGTTCGGTCCGCGCGCGGCGCGACAGCCCCCGCAGGGCCAGAACAAATTCGATATTGCCCAGCACAGTCCGCCAAGGCAGCAGCCTTGCGGACTGAAACACCATGGCCAGCGTCGAACTCGGGGCGGGCGGGCGGCCATTCACCAGCACCTCACCCTGATCCGGGGTAATCAGACCAATGATCAGACGCAATAGCGTGGTCTTGCCGCAACCGCTCGGCCCGACCAGACTGACAAACTCGCCGGGCGCCACGTCGAACGACACGTCGTCGAGTGCCTGAATCTGACCCTCGCGAAAAGATTTGCCGACCTGTCGCAACGAGATCAGCGGCGCCATGCTTTGCGCCAGCGTCATTTCGCCTCGGCCATCGCATGACGCCAGCGGCCGAACCGCCGTTCGACATAGCGCAGTGCGACGGTGATCAGCGTCCCCAGTGCCATCAACACGATCACCACCGCAAAATAGCGGTCCATCTGAAACCGGTTGCCGGCCGTGATCATCAGCCCGCCCAGTCCCGATTGCGCCATCGTCAACTCGGCGATGACCGTGCCCACGATGCAGATTGCCGCGCCGATGCGCAGGCCGCTGAGGATCGAGGGCAGCGCGTCGGGCACCATCACCTTCCAGAACAGAACGCGCTGACCGGCGCCAAAGGATTGCGCCATTTCGGTCAGATCCTTGTTGGCATTGGCGATGCCTGCCGCGGTGTTGATCAGGATAGGAAAGAATGCCCCGTTCCAGACCAACACGACCTTGGCCTCGGTATAAAGCCCGAACCACACGATAATGAGCGGAATGAACGCCGCCCCCGGCGTGGCGTTGAGGGCATTTACAAAGGGGTCGAGCACCCGACCGACAAAGGGAAACCCGCCCAGAATGATGCCGCCAAGCACTCCAGTGGTTGAGGCAAGCAGGAATCCCAGCGAGATAACGGTCAGCGACTGGCCCAGGGCGCGCGGTATCGTGCCATCGCCCCACATCTGGATGCTCTGGCGCAGCACCGCGACAGGACTGGGCATCACAAGATTACCCGAGGTGGTGTTCAGGACCAGCATTCCGACGATCAGCAGAACCACGATCAGAATCTGCGTGGCCCGGATCGCTTTGCGCAGCCGCAGCGACTTGCGTCGCATCTTTTCGGCCAGTTCGGCGGCATTGGAATGTGGCAACATGCGCGGCGACGGTAGTGTTTTGTCCATCGGCGCCCGACCGTTCATGTCATCGTTCCGTCTGTCGTTTCTTTCCGGCCCCAAAACAGAACTGTCCGGCGCGCGTCCGGTTGTTGGTGTCCTGATATGTGCCTCCGTCAGGTTAGCAGTGTCCCGGCTCGGAATTCCGAATGTCCATCATTGCACAAGGGCGCTGTTGCATAAATGGCCCGCTTGCCCCGTCCGGACCTTTGCCATGCGGCGGCCCGCTGCACTCAGGGTGCCGCCAGCCCTGCGTCCACCAGTTGCTCCGGATCCGGCAAGTCACGCAAGGACTCCATGCCGAAGGCCACAAGGAATGTCTCGGTGGTGACGAAGCTGTAGGGCGCGCCGCGGCGGGGTTCACGGGGACCGGTGCCGATCAGATCGCGCGCGGGTCAGAGCCCGGTGACAATGCCGGTTCAGATCTGCTTGACAACCAACACGCAGGCCATACCTCGCTGCGTGCCATCGCCGCCGAACTTCAGGTGCGCGGGATGATGCCGCGGCGGGGCGGCGGGTGGCAGGTTTCGACGGCCGGCAAACTGCCACGAAGGTTGGAAGGGCTGGGTTCGTAGTGTTGACTGGTGCCCCAATCACCAGATGGCCTGAGGGCAATCGATCAACGGTATGCGCGGAATTGGCTTGACTTGTTTGCCAATCACTCACACGAAAAGTCGTAGTCGACTTTCATATGGTTCCTGCATCAGGCGCAACTTTGAGGACCCCCCTTTGCAGTCGGCAGTTTTCCTCACAGGTAGAGACGCGGTTGCAGTTCTTGCCGACGAAGGCTTTGCGGTCACACCACATATCACTTTTACGACAGACCTCGCGCATCGGCTCGGACTGGACTTTTCAGCCACGCTGACGGTGATGCGGTACATGCCCCTATGGGCACCCACAGTCAGACATGCGCGGCTTCGCAGAATGATCGCGTCTTTTCTGTCAGTTGACAGAGGTGCAAAATCGGAACGTGCAACGGATCGGATCGGACAATTGCTTGACTGCGGGCTTGTCCAGGCGGATGGGATCATTGACCTTTTGAGTCTGGTTCGAGACAGCGCGCAGATATTTATGGAGGAAGTCACGGGACTCTCTCTACCGCGTGAAGAGCTGGCGGATCTGCCGAATATCTTCAGTTCCAACCTTGGGGTTGCGGCAAGACGTCGATTGGAACTGAAGCTTCGTCTGTCGTTTGAGTACGTGCGACAGCGCCATCCTCAGGATGACGAAATGCGAGGAGCAATCCGGATTGCGCAATGGCTCATGGGCCGAGATCCACTTATCGGCACGATGGCCCAAAGTCTTCGCCAGCATCTGATACTGTTGAAACACAAACCTCTGTGCGAAAACCCACTCCAACAGGTTCCGACACATCTATCAGCGTTCTTCTGATGGCCCGGAGCCAAGGCCAAAGGCGGAGGTATGTTGATCGGCACCTGGGGAAACCGGGATCGCTGGTCAGATAAGTTCAACCATGCTGGTCAGAGTTCACAGGTGAATTTTGACGAAGCATATGAGAAGAAGCCCTAACTCGCGAACAACCTGCTGTGATCGGGGTGGTTGTCGGTCTAATAACACGAACACGAATGAGGTCAGATCATGTGGCGCACCATCTTTCCGGTTATTGTGGCACTCATGCTCGTTGCCAGCTGCGGCACCAGCACCGCTGGTCGCGCTGTGGTCGCAGGCGCCGGGCCAGATGAATTCCTGAAGCTTCGGGCAGGCCCCGGGCTCGGCTTTGCCGTGATCCTCGGCCTGCCAGACGGAACCGCGCTTACTCGCCGCGACTGCGTGACCGAACTGGGGCAACTCTGGTGCCGGGTTTCACTCACTGCAGCGCCGCAGATCACGGGCTATGTCTCTGCTGACTACCTGTCGGCGCCCTGAACGTGGCTTGCACTGATTGAGTTGGTCCTTCAATCTCGATGCCCCATATCGTCACGATGAAAAACAGCTCCTTCGCCGGATCGGATGGCGGCGGTCGGACATGGGGCACCATCGCCCCGCTCTTGCCTACCGGCAAGATGAACTCCGTCGACCCCACCGCCTGGCTGACCCAGACGCTGAAACGCATCGCCAACCCCCCAAATTCATCAGCAAAACAGATAAGCAATTGATTTCATTTAGGCTGACTGGCCGAAAATGTTACAACATGAGCGCGGTCCGTGAGTTCGCGATCCACGCGCGGGCGGTCGGTTGGTTTGGCAGGCAACCGGTTGCCACTTTGCGGTTGAATATGCAGTGACCCCGTTATCGCGGCAGTACCCCGCCCAACTCGTCGTCGATGTAGATCTTGATGATCTCGTCGAACGACGACTCGGCCTTGAACCCCAGAGAGATTGCCCGCGCGGCCTCGAAATCCTTGGCCCACCCATCGACCATTTCAATCGTCATTGCATCAGGTTCGCGCCGGATCAGGCTGACGGCCCTGGCCCCGGCCACGCGTCGCAGCGCTTCGATCTGTTGACCGACCGTGGCAGACAAGCCCGGCATGTTGAGATTGCGTCGCAGGCCAAGGGAGGCCGTATCGATTTCCGCGGCGTGGATCAGGAACGCTACTGCCGCTCTTGGGCTCGCGTGCCAGTGCCGCGTGCCCTCGCTGACTGGTAGAACTGCTTCCAGACCCACCAGCGGCTCGCGCAGGATCGAGGAGAAGAATCCGGACGCCGCCTTGTTAGGTTTGCCGGGCCGGATGCAGATGGTCGGCAGGCGAATGCCAACCCCGTCGAGAAACCCACGCCGGGAATAGTCGGACAGCAAGAGCTCTCCAATCGCTTTTTGCGTCCCATAGCTGGTGCGTGGAGTCTGGAAGAAATCATCGCCGATCTTGTCGGGAAATGGCGCGCCAAATACTGCGATCGAAGAGGCAAAGACGAATCGCGGACAGTAGGGGCTAGTTGTGCCTGCCTGCCTTATGGCTTCGTAGAGATAGCGCGTGCCGTCGAGATTAATGGCATAGCCTTTGTCGAAATCGAGCTCCGCTTCGCCCGAAACGATGGCTGCGAGATGGAAAATCACATCGGGTCGGCTTGCGATCAGGGTCTTGGCAACGTCCGGATCTGCGATGTCGACGGCCCTTGTCGATATCGCAAGGTCGCTGGTTTGCGGTGCGTCAGGCGCGATCACATCGACAAGTGCGATTGAGTCGATGGTCTTGCCGCCCAGATATCTGGCGGCGATCAGGCTGGCAGTCAGCTTTCTGCCGAGCATGCCCGCCGCGCCGATAATCATGATATTCATGTCTCAGGTTTCGCCTCCCGGGCGTTCAGCTTGATTTCTGTCGGTGCTCTGGCGAGCCTTGAGTTCATATCCGACATCGATGATGGCGGGCTCCGGCCGCCTTCCTTTGGTTGAGGCAACGATCATCTCGATTGCCCGATGCCCCATTTCGTAGCGCAGCGTGCGGATCGTGGAAATGGTGGGGGTGCTGGCGGCCGTGTAGTCAAGATCATTGTACCCCATGATGCCGAATTGTTGGGGCACCCGCATCCGGCGGCGCTGGCATTCAAACAATGCCCCTAGTGCCATATCATCATTATTGCAGAAAACGGAATCGGCATCTGGGACCATCCCGAGGAAATCCGCAAACATTTCGCTTCCGCGCGTCACGGAAGAAGGCTGCGGCGAGGTGTAGATGCGGTTTTCGTCATAGAGCCCTGCAGCGTGCAGGACATCGCAATACCCATCGAGGCGTCTTTGGGCGCGCGGATCCATGCGCGCGCCAATGAAACCGATGCGCCGGTAGCCCTTGTCGAGCAGATGCCTGACGGCTGCCCGTCCGCCCTCGCGATGGTCGAACCCGATCATCATGTCGATGGGGTCGGGTCCGATGTCCATGATCTGCACGACCGGACAGGAAAAACTTTCGAGCATGGTGCGCGCCGCCAGCGAATGGTCGATACCCGACACGATCAGCCCCATTGGTCGTTGCGCGGCGAACACCCGCAACAGTTCTTCTTCCTTGCGGTTGGTGTAACGCGTATTGCCCAACTGGACCTGATAGGGCGTCCCTTCGACAGCGTCGTAGATCCCGCGCATCACGTCGGAAAAGACGAGGTTGGTTACAGACGGGATCAGGACACCAATCGTCGATGTCGTGGCCGAGGCCAGCGCCCGTGCGGCCTGATTGGGGGTGTAGCCCAACGCGTTTACGGCCTCCTCCACGCGCAGTCTCACCTTTTCCGATACGATGTCGGGCGTACGCAGCGCACGCGAGGCAGTGATAACGCTGACATTTGCCGCTGCGGCAACGTCCCTTAGCTTTATAGCTCTGTAAATAATACCTTTTTTCGTCATAATTCCCCTACGTCCGTCGCGTCGTGGTGCAGCGGACGTTGACAATGACATACGCTATCATTTAAGGCCCTGTCCAGATGGCGCTGGATGGTTCGGGAAAACCGGTCCTGTGCCATCAGCGTTCAGAGCGCCGCGTCCCGAATGGCGCGCCATGGGAGGAGGCCTGATCATGCGCCATGCGCAATCTCTGGCGTGGACGGGTATCCCCCGCAAATGACCCGCGCCGCCAATGTCATCGTCAAACTGGTCGAGTTTGCTCTTGCTGCCTTGCTGTTCGGCATGGTGGTCATGGTCGCCACAAATGTCGTCCTGCGGTACGGCTTCAACAGCGGGCTGAACTTCTCCGAAGAGATGAGTCGCTATTTCTTTGTCTGGCTTACCTTCGTGGGCGCCGTCCTTGCCTTCAGGGATCACGGCCATATCGGGGTCGAAACGGTTGTGAGACTGTTCGGCCGCCAAGGCCGGCTTGTCTGCATGCTGATCACCAACCTCATCATCCTGATGACTTCGGTGGTGTTTTTCCACGGCACTCTGGTCCAGCACCCCATCAATGCCTCGATGACCGCTGCGGTCGTCGGCCTGTCGATGATCTGGGTCTATGGCATCGGTTATTTCACGTCACTGGGTATCGGGCTTATCGCTCTGGTCCGCATATTTGGAATCCTCACCGGTCGGGTGACGGATGCCGAAATCGCGCGCTTTGCCGGAGAGTATGAAGAGAACCAGGTCGTGGAGCGCGCCATATGATCATCCTGGTCTTTCTCGGATCGCTGTTTGTCGGGCTTGCCATCGGCCTGCCGGTTGCATTCGCGCTTCTGACTACGGGTATTGTTCTGATGTCCTACATGGGCATCTTTGACACCCAGATCATCGCACAGCAGATGATCACCGGTGCCAATTCATTTACGCTTCTGGCCATCCCGTTTTTCCTGCTGGCTGGTGAGTTGATGAACGCGGGCGGGTTGTCGCGACGCATCGTCCATTTTGCCGTTACCTGCGTCGGTCACATTCGGGGCGGACTAGGTTTTGTCGCCGTGATGGCGGCGGTCATCATGGCCTCGATGTCGGGATCAGCCGCTGCTGATTCTGCAGCACTTGCCGCCATTCTCGTGCCGATGATGCGCGATGCAGGTTATAACGTGCCGCGTGCTGCTGGCCTCATGGCCGCTGGCGGGATCGTGGCACCAGTCATTCCGCCCTCGCTCGCCTATATCATCTTTGGCGTTGCGGCCAACGTCTCGATCACCGGCCTGTTTTTGGGCGGCATCGTTCCGGGCCTGATGATGGCCATGGCGCTGGCCGGGATGTGGGCCTTTGTCGCCCGCACCGAAAAGGTCGTCGCTCTGCCCCGAAGCTCGGGCAAGGAACGCATGAAGGCGGGCGGCGCCGCCGTCTGGGCGCTGTTCATGCCGGTCATCATCCTCGCGGGTATCCGTTTCGGGCTTTTCACCCCGACCGAGGCCGCAGTGGTCGCTGCCGTCTACGCTCTTTTCGTGGGTGCTGTCGTATATCGCGAACTCACCTGGTCGAGCCTGTATCGCGTCTTTGTCAACGCGGCCAAGACCACGTCCATCGTCATGTTTCTGGTCGCCGCAGCGCTGGTGACGTCCTGGCTTATTACCTCGGCCAACATTCCCAATCAGCTCATCAGTCTGGTCCAGCCCTTCATCGACAGCCCCAAGCTCTTGATGTTCTGCATCGTGCTCTTGCTGCTTGTCGTCGGTATGGTTCTCGATCTGGCGCCGACCATCCTGATCTTTGCCCCCGTGCTCATGCCCATGATCCGGGCCGCAGAGGTCGACCCTGTCTATTTCGGCATCATGTTTGTGATGTCGGCCTGTATCTCGTTGATCACTCCGCCTGTCGGCGTCGTGCTCAATGTGGTCAGTGGCGTCTCGCGCGTTCCGATGGGCAAGGTTGTTTATGGCGTCCTGCCATTCATCCTTTCCCAGATCATCGTGCTGATGCTGCTCGTGTTGTTTCCCGAAATCGTGCTCACGCCGCTCAAATGGCTGCGCTGATGCGATACTACCATCTGAAAACTGAAAATAATGGGAGGAGTTTTCCATGAAAACCATCATCACAACCTCAATGGCGGCCGTGCTGGCCATGAGCGTGGCCGTGCCTGCAAGTGCCCAGGTCTCCGAGCGCACCATTCGCATCGCCAATGGCATTGCCGAAGATCACCCCGTTGGTGACGGTGTCGCAGCGATGACCGAGTGCATCAACGAAGCCACGGGCGGCGCCTGGACGATCAATGCCTTCTGGAGTTCGGCTTTGGGTGACGATCTGCAGTCGGCCCAGTCGCTGCGTTCGGGCACGCTCGAAATGGTCATTTCGTCAAGCTCGCCGCTGGTCGCGATCGAACCCGCCCTCGGCGTCTTTGATCTGCCTTTCCTCATCTCGAACGAGGCAGAAGCCGATGCCCTGCTTGACGGCGAATTCGGCCAGTACATGGCCGACATGATGCCAGAGCATAATCTCGTCAATCTCGCGTTCTGGGAAAACGGTTTCCGCAATCTGTCGAATTCGCTTCGCCCGGTCACAAACCTTGCGGATTTCGAGGGGATGCGCGTGCGGGTCATGCAGAACAACATCTTTCTCGACACCTTCCAGACCCTTGGTACCAACGCGACACCCATGGCATTTGGCGAAGTGTTTACCGCTCTGGAAACCGGCGCCATCGACGCCCAGGAAAACCCCTATGTGACGATTGATACCTCGCGCTTCTACGAAGTGCAGGATTACGTTTCCAACACCCGTCACGCCTACACGCCTTTCATGGTGCTGTTCTCCAAGCCGATCTTTGACGGCTATTCCGAAGAAGAGCAGCAGATCCTTGTCGATTGCGCGATTGTCGGCCGCGATGTCCAGCGCGAAGCCAGCCGTTCCCTTTCCGATGAATCGCTGCAGCGCATCATCGATGCCGGTCTTGAAGTCAACGACATCTCGGAAGAAAACATGGCTGAAATCCGCGACGCCGTTGCCGGCGTTTATGATCGCAGCGCCGAATCGATCGGTGCAGACGTGATCGAGCGCGTCCAGGCAGAGCTGGCCGCTATTCGCGGCGAATAAGCGTCTTTGCGACTTGTGAGGGTGGGGCTTGTCCCCGCCCTTTTTTCTGACGCATCCGAGATACCGCAATGAAGATCACCTCCGTCGAGACCCTGCGGCTTGGCCAATTCGGAAATGTCGTCTGGATCATGGTCCGGACCGATGAAGGTATCACGGGGTTGGGCGAAACCTTTCTGGGTGCTGCCGCGGTGGAAGCCTATATTCACGAAACGGTCGCCCCTAAACTCGTGGGCCGCGACCCGCTGCAGATCGAAGCCATCAACCGGGATCTGATCGGCTATCTGGGATGGCGTGGCGCAGGGGTCGAAACCCGTGGCAATTCGGCAGTGGACATCGCCCTCTGGGACATCTTTGGCAAGACGCTTGGCGTCCCTGTCTCGGTCGCCCTTGGTGGCAAGTCCCGCGACACGATCCGCACCTACAACACCTGTGCCGGCTATTCGTATATCCGCGACGCCCGGGCCCAGTCCGTCGACAACTGGGGCCTCGATGCCCGATCCCCCGGACCATACGAAGACCTCGACGCCTTTCTGAACCGCGCGGACGAGCTTGCGCATTCCCTTCTTGAAGAAGGGATTACAGGCATGAAGATCTGGCCCTTCGACATCGCTGCCGAGCGAACCCATGGCCTCGACATCTCGGCACAAGAACTTCGGACTGCGCTCGAACCTTTTGACAAGATCCGCAAGGCCGTGGGCGACAAGATGGACATCATGGTCGAGTTCCACTCGCTCTGGCGCCTTCCCGCCGCACAACGCATTGCCCGCGCGCTGAAGCCTTATGATACCTATTGGCACGAAGATGCCGTGCGCATGGACAGCCTCGATACACTCAAGGCCTATGCGCCCCACACCGACGCGATGATCTGCGCCTCCGAAACGCTGGCCTATCCCCATGCCTTTCGCGACTACCTGGCGACCGGGGTGGCAGGCGTGGCCATGCTCGACCTCTCCTGGTGCGGCGGTCTCTCGGAGGCGCGCAAGATCGCGGCGCTTGCCGAAGCCCAGCAGATCCCGGTCGCCCCCCATGATTGCACCGGTCCCGTGGTCTTCATGGCCTCTTGCCACTTTTCATTGCATGCCCGGAATGCGCTGATTCAGGAGTCGGTTCGTGCGCTTTACACCGGCTGGTATACCGAAGTTGTCGATTTCCTGCCCATTGTGAAGAATGGCCAGATCACCTTGCCAGATACGCCAGGGCTGGGGATCGCGCTGCTGCCCGAGTTGTTTGATCGTCCTGACGCCATCCACCGCCGCTCGACTGCCGAAGGCGAGTTGTGATGAGTACCCTCAGGGCCACGATGACCACAATGTCTCCGGCCCGCGCGGGCGTGCTTGTCATGCTGCTCGCCATGTTCCTGTTCTCTCTGAACGATGCGATGGGCAAATGGCTGGTCGCAACCTATTCGGTCGCACAGGTCCTGTTCCTGCGCTCTGCCGTAGCGCTTGCCATCCTGTTGCCATTTCTTTGGAGAGCGGGCCTCAAGCCGATCCTGTCCGCCGAACGGCCCGGAGTGCAATTTGCCCGCGTCGTGTTTTCGACCGTCGAAGTGTATTGTTTCTACTGGGCGGTCTATTTCCTGCCGCTGGCCGACGTCATGACCTATTGGCTTGCAGCGCCGATCTATGTCGCGGCACTGTCACCCCTTCTGCTAAAGGAAACGGTCGGGCTGGTCCGCTGGGCTGCCATCGGTCTCGGATTTGTTGGCGTCCTCGTGGCCCTGACGCCATCGGGAGAGGTCAATCCCATCGCCATTCTCGTTTCGGTCATCGGCACGCTCGCCTTTGCCTTGATGGTCATCACAGGGCGGACCCTGCGCGGCACGCCCGACACGACGCTTGTGGTATTTCAGATCACCGGCGCTCTCGTTGCGGGGTTGCTGCTGGCTCCGTTCGGCTGGGTGACCCCCACTGTCCCGGATTTCCTCTTGCTGGGCACCCTCGGTGTGGTGGCCATGCTTGCGCATATCTGTGTCAACCGCGCGGTAAAACTCGCCGATGCCGCCGCCGTCGCTCCGCTGCAATATACGCTGCTGCCCTGGGCCATCCTGCTTGGCTATCTGTTCTTCGGTGACCTGCCGCGCCCTCTGACCATCGTCGGTGCCTCTATCATTATCACCTCAAGCTTCATCATCTTCCTGCGCGAACAACGCACAAAGCGCGCCGCCTCCGCGGCGCCATCCACAAGTGGAACTGGAGAAACCCTATGAAAAAGCTGCGCTCGCGAGCCTGGTTCGACAATCCCGAAAACCCCGACATGACGGCGCTCTATCTTGAGCGGTACATGAACTATGGCATTACCCGGGAAGAACTCCAGTCCGGCAAGCCCATCATCGGCATTGCGCAGACGGGATCGGACCTGTCGCCGTGCAACCGCCATCACATCATCCTCGCAGAACGTGTCCGCGAAGGTATCCGTGAGGCCGGGGGTATCGCCTTTGAATTTCCGGTTCACCCTATTCAGGAAACCGGAAAGCGTCCGACCGCCGGGCTGGATCGCAACCTTGCCTATCTTGGCCTTGTCGAGGTGCTGTATGGCTATCCCCTCGACGGCGTCGTCCTGACCATCGGGTGCGACAAGACTACTCCGGCCATGCTTATGGGGGCGGCTACGGTCGACATTCCCGCCATCGCGTTGTCGGTTGGCCCCATGCTCAATGGATGGTTCAAGGGTCAGCGCACCGGCTCAGGCACCATCATCTGGAAGGCCCGCGAAATGATGGCCGCAGGCGAGATCGGCTATGAAGAATTTATCGAACTCGTGGCATCTTCGGCACCTTCGGTGGGTTATTGCAACACCATGGGCACTGCCACAACGATGAATTCGCTTGCAGAAGCTCTCGGCATGCAGCTTCCCGGTTCGGCCGCCATCCCGGCCCCGCACAAGGACCGCGCCGCAATCGCCTGGCGCACCGGCAAGCGCATCGTCGATATGGTCCATGAGGATCTGAAACCCTCCGACATCCTGACCCGCGAGAGTTTCCTCAACGCAATCGCCGTCAATTCGGCCATCGGCGGCTCGACCAATGCGCCGGTCGACATAAACGCCATTGCCCGCCACGTCGGCATCGACATCAAGATCGGGGATTGGCAGACCCATGGCCATCACATCCCCCTTCTGGTCAATCTTCAGCCTGCTGGCGAGTATCTGGGCGAAGACTATCATCGCGCCGGCGGCGTGCCTGCCGTCGTCAACGAGCTGATGAAACATGGGCTGATCCATGAGGATGCGCCAACCGTCAATGGACAGACCATCGGGCAGAATTGTCGCGCCACTCCCATTCTCGATCCCGATGTCATAAGACCTTTCGAGACGCCTTTGACCAAAAATGCCGGCTTCATCGTTCTTTCGGGCAATCTGTTCGATAACGCCATCATGAAAACCTCGGTCATTTCGCCCGAGTTCCGGGAACGCTATCTATCCAACCCCAACGATCCCGAAGCCTTTGAAGGCAAGGCCGTCGTGTTTGACGGCCCCGAGGATTATCACCGCAGGATCGACGATCCCGCGCTCGGGATCGACGAGTTTACCTTGCTCTTCATGCGCGGCGCTGGTCCGATCGGCTATCCGGGTGCCGCAGAAGTGGTCAACATGCGCCCACCCTCCTACCTCATCAAACGGGGAATCCATTCGCTTCCCTGTATCGGCGATGGTCGCCAGTCGGGTACCTCGGGCTCTCCCTCAATCCTGAACGCCTCTCCCGAAGCCGCCGTTGGTGGTGGTCTGGCGCTGATCAGGACGGGCGACCGTGTGCGCATCGATCTTAACACCGGCTCCGCCAACATGCTGCTTGACGACGACGAGCTCGCCCGCCGTCGCGTCGCGCTCGACGCCCAGGGGGGCTATCCATTCCCGCCCCACCAGACTCCCTGGCAGGAAATTCAGCGCGGCCTTGTCGATCAGCTCGGCGACGGCGCCGTTCTGAAACCTGCCGTCAACTACCAGCGCATCGCCCATACCAAAGGCATTCCCCGCGACAACCACTGACAATTCGGGGTGCCGTAGATGAGCCTGCCGCTTCAATTGGGCGAGTCGATTCTTTGCCATGCGAGCTAGCTGCGCGGCATTTATGCGCCTCGGAAAGTGCCATTTGGGGTTCCCTTCCCGCTTACGGTTTTCTTGCGCATCTACCCGGCGAAATCCGCCGCAAACGCCCGCCGCTTCTGCCTCGGGGATATGGAAAAGGCGGGGATCGACCTGCAGGTGATCTCGCATGCGCCCCCAGGCGGGCAGCGGCTGCACCCTGAGACCGCCGTGGCTGCCTGCCGGGAAGTGAACGATGCGCTGGCCACCATCGCAAGCGTCGCGCCGGACGGATTCGCGGGCTTTGCCACATTGCCGCAGGCCCATCCTGAGTCAGCCGCAGAAGAATTGCAGCGCTGTTTCGGGGAGCTCGGCTTTGCGGGTGCGACGATGTTTGGCAGCACCGGTGGCAGGTTTCTCGAAAGCCTGCGCTGCACACCTGGACAATCGATACCACACCCCTTGGCGAGACCCTGGAGGCGATCCGCTGGCGGGATACGATGCCGCAGAGCTGCGCCGGACCGATTTCAAACGCTGCTACGACGGCGGCATGACCAATGACAACGTGCGCGCGATGGTCCGGGACAGCGGCGCAAAGGTGGCGGTCCACGGTGTCGAGTTTGGTTTCCTTTTCGCCGCGGAAGCCGAAAGCAAGCAGATCTTCGAGGATCTGCATGTGTCCTGCCAAAACGCCGTGGCGCTGGATTGTCCGCAGATCATGTCGGCGTCCGGCCCCTTTACGGGGTCGCTCAAGGATGCTGTCGGGCACTTGCGGACTTAGCCCTGTGCCGGGCAGCGCGATCACACGGGCGTCGTCTTTGTCGAGGGCAAGATCCACGCCATCGGCGGGCGCATGGACTCTCACTATTTCAAAACTGGTCTGCACGGTGTCTATGATCCGCAAGCGGACGGCTGGTCGTTTCGCGCGCCGCTGCCGGTGCCCCGCAGCGGCCCGTCAGCCGCCTGTGTTGGTAGCAAGATCATCGTGTTCGGGGGCGAGGCGACCGGCATGGCACTGCGGCTTCACGCCAGCGGATTATCGACTCGGAAGATTGCGACGAGCCTCGGCGTCGGGCAGAGCACGGCCAGCGAATATCTGAAGCGGATTGAACGGGCCGCGCTCACTTGGCCTCTTGCTGCGGAGATGACGGACGCCGCATTGGAAGCGCTGCTGTTTCATCCGATCGGTGGCGCCAACCGGCTTGTCGAGGCGCAACCGGATTGGCCGACGATCCACCGGGAGCTCAAGCGCCCGGGCGTAACGCTGTCCCTGCTGTGGGAGGAATACCGCGCCGTTCATCCGGACGGCTATGGCTACAGCCGCTTTTGCGATCTGCATCGGCGCTGGACCGGGCGGCTGACACCGTTGATGCGCCAGCACCATGTTGCCGGGGTCAGGTGTCAAAGCGCGGAACTCTGCCGTCTGAGCCACCTTGCTGGCGCACTCATCCACGGCAGTGACCACCGCCTTGCGTTCCTTGAGGACGTCGAGTTCGACCTTGTCCTTCAGGGCGTAGAGGTCGGATTTCAGGGACTGGATTGCGGTGCCCTTGTAGCAGTCGGGATAGCGCAGCGTCGCGCGCAGCTTTTCCCCGGCGGCGGCGTCGACATAGCTGATATTGGCCTCCTGCGTCTGGAGGAAGTCGCGGACATCGTCATAGATTTCAAGCTGCGCCCCGCCCATGAAACTGCGGATCTTGTCGAGGATGCCCCCTCGGTATGCAACATC
>Ga0105054_10002144_pt1 | contig 31823 bp, 29 predicted proteins | sample BON02_FD_78091 | JGI IMG/M metagenome (GOLD analysis project Ga0105054, IMG submission 78091) | Freshwater microbial communities from Lake Bonney liftoff mats and glacier meltwater in Antarctica - BON-02 (megahit assembly) | ecosystem: Environmental > Aquatic > Freshwater > Ice > Glacier...
AAAGAAGGGAGCTGAAGATGTTCTCGTTATTAGAACGGCTCTCTATAGCAACCGATTTGACCAATACTGGAATCACAGCTACTCCTGTTAAGCACTTTTAGAAAAAATTTGTTATGCACCCCTGGGAATTGGAGAGTCCTCTTTGAGGTTGAAGAATCTAGAATCATCATTTATCGTATTAAACACAGAAAAGAAGCTTACCGATGAACACAAAACCACAAGTCATTGAAAGAGAAGGAAAAAAAGAATTCGTAGTGCTTCCCTACGAGGAATTCCTAGAAATCAAAGAGACACTCGAGGACTTCGAGTATTTGAAAGATCTCAGAGAGGCAAAGGCAGAATCAGCTACAGACGAAACTGTATTGCTCTCTGACATCCGGAACCAGCTGCTGTCACCCTGAGTCAGATCCAGTCAGGATGAGACAATAGATTTCGCTACCGCTCATCTACGCTCACCTTCTACGTAGACAATTATTCTATGATATCAACACTTGAGGCACCTGGTTGGAAGTGGGTTGGTTTTCTCGGTGGGATTGGTTTCGCCGTCGGTTTTTTCGGGCCGATGATTTTAGTGCCGGAAGCCAACCAAGGTCCGATGGTCGGTATCTTCATCACCGGGCCGGGCGGTGCGCTCCTTGGGTTAATCCTTACTCGGCTGATGAAGTTTTTGTCCGTGTCGGCGCGGGCGCAGTGGCGGCTGCTGGTGGGGATCTGTTTAATCGGCACGGTGTCGACGCTGTTGATTGTCCAGCCGGAGCCGGCCCGTCTGGGCTTTATAGTGGAGATTGAAGTTACGGGCGTGCGCACGCCTGCGCAGGCGACCGATCAGGTGGTGAGGGAGTGGAAGGAAAGCTTCGTCTCTGTCACTTGGGCCACGCCACGCGCGGGCTGGGAAGCCGAGATGCGGCGCACGCTCGCGGAAAACGGGGGGCAGGTGGTGGACGCGCTTTTGGTGCGTCGGCGGTGGATCATGGAACGCCGCAAGCTCTGGAATCGCGGCCAAATTTTTGCCAGCGACTGGGAAAACGTGCACGAAGTCCGTTCTTATTATGTGAGCTCCGCTCAACCGGTGGACGTGCGCTCGGGTCAAAAGACACAGCTCTTTGTTGTCAATGATAGCCTCGGTGGGGTTTCGGCTCCGAATGCTTGGCCCCCGCACGAGTTTGAGCGTATTGTCGGGCTGTCCGTGGTCGCGCCGGTGCCCGCCGCCTACGAGGCTTTCCGTTAGACTTTTTCAAGCAGCCATATGTGGCAACCTAACATCACCCGTAATATGAACCTCCACTCCCGTCCCAATGTGCGCCCCCGCTAGTGGCGGTGCGTGCTCTTTGACGATCTACAGAAAAAATGAAAAAACGATGCCAATTGACTACTGCTCCCATTACAGTAGCCTAAACTCATGAATATCCCCTTAGAAAAAGAAGAATTGAAAGGCATGATTAAAGAGTCTGTCTCTGAAATCTTCGAGCAGAACCGTGAATTCTTCGCTGGTATAATAGAAGAAGTCATTGAGGATAAGCTCTTTATGGACTCGATGAAAAGCGGTGAGTCTTCCAAATTAGTTTCCCGAAACGCGATCTTTGCTGCGCTCGAGAATGAAAGTTGAGTATCATAAATCATTCGAACGTGATTTGCGAAGAGTTCGAGATCAAGCACTTCTTGTTCGGGTTAAAGCAGTCCTACTTGAACTGGAAAATTTGGAGGCATTGGAATCCATTTCGGGCGTAAAAGCAATGAAAGGACATTCTGAGTATTTCAGGATTCGCATCGGCGACTATCGACTCGGACTGAGACGAACTGAAAGTGGGTTACGAATTATACGCTTTCTTAGTCGCGGCGACATTTACCGAAAATTCCCCTAACCTGAGGGTAGATCAAGTCAGGATGAGACAATAGATTTCGCTAGCGCCCTGATGCTCACCTCCACGTTCACGGAAAACAAGTTGACCTTTTAACGTTTTAGCGTTTTAGTGCTTCTATGAAAAGAGCAACTGTATATTTCGAAGAAGATCTCCACAAGGCCCTCAAAATGAAGTCCGCTGAGATATCGTCGCCTGTTTCTGATCTTGTGAATGATGCGGTCCGATCCGCTCTCTATGAAGATGCGGAGGATCTCAAAGCATTTAAAGAAAGAGAGAATGAACCTGCGATCGACTTTGAAGCTTTTGTTATATCACTAAAGGAAGATGGAAAGCTATAGAATCGTCATCAAGAAGTCTGCTGCGAAAGAAATCGAAAGAATCGAAAAGAAAGATAGAATTCGAATCGTAGAGAAGATTAGAAGCCTCGCTAGCGATCCACACCCCGCAGGAAGTAAAAAGCTATCCGGGCAGGACAAATACAGAATTCGACAGGGAAACTACCGAATCTTATATCAAGTCATCAATGAGGAGCTTGTCATAAACGTCGTAAAAGTCGGACATCGTCGCGACATCTACCAAAATTAGCGTGAACCAGTTGGACAGCCACAGCATCTTGTGATCGCCGATACCACCAGTTCTGAACCAGGCGATGCAGAAGAATTGAATGAATATTGGTAACTACTCAGGTATCTGCCCCCCGTGCTGAGCAAAGCACCCTGCTGTTTGCTAGCTCTGACAGAACATTGGGCTATCATCGATAGCCTTGAATAGAGCACCCCGAAATCTGAGTTGACGGAATCCAAATATCCACCTAAATATATTCTATGAAAACCACATTAAATATTCCAGACGAGCGTATGGCCGCCTTATTGGAGGCTACCCATGCAAAAACTCGAACGGAGGCCATCAACCAGGCGATCGAGGATTTCATCCATCGAGAGAACGTAAAAAAAGTGCTCGCCCTAGAAGGCAGTTGCCCTGATTTCATGTCCCGAGATGATCTGATCGCGATGCGTGAACTAGAAATCAAGGAACAAGAGGAGTTGGCGAACTAACAGTTATGAAGCTCGTTGATACCTCATCTTGGATACATTTCATCAATCCTAAGTTTAAGTCTCCCAATAATCCTGACCTTCGCGAGCTCATTCGCAACAAGGAGGCAGTTCTGTGCGACTTCGTGCGCTTGGAGCTACAGAGCTACAAGGACTCGGAGAACAAAGCCGTCAGTCTGTTAACCGGAACCCTCCCGAACCTTGAAACGAATCCACAGGTTTGGACACTTGCTTGCGAAATCGCGCTAAAATGCCGCAAGAAAGGCATTGTCATACCCAATTCAGATATTCTGATCTACACCATCGCTATGCATCACGGATGCCTACTCTTCCACCAAGATAAACACTTCGACTGGCTCGACGAAATAACCGGGCGGCAAATCGCAAGAATGCGCACGATATCTTAAGTTCTAAAAAAAACTCGGCAATTCTCTCCTTGCAAATAACATATCAAGATATAGGGATATGATGATACTTTAATTATGCACCTTTCTAAACAGACCAAACCATTCACTGTCAAAGGCCAGCAACTCGCTGATCTCTTCGCAGAGCGCATCCTCTTTCTCGACGGCGCGATGGGCACCATGATCCAGCAGCACAAGCTGGAAGAAGCCGACTTCCGCAACGACTCCTTTTCTGATGTTAAAGGCGACCTGAAAGGCAACAACGATCTGCTCTCGATCACTCGTCCCGAAATAATCGCGGACATCCACCGCGCATTCCTTGAAGCGGGAGCGGACATCATCGAAACCAACACTTTCAGTGGCACGACTATCGCACAAGCCGACTACGGCCTGCAGCACCGCGTGCGCGACATAAACATCGAGTCCGCCAAAATCGCACGCAAGGTAGCCGACGAAGTTTCCAAAAAAGAAGGCCGCCCCACTTTCGTCGCGGGTGCGATCGGCCCAACGAACCGCACTTGCTCGATGTCTCCCGACGTCAACAGCCCCGACTTCCGCGCCACCAGCTACGACGAACTTTACAAGGCTTACTACGAGCAGACTGAAGCGCTCGTTGAAGGCGGCGTCGACTTGCTGCTCCCGGAAACTGTTTTTGATACGCTCAACCTGAAGGCCTGCCTCCATGCCATCGCGGACTTCCAAGACACGCTGGAAGAGCAGATCCCAGTGATCGTCTCGATCACCATCACCGACCAATCCGGGCGCACGCTGTCTGGGCAGACCGTCGAAGCTTGCTGGAACTCAATCCGCCACGCCCAACCGCTTTGCGTCGGGCTGAACTGCGCACTGGGTGCCGACATGATGAAGCCCTTTCTCGAAGAGCTTTCCCGTGTGGCCGATACCTACGTGCACGTTTATCCAAACGCCGGCCTGCCGAATCCATTGGCCGCGACTGGTTACGACGAAACACCCGACCACACTGGCAGCGCCGTCGGTGGCTTTGCCAAAGCTGGACTCGTTAATCTCGTCGGCGGTTGCTGCGGCACCACACCGGATCATATACGCGCGGTGGTCAAAGAAGTTTCCAAATACACACCACGCCCGATCCCAACGATTGTGCCGGCTCAGCGCCTGAGTGGGCTCGAAGCGCTCAACATTATCATGGGCGAGACGCCGTTCATCAACGTCGGCGAACGCTCCAACGTGACGGGCTCCCCACGTTTCAAAAAGCTGATCAAAGCCGACGACTTTAACGGCGCACTCGCCATCGTCCTCTCCCAAGTCGAAAAAGGCGCGCAAGTCATCGATATCAATTTCGACGAAGGGATGCTCGACGGTGAAGCCTGCATGACTCGTTTCCTCAATCTCGTCGCCTCTGAGCCGGACATTTGCAAAGTGCCCGTCATGATCGACAGCTCCAAGTGGTCGATCATCGAAGCCGGCCTCAAATGCGTGCAGGGCAAGTGCATTGTCAACTCCATCAGCCTCAAGGGAGGCGAAGACGAGTTCCGCGCCCAAGCTAAAAAAGTCATGCGCTACGGCGCGGCGGCCATTGTCATGGCCTTCGACGAAAAAGGCCAAGCCGCGACCAAGGATGAAAAAGTCGCCATCGCCGAGCGCTCCTACAAGATCCTGACCAAAGAAGTCGGCATGGATCCACAGGACATCATTTTCGACCTCAACATCCTCACCGTCGCCACTGGCATGGAGGAGCATAACAACTACGCAGTCGATTTCATCGAAGCCGTGCGCGAGGTCAAAAAGCGCTGCCCCGGTGCCCGCACCAGCGGCGGCCTGTCCAACGTCTCCTTTAGTTTCCGTGGCAACAATCCCGTGCGCGAAGCCATGCACGCCGCCTTCATCCATCACGGCATCGCAGCAGGTCTTGACATGGCCATCGTCAACCCTGGCATGCTCATGCCTTACGACGAGATCGACCCCGCCTTCAAGATCCTAGTCGAAGACGTTATTCTAAATCGTAACGACGAAGCGACCGAGAAACTCATCGATTTTGCAGAGGCCATTAAAGCAGGCACCGTCACTCTAGGCAAAGGCACCCCCGAGGAGCGCATCAACGCAGCCATGCTCGAAGGCATGAACACACTGCGCGCACTCTTCGAACGCGCCACCAAGGAAAAGAATCCCGAAGTCCTCGAAGCCTTTTTGAAATCCGGAGCCGGCGCCATCCCCGCCGAGGCGGAAAAAAAAACGACTGACCTAAAGAACGACTGGCGCAAAGGGACGGTCGAAGAACGCCTTTCGCACGCACTGGTCAAAGGCATCGTCATGCACGTCGATGCCGACACCGAAGAAGCGCGCCTCAAATACCCAAAGCCCCTCAACGTCATTGAAGGCCCCTTGATGGACGGCATGAAAGTCGTCGGCAAGCTCTTCGGAGATGGTGATATGTTTCTCCCACAGGTGGTCAAAAGCGCCCGCGTGATGAAGCGCGCCGTCGCGCACCTGCTTCCCTTTATGGAAGCCGAAAAAGCCGACTCAACGGTCAGCTCCAGCGCGGGCAAGTTCCTCATCGCCACCGTTAAGGGCGACGTGCACGACATCGGCAAAAACATCGTCGGCGTGGTACTCGCTTGCAACAACTACGAAGTCAAAGACCTCGGCGTGATGGTCTCCTGCGAAGCCATTCTCAAAGAAGCCCAAGAATGGGGTGCCGACATCATTGGCCTCTCAGGTCTGATCACGCCCTCGCTCGACGAGATGATTTTCAACGCCGACGAAATGAAAAAGCGCGGCTTCACTCAGCCTCTGCTCATCGGCGGCGCCACAACCAGCAAGGCTCACACCGCGATCAAAATCGCCCCGCACTACGACCAACCCGTGGTCCGCGTGGGCGACGCCTCGCTCGTGACAGAGATCTGCAACAAGCTGCTCAACCCCAAGACGCGCGACGCCTACGCCGCCGAAGTTGAAGCCGAAAACGTGCTACAACGCGAACGCTGGATCGCCAATCAAAAGGCGACCGATCTGATCCCTCTAGCCGAAGCTCGCAAACAACGCTGCGCTCCTGAATGGAAGCAGGAAGACATCATCGCACCGCAACAGCCCGGACTCACCGTCGATGATAATATCGACCTTGAACTTCTCGCCGAACACTTCGACTTCTCCCCCCTATTTTGGACCTGGGAGCTCAAGGGTGTCTTCCCTAAGATCCTCGAACACAAAAAATACGGCGAGCAAGCCCGTGTTATTTACGAAGACGCACAAAAACTGCTCAAACAAATCATCGAAGAAAAACGCTTCCGTGCCCGCAGCGTGGTTGGACTCTTCCCCGCCAACTCGGTGGGCGACGACGTCGAACTCTACGATCCCGTCAGCGGCGAGCCACGCGCCACCTTCCACAGCCTGCGTCAGCAGAAAAAGAAGACCACTGACCAGCCCTACTTTGCGCTCAGCGACTTCGTCGCACCCAAAGACAGCGGCCTAAAGGACGCCTGTGGTGCCTTCGTCTGCTGTATTGAAGGAGTGGATACATTCGCCCAAGAATTCAAAGACGCCGGCGATGACTACAACTCGATCATGGTCAAATCCCTCGGCGACCGCTTCGCCGAAGCCTTGGCTGAATACACGCACAAACGCGTGCGCAAAGAGCTCTGGGGTTATGCCTCCGACGAAACACTCGACAACGCCGCATTGATCAAAGAGCAGTATCGCGGCATCCGTCCCGCAGCCGGCTATCCCAGCCAGCCCGACCACACCGAGAAGGCCATTATTTGGGATCTCCTAGACGCCGAGAAAAACACCGGCGCAATGCTCACCAGCAGCTTCGCCATGTCCCCCGGCAGCGCCGTCAGCGGCTTGTATTTCGCCCACCCCGAAGCCAAATACTTCCAAGTCGGCCCCATGGCCAAAGACCAGATGGAAGACTACGCCGTCCGGAAGGAACTGAGTCTAGAAGTCTGCGAACGCTGGCTGGCACCGAACCGCGGGTATTGAGCCCGGGCACTCTAGCCATCGTAAACCGATAGAGCTTATCTTCGTTCTACCAAGTATCCATGGCATCCCCAAGTAACCAATTCTCTTTTCACCAAAAACTGATCAAGCATTCGGATTTTCACTATCAGAAACCGAGTCACTCCGGATTCGAGGAGATACACATTCGGAAATATGGAAACTAAGACACCCCCTGCTCCACTGCTCCCCTGCTCCACTACGTCATCACTTTAAGTTGGACTTGATACACCCATCAATGTAAAAAGTGGTTCACTTTTATGGAACTCTGGCACGCTTGCGGCAGACTAAAGCATAATAAAATAAGCCAATTGGCATAGTAATATTATTTGCCCATGAAGTCTCGCGTATTGAATATATAAAAAAAGAAATGTCATGAGTAAATTAACAATAGGAGTCATTGGCTCTTCAAAAAAAGAAGATGAGCGACGGGTTCCAATTCATCCAGCCCATTTGCCGCGCATTGCAGAAGACATTCGCCGCCAACTAATATTCGAGGAGGGTTATGGAGCACCATTTGGTATCGCAGACTCGGAAATTGCTGCTCAGACGGGAGGCATTGCCACACGCCACGAGATATTGGCTGACATCGGGGCTGTTATTATTACCAAACCAGTATTAGCTGATTTACAAGAACTTCGTAAAGGAGGAACACTTTGGGGTTATGTGCATTGCGTACAGCAACAGGATATTACCCAAGCTGCACTCGATCGTAAGCTAACGCTCATTGCTTTTGAAGAAATGTTTATCTGGGCTCCTAACGGCCAGATCGGACGCCACACGTTCTATAAGAACAACGAAATGGCTGGCTATTGCGCAGTCATACATAGCTTACAACTTAAAGGTATCGATGGGCACTACGGCAACCAACGCAAAATCATCCTTTTTGGTTTTGGTGCAGTCAGCCGTGGGGCGATTTACGCCCTCAAGGCGCATGGTTTTAGAGATATCACAATCTGTATTCAGCGCCCCGACCACGAAGTGCGTGAAGAGGTGCTTGATTGTCACTATGTGCGGATTCGGGCAGGCAATGAGGATGAGGGCGAGGCACGCATGTTGGTGGTGGAACACGATGGAACGACCCAACCGTTGACTAACCTGATCAGTGAAGCAGATATCATTATAAACGGAACCTTTCAAGAAACGAATAACCCCATCCACTTCGTGACCGAAGCGGAAAGCGCATACCTCAAACCCAACAGCCTGATTATTGATGTTAGTTGCGACGAGGGCATGGGATTCTTTTTTGCCAAACCAACCACGTTCAAGAATCCGATGTTTAAATATGAAACAACCGATTACTACGCCGTGGATCATACTCCTAGCTATCTATGGGAAAGCGCGTCGCGCTCAATCTCTGCCGCCCTCATTGTCTATTTACCGACTGTGGTCGCGGGGCGTGAGGCTTGGCAGCAAGATGAGACCATTCGACAGGCTATAAATATTGATGGTGGCGTGATTCAGGACCCCTCGATTCTGGCGTTTCAAAAGCGTGAGCCACACTACCCCCATGCCCACATCAATCCGTTAGTAAAGGACGGATGACGGAGGGCGGCGAGTCCGTGACGCTCCCCCCGAACTGAGTTCGGAGGCTACGTAGCCTCGGTTCTCGGAACCGGGTCGAGGTGCCCATCGCTCAATCGAACTGAAAGCGGGAGGAAATGAGCGAGGCGATGGAGTTGTAATCCGTCCTGAATCTGGATTGACGTGTTTCCGGCACTGCGCATAAAACGTGGCATGCAATATCGTCGATTTGGCCGAAGCAATTTAGAACTTTCCGTATTCAGTTTAGGCGGAATGCGGTTTCCGCGGGGCTGGGAGAAGGACATCACGCTGAAGGACTTAACCGAGGCTGACCGCGGGGCGCTGACCGCGACCATCGACCGCAGCTTTGAGATTGGCATCAACCATGTCGAGACGGCGCGCGGATATGGGCACTCGGAGGAATGGCTGGGGCTCCTCCTTGAGGGGCGGCCGCGCGACGAGTATTATCTCCAGACCAAGGTCGGGCCGCACGAGGACCCAGCTGAGTTTGAAGCGACCCTGGAGAAATCCTTCGCGGCTCTGCGCTGTGATTACATCGATCTTTTTGGCTTTCATGGAATCAATTCGCAGCGGAAGCTGGATTTTACGCTTCGTCCGGGCGGCTGCATGGAGGTGGCTCGCCGCTGGCAACAGGAAGGCCGAATCCGGCACATCGGGTTTTCCACTCACGGTTCCTGCGAGGCGATCTTGGCGGCGATTGAAAGCAACGAGTTCGACTATGTGAACCTGCACTGGTATTTCATCAACCAGTCGAATTGGCGGGCCATCGAAGCGGCCACAGCCCGGGATATGGGGGTCTTTATAATCAGCCCGAGTGACAAGGGGGGCCAGCTCTTCAATCCGCCAGCCAAACTGGTAGAGGCCTGTGCCCCGCTGCATCCGATCACCTTCAACGATTTGTTCTGCCTGCGCCGTCCGGAAGTCCACACCCTGAGCGTGGGGGCCAGTTGCCCCGGCGATTTTGACGAGCATTTGGCGGCGCTGGAGTTTTACGAAAACATCGACGCCACCGTTCGGCCGCTCGAGGCCCATATCCACGAAGTCATGCAGGCCGCTTTGGGTGCCGACTGGTGGCCGGCCTACAGTGAGGGGCTCCCTTGGTATACGGAAGTGCCGGGTGAGGTGAACCTGCCTTACATCCTGCGCCTGTGGTCACTCGCCAAGGGACTCGGCATGGTGGATTACGGGAAATACCGCTACGGCATGATCGAGGGCGGGGACGGTGGCAATTGGATGGGCGGCAAGCCCTCCGGCGAATTCGACGAAGCGGGCATTCTCGATCTACTCAAGGAGCACCCGCAGCGCGACCGCATCCCCGCGATCCTCCGCGAGGCCCACGAATGGTTCAAAGGTGAAAAGAAGAAGCGGCTGAGCTCGGACTGAGTTCTGGTATTTTTTTGTAGCCTAAGTCGTCAGACTTTGGACGTTTAACACTTTTCAGCCGAATCGTCCAAAGTCTCACGACTTCGGCTACGGTTTAGTCAGAAAACTTGGTTATAGGCGCTAGCAGTTAAGCTTAAGAACGGTCGGCGTTGCGATTTTGCGATTGTTAAGGAAGGGGGCTGAAAATAACATAAGTCGTTTTTATATGGGTACCCCATCCCAGTCTCGAAAATTAATCCGTAAGGATATTCCGACATCTGAAAAGCTTGTTGGTCTGGGCATCCTATTGCTTTTGATCGCGATAGGCTGCTGGGTTTATATTAAAGGTGGGCAGTATGCAGCGGAGACTTATGCCTTGAACCCCCTTTCGTTGGATTCCACACGAGCTACGGTCGAAGGGGGTGCCGCGACACTGCAGGGCGAAGCGGAAAATGGCGAAATTACGCTGGAAAACACCGAAAGCGCGCCGGGATTGAACCGTCTTTTGCCGGCACTGACGGGGCGCATGGAGGCGATGGGCGCCACCGAGCATTACAATCCGGATACGCTTTATGAGAAAATAAACGGTCGGGCGCCCGCCTATCTGGAGTTTAATTTTCAAGAGTTAACTGCCCGCAGCTTCAGTATCGGCGGGCTGCCGGGGCAGTACATCGATGTCTTTGTCTTTTGGATGGATACGCCCTTGAACGCTTTCGGCATTTTTTCCTTGGAGCGCGAACCCTCGGCTCCGCCTGTGGATTTCGCGGTGGATGGCTACCGGAGCGAAATGGGCTATTTTTTCCGTGTTGGGCGGGCTTACGTGCAGATCATCGCATCCGCTGCAGAGGATGCTGTGATGGGGCCGGCTCAGGAGTATGCGTCGGCTCTGGCCGCGGAACTGCCGGACGAGATGACGGGACTGGAAGCGCGCATGCGCTTGCCCTCAACGGGGCAAATCCCGGGCACGCTGACTTATCTGCAGAGCAACGCCTACGGGCACGCTTCACTCCAGAATGTCTTTGAGGCGAAGTATTGGTATGCGGGACTTTCATTGACCTACTTTGCCAAGCAGGCGGAGTCCGAAGCTGAGGCGCGTATTATCTGGGATAAATTGTTAGGGTTTTACGAAAAATACGGTGAAATTAAATCAAGGCGTGAGGTTGCCGGTGCGGAGGTCTTTGAGGCAGATAATTTTGGGCAGACGACACTCGTTGCGATCCGTGGAGACCTCGTTTCTGGTGTCATTAACGCGGAGCAGGCAGCGCCCGCACGCGGCTTCCTGGAGGCGGCCTTGCAGGATGCGTTGCCGGACATAGATATCCCGGCTTCGGTCACCAGCCCCGAACCAGCATCCACCGAAAGCGAGGACTACGGACATGAGTAAGCAAGAATTTGAACCAGACCCCAAAGGGGTGAGCCGGCGCGAATTTGTGCAGCAGGCTTTGTTGACTGGGACGCTGGCCCTAGGCTCGATTGGCCTGGCCGCGGCACTCTGGGATCGGCGGCATATCGTTCCCGGATTCGAAGCAAAGCAGGGCATTCAATTGCCCGGGTATCGGGTGGAAGCTTCCCTGACACTGCCCGACCTAGCCATCGCGCATGGCACCGAGCGCGGTCAGACGATCCGTGCAGCCATCGGCACACTGGGCGGGATGGGACGTTTTATCCAGCATGGTGATGTGGTGCTGATTAAACCCAATGTGGCCTTTGACCGGCCACCGGCATTGTGCGCCACGACGCATCCCGAAGCCTTGCGTGCGGTTGCCCAGATGGCTTTCGAGGCCGGAGCCAAGGAGGTGGTTGTCGCTGACAATCCGATCAACAGTCCAGCCGGTTGTTTCCTGAAAAGCGGACTCGAAGCGGTGGCCGACGACTTGAATTTAAAACTTCTGTATCCCGAACAAAGCGCGTTCACCACGATTGAAATGGAAGGAGAGATCCTGCGGCATTGGCCCTTTTTTAATCGACCTTTTGAACGCGCGGATAAGGTCATCGGCCTGTCGCCTTGTAAGGATCACAATCTCTGCAGCGCTTCCATGACGATGAAGAATTGGTATGGTCTGCTGGGAGGACGACGGAACCAGTTCCACCAGCACATACACAGTATTATTTCCGACTTTGCGCTGATGATTCAGCCCACGCTCCTGATTCTGGACGGCATGGATGTGCTGATGAGCAATGGTCCCACCGGCGGTCGGCTTTCCGATGTGAAAACGGTTAATACCGTGATTGCTGGAACCGATATGGTGGCGGTTGATAGTTGTGGCTATGGTCAACTGCTCGGGCGGAATGTGGCCAATTTGGAATACCTACACAAAGCCCATGCCCGTGGACTCGGCAACATGGACTGGAAAACGTCAAAATGGAAGGAGGTCGAAGTATGACCGCTGACCCAAAGGACCCGCACCCAGCGGGACTTTTGCAAAAGATCCTGCGCGCTGTGAAGGGTCTGGATCTGCGTATAACAAACGTGCGGGTGGTTTCGCAGGCATTCTTTTTTCTCCTCTTTCTGTTCCTCGTCATCGTTACCGATTTACGCTACCTCAAGGGCTATCCGGCGTCGCTTTTCCTAGAGCTTGATCCCTTAGTGGGGTTTGCCACAGCGGTCACGACAAGCAGCATTTACAAAGGGCTCATTCTGGGACTGATCCTGTTGATCCCGACGCTTTTTCTGGGGCGTTTTTTTTGCAACTGGATCTGCCCCTACGGCACCCTGCACCATTTGACTGGCTGGCTCTTTGGTCGCAAAGACCCGCAAGTCCGGATCGAAAGTAATCGCTTCCGAAAGCTTCAGCAGTGGAAATACATCATTCTCATTGCCATGGTCGCGATGGCGGCTTTCGGGAGCTTGCAAATCGGCCTACTGGATCCGTTGGCACTCTTCCACCGTTCCATGAGCACGGTGGTGCTGCCCGGCTTGAATCAGATTTTCCCGGATACCTTTTATGTCCAACCCTACTATCATGTCGGGGCTTGGTTGATTGGCGGCTTGCTGCTGTTCTTTGTGGGAATGAACGTCGTGATCCCGCGCTTTTTTTGTCGTGTGCTCTGCCCGCTGGGCGCATTCCTGGGAGCGACCTCACGGTTTTCGCTCTTCCGTATTGAGCGCGATCCTAACAAGTGTATCGATTGTGATGCCTGCCTGACTAATTGCCAGGGCGCCTGCGATCCGCATACTCAATTGCGCAAGAGTGAATGCTTCGTCTGTTTTGAATGCATTGAAGACTGTCCGGTGGATGCGCTCTCTTTCAAGTTTATGCCGAACCGTGATCACGAGATCGCTAGTCCTCCGATTACGGGACGGCGTGTGGCCCTAGCATCGCTGATCGGAGCTGCGGGTTATGCGATGGCACGTGCGTCCGGAGCTTCGGACAAGAACTTCAACAAGCAAGTCATTCGCCCTCCTGGTTCAATGCAGGAGGATCAGTTTCTGGAGCGCTGTATCAAATGTGATCAGTGCATCCGGGTGTGCCCGACCAACGTGCTGCAGCCCACGCTGATGGAGGCCGGACTGGAGGGGATCTGGACGCCGATCCTCAATATGAAGCTCGGCTATTGTGAATTGAATTGTACGCTCTGCGGCCATGTCTGCCCCACCGGTGCGATTCAGAGCATTTCCATTGAGGAAAAAACAGGGGTGGGCGATTTTACAGAACAAGGCCCTGTCCGCTTAGGCACCGCATTCTATGACCGCGGGCGCTGCCTGCCTTGGGCCATGGAGACACCTTGTGTCGTGTGCGAAGAAGTCTGCCCCACCTCACCCAAGGCAATTTTCTCCCGTGAGGTGACGATTACAAAGCGTGATGGAACTCCCATCACCCTGAGTCGACCTTATGTGGAACCCTCGCGCTGTATCGGCTGTGGCATTTGCGAGCATGAATGTCCGCTGAAGGATCACGCAGCCATTCGTGTGACGGCCATCGGCGAAACCCGTTCCACTGAACGCAGCCTACTGATGGACGGCGGCGACCCGACCAACATTCTCGATCTCGTCCGCAAAAAACGTTAAGCATCATGTCCGTTAAAACGCCCAAACCCCAGCCCGCAACTCGCGAGAAAACCTGTCGTATTTGCGGCAGCAGCTACACCTACCCCGTCAAGGGCAGTGCGGCGACACGGCATGTATGTGAAGTCTGTAGCGATTTACCCGCCCACCAGCGTAAGGTGCTCACCCGCATGAGCCAGCGCATCGAAACCCTGGAACGCGCCCTCAGCCGACTGAGCAAACCATCGTCATAATTTTTAAACACACGAAACATGAATCCCCAACCCATTATGAAAAATAAATCCAATAGCTCCCGCCGAAATTTCCTGAAAGCAACGGCGATCTTACCCGCCGCCGTCGCCACACTCTCTTCAAGGTCTCTGGCCGCAGAATCGCCAGAGTCGCCCAGTTCGGAGGCCTTACCGAAACGAAAACTGGGGGCCAACGGCCCGGAAGTCACGATGCTGAATCTAGGTGGCATGATGTCTGCCCACAGTCCCCAATACCTCGACTTGGCGTGGAAAATGGGTATCCGTTATTTCGATACGGCCGATTGTTACATAGGTGGGAAATCCGAAAAGAACGTGGCCGCCTGGATCAAGCGCTATCCGGCAAGGCGCAAAGATCTTTTTCTGGTGACGAAGGATCACCCCAAAAAGGGGCCGGAGCAATTGCTCGAAATGGTGGATCGTCGGTTGGAGGCCTGCGGCACGGACTATATCGATTTATTCTTTATCCACGGCCTCGGGCCGAAGGAGTACGGTGCGGACTCGCTGAATTGGCCAAAGAGTCAGCAATTAAAGGATGTTTTTGATCAATTAAAAGCCTCTGGGAAGGTCAAACACTGCGGGTTCTCCTGTCATGACGGGCGCTTGGTGGATTTACTCAACGCGGCGGCCGAAGGCGGTTTTGTCGACGCCATCATGCTCAAATATAATCCCTTCCATCGGAAGGGCGATGATTTTGATCTCGCGCTGGAAGCCTGTCACCAAGCCGGCATTGGGCTGGTCTCGATGAAAGAGATGAAGCCCTTTGCCAAGGCCCCGAAGAAGCACCCCACTCTGGACGAAGTCGGCCTGACCACCCATCAATCCCTGCTGCATGCGGTCTGGAGCGATCCGCGCATCGCTTCCATCTGCTCGTCCATGGACAACGTCATGCAACTCGAGGAGAACTCCCAGGCCGCCCGTCTATTCAAAGGAGCCTTGCCCGATGCACAGCGCCAAGCCTTGCAGCAGGTGGCCATGCGGATGCCGGTGCCGATGTGCCCCGGTTGCCCCGGATGTGAGCAATGGGCGCATAAAACGGACTATGCCTTCCAAGACATTTCCAGATACCTGACCTATTATGAGCAAGACGGCCGGATCGAAGCCGGTGACTTCTATAAGGAGCTGGATACGGCCCAAAAGTATGCCGACGTGGACTTGGCGGCGATCCGTGAAGACTGTCAGTTCAAGGTCGACTATCCGGAGATCGCCCGAAGGGCCGAACAGTATTTTGCCTGAGACTGGTGTGCTACAAGACCCGATTCAGCTTACCGGAGACGAGTCCTTCGGGGTCGATTTTGGTGGAGGTAAAACCGATCTCGGCAAAGGCCTGACGGAGCTTCTCGGTCTGGTTGGTTAGCTTTGGTATGTCTGCGACGGGGACTTCAACGCGTGCCTGCTCCCCATAATGGCGGACTCGGGAGACCGGAAATCCGGCCACTTTGAGCCAAGCCTCAGCCGACTCGATCTGGTTTAATTTTTGAACGGTCACGCGTTCGCCATAGGGAATCCGGGAGGCGAGGCAGGGGCTGGCTGGTTTATCCCAGCACTTTAACTGAAAGTGGGCCGCCACTGCGCGCAGCTGCTCTTTGGACATTTGGCATTCCGCGAGCGGGCTGCGCACGGCGTGTTCGCTAGCGGCCTCAAGGCCGGGGCGGTAGTCGCCATGGTCGTCTAGGTTCGTGCCGTTGAGCACCCACCATTTCGGATATTGCTGTCGCAAACTTTCCAGTTCGTCGTAGAGCGCGTCTTTGCAATAGTAGCAGCGATTAACGGGATTGGTGAAATAATTAGGGTTTTCGATCTCGCCAGAGACGACCACATTCAAGGGGATGTCGTGAGCGGCGGCGAAGCTGCGGGCTTCCTCCAACTCGGACATTTTTAGACTGGGCGAGGCCGAAATAGCGGCGATGCTTCGTTCGGAACCGAGGAAGTGCCGCGCGAGGAAAGCAACCAACGAGCTGTCCACACCCCCGGAAAAAGCGGTGATCGCTCCATCGCAGCGCTCGAACCAGCGTTCGAGTCGAGCGATAGAATCCATGGCATCATTACTGTCTGACATGGTTCGGAATCTAGTGGGAAGTGAAACGCTGTCAACTAGGTCCATTTTCGACTTGCGAGTTCACTGGTGGCGGGCAAGATTTTGCAAGTAATGGATGCACACACTGGCACAACGGCCTTACTCGTTTCCTCGATTATTATCGGGGTGACCCACACTTTATTAGGCCCCGATCATTATCTGCCATTCGTGGCTCTAGGCAAAGCACGGAAGTGGACGCTCCGATGGACGCTGGGGGTTACATTCCTCTGTGGGCTAGGGCATGTGGGGGCGTCGGTCTTGATTGGTGTGATCGCGGCGGCTGCCGGATGGTCGCTGGGCAGTGTGAACGCGTTCGAGTCGTTCCGTGGTGAAATCGCCGCCTGGCTATTGATCTTCTTTGGCCTCTTCTATCTGGTTTGGGCACTGCGACGCTTGGCCAAGGGGAAGACCCACACGCATGTGCACGTTCATGCCGACGGCACCTGTCACGAGCATCCACATCCACACACCGGCGAGCATACGCATGTGCACACTGCCGACGGCTCGGGTAAGCGCTTAACAGCTTGGAGTTTATTTATCATTTTCGTCTTCGGCCCCTGTGAGGCACTTATTCCGCTGCTCCTGTTTCCTGCTTTGGCGCACGATCGGTCTCTGGCTGTGGCGGTGGTGGCCTTGTTTGCCTGTGCGACGATCCTCACGATGATGACAACCGTCTGGGCGATGACGAAGGGTATGCAGTTGATTAAAATCGGTTCTTTCGGGCGTTACGGCCATGTGGCTGCCAGTGCGGTGATTCTTAGCTGCGGCACAGCCATCCATCTGGGACTTTAAGCTCAATGCGCGTTTTATATTATAACTGCACGGCCGGTATCTGCGGCGACATGAACCTAGGAGCCATGATCGATCTCGGAGTGGATCCGAATGCGCTGTTTGCCGAGTTAAAGCGGCTTCCCCTCGAAGGATGGGAAATACGTTGGGAAAAGGATTCCCGTTCCGGTATCAGCGGCACGCGTTGTGATGTGCTGCTGGAGGCGGCATCCTCCGAGCATGACCACGAGCACGAGCATCACCACGAGCACGAGCATGACCACGAGCACGAGCATCACCACGAGCACGAGCATCACCACGAGCACGAGCATCACCACGAGCACGAGCGTCACCACGAGCACGAGCATCGGACCTTTAAAGAGATTCGTGAAATGATCGAGCAGAGCGAATTGAGCGAGACGGTGAAGACCGATTCGATTGAGGTGTTCCGTGTGCTAGCCGAGGCCGAGGGGGCCGTGCACAACAAGCCTGCCGAAGAAGTACATTTCCACGAAGTTGGCGCGGTCGATTCGATTGTTGATATTGTAGGTGCGGCGATTTGCTGGGAATTACTCGGGATCGATGCCATCGCGGCGTCGACTGTCGAGCTGGGCGGCGGCACCGTGCAGTGCGCACATGGGCGGATGCCCGTGCCCGCGCCGGCTACGGCACGCCTAGTGGAAACCATGCCGGTGAGTTTAAATGCGACCAACAAGGAAACCACCACGCCCACGGGCGCGGCCTTGCTGCGCGGGAAACAGTGCCGTTTTCATGAAAGGGTTGAAGGGCGTCAGCTCAAGGCGGGCACCGGAATCGGACAGCGCAATGACCCGAATATTCCAAATGTTTTGCACGTCTCACTGATGGAAACCGGAGAGGCCGGCGCTTCGGCGGAGACCTTGGTATGGGAGGTCGCCGTCAATCTGGATGACATGACGCCAGAGCATGTGGCCTTTCTCTGCGAACAGCTGATGGAGGCTGGCGCGCTGGATGTCTGGCAAACCGCAGTGACTTTTAAGAAGGGGCGGGTCGGCGTAATCGTCACAGCCCTAGTGGCGGAGACGGATTTGTCGGCAGTGGAGGCGACCTGTTTCCGACACAGCCGTAGTCTCGGCTTACGTAAGCGGCCTTGGGATCGTGTGGTGCTGGACCGGACGTTTGAAACGCTGGAAACGCGTCTAGGGCCGGTGCGTTTAAAAGTCGCCCGCGATGCGGAGGGCCGGGTCTGCCGCCGCAAACCCGAATACGAGGACTGCAAAGCGCTCGCGACGAAGCACGGACTTTCCCTGCGAGAGGTGATGCGGATCATCGATGAAGTGTTATCCCTGAAAGAAGATTAAACATGCCGAACACTGAAGACATTCTGAAGGCCGTAAAGCGAGGAGAACTGGAGATCGCAGACGCTATCGAGCAACTGCGCCGCGCATCCTTTATTAATTTGGGGCACAGCCGGGTGGATACTGATCGTATGCGCCGGAAGGGGACTTCCGAAGTGATTTTCGGGCAAGGGAAAACCGTTGAGCAGATAAGCTCCATTTCAGCCAGCTTGCTCGACCAGTCACAAAATGTCCTCGTCACCCGTCTTGCGGCGGACAAAGCCGAGCGCTTGCAAAAGACTTTTCCCGATGCCAATTACCATGAACAGGCGCGTATCTTTTCGATTCAGCGTCAGCCAGTGGCTCCGGCGGCGACCCGTATCGCGGTGGCCTGTGCCGGCACCTCGGACTTGCCCGTGGCCGAGGAGGCGCGTTTGACGGCGGAATTTTTCGGGAATCCGGTGGATACGCTTTATGATGCGGGTGTGGCCGGCTTGCACCGCTTGATGGCGGACATCGATCTACTCTTGAATGCGCGGGTGGTGATTGCAGTCGCTGGGATGGAAGGCGCTTTGCCCAGTGTGATAGGCGGCTTAGTCAAGGCTCCGGTCATTGCCGTGCCGACCAGTGTCGGCTACGGAGCGAGTTTTGGCGGAGTGGCCGCGCTGCTTGGGATGCTCAATTCCTGTGCCTCTGGTATCAGTGTGGTCAATATCGACAACGGTTTTGGTGCCGGTTTTCTAGCCAACACCATTAACCGGCTGTAGCTTACAAATGGGGCACGGCTTCGAGTAGCTTGACGGTGTAGGGGTGCTGCGGATGGTTGTAAATCTCGCTGGCGCTGGCTTGCTCGACGATCTTGCCCTCGGTCATGACGAGCACTTGGTCGCTGATGTGCTCGACCACAGCGAGGTCGTGCGCGATGAAGAGATAAGTCAGGCCGAGCTCGTCTTGCAAATCTTGCAAGAGGTTAACGATCTGCGCCTGCACGGAGACGTCGAGCGCGCTGACGGGCTCGTCGCAGACGATAAACTCGGGCTCGACGGCGAGGGCGCGGGCGATGCCGATGCGCTGACGCTGGCCGCCGCTAAACTGGTGCGGGTAGCGCTGCATGAAGTCGGCGGAGAGGTCGACCTTTTCCAGCAGGTTGGCGACGCGGGCTTGTTTTTGCGACTTGGACCAGTCCTTAAAATGGATATCGAGTGGCTCGGCGATAATGCTGTAAATCGTCATCCGCGGGTTGAGCGAGCCAAAGGGATCTTGGAAGATAACCTGTATCTTCTTACGATAGGCGAAAAACTCGCGCCGTGAAAGAGTGGCGAGATCGCGCCCGCCGTATTGGACGGAGCCTGCGGTGATCGGCACGAGTCGGGCGATCGCGCGGCCAGTGGTGGTCTTGCCACTGCCACTCTCCCCGACGAGGCCGACGGTCTTGCCTCGTGGCACGTCGAAACTGACACCATCGACGGCTTTGACCACGTCCACCGTGCGCTGAAGCAGGCCGCCCTTAACAGGGAAGTGCACTTTGAGATCGCGAACGGTGAGTAAAGTTTCGGCAGCGGAGGTGTCGGACATATCAAGGCTTTATAGTAGAAAAGGGCACTCGCGCAATACCTGTGAACCATCAAATATTTTTTTCTGTAGCCGAATTCGTAAGAATTCGGTCGATTCGTGTTAAACGTCCAAATTCTGACGAATTCGGCTACGCCTAAGAACGGTGTAGGATTTGAAAAAATTTATTGGCCGTTTCACTAGGTGAAAAAAAACACCACTTATAGCAAAGCTGGACTTCCACGTCTTGTAGCGCGTATTTTAACCATTTCATTATCCACACATCCGCTTCGAACTTATGTTCTTCAAACGCTTCGGCCCTTATTTTAAATATCTAAAACCCGTGCGTGTCCAATTCGGGCTCGGTTTACTTTTTGGTGTCATCGCCGCGGCCGCATCAGGCGCAGGTTTGCCCTTTGTGATTAAGTTTTTGGTGCCGCTGGTGACCTCGGATAATCCACCAGAGGGCTGGGAATTGATCCTAATCCTCTCCTCTATACCGATTGCATTTACCTTTCGAGCGGTGGGTAGCTTTTTGAATGCCTACTACATGGCCTATGCAGGTATGCACGTATTGGAAAAACTCCGCCTGATGGTGTTTACCAAGATCCAAGAGTTGCCGCTCTCTTTCTTCCACCGCAACAATGTGGGCGACCTCATGAGCCGCGTGACGGGCGACACCTCGCAACTGCAAGGAGCCATCGTCAAAGTGGTCAACAGTCTGGTCAAAGAACCTGCTACTTTAATGGCTGCAACAGGTGCCTTAATCTATTTAACGATCTCCGAGAAGGAAGCTGCGTTCATGTTAATCGCACTCGTATCGGTGCCCGCATGTGTGCTGCCGATCAAGGCGATCGGCACGCGCATATTAAAAAAAGCGAAGAAGGCGCAGAAACAAGCGGGCGAGGTCAACAATGTGCTGAACGAAAACCTCGGCTCGGTGCGCGAGGTGCGGGCGTATAACCTGGAAGCACGCGAGACCAATCGTTTCGAGGTCGCCTGTAGGAAGTTTTTCATGCTCCAACTCAAGACAGTCAAATACGATAAGGCGCTCTCGCCGATGATCGAGCTGGTCTCAGCCTTTGCCATCGTTTTTGCGCTCTACGCCGCCGTGGTCAAAAACCTCTCGCCTGAAGGCATGGCGGGCATTCTGACCGCGCTCTATATGTGCTACGAGCCGATCAAAAAGCTGGGCGGCGTTTCCAACACCATACGAAAGGCAGAGGCCTCGCTCGACCGCTTGGAGTATGTGCTCGAAACCGAAGACACAGTGCCGGAAAACCCAAATCCCGTCGAAGCGCGGGCGCTCAAGGGTAGGATTGAGTTCGACCACGTCACCTTCAGTTATAAGGAGGAAGCGGCACTTAAAGACATCCAGATCGACATCGCCCCTGGCGAAGTGATCGCGCTGGTGGGCCCGAGCGGTGCCGGTAAATCAACTTTTGCCAATTTGGTGCCCCGCTTCTACGACGCGCTGGAAGGCTGCGTACGGATCGACGGCACAAATGTGAAGGATTTCCGAAAGGGTGACCTCCGCAGCCAGATCGCCCTCGTCTCGCAAGAGGCGATCCTGTTCAACGAATCGGTCGCCCATAACATAGGGATCGGCAAGGAAGGAGCCAGCGACGACGAAATCCGCAAGGCAGCTGAAATGGCCAATGCCGCCGACTTCATCGAGCAACTCGACGGAGGCTACGAATACTCCGTCGGCGAGCGCGGCAATCGCCTCTCAGGTGGCCAGCGGCAGCGCGTCTCGATTGCCCGTGCTTTCCTGAAAAATGCGCCCATCATCATACTCGACGAGCCCACTTCGGCGCTCGACGCGGAGAGTGAGCACGCGATCCAAACGGCGCTGGAGACCCTCTCCAAAGGGCGCACCGTGCTGATCATTGCGCACCGCTTTAGCACGATCCAGCACGCCGACCGCATTCTGGTCTTCGATGGGGGCCGCATCACAGCCAACGGAACCCACCAAGAACTCTACACGAGCAACCCACTCTACAAGAGCCTCTACGATAAACAGGTCAACACCGCCCAATCCAAAACAAACCAAGACACCGAAGAAACCTAATGAAGCAACGTATCTCACAAATCACCCTCTGCCTCGCTCTCACTGCGGCGCTACTTTGCGCTGCCGGTTGCGGCACCACCCGCTCGGAAAACGGCGTCACCATCGAGAAAAAAAGTAGCTATAATCCGCTAAAGTATATCCCGGGGCTTTAATTACCGCTTCGGCAAATAGCGCAGAAGCATCCCTTTCAGCGCATCCAGCTCCTCGAAACGAAGCAGATAAAGCAGCGCGAAATAAACGCAGACGCCACCAGGCACACAGACTGCGACCGTCAAAGCGGCACTCAGTTTATCGCTCAAATCAAAGCCAGCCAACCACGGCCAAGCCACAGCACAAGCCAGCCCCATAGCGGCACCCGCAAGTAGCACTTTCAGCAAAGCGGGACGCAGCGCTCGGAAGCTGAGGGCTTCGCGCCGCAATGAAAGCGCACGCCAGAGCAGGACACTCTGCGCGAGGGTGGCCAGCACGTTGGCGGTCGCCAGCCCGGCGGTGCCCCAAAACTGCATCAAGAACAGGCCGGAAAATAAATTAATTAACAGGCAGTAACCCGCGACTCGCACGGGGGTGCGCATATCCTTGCTGGCGTGAAGCCCGCGCGTGGCAAAAGTAGCTGCGGAATAAAGAGGCAGACCAATCCCGTAAATCGCCAGTAGCGGTACCGTGGCCAAGACGTCGGCCTGATCGAATGCGCCCCAGAGGAAGAGAAGCTCGAGGATCGGCTTGCCTAGCACGAGCAAGCCGATGCCCGCTGGCAGCGAAAGCCCGATGACGAGACGCATCCCTTGAAGAAAAGTCTTTGAAAAGCCCGCTTCGTCGCCATTGGAAAGCGTCTTTGCCAAGAGCGGGAAAAAAACCGTCGCCACCGCGATGGTGAAAACGCCGAGCGGCAGCTCCATCAAACGGCTGGCGAGATAGAGCACGGAGACCGCCGAATCATCCAGCGAGAAGGCCAGCAGGCGCGAAACAAGGATATTGACCTGCAAAATAGCCGCCCCCATCAAGCCTGGAAGGAAGAGTTGCCACAGCTCGGCCAGTGCGGCACCGCCTTGCGACTCCAGCCGCGGACGCCAGCCTTGCCGCATGAGATCCCACGCCGGCAAGAGCAGTTGCAGCAACCCGCCTACCAGCACACCGCCGCAGAGCCAATAAACAATGCGTGCCGCATCCGCATCGAGCCAAAGCCCGGCGGCGAGCGCCCCGATCATGGCAAGATTGAGCAGGATCGGGGTCGAAGCCGCCACTGCGAAGCGCCCGACCAAGTTGAGCCCTGCCGAAATAATCGCCGCGAGGCAGATAAACAGCATGTAGGGCAGCAACCAGACGGCCAGCCCTGCGCCCTGCGCCCAGCGCTCAGGCAGCCACTCACTACCCGCCGCCCACGCCAGCAGGAGCATACCCACGCTGATGATAACGATCAGCGCCAGCAGCAAGCGGAACAGCACTTGATTAAAAAACCGAAACGCGCCCGCGCGCCCCTCCCGCTCCAATGCATCGGAAAAGACTGGCACAATGGCCGAGGTCAACGCCCCCTCGCCTAGCAGTCGGCGAAATAGATTGGGCAGAGTAAAGGCGAGAATGAAGGCCGAATTCCAAAGGCTGGTGCCCAGCGCCGCAAAAATCAGGATATCCCGCAAAAGCCCCAACAAGCGGGAACCCACAGTCGAAAGACTAACCACGGCAATGTTTTTAAGATTCTGAAGCATTAGGTTGCAGGGGGCACGGAAGATCGTTATATGGCCCCATTTAGAAACTACGGCGTAAAAAACTTTGGCAATTGTATATTTAGTGCTCTTAGTTCTTCTTCAGAAACTAACTTCCAGCAGGAAGTGTCCAATTTAACCCAAATAAATTTACTATGTCACTCATTTCAAAACTGACCGTGCGCCTCAAACGCCACCCGAAACGCGTCGTCTTCCCCGAAGGCAGCGACCCTCGCATCTTGCAAGCCGCCCGCCAATTCGCTTCCAACGGCCTCGGCATCCCCATACTCCTCGGCGACCGCGCCCAGATTAAGGCCAATGCCGAGATGCTCAATGTCAGCCTCGACCGCATCCGCATCATCGAGCCGCGCCGTAGCGATGAGTGGGCAAATTTCGTCAAACAATTTCAAGGCCTGCGCCGCTTCAAAAACTTAAAGGACAAAGAGGTCGAACAATACCTCGAAGATACGAACTACTTCGCCACGCTCATGCTCGCCACCTCGCAGGCTGATGCCATCGTCTCCGGTGCCACCAGTTCGGCCTCGAGTGCGCTGCGCCCGCTGCTGCAGATCATACAGCGCCTACCGAACGTCTCGACCGTCTCTTCGCTCAATATTTTCGATCTGCAAGATCCCGAAACCGGGAAAGACCGAGAACTCTTCCTCGCCGACTGCGCTGTGGTGCCCAACCCGACTAGCGAGCAGTTAGCCGACATCGCCGTGACCACCGCTGCGCTGCGCTACCACCTCACAAATTCCAAGCCCTACGTCGCTCTGCTCAGCTACTCCAGCAAGAGTGTGACGAGTAAGGACCCCACTGTGGCGAAGATGCAGGCGGCCACTGAAATGGCGCGCAAGAAAGCGCTCGCACTCGGTATCCCGATGGAAATCGACGGCGAGCTTCAGGTCGACGCCGCCCTCGACCCCATCACCGCAAAGACTAAAAAAATCGAAGGTCCCGTGGCTGGACATGCCAACGTCCTGATCTTCCCGGATCTACACTCGGCCAATATCGCGTCGAAACTCGTCGATACATTGACGCGCGCCCGCAACTACGGCCCGATCCTCACAGGTCTGACTAAGCCCGCCGCCGAGATCAGCCGGGGTGCCACCGCAACCGACATCTTCGGTACCGCTGTGATGGTCGCCTCACAGGCCATCGACCATAAGCTGCTCTACCCCACCGAAAATAGCGACGATCTGAACGAAGACGTCACAGTCCTCTAATTCAGAGGTCAGAAAACAGAGAATTCACCCTTAAGCATGCCACCTCCCAAAAAAGATTTCACCGAGCCCGACGATACGGAGATCTTGACTGCCCCGCGCAACAAGACGACGAAGCGTATCTTCATCGCAGCCACTCGGATGAATGACGGGAAGACCACGACCAGTCTCGCACTGTTTGCGGCGCTACGTAGCATTACCGCGCGAGTCGGTTTCATCAAACCTGTTGGCCAACGCTTCGTCGAATTCGAAGGTCACAAGATCGATGAAGACTCCATCCTGCTCAACCAGATTTTCGACGTGCAGACGCCCATCAATGCGATGAGCCCAATCATAATCCATCACTCCTTCACGCGCGAATACCTCGACAATCCCTCTGCCAATCACACTGAGTTGATTGATAAAATGTGCCGCGCCTTCGACCGTGCGGCCTTCGACCGAGACTACATCATCATCGAAGGCACAGGGCACGCCGGAGTCGGTGCCGTCTTTGATCTTTCTAATGCCGATGTGGCCAAGCACCTGAATGCCAAAGTCATCATCGTCGCTCGTGGCGGCATCGGCCGCCCCATTGATGAGATCGCGCTCAACAAGGCTGTATTCGAAGCTGCCGGGGTGCAGATCATCGGAGCCATCATCAATAAAGTCCAACCCCACAAAATTGAGATGGTGGAGAAATACTGCCGCATCGCTCTGGAGCGGATGAACATCCCACTGCTCGGCTGCATCCCCCATGAGTGCAAGCTCACTCAGCCCAACTTACAACAAGTAGTCGAAGAGACCAATGGCCGCTGGCTCAATGGCAAATCCGACGGTGGTAAAAACCGTATCCATAAAGTCATCATTGGTGCGATGGCCGCTAAAGGCCTAGTCGAGCATCTGGACAAAGGCGTCCTCATCATCACACCTGGCGACCGCGAAGACATCATCCTCTCCGCCATTGCTTCCGAGAGCATCGGTGTTGAAAACTCCATTGCCGGCATTATCCTCACGCGGAGCATTCTACCACACCCCCGACTGATGGAAATGATCGCCCAGACCTCCATCCCCGTCGTGCTATGCAACGAAGATAGCTACAAAGTCGCTTCCAAGGTCAACAACATGACCGTCAAAACCCAGCCAAGCGACGACGACAAGATCCCCATCATTAAAGATCTCATCACCAAGAATATCGACCTCGCAGTCATCCAACACGCCTTCGACTCTCAGGACTAAGCCTATGCCCGCCAATAAAGAAGCACCCACTTTCGAAGAATCCGTCGTACGCCTCGAAGCCCTGATCCAAGCGATGGAAAACGGCGACACCCCGCTGGCCGACTTGGTGGCTAAATTCGAAGAAGGCTCCAAGCTACTCAAGCAATGCCAAGTGCAGCTAAAAGAAGCCGAGCTCAAGATCGAGCAACTCAATCTCAAAACCGGTCAACTCGAAGCTTTCGACGACTCCAGCGAAGATTAATTCCCCAAGGACGGGCTGCTTTAGCTGCCCACGTATCCTTAGCCACTTTCAACTTTTGTAATGTCCTTACTTGCCCGGATACAGTCGCCCGCCGATGTCAAAAAACTCGCTCCCGAAGAACTGCCGCAACTCGCGCAGGAGATTCGTGAGCGCGTCATTCAGACAACCGCAAAAAACGGCGGCCACGTCGGCCCGAATCTCGGCGTTGTCGAGTTGACCATCGGTCTGCACCGCGTCTTCAACACGCCTAAAGACCGCTTCTGCTTCGATGTCAGCCACCAAGGCTATGTCCATAAGCTACTGACTGGGCGCAACGACGAACGATTCGACCAGATCCGCACCAGCGCAGGCTACAGCGGCTTCCTCTCCCGCGCTGAGAGCCAGCACGACGCCTTCGGCGCAGGCCACGCCGGCACCGCGCTCTCCGCCGCACTTGGCATGGCCGCCGCCCGCGATCAGCGCGGCAGCGACGAGCATGTCGTCGCGCTCTGTGGCGACGCGGCCTTCACCTGCGGCATTACGATGGAGGCGCTCAACAACGTGGTCGGCTCGACTAAACGCCTCATCATCATCCTCAACGACAACAAGTGGTCGATCGCTAAGAACGTCGGTGCCCTGCCCCGCTACTTCAACGAACTCATCACCAACCCGGTTTACAACCGCCTAAACGACGACATCGAGAGCCTCCTGCAAAAGATGCCCGGCGGCGAGTCCATCATCAAATTCGGTGCCAAGTGGAAACGAGAGACCAAAGACTTCTTTGTCTCCTCTTCGCTCTTTGAAAAATTCGGCATCCGCTACATCGGCCCGATCGACGGGCACGACCTGAAGCAAATCGAATACTATCTAGAGTTTGCCAAAAACGCCGAGCAGCCCGTGCTCCTTCACATACTCACCGAGAAGGGCCGCGGCTACGATGTCGCTATCAAAAACCCAGAGCGCTTCCACGGTGCCAGCCCCTTCGATGTGGAGACGGGTAAAGGTGCCCCTGCCGCAGCCGGCACCCCGCCGAAGTATCAAGACGTGATGGGGGAGACGCTGGTCAAACTCGCACGCGCGGATAAAAACATCGTGGGCATCACCGCTGCCATGCCAGCGGGCACGGGTCTCAATACTTTAGAAGACGCCCTGCCCGATCAGTTTTTCGATGTCGGCATCGCCGAAGAACATGCCGTGCTCTTTGCCGCAGGTATGGCCACCTCCGGCTACCACCCCGTCTGCGCGATCTACTCCACCTTCCTCCAGCGCGCCTACGACCAGATCATCCACGACGTGGCCCTGCAAAAATTGCCCGTGCTCTTCTGCATGGATCGCGCCGGCCTCTCTCCCAATGATGGCGCAACGCACCACGGCCTCTTCGACCTCGCCTACCTACGCTGCGTGCCTGGCGTTGTCGTCATGGCGCCCGCCGACGAAGACGAACTCGCCGATATGATGGCCACCGGCCTCGCCTATCAAGGTGCCGCCTTCATCCGCTACCCTCGCGGCAATGCAGTGGGCACCCCAATCAAGCAACAACCCGAAATTTTAGAACTCGGCAAAGCACAACGCCGGCAAACTGGCAGCGACATCGACATCTGGGCCATCGGCGCAATGGTGGCCGATGCCGAAAAGCTGGCCGCCCGCCTGAGCGAGCACGGCATCCAAGCCGGCGTGGTCAACGCACGCTTCGTCAAACCGCTCGATACCGAACGACTCGCCGAGTCGGCACGCACCACCCGTCTGATCGTGACGATGGAAGACCACGTCATCACCGGCGGCCTCGGCACTGCCGTGATGGAAGCCCTGCAAGCAGCCGACCTGCAAAGCTGCCCCGTCGAGCGAATCGGCTGGCCAGACGCCTTCATCGAGCACGGCAGCTCCGTCACAAAGCTCCGCGAAGAAAACGGCCTCAGCCCCGAAGCGATCCTAGAGCGCATCTTGGCGAGATATCACTGAACCTACTCCAGCCCCAGCTTTTGGCGGCCAGCTTCAGAGATCATGTGTGGCGTCCACGGTGGATCCCATACGATGTCCACTTGCGCCTGCGAAACGCCGCCGAGGGCTTCGATATTCTTTTTCGCATCCTCGGCAATCACAGGCCCCATGCCGCAGCCTTGCGCGGTCAGGGTCATTTTCACGTTCACGGCATGGCGCCCTTCAGCATCAAGCTCATTAATTTGCAGATCATAGATCAGCCCCAAGTCCACAATATTGACGGGGATCTCCGGGTCGAAGCAGCCCCGCATCGCCTCCCATACGAGATCTTCGCTAAAGGGCACATCGTCGGGTGCCGACTCGGCAACCTTGGCCGCTTCGTCGAGTTGCGCTTGAGCACCCGCACCCAGCGCATCCCAGTCCTTCGCCGCCAGGCGAAAAAGCCCCGAATCCGTCCGAATCGTAACGGTGCCACCGAGCGCTTGTGAAATCACAGCACGTGTTCCGGCAGGAATCAGCTGAGTTTCACCAGCGGGAATGATTGTTGCCTCGGTTTCGCGGACGAGAGTTAATTCTTCGTTAAACTGCATTAGGCTAAGAAACACTACTCCGGTGCCTCCTGTCAATCCACCGCTAGCATAAAGCCGATTAGCGCATCTAAATAGTCGATCGACCACATAACTCAATGAAGGAATATCCTTGGCAAAGCCCTATCGTTTTTAGATAATACATACTTCCTTATCTTATCGAAATCCCTATTTTTTCACAATGCTCCGATCCACACTAAAATCCTGGGCAAATTTATTGCTTATTTTCGTTATATTGACGCCGACGCTCGCGAGAGCGCTTACATCTGCTGATGCGGATCAGATAGATCTAAGCATCCTCGAGCAGCGCGATGCTTTACTGCCCTACATGACGCCTCAGCAGAAGTATCAGTATCTTCAGCAATTGGGCGATATCAAACGCGCAGAATCCGACATCTGGACAGGGCAGATTATGGCGAACACCCAGCCCTCCACCTTAGACCCTAGCCGCGACATCAAGCCGACGATCGAGAGAGGCAAGAAGATGATTGAAAAGGCGCAACAAAGCCTCGCAGCCGCACAAAAAGAAATGGTGGCACTATTGACCACCGTCGAAGGGCAAAAAATCCAAGTAGTCGCCATCGACGCAACACGCTTCGACTATGCAATTGAATCCGCACACTACAAAGATGCGCTCACGGCGCAAAGCCAGCAACTACTGGAAACATGTTGGGAACTCGGCTACGAAACGCTTTTCTTCGATGGCATCTTCATCCAAGACAGCGAAGGCATGCACCGCGCCGATGCAGATTTACGGAACGGCGCCTACGACATACTCGTCAAAATCGACGGCACGCGATTCAGCGTCACCATCCCCGTAGATATCAAGCTCAAAGCCGACACCCAAGGCAATGCTAGCCACATTTTCAAATACGAGAACGAGTTAGTCTTTAAGGACGATAAAAAAGCCCTGCTCGTCATCGAACTGATCCGGCCTAAAGACTCTAGCACAGGGCTCCTTTCACTCAGAGCGATCGACTTAGAATCTCAACTGATTGCGGCGCAAAAAGTAATCAAAATCGATGACATCGTCGCGCTCCTAAACATCGACGCCGAAGGACTTGAAGATCAGGTTCCGACAGAGCTCAAACTACGCGACGAGGCTAACACCCTCGAAACACTCTCAAATCTGGACGACCCCTACACATTCGCATTAGAGACCCACTTCGACACCACTGAAGTCGCGGAACTGCTCACTTACACCCTACTGCGCAACACTCACTTGGCACTCGCCGACAGCGACTTCATCCTACGCGCCTACGGTGAATCACTTGACATGCCAGACGCATGGCAAGGCCAAGCCAACGCACGCCTCACCATCGAAGAAGATAAAGAAGCCGAAAGCTACCAACTCAGTGCACAAGCCGACGGCAGTGACCGCGTACTATCTGCGGGCACCCTCACTTTGGTTTTGCCCGAACCCACCCGAGTAGTGACTCCAGTAGTTGCCGGCGTCGAGTAGGTCTGAGCGCCCCCTAATCGAGTAGCCGCATATCCACCATTACGTCCTGAGCAATCCGCTCCAGACTGGTGCGAATATCCTCGCGGTCGATTTCTGCACTGCAGCCAAGACGCGCTTTCGCCTCAAACAACATGCCGCCTGAGTCCGGCGCGCTGTAGACTCTCGTGCTGAGTTCCTCGACATTGACACCCACTAAAGCCAAGGCCTTGAACACATCGCGCACGATGCCCGGATGGTCACTGCCGACCACTTCCAGATCAAACTGATGAAGCGGCTCAAGCTCTAAGCTGGCAGCGCCAGTCGCGATCATCACATCGAGGTCGCTGATCGTTCGCAGCGCCACCTCGAGGTCCTGCTGTTTATCTCCAGCGACAGTGACTTCAAGTAAGCCCACAAAGCGGCCAGCAAGATGCGCCATCCGACAATGCTCCCAGTTACCACCGTGTGCCGCAATCACATCGGCCAGTTTCTCGACAAGACCCGCGCGGTCTTTACCGCTGATCGTTAAAACTAATACACAATCCATAGTAGCAATGCATAGCCTATCCGCGCCAAAGCGCAAGAATCCTTAAAGATAGGTGCAGCAATAATCCGCGCCGCCTGCAGGCACCTTCAGACTGAACTTCGACTTCCCTGCGACTTCAAAGGATTGGCCTTCGCCATATGTATTCCATTCTTCGCTGCCCAGTAGTTTCACATCCATCGCGCCGCCAAGGACTTCCATCAGCTCGGGCGCTTCCGTGCCAAACTCATAATCGCCCGCCTGCATAAAGCCGAGGGTCTTCTTAGAACCATCCGCAAACTGCACTGTGCGGCTAGTGACTTGGCCGCCGAAATAAACATTGGCCTTTTTGATAACAGTGACTTTCTCGAATGTTTCAGACATGCGCTAAGTTCTCCGAATACCAAGGAAACTGTCGATCAAAATTATCGCCCAAAAAAGCTACAAATCCATCGGGCTGACCATCTCCTTCTTCGTCCGGCTCTGCACCGTGTGCGTGTAGATCATCGTTGTCCGAATATCGGCATGACCCGAATGGCACGGACTTAAGCGATTTGTTAAAATAACTGGGATCGGTTGCTTTAGCTACCGCGTATCCAAAAGTCCCTCTAGATCAGTGATTAATGGTAACTACTCAGGTCTTTTTTAAGAAGACTGTATAAAATTGAGTTAGAGCTTGTACTTTTAAATCTTCAGGTTTCTCTAAGGGCTGTGAATTCAAATGAACGCGAAGAACTGCGCAAAA
>Ga0105054_10002148_pt1 | contig 31792 bp, 35 predicted proteins | sample BON02_FD_78091 | JGI IMG/M metagenome (GOLD analysis project Ga0105054, IMG submission 78091) | Freshwater microbial communities from Lake Bonney liftoff mats and glacier meltwater in Antarctica - BON-02 (megahit assembly) | ecosystem: Environmental > Aquatic > Freshwater > Ice > Glacier...
AATTCTTTCTAGCAAATTCTTCATCATCTACAACTAGCGCTCTTAATTTCATAGTCTTACAATTTTATTAGACATCATTTTTTTTGACAAATCTGAAAATACAAATTTAAATTTCGGTATTTATCAAAAACAAAACATTTCAATCAAAATTAAACACACTTAAAACATTATGCACATACTTTGAATCAATAGATTCATCTGATTAAAAAGTATTAATTAGCTAAAAATAATAATAATAACTTCGTTAACTCAAGAGGTGATTCAATATGCATCATGTGACCAACATTTTCCTTTTTAGCATATAAAACTCCTGTGCCAGCTAACTCTTTCTCCATCAGTTGAAAAGGAACAATTGAATCTAACTCACCTTGTATAACAAAAAAATCCTCAGGAAACTGAGCCAACAATTCCTTAAAACTCACTCTATTTCGCATTGCCAATGAAGCGTAAGAAATTGAATGACTGTCCATTTTTAAAGAGTCTTCAATTAACTTTTCAATTTCAGTTGCAAACAAATCAGGCTTACTAAACAAATTTGGAATAACTGTATGAATTAATAACTCTTTATTTTTAAATACCAACTTAGCTATTTTCAATCTGTCATTTTTTTTAACTTCAGAATCTTCCCAAAAATTAGAATTCAAGAGAATAACTTTATTACAAAAAAGAGTATTAATTTCTCTATCTAAAGAGAATCTATGTTTGAGACTTAACGCTACATACCCACCCATTGAATGACCAACAATTGAAAATGAAGAAATAGCTAATTCTAAAATTAACTCTTCAACCTTATTAGCCATAAATTCCATCGTAGGCTCGTTGTCATCTTCGTTTAGGGAATCCCCATGACCAGGAAGATCAATTAGAATCACTTGAATTCCTAATGTTTCTAATTGTAAATTTTCCCACATAAATAAAGACTCTAAAAAACCGTGTAAAAACACTACGGGGTATCCTTCTCCTATAATTTTGTAATTTAATTTATTATTATTATTCATCTTACTCATTCATCAATGTTTCTATCTCATCTAATTCTAATGGAATATCTTTCATCAAATTAAAAGGAGATCCTGTATCTCTTACAACTAAATCATCTTCCAACCTAATACCAATTCCTTCTTCGGGGATATAAATACCTGGCTCACATGTAAATACCATACCTGCTTCCATTGGCTTATTCCAAGGCCCAACATCATGTGTATCTAATCCAATATAATGAGATGTTCCGTGCATAAAATATTTCTTATATGCTGGCCATTCAGGGTCTTGATTCTTAATATCTGTTTTATCAATCAATCCGAGTCTCACTAATTGACCTTCCATAATTCCGCCAACTTCTTTATGATAATCAGTGATAAAAGTCCCAGGTACAAGTAACTTTTCAGCTTCATTTTTAACATGTAAAACAGAATTGTAAATTGCCTTTTGACGATCTGTGAACCTTCCGTTTACAGGAATACACCTTGTTAAATCAGAAGCATAATTTGCATATTCAGCAGCCACGTCTAATAATATCACGTCTCCACTTTTACATTGTTGATTGTTTTCTATATAATGGAGAACACACGCATTTTTACCTGAGGCAATTATAGGCGTATAAGCAAAACCTTTGGAGCGATTCATTAGAAATTCATGAGCCAATTCAGCTTCCAATTCATACTCCCAAACACCCGGTTTCGTAAACTTCAACAACCTTCTAAATCCCGCTTCAGTAATTTTACACGCTTTTTGCATTAAATCAATTTCGATCAGCTCTTTAACAGAACGAAGTGAATGCATGATTGGTGCACTTTTCCTTACAGAATGTGAAGGATAGCTTTCTTTTACAGATTTAATAAATCGATCTTCACGAGTTTGAACTTCTGTATTCGCTCTTAAATGTTCGTTTGTATTTATATAGATCATATCAGCCTCCACCATCATTTGCTTGAATATTGCCTGAAACTGATCTAACCAATAAACTGTTTTAATTCCAGAAGTTTCAAGAGCTGTTTCTTTTGTTAATTTTTCACCCTCCCAAATTGCGATATGCTCATCTGTTTCTTTAAGGAATAAAACTTCTCTATGTTTCTCGTTGGAACAATTTGGATATATGACTAAAATACTTTCTTCTTGATCTACTCCAGATAAATATAAGATATCCCTATGTTGTTGAAAAGGCATCGTACTATCAGCACTAATGGGAAAAATATCATTCGAATTAAAAACGGCTAATGAATTCCCTTCTATTCTTGATGAAAACTTTAATCTATTTTCAATATACAGCTTATTATCAATTCTTTCGTATTTCATATTCACAAAATTATATTTCAAAAGTATGAAGGTACTAAAAAACAAATTGTTTCATTTTTAAATTTAAAAAAAAAAATTAAAACGTAAATAGTTTACGTTTACTCAAGCGAACTTTGTACTATAAATTAAAAGTTAATACTATGAAAACAATATTCGAAAGTCTAAAAATCAATAAAATAATATTTGAAACAGGGGATTCAGACGTAATAGTAAATACAAATATTCAACAAGGTGGAATGTCTTATGAATCAGACATAGTGATCAATCATTCCGACTTAAATGCATTAATAAATCGTATGCAACAAAAAGTAAATGAAAATATAGATATATCTTCCTTATTTGAATCAGAAAAAATGTACAATGGAAATCTATTATATACACTTGATGTAGAAAAGGTGATCAATGAGCATATTTTAATTGATTCTATGTCATTTAACAATCATATCAAACAAATTAGAGCATAATAAATTATGTTTAATGAATAAAAAAAAACAATAAAAATGGAATATTAGTTAAAAAAGTGATTTATAAAGAATTTATCGTAAATTGGTCTACTATTTTACTCTACAGAAGAACAATTTTAATAAAAAACTATGAAATTTACATTCTTTTTAACGATTCTACTAATCTCAATTTTATCATGTGTAAAACATGAAGTAATCCCAGCTCCTATACCTACTGTAATTTTATCAGCAAAATTTACAGCAACTATAAACGGCATCTCTACTGTCTTCGAAGATGGAGTATTAGGGTATAGTTGTAATCCAACACAAGAAAAAAATCTAGTTACTTCCCCTCTACTTTCAACAGCAATCGTTTATTCAAAAATAGGATCCACTCAAGCAACTGAAAGTATACAAATAGCACTTGGAAAAATTAATTGGGACGCAGCGAAATCAACAGAATTAACTTTACCATCATTTAATAGCTTTTTCAAAGACCCTTTAAATGTTTTACCTAAATACAAAGATGACCACTCTTCTGGATTCAGTGCGAAATACATTGACAAAAATGGAACTATTTATACATCAAGAGATACTAGCTCTCGATACAAAAGTGTCAAATTTTCAAATATTACCCAAGAATCTGATGCAACAGGAGATTACTCTAAATTTGTTTGTACTTTTAACTGCTATGTATATTATTTATCTGGACCAAATCCAGCGAACAATTTGGATTCGATACAAATTCAAAATGCACAATTTAAAGGTTGGTTCAAAAAATAATTATTTATAGAAAAGAAAAACATTACTAGAGATTAGAACATGGGTGTCAATTTAAAAATAGCAATTATTGGCGATTATAATTTCACTTATAATTCTCATCAAGCAACCAATTTAGCTCTTGATCATTCTGCAGATTTTCTAGATATTGAAATCAGTTATTACTGGATCAAAATAGACGAAGCAGCAAAAAATAAAAATCATTTACTTGATCAATTTGACGGAATATGGATTGCTCCTGGACCATATAAGAACTCGTTTTTCCTAACTGGTATTATTGATACAATCATAAAATTAGATATTCCAGTTTTATTAACTGGAGAAAGTTTTAAAAACCTGATTGAAGTTTTAGTGAACAAAAATCAATTGAACCCAAATGGAGAAAAGTTGATTTCAGACAATTTAATTGATAGTCAACAATTTGAAAAATTAACTATAATACCTCATTCAAAAGAATTTACACAAATATACCAGCACCATAACAACATAGAGCTAACTTCTTCTAGGTATAGCTTATACCCTCAGCTCATACATCAATTGATTGATGAAATAATCGATATAGAGGCATATAATGAATTTGAAGAGCCAGAAGTAATTAGTTTGAAAAATCACAAATTCTTTTTAGCTTGTGGATGTTGCCCTCAAATATCTTCAATTAGAGAAATAGCTCACCCATTGATCTACACCTTTGTGAAAGCATGTATGGTGTTTACTCAAAAAGAAAATGAAGAACTAAACTGATTAAAAAATAGTTTAGTTTTCTCGTTCCCTTTCAAATATTTCGTCAATTTTAAGATTTTTCCCTTCAGCAGCTGCACAAGCTAAAACATCACATCTTTCATTTTCAAAATGTCCGGCATGGCCTTTAACCCAATGTAAAACTAAATCAAATTTAGAATGCACTTCTAAGTATCGAAGCCATAAATCCTTGTTTTTCTTTCCTTTGAATCCAGTTTTCACCCAATTAAAAACCCAACGCTTTGATATGCTATCAATTACATATTTTGAATCTGAATAAATATGAACTGGATATTGATTTGTTTTTAAAGATTCCAAAGCAACAATAACAGCTAATAATTCCATTCGGTTATTAGTAGTCATTCTAAATCCTTCAGAAAGTTCTTTTATAACATCATTAAAGCGTAGTAAAGCACCATAACCACCTCTTCCAGGATTGCCTTTTGCAGAACCGTCAGTAAATATTTCAATTTTCATTTTTTAGATATTAAAATATCTAGACTTACGATTCAAATCCTCTCGTAGTCTAGAATAAAACACTTGATAACCAACGTTCCATTTCTTCAGTAGGTAAAGCTTTTCTTTTTGCTATATCTTCTACTTGATCTAAACTAATTTTGCCTAACCCAAAATACTTCGCTTTTGGGTGGGAAAAATACCAACCACTAACTGATGAAGCTGGTAACATTGCTAAACTTTCAGTCAATGAAACACCCGTGATTTCAGTTGCATTTAATAAAGTGAATAAACCTGTTTTTTCAGTGTGATCTGGACAAGCAGGATAACCTGGAGCTGGACGAATACCTTGATAACCTTCTTTAATTAGCTCTGAATTTTCTAAATTTTCAGAAACTGCATATCCCCAAAATTCTTTACGAACTCTTTCGTGCATTCTCTCAGCAAATGCTTCTGCCAAACGATCAGCTAATGCTTTTAATAAGATTGAGTTATAATCATCGTGATCAGCTTCAAAACGAAGAATATGCTCATCCATTCCAATACCAGTCGTAACAACAAAACCGCCGACATAATCTTTAATACCTGAACCTTTAGGTGCTATGAAATCCGCAAGAGCATAATTTGGTTGTCCGGCTACTTTTTGAAGCTGTTGACGTAAACTATGCTGTACATGAATGACTTTATCACGATTTTCATCTGCGTATATTTCTATATCATCCCCAATAGAATTTGCTGGAAATAAGCCAATTATAGCATTTGCCGTTAACCAATTTTCTTTCACAATTTTCGACAACATCACTTTCGCATCTTCAAATAATGATGAAGCTTCAACCCCAACGACAGCATCAGTTAGAATAGCGGGAAATTTTCCATGTAATTCCCAAGTCTGAAAGAAAGGAGTCCAATCTATATAATCAACTAATTCTTCTAGAGAATAAGAAAGGAATTGTTGGATTCCATTGTTATTTGGTTGCGTAATATCACTCTGATTCCACTCAATTTTAAATTTATTTTCTCTAGCTTTTGCTATGGTTAATAGCTTCTTAGCATTTTTGTGCTTTTCGTAATGTTCACGAAGCTTTTCGTACTCAGCTTTTACATTTAAAATGAAATCTGTTTTTTTAACTCCTAATAAGCTCTCAACAACTGTTACAGCTCTTGAAGCATCTAACACATGAATAGCCTGATCTTTAGTGAAATTATGATCTATTTTTACTGCTGTATGCACTTTTGATGTAGTAGCTCCACCAATCATCAATGGAATTTTTAAATTAGCTCTTTCCATTTCTTTAGCAACCGTAACCATTTCATCCAAAGAAGGAGTAATTAGACCACTTAAACCAATAATATCAACATTTTCATCAATTGCTCTTTGTATAATTTTATCAGCAGGAACCATCACGCCCATATCAATAACTTCATAATTATTACAAGCTAAAACAACACCTACTATATTTTTTCCAATATCATGTACATCTCCTTTAACAGTCGCCATTAATATTTTACCGGAAAATGATTGAACACCATCTTTTTCAGCTTCAATAAACGGCAATAAATAGGCAACAGCTTTTTTCATTACTCTAGCAGACTTAACTACCTGAGGAAGAAACATTTTACCACTCCCAAATAAATCTCCAACGATGTTCATTCCATCCATCAAAGGACCTTCAATTACTTCTATTGGTCGTGCAAATTGATGGCGACATTCTTCAACATCTTCATCAATAAACTCAACTAACCCTTTAACCAATGCATAAGACAACCTTTCATTTACTGGAACATCCCTCCACGAAAGATCTATTTCTCGTTTTTTACCTTCCCCTGAAACAGTAGCTGCATACTCTAACAAACGCTCAGTTGCATCCGATCTTTTATTAAACAAAACATCTTCAACAAATTGCATTAACTCTTTATCTACATTGTCATATACTTCAAGCATTGCAGGGTTAACAATCCCCATGTCCATTCCATTTTGAATTGCATGGTATAAAAATGCAGAATGCATAGCCTCTCTCACTTTATCATTTCCTCTAAAAGAAAATGAAACATTCGAAACACCACCACTTATGTGAGCACCAGGTAAATTTTCACGAATCCATTTAGTAGCTCTAAAAAAATCAAGGGCATTGTTATTATGCTCTTCCATTCCAGTCGCTACAGGAAAAATATTAGGGTCGAAAATAATATCATCTTGCGGAAACTTGACAACATCAACAAGAATATCGTAAGCGCGTTTACAAATCTCTATTCGTCTATCATAATTATCCGCCTGACCATCTTCATCAAAAGCCATCACAATTACAGCAGCACCATATCGTTTGATTAATTTCGCTTGATTAATGAAATTTTCCTCACCCTCTTTCAAAGAAATTGAATTTACAACTCCTTTACCTTGAATACATTTTAAACCAGCTTCAATAATTTCCCATTTGGAACTATCAATCATTACAGGAATTCTAGAAATATCAGGTTCAGCTGCAATAAGATTCAAAAAACGAACCATTGCCTCTTTCCCGTCAATCATCCCTTCGTCCATATTGACATCAATGATTTGAGCTCCGCCTTCTACTTGATCTCTTGCTACAGCAATAGCTGCTTCAAAATCTCCTTCTTTAATCATTCGAAGAAAAGCTCTTGAACCAGTCACATTTGTTCTTTCGCCAATATTGATGAAATTACTTTCAGAAGACACAATAAGTGGTTCAAGACCAGATAGTTTTAAAGTTCCTTTATAATTAGACATTCGTGTAAAATCTATGTATGTTTTTTATTCAGCTATTAATTCTCTCGGACTGTACGTTTCTGCCAATTTTGCAATTGCAGCAATATGATCGGGAGTTGTTCCGCAACATCCTCCAATTATATTGATTAAACCTTCGTCTAAAAATTCTTTGATTTGATCCGCCATTAATTCTGGAGTTTCATCATATTTACCAAAAGCATTCGGTAAACCAGCATTCGGATGTGCACTCACATTAAACGAACACGTTTGATTTAAAATTTGCAAATAAGGTCTCATCATTGAAGCTCCTAATGCACAATTTAAACCAACACTCAATAAAGACATGTGTGAAATTGAAATTAAAAAAGCTTCCGTTGTTTGCCCCGTTAATGTTCTTCCAGATTGATCTGTAATTGTACCAGAAACCATAATTGGTAATTCTTCTCCTCGCTTTTCAAAAACTTGATCGATAGCAAAAAGTGCTGCTTTCGCATTCAATGTATCGAAAACTGTTTCAACAAGAAGTATATCAACTCCACCGTCCATTAAAGCATTTGTTTGTTCTGTATATGCATCAACCAATTGATCAAAACTTATCCCTCTAAATCCTGGGTCATTTACATCTGGAGAAATAGAAGCCGTCCGATTTGTTGGTCCGATTGAACCTGCAACAAATCTTGGTTTTTCAGGGTTTTTAGTTGTGAATTCAACAGCAACTTTTTTAGCTATTTTTGCGCTGTGAAAATTAATATCATATACGTATTTCTCTAAAGCATAATCTGCTTGAGCAATCCATGTACCCGAAAATGTATTTGTTTCAGCAATATCAGCACCTGCTTCAAAATATTGACGGTGAATATCTTCTATGATTTCAGGACGGGTTAAGGATAATAAATCATTATTCCCTTTTAAAGAATGATCATGGCTTTCAAACCAACCTTTTCTAAAATCTTCCTCTTCTAATTTATGGCGTTGGATCATTGTTCCCATTGCGCCATCTAAAATTAAAATACGTTTTTTTAATATATCTTGAATTTTCTCCATTTTAATAAGTGCCTTATATTTAAACAAATATGAAACAAACAAAAACAAACAAAGTAGGAAGGAAAGTCATTAAAAACTATTCAACTTATCTTTTCAGTCAAGAGACTGATTGGATTTGGCACCTGTTCCGATACGGAGGTTGCCAAGGTTTCAAAGGGCCTAATCCCTCCACCTTTCTTCATAAGTTTATTTGAATGAACGAGGTACAAAGGTACTATGAATAAAAGTAATTTACAAAACTTTTTTCTGACAACATGTCAGAAAAAAATTCAGGGCATAGCATTTGACTTTGATCAATTATGAAAAAAAGATATTCGCATCCTTTTGGTTCTACTGTTGAGACAATTATGTATCCTTCGTTAATATTAATAATTATGTGGTTGTTTTTTTGGGCTGAACATTTATTTCCCACTTATCAATTTTATAAACTTGGGATTTTACCACGAACAACAGAAGGCTTAAAAGGAATTTTGCTTATGCCATTGATTCATTCAAAAAATGATAGTTCACATATTGTAAATAATTCTATTCCGACTGCTTTTTTATTAGGTGCTTTAATTTTTTTCTACAAAGAAATTGCTTTAAAAGTGTTTTTAATATGTTGGTTTTTAACGGGCATATTAGTATGGCTTTATGCACAAAATAAAGGGGCATATCATATTGGTATGAGTGGGATTGTTTATGCTCTTGCAGGTTTTTTATTTACAAGTGGGGTAATTCGGAAATTCTTACCTCTTCAAGCAATTTCGATGTTTGTCGCTTTTATGTATGGTGGGATGATATGGGGAGTGTTGCCAATGGAAGAAAAGATTTCTTGGGAAGGACACCTTATGGGATTAATTACAGGTATTGTTCTTGCGTTTATTTACAAAGAAAAGGGGCCACTACGACCAAAATTTCAATATGAAATTGAAAAAGAAATGGGAATAGAACCTCCTGATTTAGAAGGCATTTGGAACGAAAACATTCGATTAGCACAAGAATTTGAAAATCAACAAAAACAACTTCAAGAGCAAAAACCAACTGTTATTTACCACTACACGCCCAAATCTATTACAACTAAACCTCAGGATGGTAGCTACTTATAATTTTACCTGACCCTTTAGAAGTTTCTTTCCAAGAATCAGAATGAAATTCAATTTCTAAAAAATCGCATGTTTTCAAATCTACAAAATCGTCAATTAAATAAGCTGCAAAATCAGATAACCCGTTATTATGTCCAATAATAAAAGTAGTACCTCCTCCTTCTTGACTCCATAAAAATTTAAGCAAATGGTCTTTTTCAGCTAAATAAAGTGAATCAATATAATTGATGTTGCATTCCAATGCATGCTGTTTTTGAATGTTAGCTAATGTTTCTCTTGTTCTCGTAGCTGATGAGCAATAAATTCTAGTTGGGTTGAAATTCATTTTAAAAAAATATTCACCCATTTCTTTTGATTGAGCAAGACCTTTCTTTAATAATTTTCGATCAAAATCTTTCCCTGATATAGAGTTTTGATCTGTTTTAGCATGTCTTAAAATATATAGTTTCATGAAGTTGCGTTTAAATTTAGTTTGAAGATAAGGATTAGAATACTTACTTTTACACAGAGGCAAATCAGTCTATCGCTTTTTATTTATAAAAAGAGGAAAGTCTGGGCAGTATAGAGCACCGTACTTCTTAACGGGAAGGGCTATTGAAAAGTAGTACAGAAAGTGCCACAGAAAGGAAAACTACTTCTGATTTATTAGAAGAAAAGGTGAAAAGGTGGAGTAAGAGCCCACCGCTCAGATGGCGACATAGGAGGCAAGGTAAACCTTACGGACTGAAAGACCATGTAAACCAAGGCTAGAGGGCTGCTCGCCTGATCTTGGAGGGTAGGTCGATGGACTCTAAGAGTGATTTTAGAGCTAGATAAATGATAGACATTCACTATTTATAGTGATTACAGGACCCGGCTTATGATTTGTTTTTTTCTTTTACATTAAAAAAACCCTTATGAAATTATTTCATAAGGGTTTTTTTAATGTAAATTTAATTCTTTATCATCTTCCAAGCATTAAACCTAAAATAATTTCATGTCCCCCTGAGCTGTAATTTCTGAATTGATTAATTGAAAAATCATAGGAATAAGCAAACTTAAAACGATTACTAATATTCATACCTACCATTGCTATAACTGCATCTTTGTGTCTGTAAGAAGTTGTGAACCACAACCATTCCTTGTATTCAAATTGAAGAGACCCTTCAACTGATGGTTTTGAAGGGTTCATGTACTTTATCAAAAATGCTGGTGTAATCGTAACGCTTTCAACCAATGGTAATTTAATCCCTCAGGTGATATTAAAATGGATTTTAGGTTCAAAATTAGCTGTTCCTGATCCAAATTTCACCAAATTTTTTGTTAACTGATCTGCTGCGACACCTAAAAACAATTTTTCAGAATAGAAATAAAATCCTGCTCCTAAATTCATCACATTTACATTCCCTTGGTTACTTATAAAACTAGCATACGTATCATCAATAACGGTTGTCGAATTTGCTACTTGTGCTCTATCTTGTAAAAAAGCATTATTTTAAATACTACACAAATAATAGAAGTATTTGTTAATATATAAACAAAGTAATGGCAAGCGAAATTAAATTTTATAAAATACTTGAAATTCTATTTGCATCAATACCACAAATTAGGTATTTTTGCATTTAAATTATCTTCTATTTGTATTTAATCTAAATAAAGATAACTGAATTTAAAACAAAATAAATATGATTACAGTTAGTGATTCAGCAAGAGAACAAGCGCTTCATTTAATGAATGAAGATGGTAAACCCAATTTATTTATTCGTGTAGGTGTTGAGGGCGGAGGATGCTCAGGCCTATCCTATCAATTAAAATTTGACAACGAAGAAAAGGAGGGTGATAAAAGTTTTGAAGACAACGGCGTAAAAGTAGTTGTAGATAAAAAAAGTTATTTATACTTGATTGGTACATCACTCGATTTTTCTGGAGGACTAAACGGAAAAGGGTTTGTCTTCAATAATCCTAATGCCGGAAGAACGTGTGGTTGTGGTGAATCATTCTCTATTTAATTAAAACTCTTTAAAAAAAAACATGAGTTATACTGAAAATGAATTAGCAAAAGATCTCGAAAACCAAGAATACAAATATGGTTTCGTTACGAATATTGCAGCAGATCAAGTCCCCAAAGGACTTTCAGAGGAAACTATTCGTCTAATATCTTCTAAAAAAGAAGAACCTGAATGGTTACTTGATTATAGATTAAAAGCTTATAAAATTTGGTTAGAAATGGAAGAGCCAAATTGGGCACATGTTCATTATAAAAAACCTGATTTTCAAGACATTATATACTATTCGGCTGTCAAACAAAAAAAGTATGAAAGCTGGGATGATGTTGACCCTGAAATGAAAGCGACAATGGAAAAACTAGGGATTTCCATGGATGAACAAAAAGTTTTAACAGGTACAAACGTTGCAGTAGACTTTGTAATGGACTCTGTATCAGTAGCCACATCATTCAAGTCAAAATTATCAGAATTGGGAATAATTTTTAGTTCTTTTTCAGAAGCTGTAAAAGAACATCCTGAATTGGTAAAGAAATATTTAGGATCTGTTGTTCCTACTACTGATAATTTCTACGCAGCGTTGAATTCTGCTGTATTTACAGACGGGTCATTCTGCTACATTCCAAAAGGAGTTAGATGCCCGATGGAATTATCAACTTATTTTAGAATCAACGAACAAGGAACTGGACAATTTGAAAGAACATTAGTTGTTGCTGACAAAGGATCTTACGTTTCTTATTTAGAAGGTTGTACAGCGCCAATGAGAGATGAAAATCAATTGCATGCCGCTGTTGTTGAATTAGTTGCATTAGACGATGCAGAAATAAAATATTCGACTGTACAAAACTGGTATCCAGGAGATAAAGATGGAAAAGGTGGGATCTTCAATTTTGTAACCAAAAGAGGTATTTGTGAGAAAAATGCGAAAATTTCATGGACACAGGTTGAAACAGGTTCAGCAGTTACTTGGAAATATCCATCTTGCATTTTGAAAGGAGATAATTCGGTAGGCGAATTTTACTCAGTTGCGGTAACGAATCATCACCAACAAGCAGACACAGGAACCAAAATGATTCACTTGGGGAAAAACACGAAAAGCACAATTATTTCTAAAGGTGTTTCTGCTGGTAAATCAAACAATTCGTATAGAGGTTTGGTTCAAATACATAAAAATGCAACGAATGCACGAAATTTTTCTCAGTGTGATTCACTATTGATGACTGATGAGTGCGGAGCACATACGTTTCCTTACATTGAATGCAAAAACAGCACTGCTAAAATTGAACACGAAGCAACTACATCTAAAATTGGTGAAGATCAAATTTTCTATTGCCAACAAAGAGGGATTAGCAATGAAAAAGCGATTAGTTTGATTGTAAATGGATATTGTAAAGAAGTTTTGAATCAATTACCAATGGAATTTGCTGTTGAAGCTCAGAAATTATTAGCTATAAGTTTGGAGGGATCAGTAGGTTAGTATTTAATTCGAAACATTAATGAATTTCAGTTGTACTAAAAACAAAAATTAGTTATACAAGAATCACAACTCTTCCCTTTTGGAAGGGGAAACAAAATAAAAAAATGATTAAAATAGAAAATTTACACGCGTCAATTGACGGAAAAGAAATATTAAAAGGGTTGAATCTTGAAGTTAAGGCAGGTGAGATTCATGCTATTATGGGGCCAAATGGAGCTGGTAAAAGTACATTAGCTTCTATTCTTGCTGGAAGAGATATCTATAACATTACGGAAGGATCAGTTGATTTTGACGGAAAAGATTTACTAGATCTATCGATTGAAGACAGAGCACGTGAAGGATTGTTTTTAGCATTTCAATATCCGATTGAAATTCCAGGGGTTTCAAACATTAATTTTTTGAGAGCTTCATTAAATGAAATCCGTGATTACAAAGGAGAAGAACAAATTTCAGCAAAAGATTTCATGACATTAGTTCGTGAAAAATCTGCTATTGTAGAATTGGATCCAAAATTAGCTTCCCGCTCAGTGAACGAAGGGTTTTCAGGGGGTGAAAAGAAAAGAAATGAAATATTTCAAATGGCAATGCTGAATCCTAAACTAGCTATTTTAGATGAAACTGATTCAGGATTAGATATTGATGCATTGCGTATTGTTGCAAATGGAGTGAATAAATTAAAATCTAAAGACAATGCAACTATTGTAATTACACATTACCAAAGATTATTAGACTATATCGTCCCTGACTTTGTTCATGTACTTTATGATGGTAAAATTGTTAAAACTGGAACAAAAGAGTTAGCCTTAGAATTGGAAGAAAAAGGGTATGACTGGATCAAAGAAGAATTTTCTAAATAGAGATTTTTAAACGATAGTCGTTAGACTGAATAGTATTAGATGGCATACTTAAGACAAAAAAGAGATGAGTGAACTATTAAATTCAACAGAAATAAAAATTATAAATTCTAATGGTTTTGGAGGGGTATTGAATGAGAAATTAAAAAATCAGGCGTTCTCTATTTTAGAAACAATTCAATTTCCTACAACTAGAACTGAGGCATGGAAATATACGCGTTTAGGTAAAATAAGTAATAAGAAATTCACTATTCAAAAAGGAACAATTTCTTCTATTTCTGAATACAAAATTGTAGAAGAAGCAACAACTTTAACGTTTGTAAATGGATTTTATTCATCGGAATTATCCTCAAAAAACATTCCAGCGGGCATTGAAGTTACACCTTTATCTAACGGTGTTTCATCAACTGAAATCGGGCAGAACGTTCAAATAGAGAATGAAATATTTAACTCTATTAACACTTCATTTTCAACAGATGGAGCGAATATCGTTATAAAGGAAAAAACAGTTTTAGAAAAACCTCTACAAATTATCCATATTTCTACAGGCGAACATACGATTTCAAATGTAAGAAATTGCATCATAAGTGAAAAAAATTCACAAGCTGAAATCATACAAAGTTTCTTTTCTGAAAATGCGACAGAATCATTCACAAATGTTGTAACTGAAATTTTCGTTAAAGAAAATGCTCATTTGACACTCCATAAAATTCAAAAAGAAGACAATACTAGTTACCACGTTTCCACTGAACAAGTAGATCAACATAAAAACTCAACTTTTACTATTAACACACTTACTTTAAGTGGTGCGTTGGTAAGAAACAATTTAAACATTGAAGTGAATGGTGAAAACTGTGCTACTCATTTAAATGGAGGATACATTCTGAAAGGAAATCAACATGTTGATAATCACACATTAGTAGATCATAAAGTAGCCAATTGTAATTCATTCGAATTATACAAAGGAATTCTTAAAGACAAATCAACTGGTGTATTTAATGGAAAAGTTTTTGTGAGAAAAGATGCTCAAAAAATCAATGCTTTTCAATCAAATGCTAACGTATTATTAAGTGATGATGCAGCAATTAATTCAAAGCCAGAACTTGAGATTTATGCAGACGATGTGAAGTGTTCACACGGATCAACGACTGGACAATTGGATGAAGAAGCACTATTTTATTTACGTGCTCGTGGACTTTCAGAAAAATCAGCAAGAGAATTAATTGTTTCAGCTTTCATTAATGACGTAATAGAAAAAATAGAGAATGAAGAAGTCAGAAGCTTCATAATCAAAATAATACAATAAAATTAAACTATAAATTTAAAAAAAAGCTGTTGAATATTTTTAACAGCTTTTTTTACAACCTTATTTTAAGGAAAGTATAAAATGGAAAAAGAATATATTTTCAAATGGCTAAAAATAGCTTTCAAGAAAGACGAAGAAAATGAAGTTGAAACATTTTATTACGATACATTTTCTAAAAAATTTTTCACAATTACACTTCTTGAAAAATTCTTGATTAGTAAAAATAACGAAATAAACTTTAATCTATCTCCTTACTATTCCTCAGAAGAATTAGAACAAATCAAAAATTGGCTGCAAAAAATAGCTCAAAAAGATACGTCAATCATTCAACTTCCAACAATCGGAATAGCTACTTCTGACGAACATTTAACTGAACAAATAAATCAATTTTTATTTAAAAATGCGATTCGGTTATCCTTAGTGTCAGTATTTGAAATTTTACAAAAAGAACCTCTTAGAAAAAAGATAGTTACTCAACCTGAGAAAAATATAAAAACTTGGTGGAAATTCTGGTAAAAAGATAGATTAAATCCCCAAAGTTGAACCTCATTTTTTTTGCATGAAAATTAAACTAATAACATTCTTCTTAGGAATAGGAATCTATTCTATACTGCTTTCACAACCGTATGAAGGCATCGAAAAATCAAGTAAACTACCTGTAAGTATCAACAAGTCAGCATTTTATTCAATACGAAGTTCCTAAAAGTTCTGGGATTATGGCTTTGTTTACTGCTGCACTTTGGTAGTGTTCTAAAAAGTGTGTAAAATAAAATATTTTTCAACCTATTTTAATTTAAGTTTAATCTTTTTTTTCTATTATGGTCTCAATGTTTTCATTTTAGATTTCAACAAGGATTTAATATCCTTCATAAATTCTGATGCGTATACAAAATCATTAATCTCTTTATTTTCTGTGGTAATAATAGAGTTTTTGTCTCCGTTCCACCAATTCTGACCTTGATGTATAAAAATAATATTATCTCCAATTTCAATCACAGAATTCATATCATGCGTTATTACCACCGTTGTAATACCAAATTCGTAAGTAATCTCACGAATCAAATTATCAATTACAATAGATGTTTTTGGATCTAAACCTGAATTTGGTTCATCACAAAAAAGATATTTTGGTTTCATTGCAATCGCTCTAGCTATACCAATTCTCTTTTGCATTCCCCCACTACACTCCGCAGGAAGAAGTTTGTTTTTACCAGATAAATTCACTTTATCCAAGCAAAAATTAGCACGATCAAGCATTTCCTTTTTAGTCATTTTTGTCAACATAGAAAGAGGAAACATGATGTTTTCTTCTACTGTCATAGAATCAAACAATGCAGAACCTTGGAAAAGCATTCCTATTTCTTTTCTAATTTCACGTCTAGCATCACCTTCTAATTGTGTAAAATTACGTTCATCATATAAAATAGAGCCCGAATCAGGCTCATGTAACCCAACAACACATTTCGCCAAAACAGATTTTCCTTGACCAGATTGACCAATAATCATGTTCACTTTACCAGTTTCAAATTTTGCTGATAAATCAAATAAAACTTGATTACTACCAAACGATTTATTGATATTTTTAACTTCTATCATTACAAAAGTATCATTTGAGTTAGGAAGAAATTGCAAATCAAAATAACAACACTACTAATAACAACAGCTTGTGTAGATGATCTCCCAACGTCTAATGCTCCTCCTTTTGTATAATAACCATAAAAAGAAGAAACAGAAACAATTACGAAAGCGAAAACAACAGATTTAATTAAAGCATAACCAATATCTCCTAAAACAAAAAAAGAACGCAAACCAAAAACATACGTCTCAGTATTAGATAATCCAGAAGAAATTAGTGCCAACCAACCGCCAACAATACTTAATCCTATTGAAAAGATAATCATTATTGGGAAAAACAAAACTGCACCTATAATTTTAGGTAAGACCAAGTATGTCAGCGAGTTAATACCCATAGTTTCCAATGCATCAATTTGTTCGGTAACTCTCATTGTTCCAATTTCAGAGGCGATATTTGAACCGATTTTCCCGGCTAAAATTAAAGAAAGTATCGTTGGTGAAAATTCTAAAATCGTACTTGAACGAGTGATATATCCAATCGTGTATTCAGGAAGAATAGGAGAAGTCATGTTCGCAGCTGTTTGAAGCGCAATTACTGCACCCATAAACAAAGAAAGCAAAGCAACAATTGGCAAAGATTTAACCCCAATTACTTCAATTTCGTTAAGGAGCCGTTTGCGAAATATTTTCCATTTTTCTGGGCGTGAAAATACAATATGAAGCATCATAAAATATTTTCCTATGTTTGATAATAAATTCATCGTAGCCGTAAAGTTAATAGATTTCTGTAAATTTAAAGCGTGAAAAAAGAAATATTAACCAAGCGTGAAAAGGTCATGGAAGGATTTAAAAAATTCTTACCCCTTGGATTTGAAGAAATTGTTGTCGACTTATTTTTAGCTTCTCCAATAAATTTCAAAATTGTACCTCCAAGAAAAACAAAATTAGGTGATTTTAGAATGGGTTCAACACTACAAAAACCTCAAATAACAATCAACGGAGATTTGAATCCTTATTCATTTTTAATCACAACTTTACATGAATTTGCTCATTTACATACTTTTCAACAATATGGAAACCGAGTAAATCCCCATGGAGAAGAATGGAAATCTAATTTTAGAAAATTATTGATTCCAATTATCGACTCTAAAAAATTGCCGAAAGATATTGAACATGCCTTAGTAGACTCACTTGTTAGTATCAAAGCTTCTTCTTGCACAGATATGAAACTATCTCGAATATTGAAAAATTATGACGAGATGAAAGATGGAATTGAACTATTAGAACGTCTGCCAAAAAACACTATATTTGCATTAAATGGTAGAGAATTTATAAAAGGGGAATTGAGAAGAAAACGATACTTATGTGAAGAAACAATAAGTAAACGTCAATTTTTAGTCAACGCATTAGCAGAAGTTTACCCAATTAAAAACACACATTAAATATGGAAAATAATTATTGCATCATTATGGCAGGAGGAGTTGGAAGCCGTTTTTGGCCAATGTCTACTCCACAATGTCCAAAACAATTTTTAGATGTTTTAGGAATTGGGAAATCATTAATTCAGATGACTTATGAGCGATTATTACACATTGCCCCCAAAGAAAACATATATGTTGTAACCAATGAATGTTACGCAGAATTAGTTCAAAATCAATTAACAGAACTTACTAGAACTCAAATATTAACGGAGCCGAAACGAAAAAACACAGCTCCCTGTATTGCGTATGCAAGTGCTAAAATATTTGCATTAAATCCAAACGCAACTTTAATCGTTGCGCCTTCAGATCATTTAATTTTAAAAGAAGAGAATTTCATTCAAACCATAAATATCGCAATTGAAGATGCTAATTTGGACGAAAAATTAGTGACTTTAGGAATAAAACCTACTCGTCCTGATACTGGATATGGATATATTGAATTCTCAGATGAAAAAGAGATATTTCCAGGACAAGTAACTGAGGTAAAACATTTTAGAGAAAAACCAAGCAAAGAAATGGCAGAACTTTTCTTAAAAAGCGGTAATTACTATTGGAATTCAGGAATATTTATTTGGAAAGCTCAAAGCATTCTAAACGCATTAGAAAAATTTAAACCAGAATTATTTCAGCTGTTTGCAGGAGATTTGAGCTTTTACAATACACCTTTAGAACAAGAAAATATCAACCGTTGTTTTGAAGAATGCGAAGATATTTCAATTGACTTTGCGGTAATGGAAAATGCTAAAAATACGGATGTTGTTTTGGCAAATTTCGATTGGTCTGATTTAGGTACGTGGGGAAGTTTATACACGCACCTTGAAAAAGATTTTAATGGAAATGCAGTTATTGGAGACAATGTTCATATTATGAATTCTACTAATTGTATTGTGAATTTACCTAACAACAAATTAGCATTGATAGAAGGTCTTGATAATCATATAGTTGTAGAATCAGATAACGTATTAATGATTTTAAATAAAAATGATGAGCAAAATTTAAAAAAATACATGCTTCCGATGGCAGAAAAAAGTCCGGAGTTTTTTAAGTAATCCTAGTTTACTAAAAAAGCCTGTTTTCAAATTGAAAACAGGCTTTTTTTACAGCTGAACATTACTTTAAAAAATTATAAAGCTGCGCTAGAACATGAAAAAGCTCTATCAACCTTTTTGAATAATCCTTGCAATACTTTTCCTGGACCAACTTCAATCACTTCTGAAGCGCCATCAGCAATCATTTGATTCATTGTTTGAGTCCATCTTACAGGCGCAGTTAATTGAGAAACTAAATTCCTTTTTATTTCTGCAGGATCTGAAATCGCTGAAGCAGTCACATTTTGATATATAGGGCATTTTGGTTGGTTAAACACTGTTTGCTCTATTGCAGCAGCTAACTCTTCACGAGCAGGCTCCATTAAAGGGGAGTGAAAAGCTCCTCCTACAGGCAATAACAATGCTCTTTTAGCTCCAGCTTCAATTAATTTAGCGCACGCTTCTTCAACAGCAGGAACAGAACCTGAAATCACTAATTGACCAGGACAGTTGTAGTTTGCAGCAACCACAACTCCATTTATTTCTTTACAAATATTTTCAACGACACCATCTTCTAAGCCTAAAATAGCAGCCATTGTTGACGGTTCAACTTCACATGCTTTTTGCATAGCTAAAGCACGTTGGTAAACTAACTTCAAAGCATCTTCAAAGTTCAATGTACCGTTTGCAACCAATGCAGAGAATTCACCTAATGAATGTCCTGCCACCATATCCGGCTGAAAAGAATCACCTAAACAAGCAGCTAATATGGTAGAATGTAAAAAGATAGCTGGCTGTGTCACTTTTGTTTGTTTTAATTCTTCATCAGAACCTTCAAACATGATTTTTACAATATCAAAACCTAGCACCTCATTTGCTTTTTCAAACATTGATTTTGCTAAAGGTGCGTTATCATAAAGATCTTTCCCCATTCCCGTAAATTGTGCCCCTTGACCAGGGAATACATAAGCTTTCATAATTTCAAATTTGATAATGTAAGGCGCAAAGATACTTAATCTCTTCTCAACATGGCAAAAAAAAAGCCTTGATTAAAATCAAGGCTTTTCAAAAAAAGAGTAGAAATTATTTTCTAACTAATTTATGTGTAATTTGAGATTCATTAGTTGTCAAAGTAACATAGTATAAACCACTATTATACGTTGAAGCATCTAAAGAAATTGTGTGAGAACCAGCATTTTTGTCACCTTCGTTCGAAGTGTAAACAGTTTTACCAGTAATATCAACAATTTTCACAGAAACTTTAGAAGAATTTGCTAATGTAAAATTAATTTCTGTAGCTCCTGAAGTAGGATTTGGAGAGATTTTACTTGAAGAAACATTTAAAGCTGCTTCTTTGATAGAGGCAGTTTTATCTAAATCAATACTTACCATGATAGCAGGAACAAAATCATTTGAATAAAAAGTAACTTCAGAAGAACCATTGTTAAATCCTAATACATAATCAGAAGAAACATTTTGAGCAGTTGCAAATCTTACTGGAGTTGTTCCAACATTATTACAAGCTACTACCAACAATGTGTCTTCTGCAGAAACAGCAATTGGAGTTGCTAAAAATAATTTATTTGTTTTATTATTTAATCCAGTAGTAATAGTAACAGCAGCAGTTGCGCCAGCTAATTCAAACATCCCATCAACTAATTTCCAAACTTCTCCATAAAACTCTTGACCAACATTAGTAGCGGTATTTGCTAAACGAATAGATACCGCATCAACTAAATCAGTAGCATAAATTGGCATAATGTTCCCAATTTTGAAAGAAGAAGTTGAAGATGTGAAAGAACCAATAGTTCCTAAAGGAACACCATTGTGAACTGCATAGTTTTTAGGAGTAATTTTGAAAGAACCTTTTTTAACATTGTCAGAAGAAATATCATCAGTTAAACCTGTAGCTGTAGCTGTAAAGTTATAAATAGCAACTGCAGTTGGTGTAAAACCTGCAGTTGAAAAACTAATTGTATCAACAATCACATTCACTGTACTAGGAATTGCTGTAAATGTAGCCGTAGCCCCAACTGTAACTGCAGCACTTAAGCTTACATTTGTTTGATTTACTTTGCCATTATTAACGATTTTCCCTTTGAAATTTAAAGGAACAACTTGACTTAATGGAAGTTCGTAAACTGCAATATCTCCATCATTTGGATAAACTCCAGCATTTAATAACGTTAAATCATTATCAGCTAAACCAACAATTGAAACGTCATCAATCATCCAACCATATGTAAACCAAGCTCCATCTTCTGTCATTGTTGGAAAACGAGAAGTCCATTTGAATCTAACATATAATGTAGTAGCAGAATTACTGATAACATTTGAAAGATTTATAGATACATTCGTGGGATTTGGAATCGCAACGTTAAGAGTATAATTTGAATTATCACCTACTTTTGTCCAAGTTGTACCATCAGTACTTACTTCAAATTCCTGAGAATCATTAAATAACCTAACATATTGTTTAAAACGCAATGAGATTTTGTTTGAAGTTAACACAATAGGAGAAACAGTCGTTAATGTATGAGTTACACCTTTACTAGTAGCTGTAAAAGGTCCATTGTATAATTCTGCAAAATTTCCTTTAGAAGTTGAAACAATTTTACTAATCTCACTTTCAACAGTTGAATTAATATTCCAACCTGAATTTACTCCAGCAACTCCAGTAAGACCTGAAGTAGCAGCTAACCATTGAGAAGGATTTGTGAAATCACTTGCCCAAACAGTATCACCTATTGCCTTCTCTACAGAAGCATTATCTTTAGCATTCGTTGTAGTCGTCTCTTTGATCGTTTTGATTTCCGTTTGAAAGCTTTCTTTTTTAGAAACACTTTCATTTTTTTGTGCTGTCGCTACTGATAAAGAAGCAATACACATGATACTTAAATAGATTTTTTTCATAGTATATAATTTTTTTGTAAAAATATAACATTAATAATCTATTAACAAATTAAAAAATGGAATACTGATTTAAAGGTGTGAATTAAAGAGTAAAGTGTTGATTTCTATCTAATTAATTTTTTAGAATCTTTCTTTGATTGTTTATTCAACGACTTTGCAGACCTTGCTTTTCGAGAATTTTTACGTAATTTATTTGCTGCTTTAATTTGGCTATTGGCTTCTCTTTGAACAATCTGATTTCTAGTTTTAACGGTATTATTATGACTCGTTTTACCGTTATAATTTGGCTGGTAGGGTTTCTTAGCACATTGAAATCCGAGAATCGAAATAAGAAAGATAAACAGAAAACGTAGCATAAAATAAATTGATTTGAATTTTAAATGAATACGACAAATATAGATAGAAAAATGAAAAAAGATACTGAAATAAAACTAAATTTAAGAAGTTTAAAGACAATTCATTGTGAATAACTAAATTCCTTTTTAAAATTCTTAACCATTACATCAAATTTACCACTCTCAGTTACACGATTATATTTGGAGTTAATAAAAGATAAATCATTGTTTTTGAGAGTAAAAAAACCGTTCTACTTTCTCCAGGCTTCAATTTCGCTCTTTTAAAATAACGCAATCGTTTCACTGAAGACGTGATACTCGAATACTGATCCCACGTAAATAATTCTACAATTTCTGTTCCTTCAACTTTTCCAGTATTTTTAACAACCACAGATACTTTTAATTCTTCGTTCCTCTCGAATGAGTGATCCGCTTTTAAATTTGAATATTCAAAAACAGTATAACTCAAGCCAAAGGCAAAAGGATATTGAACGTCATAACCTGTTTCAGTATCTCCTTTTCCAAGATCTTCTAATAAGGAAGAATATTTCAAATCATACGTCGCTAAATTACCACTGTATTTCGGATAGGTAAACGGGAGTTTTCCACTTGGATTGTTGATTCCGAATAGCGTTTCTGCAATTGCCTTTCCTGCCATACTTCCCGACCAATACGCCATTAAAATTGCTTTCGTTTTTGGTTCAATCTGAAAAATCAGTAAGCAGTGCTTTATTAGTTCATTTGAAAGATTAAACCTAGAAGTATATTTCAAAAAAACTCCTAGTTACGGGAGTTTTTTTCATTTTCTCTTTCTTACAAAAATAGTTTTAAAAATTATAAACTGTTCAATGGTTGATTTTACTATATTTACAACACTATGAAAGTTCCAATTCTAATTATCGGTGGTGGTTTGGCAGGATTGACTGCGGCAATTCATTTGTCTAAATTGGGGTATTTAGTAACTATTGTAGAGAAAAACGGCTACCCAAAACACAAAGTTTGTGGCGAATACATTTCAAATGAAGTAGTTGATTATTTTTCATGGCTTGGTCTTGACCCCATTTTAGCAAAAAGCCAATCCATTAGTCAATTCAGATTAGAAATTGATAAATCTAATTTCTGTGAAGTAAGGTTGCCTCTCGGTGGGTTCGGAATAAGTAGGTATTTGCTTGATGATTTACTTTATCAAAAAGCCAAATCGCAAAATTGTTCTTTTATTCATGAAACGGTTTCAGATATTACGTTTTCAAACAATACATTCAAGGTTGTTTTAAGTTCAGGTTTGGAAGTTGAAACACCAATTGCCATTGGAAGCTTCGGAAAAAGATCTACAATTGATGTGAATTTAAAACGTAATTTCATTCAGGAAAAATCGCATTGGATGGCAATAAAAGGCCATTTCAAAGGGCAATTCTCTAACGATTTGGTAGGCTTATACCCCTTTAATGGAGGCTATTGCGGTGTTTCAAAAGTAGAAAATAATTTAATAAATATCTGTTACATCGTACAAACAAAGGTTTTTAAAAAGTATAAAAATATTCCAGATTTTGAATTTCATACCTTGCTCAAAAATGAGGGTTTAAAAGCAGTTTTGGATAACTCTAAAGCAGTTTTTAAAACACCTTTGACCATTAGTCAAATTTCGTTTGATGACAAAAAAGCGGTCGAAAATCACGTTTTAATGATTGGCGATGCGGCAGGTTTGATTCATCCTTTGTGTGGAAACGGTATGGCAATGGCCATTCATAGTGCAAAAATAGCTTCCGAATTGGTGCATAATGCGCTACAAGAAGCAATTTTTTCGCGAGAAAAATTAGAAATTAACTATCAAGATAAATGGAATGAAACATTTAAAAATCGCTTGAAAATGGGCAGAAACTTATCTTCTTTGTTGCTTAATCCCTATTTAACAAAAATCACTATGAAAATGGTAGCTCGATTTCCAGCACTTTTTAAATACATTATAAAAAAAACGCACGGTAACTTAATTCCAAATCCAGCTTAATGTTCATAAATACAAAATTGCGCACCGAAAAGACCGAAATCATGGACGATTTTTTGCTTGAAGGCGATGAATTAAGAGAAGCATTAGATAAAATTGCAAAAATAAATCAATTATTAGGTGGAAATAAATTGACTTTAGAGGGTTTGAAGGAAATTTTGCCGAAAATTGATGAAAATAAATTGATTACAATCGTTGATATCGGTTGTGGAAACGGCGATATGTTGCGGAAAATAGCCGACTTCGGAATCCAAAATAATCATAATTTTAAGTTGATTGGGATTGATGCCAATGCTTATACCGTAAATCACGCCAGGAACTTGTCTTCTAATTATCTAAATATCAGCTTTTTATGTGAAGATATCTTTTCGATGAATGAAGAAAAAATGAATTGTGATATCATTGTATGTACTTTGACATTGCACCATTTCAAGGAATTGGAAATCATCACCATTTTAAAGGTTTTTAAAAAATGTGCTAAGTTGGGCATTATTATAAATGATTTGCAAAGAAATGCAGTTGCTTATCGATTATTTCAGTTATTATGTGTAACTTTTACTCTTAATAAAATGTCGAGAGAAGATGGATTAACGTCTATTTTAAGAGGTTTCAAAAAAGAAGAATTGGTTGCTTTTTCAGATAAATTAAATTTTAATAAATACAGTATTCAATGGAAATGGGCGTTCCGATACCAGTGGATAATTCAAAATATATGAGTGTAAAAATTGTACAAGTTGCCAAAGAATTACCAAAGTATTCTCGAACAACAGCCGAATTAATTCCTTTTTTAGATGTTTGGCTTCAAAATCAGGACGAGCGTTTTATTCGCAAAGTAAAGAAAATTTTTGAAGGTGCCGCCGTGGATAAACGCTATTCCATTATGGATCCTATTGAAGTTTTTACAGCCACTTCTTTTGAGGAAAAAAATGATATTTATGCCAGAGAGGTAACTATTTTAGGGGAAAATGTCTTAAAAAAAGCACTTGAAAAAGCGAATTGGAAAGGCGAGGAACTGGATTATATTATTACGGTAAGTTGTACAGGTATTATGATTCCGTCGTTAGATGCCTATTTGATTAATAAATTAAAATTGCGGCAAGACATTGTTCGACTGCCAGTTACCGAAATGGGTTGTGCAGCTGGTATATCCGGAATTATTTATGCGCAAAATTTTCTAAAAGCAAATCCAGGTAAAAAAGCTGCGGTAATTGCCGTCGAAAGTCCATCGGCTACTTTTCAGCTTGATGATTTTTCGATGCCAAATATTGTGAGTGCGGCCATTTTTGGCGATGGAGCAGCGTGCGTTTTGTTGTCTTCTAATGAAAGTGACGAAGGCCCTACGATTTTAGATCAAGAAATGTATCATTTTTATGATAATGAGCACATGATGGGTTTTAAATTAACCAATTCTGGACTACAAATGGTTTTAGATATTGAAGTACCAAATACCATCGCATCACATTTTCCTGATATTATCCATCCATTTTTGGCTCAAAATAATTTAAAAATTAAAGATATTGAACACTTAATATTTCATCCAGGTGGAAAAAAAATTGTGCAAACCGTCGAAGAATTATTTTCTGATTTGGGAAAAAACATCAATGCTACAAAGGAAGTTTTGCGGCTTTATGGCAATATGTCTAGTGCCACAGTGCTGTATGTTTTAGAAAGAGTTATGGACGAAAAACCGAAAAAAGGCGAAAAAGGAATTATGTTGAGTTTTGGCCCTGGCTTTTCGGCTCAACGCATTTTATTAGAATTTTAATAATGACAAATCAGGATATTATTGCACAATTACCGTATTCAAAACCTTTTTTGTTTGTAGATGAGATTCTTTCAGTTTCAGAAAAGGGCGTAGAAGGAACATTTTATTTTAACGAAAATTTGGACTTTTACAAAGGCCATTTTAAAGACAATCCCATAACGCCTGGTGTCATTTTAACTGAAACAATGGCTCAAATTGGGCTAGTGTGTTTAGGTGTTTTTTTACTCAATAATAAATTTACTAAAACTAGTGCAATTGCCTTAACTTCAAGCGAAATAGAATATTTAAAACCTGTTTTTCCAAATTCTAAAGTGAAGGTGGTTTCTGAAAAAGTATATTTCAGATTTAATAAATTAAAATGCAACGTTACCATGTATAATGATTTGGAAGAACAAGTCTGTCGGGGTACAATTGCAGGAATGATAATTTCTTAAAGTAAATGAAGAGAAGAGTTGTAATAACGGGAATCGGCATTGTTGCGCCAAACGGCGTGGGCAAAGATGCATTTCGTATTGCTTTAGAAACAGGTATTTCAGGAATAAAGTTCGACGCGCAATTGGCGGATTTAAAATTTTCATGCACTGTTTCAGGAAAACCTGATTTAAGTGATGCCTACATCGGAGCATTTTTTACTGATTTGGAATTACGAAATTTTAATTCTTCTGGAATTTTATACGGCGTCATTGCAGGAATGCAAGCTTGGAAAGACGCTGGTTTACAAATTTCAAATCCAGAACAACCTGATTATGATAGCGGAACTATTTTCGGATCGGGAACTTCAGGCATTGATAAATTCCGAGAAAGTATTTATAAAATTGACGATTTGCAGACTCGGCGTTTGGGAAGTACAGTGGTTGCGCAAACCATGAACAGTGGGGTTAGTGCTTTTTTAGCGGGAAAATTAGGTTTGGGTAATCAAGTCACCACTAATTCATCCGCTTGCACTACAGGTACCGAAAGTCTTTTGATGGCTTTTGAACGCGTTCAGTCGGGAAAGGCAATCCGAATGCTTGCTGGAAGCACAAGCGATTCTGGCCCTTATATTTGGGCTGGATTTGATGCGATGAAAGTGTGCACTTTTAAACACAACGACCGTCCTGAACAAGCGTCAAGGCCGATGAGCGAGTCGGCCTCCGGATTCGTTCCTTCGAGTGGGGCTGGTGCTTTTATTGTCGAAGATTTAGAAACAGCAGTGGCAAGAAATGCTACCATTTATGCAGAGATTCTTGGCGGAAATGTCAATTCAGGCGGGCAAAGGGGTTCTGGCACAATGACAGCGCCAAATTCAGAAGCAGTTCAAAAATGCATTAGGGATGCAATTTTAGATGCAAAAATTAATGCATCAGAAATTGATGTTGTTAACGGTCATTTAACGGCTACTTCAAAAGACGTATTGGAAATTGAAAACTGGTCGAAAGCGTTAAACCGAAGTGGTACTGATTTTCCTTACATAAATACCTTAAAAGGTATGGTCGGACATTGTTTATCGGCTGCCGGAAGTATCGAACTTGTTGCTTCTATTCTGGAAATTCATCACGATTTTATATTTCCTTCCATAAATTGTGCTGATTTGCATCCTGATATCAACAAAATAATTAGTTTAGATAAAATACCACACAAAACAATCTATCAACCAGTTACTATTTTAGCCAAAGCTAGTTTTGGTTTTGGAGACGTAAATGGTTGTGTAATTTTAAAAAAATACAGCAATGAAGCAAATTGAAGAATTAAAACAGATTATTAAACCTTACGTACCCAATCAGCAACAGCTTGAAAATTTGACTTTTGAAACAGATTTCATTAAGGATTTAGCTATAAATTCTGCAAATATGGTAGATATTATTTTGGATATCGAAGAAAAATTCGACATTACAATAGATAATGAAAGTATGGAGAAAATGATGACGGTGCAAGCGGCATTGGCAATAATTGACCAAGAATTAGCAAAGAAATGATTGGAAACGACATTGTAGATTTGCAGTTGGCAAAAGTGCAATCCAATTGGATGCGGCCGCGGTATCTTGAGAAAATATGTACCAAAACTGAATTGGCTTTTATTCAAAAATCATTAAATCCAGCACTCGAAATTTGGAAATTGTGGAGTAGGAAGGAAGCCGCCTATAAAATTTATAATAGAGAAACAGGTATAAGAGGCTTCTTTCCTTGGAGAATCGCTTGTTCGCTTCGAAAAAAAACTGTTGAAAATGACACTGATTTTGTGATAATTGATACTGAAAAATATTTTACGAAAACTATTGTAAATAGCGAATATGTTTACACTGTTGCGGCAAAATCTTTGCTGTTTTTTGACCAAATCATTGAACTGAATGCAGCTCAAAAAATCATAAAAATTAATGATTTACCCTTTATTGAAGATACTTTGCAGCCTGTATCAATAACGCATCACGGTCGTTTTGAAAAAAAAATAACCTTACTCTATTCGTAAATATTTTTTCAGTTTTATAAAACACAAGCCCATTGTATAAGCTTCTTCGACAGGTGAATCATGCTCTATTTCGGGTATTTTCAAACATGGGCAATTTCTGCAACTGAAAAAATTTTGTCTTCACTGGATTCATTCCATTTTTTAAACATAATTTCTAAATCAAAGTCAACGCGATGACCAATAATAGTGGCGTTTTCTAACTCCTGAATTAGCTGTTCAATCCCATCAGCTTCAGTAGATTTTGGCATTTTCGATTCAAATATAAATTCATTTGAAAATCCATTATCATGGTTATAAATGTACTGAAGTAAAATAACTTCGAAGGTATCTTTAATTACCAAATAACCATCAGTGATGCCAACCGCTGCCACAGTCAAAATCACATCTTTTTATGGATTTAAACCAGTAGGTTGCACGCTCAAGGTTGCAAATCAAATTTATTTATTTGTCATTTCTAAATAGCTTTCTCCTTTAACTGGTTTACCGTTCATTTCCCCTCTAACATCACATAAACCTTCCCAATAAATGACGCTGCCAAAAAAACTTTTAATTTTTAGTTCTTGGTTCGGCATTATGGGAATCATGGTTAACTTAATTTCCAATTTAGGGATTTCGATTTCCCAATGTAATGGATATGATTTTTTGGTATTTGGACTTTTCCAATCTTTTTTTGCAACTAACTTAATATCTTCATGATTAAGTTTCATTGTATTTCCCAAACTATCAATATAAGTTCCCCCAAATAAATAATTATCACTTTTTTTAGATTTTATGCGGTACAACATCAAATCAGATTGATTATCTAAAGATATGGCGGTCCAATCCCAAGCAATATCTTTTTTAGTGATTTCTCCACAATTCCATTGTCGGTCGTACCACATTATTCCTTCCACAGGAATTTCCTTTCCATTTAAAGTAATACTTCCTTTGGTTTTTAATCTTGGGTAAGAATAATATCCAGCGGTAGTAATATCGCCGTAATTTACATAACCGCTGTCTCCATGCAAAACAACTGGTTTAGTTGGAGTTGTAGTTAAGTTAAAACCAACGGAATTCTTTTTCATTTTAGCAGAAATAGTGTAATACCCTTGACCTCCTTTCCAACTATAATCTTGAACTTGAAAATTTATAGGGGGCTGGCTTTCTATTTCAATTTCATTGTTATGATTATCAATCATATAACTGCCCAAATCCTCCGATACAATTGATTTTCCTAAATAATTCTTTCGATTTTTAATCAGATAATCATAGTGAAAAACCGAATCATTTTCATCTGTTACAGCAACATTTACCATTACTCTGCTTACATGATCTTTGGTGCAAAAATGGAAAAAAACGTATTCAACACCATATCTATTATTTAAGCTATCGCGAAATGTCCCAGTTAAATACCACCATTCCAATGAATTTTTATTATTAACAGCCTCCGATTTAGGAAACTTGACGATTTCCCCTTTTACGTTATATTTAGTTAAAAAAGGATTTTTGCAACTACTAACAATAACGATAATTCCAAATGCAATGCTTAAAGCTTTAATGCCTTTCATAATAATATTAGTTGAAAATTAATTAATTGCAAAATTAAAGAAAGTATGATGAAAAAAGAATATCAAGCTACAAAAAAAAATTAATAATAAACAACTATCCTTTAAAAAGATATTTAAAATAATAATTTGCTGGTGGAACAACTTATCGCTATCTTTTAAATACAATACTTCGCTAAAAAAACAACATTTGTAATAGATTCATTAAATCCTAAAAGGTTCATTGGAAATTATGGTTTCATAATAGAGGTAGATCCTATTATGTATTGGATATTTGATGATATAAATAAAATCCTTATTGATGAAAAAAGTGAAAAATTTAGAAAAATTAAAACATCTAAAAATTATAAAAGGGCTTTTAAAGCCCTTTTATTTTAGTGTGTATTCTAATTCTAAAAGTGGTATTTAAAATGCTTGGCGGATTCAAGTCTCAACTATTTTTAAAATTTGCTATTTTTATTAAATTTACCGTTACAAAATCTTTAGAAAAAAGAATCTAAAATACTTGTTTTATAAGCCTAGCATAACTAAATCTTCCTGATTTAAACGGGTCAGGTCAAAAAGTTGGGGAGTAAGCTATAAAAAAGTATTTTTACAAAAAAAAAGTTATCGAAACATTAAGCATACAATTACTCTATCAATTATTCCCATCTGAACTGATGTGTTATTTTAATATAACCAGTTTTGAGGTACTTTGTGATTTAAAATCTAAAGAGGAATATTGGCTAATCGATTTTGAAGAGAAGAACGATATTCCTAACGGCTATGATGCTTCAGAGTTCGAGAGTAAAGGATTTATAGGTAGTAAATTAATTTAAGACTTCCCTTTGCGGGGTAAAGGTGTTTATTTACGGGTAAAAAAGCGTAGATGGCGACATATACTTACAGGTGAAATCATTAAACGAGACTTTTCATTTGCAGCTGATGGATCTAAATTTACCCAAGATTTATCAGATTTTTTAAAAGGTACAAGTTGATACTCGACCTGACACCATTAGTAATATATCCAGCTATTTCAACGTTAAAGCAAAAACTCTCCAACGACATTATAAGCACGAAATCAGTGGTTTTACTGAGTGGAATCAGTTAGTACATGCTGACGATTACTTAATTTACCCTGAAAACATCACCCATAAATTAAGTATAGATGAAGTGAATTTGTCAAAAGGGGAATTGTACACTTTTGTTACTAACAAAAACACTAGGGTTAAGAACAAACATAGTATTGTAGCAGTAATTAATGGTACTGAAGCAAAAGTAATACAAGAAGTATTAGAAAAAATATCGCTTCATATAAGAAATAAAGTACAGGAAGTAAGTATGGATATGGCAAGAAATATGGGATTAGCCATACGGAATAGTTTTCCTAATTGCAGTATGGTAATAGATAGGTTTCATGTTGTTAGATTAGTTATGGATGCTATGCAACATATACGAGTTGGCTTTAGGTGGGAAGCAATCGATCAAGAAAATAAAGCTATCAAAGAAGCGAAAGTCAACGGTTTGAAATATTATCCAGAG